>Ga0066710_100008169_pt1 | contig 10121 bp, 6 predicted proteins | sample GraSoiAngelo_159_FD_79666 | JGI IMG/M metagenome (GOLD analysis project Ga0066710, IMG submission 79666) | Grasslands soil microbial communities from the Angelo Coastal Reserve, California, USA - 14_1009_16_40cm | ecosystem: Environmental > Terrestrial > Soil > Grasslands | place: USA...
CGCGTCATCGGATGCGCTCGGGGGGCTGGAGTACGAGGGCCTCGTCGGCGAGATCAAGCAGTCGTACCTGCATCGCTACCGCTACGACCCGGAGCAGGAGCATCCCTTCAACGTGGGGGACGAGCCGGTGGACCCGGCGGACGAGGGAAGACCTGGCGAGGTCGTCGGCGTCGATCGCGTGGCGGGGACGATCGACCTCAAGCGTAGCCGCCACAGCCGACGCCCGCATCCACGCGCGCTGATCGAGGCGCAGCCCATCCCCAGCCATCCCCTGCGCGACGCGCTCGGCCGGGTGGCCGATCACGTCGCCGATGCCGGCATCGACGGTCCTGGGCCGTATCGAGCGGTCCGGGAGCTGCTTCTCCGCCGGCCTCCCCGCGTGTGCGGGATCGTGCCGGGCGCTCCCCTGACGCGGGCCGGAGGCGACATCGTGGCCGCGGCGCGCCAGATCGCCGTCGCGCTCGAGGACTCGTACCTGCCGGTCCAGGGGCCACCGGGCTCGGGCAAGACCTACACCGGCGCGCGGATGATCCTCTCGCTCGTGCGGCAGGGACGGCGGGTCGGCGTCACCGCTCAGGCCCACAAGGCGATCACGAACATGGTCGACGCGATCGCGCAAGCGGCCGGTGAGGAGGGCATGGCGGTCCGGATCGCCCAGAAGGCGAAACCGGAGCAGGCGTCGCAGGCGCCCGGCGTCGAAGTGCTGGGGGCGGACGACGACGTCGCCCAGGCCCTGACCTCCGGCCGCTGCGCGATCGCCGCCGGCACGGCCTGGCTGTTCACCGCGGCGCTGATGCAGGGCCTGGTGGACGTCCTCTTCGTCGACGAGGCCGGCCAGATGTCGCTCGCGACCGCCGCCGCTGCGGCAAGCAGCGCGCGGGCGCTGGTCATGCTGGGCGACCCGAACCAGCTCGCCCAGGTCACGCAGGGGATGCATCCCGACGGGGCCGAGAAATCGGCGCTGGAGCACGTGATCGGCGAGGAGGCGACGATCCCGCACGAGAAGGGCCTCTTCCTGCCGGAGACGTGGCGGCTCCATCCGGAACTGTGCCGGTACGTCTCGGAGGCGTTCTACGCGTCTCGGCTGGAATCCCACCCGACGACCTGCGGGCAGCGGCTGGGCGTCGGGTCCCGGCTGGGCGAGGGCGCCGGCGTCCTCTTCATCCCGGTCGAGCATGCCCGCCGCGCCGCCCGCTCGCCGGAAGAGGCCACGCTGGCGGCCGACGTCACGCGGGAGCTGCTCTCGTGCGTCTGGAGGAACCAGAAGGGCGTGGAGCGCCGGCTGGGGCTTGACGACATCCTGCTGGTGGCGCCGTACAACGTCCAGGTGGCGGAACTGTCGCGAGCCGTCGAGGCCTCGCTTCGCTTGAAGCCGCGGGCCGGGACCGTGGACAAGTTCCAGGGCCAGGAAGGGGCCGTGGTGCTCTACTCGATGGCGACCTCGTCCGCCGAGGACGCGCCCCGCCACCTCGAGTTCCTGTACTCGCGCAACCGGCTCAACGTGGCGGTGTCCCGGGCACGGTGCTTCGCCGTCGTCCTGGGCAATCCGAGGCTGCTGGACGTCCAGTGCCGGACGCCGGGGCTGATGCGGGCGCTGAACGCGTTCTGCCAGCTCCTCGAGGCGTCGGCGGGCCGGCGTCCGTAGCTGGCCAGGCGTGCGCTACTGCCGATGTCCGAACTGCCGAAGTCGGAGCGCGCGCCCCCCAACCGCGGTGTTCGCGCACGAACTTGTAATCGCAAGCCCGCCGTGTAAATTAGCCGCCTTGGCTATTGGTATACAACAGGGAGGCAAAGGCGTCGCCTTTCGCGGCCGCGGAGGTGCGCGCCCTCCCGAAAAGCCTTCATGGACACTCCAAGGTTCCCCCATCACCTCGACTGCGAGGCGCTGACCGGCATCACGCTGGACCATCTGCCGCGCGATGGATCAGTGGGCCGTCTCCGGCGGTACGCGAAAGGCGGCTATCTGTGGCAATCGGACGACGCTGCCGATCGCATGTACTTCCTTCGACGAGGACGAGTGGCGATCATGACCGCCAGCCCCGATGAGCGGCCCGTCGTCCTGCGCACGGTCGAGGCGGGCCAGCCCTTCGGCGAGCTGTGCGTGTGCGCTTCTCGGACGCGGACCCGCGAGACGACGGCCCATGCCCTGGTCGCGTCGGAAGCGATAGAGATCAAGCTGACCTCGTTCCTGAGCTACCTGCGCCAGAGCCGCGAGGCGCTGGAAGCGCTGGTGTGCACCCTCTGCCTGCGGCTCACGGACACCGAGCATCGGGTCGAGGTGCTCGCGCACCGCGGGGCCGAACAGCGGCTCGGCCGTCTGATGATCCGCCTGGGCACGTTGGCCGCGCGGGCCGGCCGCAGCGGCCCGGGAGACACGGTGACGCTGTCGCTCAGTCACAACGAGCTGGCCAAGATGGCCGGCATGAGCCGGCCCCACGTCACGGTCACGCTGGGACGGCTCCGCCGCCGCGGGCTCGTGCGGTATCGCCGTGAAGGACCGCTGCGCGTGGATGTGGCCGCCCTCATGGACCATCTCGGCCGCATCGGACGCGGGGGCGGCTAGGCCCGGTTGCGGCGTTTCGGCGCGCGGAGGTGCGGCCCGATGCCGTACTACGTCGATTTCTCCTGGAGGGCCGAAGGCAGCCGGCCGCTCACGCAGACCCAACTCGAAGAATGGGAGTCGATCATCCGCGAGGCCATGGGCGGCCCGGGCTGGGTGGTCATGCGGCAGGTGAACGGCACCTGGCGGGTGGAGGAGGCGCAGCTGACGGGCGCCGGCCTCGACGGCGAGGCAGGCGCCCGGGCGGATCGCACGAACGCCGTCACGGAAGCGCTCCGGCGGCACGGCAAGACGGTGAGCTAGAGCGGCCGGCCGCCGGCTCGCGGCCCTACTTCCGCTTCGTGTAGGTGATGCGCATGCCCGGCACCTCCTTGCCGTCGGGCGTCTGGGTGTACATCGTGAACACGCGCGAGCCGTCCGCCTTGTACTCGACGACGGACTTCGACTTCACGACCTTCCCGGTCATGTCCGGCCCTTCCATGTAGCCGGTGACGAGCTTCCTGGCCGGGTCGTAGGTGGACTCGCCGAGCATGAGCCCGGTGGACATGGAATCGGTCCAGCTCCCCACGTACTTCTTCTTGGCGGGATCGTAGGTGCTGGTGCCGCGGCCGTCGAAGGGCATGCCGCCGAAATCGCCCTTGAAAGTGGTCACGAGACACAGGCCTCCGCAGCCCAGCGTATTCGTCTCGACGCCCTTCGACGTCATCGGCGGGGCGCCGGGAGCCATCCAGGATTCGACCGTGGCGTCCCAGGTGCCCTCGTCCTGCTTGAACAGCTCGTGCTCGGGGCCGGGCTTGGGCATCGGCGGCGGCGCCTGGGCTCGCAGGGCCGGGGCAGCCGCCACCGCCGCCGCCAGGGACACGAACAATACCGCTCGGCTCGACCTCATTTGGAGTCCTCCTTAGGGTATTTTCGACAATATCTCTCGGGCGCCGCGCCCGTCAAGACGGACGACCGGCGAACGGCGGCCGCCGGGCGCCCATCGCGGAGGAAACGCATGGCCCGAACGGTGAAGCTGGTTGGAATCTTGGGATCGGGCCTGCTCCTCATCGCCGCGACCCAGAAGCCGCCGCTGCACGGCCGGCATTGGGTCGCCATCACCGGCAAGCCGCTCGCCGCCACCGCGGGCGCGATCACCTTCCAGAAGGGCGGCAACGCGGTCGACGCCGCCTGCGCCATGCTGGCGGCGACCACCACGATGTGGGACACGCTGAGCTGGGGTGGTGAGACCCAGGCCCTCGTCTACAACCCGAAGACCGGGAAGGTCGTCGGCGTCAACGCCCTCGGCGTGGCGCCGACCGGAGCGACGCCGGACTTCTTCAAGAAGAAGGACCTCGTCGCGCCCCCGGAGTTCGGCCCGCTGGCCGCGGTGACCCCGGGGACGCCGGGCGGCCTGATGGTCATGCTGGCCGAATGGGGGCGGCTGTCGCTCGCCGACGTGCTGGCGCCGGCCATCCAGATGGCCGACGGCTACGCGATCGAGGCCCAGCTCACGAGCACGATCGAGCGCACCAAGGCGCGGCTGAAGGAGTGGCCGTACTCGAAGGCCGTCTTCCTCCCCCACCTCGGCCAGAAGCGCGAGGCGCCGGAGCCGGGCGAGGTCTTCAAGCAGCCCGATCTGGCCGCGACGCTGCGGAAGCTGGTCGAGGCGGAGAAGCAGGCGCTCGCGCGAGGCAAGAGCCGCCGCGAGGCCATCCAGGCCGCCTACGACCGCTTCTACAAGGGCGACATCGGCGAAGAGCTGGTCCGCGGCATGCGCGAGCAGGGTGGACTCATCACGCGCGAGGACCTCGCCCGGTGGCAGGTGCACCTCGAGGAGCCGGTCAGCACGCGCTACAAGGGGATCGATGTCTACAAGCTGAACGTGTGGACGCAGGGGCCGGCGATGCTGCAGGCGCTGAACATCCTCGAGGACGTGGACCTCAAGGGCATGGGCTACAACAGCGGGCGCTACGTCCACACCGTCTACCAGGCGATGAGCCTGGCCTTCGCCGACCGCGACTTCTATTACGGCGACATCTACTTCCCTCCCGAGGAGCCGGTGAAAGGGCTGCTCTCGAAGGAGTACGCGAAGAAGCGCCGGGCGCAGATCGACGGGGAGCGCAACGACCCCGACGTGCGGCCCGGCGATCCCTATCCCTTCCAGGGCGGGGAGAACCCGTACCGGGAGGTGCTCGCGGCCTGGCACACGACCGGCGCCCCCAAGGCGAAGGCCGAGCCGTCGCAGCGCGCCGCCGACCCGGACAATCCGGGCGGCACGACCTCCATCGAGGCGGCCGACGAGGAAGGCTGGGTCGTCTCGGTCACGCCCAGCGGGGCCTGGGTGCCGGCGGTCGTCGCGGGCCGGACCGGAATCGGCATGAGCCAGCGCATGCAGAGCTTCGTGCTCACGCCCGAAGAGAACCCCTTCAACGTGATCGAGCCCGGCAAGCATCCCCGGGTGACCCTCACGCCGACCCTCGCCCTTCGCGATGGCAAGCCCTACCTTTCGTTCGCCGTGCAGGGCGGCGACACGCAGGACCAGAACCTGCTGCAGTTCTTCCTGAACGTGGTCGAGTTCGGCATGACCGTGCAGGAGGCGACCGAGGCCGCCAACTTCAACAGCTACCAGTTCCGGAACTCGTTCGGCGTGCACGATGCGCAGCCCGGCCGGCTGACCCTCAACGCGTCGATGCCGGCCTGGGTGCGCGCCGACCTCCAGCGCCGGGGCTACAAGCTGGACTACCAGGAGCGGACCTCGGGGCCCATCAACGCGATCTTCTTCGACGCGAAGCACGGGACGTTCTGGGGCGGGTCGAGCAACCACGGCGAGGACTACGGGATCGCGTGGTGAGCTCGCCCACCGGCGAGTCACGCGATCGGACCTGTCCTGTCCCTGACCCGCGCTAGCGTGGCGCTCGGCTGGTCGCTCTCCCCTGCCGGCCTGGCTCCGGCGCCGCGACGCGAATTGCGGATCGCCGTCAGCCGGAAGGGAGTAGGATCGGCCGATGTCGGACGAGCTGCTGAGCGTACTCGCTCGGTACCACCGCGAGATCATCCTGCCGGATATCGAGCGCGTGGTGGCCCGCCTCGTCAATCCGCGATTCGACGCGATCGACGGCCACTTCGACGCGATCTACCACCGTCTGGAGCGTATCGGGACGGAGTACGCTTCGGTCAAGGTCGGTCTTGGGCGCGTGGAGGAGCGGCTCGACCGAGTGGAGCAGCGGCTCGACCGCATGGAGCAGCGGCTCGAGTCGCTCGAGGCCGAGCACCGCGACCTCGTGGCCACGGTGCGCCGGCTCGACGAACGCCTCAGCCGGGTCGAGAAGCGCCTGGACGAGCTGGTAGACGTCCAACGCGACTACGCATTGCGGTCAGAGGTGGAAGAGCTGAGGACAAGACTCGACGGCCTCCAGACGCGAATCGATGCTCTCGAGAGGCGGCTCGAGGGTCGTTCGTAGCGCCGCTCAGAACAGCAGCCTCCCCCCGAGCTGGACCTGGCGCATCGGGTTGGCGGACGTGATCCGCCCGAAGGTCGACGTCCCGAACTGCGAGCCCGGGTTCAGGAAGTTGGGGTGGTTGAAGACGTTGAAGGCCTCGACCCGGACCTGGAACTGCGCGTCGCGGTGGAGCGCGAAGCTCTTGACGAGCGCCATGTCCGTCACGAACAGCCCGGGGCCGCGCAGCAGGTTGCGCGGAGCGTTGCCGAAGGTGAACTGCGCGGGCAGCGCGAACGCCGCCGGATCGATGCAGTTGACGAGCTTGCCTCCGCCGCAGTCGGCGCTGGGGGTGCCGACGACGTCCGGCCGCTGGTTCGCCGACCCGGTGTTGGCCCGGTCGGGGACGATCGTCACGTTGATGGGGACGCCGCTCTGGAGGGTGGTGACCCCGCTGAGCTGCCAGCCGGAGAGCGCCTGCTTCAGCAGCGCGTTCCTCGACTCCTTGAAGAACGGCATGTCGTACACGTAGGACGCGACGAAGCGATGGGGCACGTCCCAGTTCGCGGGAGCGTAGTCCCTCCGGATGTCGTACTGGTCCATGGTCGTGCCGCCGGCGTTCGAGTTCGTGGCCATGTCGCGGGTGCGCGACCAGGTGTAGCTCGCGTCCACCTGCAGGCCGTGGCTCATGCGCTTGCGCACGATCACGCTGACGCCGTCGTAGTCGGCGACGAGGTCGTTCGTGATGGTGCGGATCGACCGGAACCTCGGGTTCGGCCGGCGCGAGTCCACCGCGCCCGGACCCGGTGTCGGCGTGTTGTTGAAGAAGCTCCGATCCAGGTTGCGGGTGTGGGAGTGGATGTACTGCAGGTCCAGCACGGTGCCCCCGAAGACCTCGTGCTGGACGTCGAAGCTCCACTGGTCCTTGCGCGCGTTCGGCAGGTGCCGGTTGGGCGTGATCATGTCGGGGAGCCCCACCGCCCCCACGACACCGAAGGGCTGCTCGAAGGAAAGCAGCCGCACCGGGTGGTCGTTGGTGAACGTGGTCACCGCGGCGATCGGGGGGTTGTTGGTCAGGAACGTGAACGAGTTGAGCTGGTTGGGGTTGTAGTAGATGCCGAACCCGGCCCGCACCACCGTCTTGTCGGTCAGGCGGTAGTTCGCGCCGATCCGCGGGGCGAAGTCGTGGTTGTTCGGGTCGTGGAACTCGAAGCCGGGCGAGGGGATGGTGGTGGGTATGATCTGCGTCTGGTCCGCGTTCAGCTCCGTGGCCCGGCCGATGATCGTCTTCACCGGCGTGTGCCGCTCGTAGCGCAGGCCGAGGTTCAGGGTCAGCTTGCGCGATGCCTGCCAGGTGTCGTTGACGAAGATGCCGTTGCGCCATCCGGCCACGTGGCCCTTCACCTGGTCCGTGGGCGGGATGATCGTGCGCGGGAACCCCAGCAGGAAATCGGCCACCGAGTACCCGCTGAGCTGGCCGTTGAAGTCGAACCGCCCGCGGGGGTCGTTGGCGGCCTGGCGCGCGGTGCTCTGCCTCCGGACGTCGAACCCCGCGCGGATGTTGTGGGATCCGCGGTTCCACGCGGCGACGTTCGAGAGCTGGAACGTCCGGTCCCACTGCGGCCAGTTCGTGCCCCCGTTCCCCAGCCCCTGGAATCCGCTGACGTTGACGGAGGGGATGCCGGGGTTGTTGAACCGGGTGTCGCCGTCGAATCCCGGGATGCCCAGGCTCGTCCCGACGTCGGCCGGACCGTTCACCAGGAAGTAGTTCGTCAGCGTCTCGTTGACGCCCAGATACCCGACCCGGAAGTCGTTGACGAGGTTCGAGGTGAACGTCTGGGTCCAGGCGAACAGCGCGTTCTTGTTCGTCCGGGGGATGATGGTGCCGCCGGTCTGGATCGCGCCCAGGTCCGTGAGGTTCTCGTCCTGCCAGTTGAAGCGCGCGTAGAGCCGCGCCTTGTTGCCGATCGTCTGGTCGACGCGGGCCAGGACCTGGTCCGTGTCGACCTTGCTCAGCGTCGGTCCCCGGAAGTTCGCGCCCGTCCCCGGACCGTTCGGCTGGGGGTAGAGCTCCAGGAGCTTCACCGCGACGGGAGACCAGTCCGACCGAGGAACGATCTGGCCCGGGTAGACCACGCCCGTGCGGGGGTTCCGGATGGCGGCCGCCTGCTCGGTGAAGTTGCCCTGCCGCATCAGCGCGGTCGGCACGGAGATGATGGCCGACCCGGTCGACTCCTGCCGGATGCCTTCGTAGGCGAACATGAAGAACGTCTTGTTGTGGCCGTTGTAGAGCCCGGGGATGACGACCGGCCCGTTGACCTGGCCGCCGTACTGGTTGCGGCGCAGCGGGTTCTTGCGCGCGGTCGGGTTGTCGAAGAAGCCTCGGGCGTCGAGCGTCTCGTCCCGGAAGAACTCGAACGCGGAGCCGTGCAGCTCGTTGGTCCCGCTCTTGGTGACCACGTTGATGTGGACGCCGAGGTAGGACCCGTACTCGGCGGAGGTGCTGCCGGTCTGCACCTGGACCTCCGTCACCGCGTCCGCGATCGGGCGCATGGTGGTTATGGGCAGGAGGTTGTTCGTGGAGGCGATGCCGTCCAGCGACAGGCTGTTCTGGATGTTCCGCTGGCCGGCGCCGAAGAAGTTCCCGGCCGCCGTGGCCGTGCTCTGTCCGGCCACCCCGGTCGTCCCGGCCAGGACGCCCGCCGTCGTGGTGGCCAGGTTCCAGACGTTCCGGCCGTTGCCCACCGGCAGCTCCTGGACCTTGCGCTCGCCGATGGTCTCCGAGAGAGCGGCCTTGTCGGTGTCGAGGGCGGCGCCGGTGGCGGCGACGGTCACCGTCTCCGTCACGCCGCCGACCTGCAGGGTCGCGTTCGTGCGCACCACCTTGTTGGTCGGCACCTCGATGCCCGTGGCCTTGAACGCCTGGAAGCCGGAAGCCGAGACGGTGATCTCGTACCGGCCCGTGCGGACGAACTGGATGTTGTAGAAGCCGTCCGCGTTGGTCGTCGCCTCGTAGGTGTCCTGGGTGCCGACGTTCACGGCCACGACGCGGGCGCCGGGCACGACGAGGCCGCCGCTGTCGGTCACCGTGCCGACCAGGGCCGTCTGGGACGCGAGCTGCGCCCAGGCGCCCGTCGCCATGAGCAGGCCGAGACCCACGCACAACGAGATTCGCTGCCGCATCGAAGGACCCCCTCTTTGAGCTTGTGAAGACCGGCGCCAGTCTACCACCGGACCCGCGCCGCCCGGTCAAGATGACCAGCGGCCGTCAGCGCGTGGCCTTGGCCCCCATCCGCTCGCGCGCCGTCTCGATCACCAGGTAGAGGACCGGGATGAAGAACAGGTTCAGCACCGTCGAGGCGATCATGCCGCCGAAGACGGTCGTGCCGACGGAGTGCCGCCCGGCCTGCCCTGCGCCCGTGGCCATGACCAGCGGCACCACGCCGAGGATGAAGGCGAGCGACGTCATCAGGATCGGCCGCAGGCGGATCCGCGCCGCCTCCACCGCGGCGTCCACGATCGACAGCCCGCGCTCGCGGAGCTGCTCCGCGAACTCGACGATCAGGATGGCGTTCTTCGAGGACAGGCCGACCAGCATCACCAGCCCGATCTGGCAGTACACGTCGTTCTGCAGCCCGCGCAGCCACTGCGCGCCGAGGGCGCCCAGGAGCGCCATCGGCACGGCCATCAGGACGATGAACGGCAGCACGAACGACTCGTACTGGGCGGCCAGCGTGAGGTACACGACGAGCGTCCCGAGGCCGAAGAGCAGCACCGCCGTCTGCCCCGACTGCAGCTCCTCGAGCGAGATTCCCGTCCACTCGTAGCCGAACCCCTGGGGCAGCGCCTTCTCGCTCAGCGTCTCCATGGCCGCGATGGCGTCCCCGGAGCTGCGGCCCGGCGCGGCCGAGCCGTTGATCTCCGCCGACCGGAACAGGTTGTAATGCGTGATGACGCTCGGGGTCGTGGACGAGGCCACCCGCACCAGGTTGTCCATCGGGATCATCATCCCCGTCTCGGAGCGCACGTAGAACTGCCGCAGGTCCTTCGGGTGCGAGCGGAACTGCTGGTCGGCCTGCACGTACACCCGGTACGACCGGTTGTTGAAGTCGAAGTCGTTCACGTAGGCCGAGCCCATGTAG
>Ga0066710_100008172_pt1 | contig 10119 bp, 8 predicted proteins | sample GraSoiAngelo_159_FD_79666 | JGI IMG/M metagenome (GOLD analysis project Ga0066710, IMG submission 79666) | Grasslands soil microbial communities from the Angelo Coastal Reserve, California, USA - 14_1009_16_40cm | ecosystem: Environmental > Terrestrial > Soil > Grasslands | place: USA...
ATTCCTATTACGCCACCTTCGGCCTTCCCACGATCGTCACGCGCTGCAGCAACAACTACGGGCCCTACCAGCATCCGGAGAAGGTGATCCCGCGCTTCGTCACGCAGGCGCTTCTCGACGAGCCGCTGACCATCCACGGCGACGGCCATGCAAGCCGCGACTGGCTGTACGTCGACGACGACGCGGAGGCGATCGAGCGGGTGATCGTCGCCGACGCCGACTCGGTCGCGGGCGAGGTGATCAACCTCGCCACCGGGATCGACCTCACGGTCGCCGAGATCGCCGACCTCGTCCTCGACGGCCTCGACAAGCCGCACTCGCTCAAGTCCCACGTCGAGGAACGACCGGGCCAGGTGCACCGCCACATCGGCTCGACGGACAAGGCCGAGCGGCTGCTCGGCTGGAAGGCCCGCACGTCCTTCGAGGAAGGTCTCGAGCGCACCATCGCCTGGTACAGCGAGAATCGGGCCTGGTGGCAAGCGATCCTGGGCACCTCGACGGCCTCGCAGGCCGGCGTCTTCTCGTCCTAGGCGCGGGCCCGGCGCAGCTCGGCCTCCTTCGAACCGCCCGCGAGCTCGGCCTCTTCGTCGTCGCCTGCGACCGTGACCCCGGCGCGCCGGGCTTCCGCTACGCGGACCGCCGCGCGCTCGTGTCGACCGAGGACGAGGGGGCAATCGCCCGGCTCGCGCGGGCGGAGGCTGTCGAAGGGCTCATCGCGCCGGGCATCGACTGGCCGGTCGGCATCGCCGCGCGCACCGCGGCCCTTCTCCGCCTTCCTCACCCGCTCACGGCGGAGACCGCCGGGCTCGCGGTTTCGAAGCTACGCCAGCGCGAGCGCTTCGCCGAGCTCGGGGTTCCGCAGGCCGGCTACCGGCTCGTGACCTCGCCGGACGAGGAGGTTCCGCTCCCGGCCGCCGTCAAGCCGCCCGACCGGCAGGGCCAGCGGGGGCTCACGATGGTCCGCGACCCGGCCGAGCTGCCGGCCGCGATCCAGCTTGCGCTCTCGGAATCACGGACCGGTGTCGCGCTCGTGGAGGAGCTGGTGGACGGCCCGGAGCTGACGGTGAACGCGTTCTCCGTCGGCGGCCGGTTCCGTCCGCTGACCGTCACCGACCGGATCACCGCCGATCCGCCGGCCTTCGGCGTCGCGCTCGCCCACGCCTGGCCGAGCAGCGAAACGACCGAAGCCCTGGCCTCGGCCGCCAAGGCCGCGGCCGAGGCGCTCGGTGTGCTGGAGGGGCCGACCTACACGCAAGTGCGAGTGGGTTCCGACGGGCCGAGGGTGATGGAGCTCGCTGCACGGCTCGGCGGGGGCCACGACGGAGAACTGTGCCTCGCCGCGCTCGGCGTCGATCTGAACGCGCTCGCGCTCGCGGCGGCGCTCGGCGAGCGGCCCGAGGTGCCCGAGCCCGTGCCCGCCGGCGGTGCCTGCGTCCGCTTCCTCGTCCCGCCCGAGGGCGAGCTGCGCGCCGTGAGTGGCCTCGAGGAGGCGCTCGCCTTCGACGGCGTGGTCGACGCGAGGGTCTATCGCGGCCCGGGGTGGAGGTTCGGGCCCTTCCGGCGCGGCCCGGACCGCGCCGGCTTCGTGCTCGCGCGGGGGGAGTCCCGGGACGACGCCCTCACGCGGGCGGCGCGCGCGATGGAGTACATACGCTTCGATGTTGTCGATGCAGCAGCTCGGGTCTGAGAAGCGGACGTCCTTCCTGTCCTTTCAGCCGCCGGCGGTTGGCGAGGAGGAGATCGCGGCGGTCGCCGAGACGCTGCAGAGCGGCTGGCTGACCACGGGGCCGCGGACGGCCGAGCTGGAGCGGCGGTTCACCGAGCTGACCCGCGCGAAGCACGCCGTGGCGCTCGCCTCGGGGACCGCCGCGATGCACCTCGCGCTTGTCGCCGCCGGAGTCCAGGCGCGCGACGAAGTGATCACGTCGCCGATCACGTGGCCGGCGACGGCAAATGTGATCGTCCACGCCGGGGCGCGGCCCGTCTTCGTCGACGTGCGAGACGGGGACCTGAACATCGACACCGAGCAGGTCGCGGCCGCAGTCACGGAACGGACGAAGGCGATCCTGCCTGTCCATCTCGCCGGCCAGCCGGCGGATCTCGACCCGATTCGAGCGCTCGGGCTTCCCGTGATCGAGGACGCGGCGCACGCTGCCGAGACGACCTACCGCGGCCGGCCGCTCGGGGCGCTCTCGCTCGCCACGTGCTTCTCGCTGTACGCGACGAAGAACGTCACCGCGGGCGAAGGGGGCATGCTCACGACCGACGACGACGGCCTCGCCGAGCGCGTCCTCGACCTGCGCCTGATGCGGCGCGGTCGCGGATCGCTCTACGACGTCCGCGTCGCGGGATTCAAGGCGAACCTCTCGGACGTGCTCGCGGCGATCGCCCTGTGCCAGCTCGACAAGCTCGAGCGGCACCGCGAGATCCGGCGCCGCCACGTCGAGGCCTACGACGCAGCCGTGGCCGAGCTGCCCGGAATCACGCCGCTCGCGCGCGATCCGCGTGACGGCCACGCACATCATCTGTACGTCGTTCGGATCGACCAGGACGAGGCCGGCGCCGACCGGGACGCGTACCAGCGGGCGCTCACCGAGGAGAACATCGGGACGAGCATCCACTTCCTGCCCGTGCATCGCCTGACGTACTACCGGGAGCGCTTTGCCGACCAGCCTCGACTTCCGGTTGCGGAACGGGCGGGCGGCGAGGTGCTCTCCCTCCCACTTTCGCCCGCGCACTCGGAGGCCGACATCGCGGACGCAATCGAAGCGCTGCGCCGCGTGTACGCCACGTTCACGGGTTCGACAGGGGTGTCCCCATGAGACGGTGTCCGCCCGGGGCCACCGCGGTCCTCCCTCCGCTTCGAGCGTATCGCCGCCCGGCGCCCGCGTGGCGCGCCCAGCGCGCCGGCATCCGCCCGACATCGCCACAGATGCCGCGCGCAGCAGCGACTCCATGAGCGGCTCCCCGGACGCGCCCCACACAGCCGCCACCCGCCCGGCGGCTCTCAGGCTCGCGGCCGACCTCGGCCGGCGCAGGCCGCTCCGCCTCGGCGTCCAGCTTGCCGTCAGCGCGGGGATCATCGCCTTCCTCCTCTGGCAGATCGACGTCGTCAAGACGTTCCACCTGATCCGCTCCAGCAACGGCCTCGACCTCCTGCTCGCGTATGCGATCTTCATCGTCACGACCTGGGGGATGGCCTGGCGCTGGCAGGTGTTGCTCGCTGCGAAGGCCATTCACGAACCACTCGGCTGGCTGACCAAGCTCTACTTCATCGGGTACGCCGCGGGCCAGGTCCTGCCGACCTCCGTCGGCGGCGACGCGGTGCGGATTCTCGAGCACGCCCGCCGCCGGCCTGATGCCAAGGGTGACGCTGCCGGCGCCGTGCTGATGGAACGCGTGGTCGGCTCCGCCGGCACGCTCGTCATGGTGGGCATCGGGCTCGTCGCCGCGATCGGCCGGTACGACGGCATCCGGTTGCTCATCTGGCTCGAGATCGCCTTCGTCCTCGGGATGGCCGCCTTCGCGTGCCTCATCTTCTCGCGTCGGACGAACGAGTGGCTCCAGTCGCAGAGCGGAGGCCGCCGACTCGCGTCGGCGTTTCGCAGCCTCTGGGGCGCGATGCACGACTACCGGAACCATCCGGGAGCTCTCGTCCTCGTTCTCGTCGCCACCGTAGGGCTCCAGACGGCGCGGATCTTCTCGATCTGGCTCTGCGGCGAGGCCGTCGGGCTCCATCTCTCGCCGCTCGTCTACGTCGTGATGGGTCCGCTCCTCTTCCTCGTCATGATGGTTCCCTTCACGATCAACGGCCTCGGAGTCAGGGAGGCCTTCTTCATCGCCTTCCTCGGCCGTTTCGGCGTCGGCGCGGACGCGGCGTTCGCGACCGGCTTCCTCTTCTATGCGGTCACGATCGCGACCTCGCTCCCCGGCGGCGCGATCCTCCTCTGGCGCAGCGTCCGGCCGATGCTCGTGCGCGCGCCCCAGCCGTAGCGAGCTAGCTCCCTTGCCGGACGTCTCGATCGTCATCGTCTCGTACAACGCGCGCACGCACCTCGAGCGGTCGCTTGAGGCCGTCGCGAAAGGCCCGTACGAGGTGATCGTCGTCGACAATTGCTCGACCGACGGGAGCCCCGAGGTCGTGCGGGAGCGGTTTCCCGCCGTCCGCTTCGTCGAGCTGGGGGAGAACCGAGGCTACGGCGCCGCCAACAACGAGGGCCTCCGTCTGGCCGAGGGCCGGTACCAGCTCGTCCTGAACCCGGATGCGTGGCCGGTCGAAGGCGCGATCGAACGCCTCGTGGCGATCGGGGACGCGCGCCCTCGTGCCGGCGTCCTGGGTCCGCGGCTGCTGGACGAGGACGGCTCGCTCCAGCGCTCGGTGCGTGGCTTTCCAACCGCGTGGCGGGTCGCGACCGAGTTCCTCTTCCTGCGGAAGCTCGCGCCGCGCTCCAGCTTCTTGAACGCGTACTACTGCGCCGGCTTCGACCACGCGCGGGAGCTCGAGGTGGACTGGTTCAAGGGCGCCGTCATGCTGCTCCGGCGCGAGGCCGTCGACGAGGTCGGCGCGTTCGACCCGAGCTTCTTCATGTTCAGTGAGGAGACCGACCTCTGCTACCGGATGCGGCGCGCCGGCTGGGACGTCCTCTTCACCCCGGAGGCGGAGTTCGTCCACGTCGGAAAGGGCTCGACGCGCGCGGTCTGGGACCGCATGTACCGGGAGCAGCTGCGCGGCCATCTCCGCTTCCTCGAGAAGCACCACGGTCGTGCGAGCGCCGAGCGGGCACGGCGCGTCATGGTCGCGGGGCTACGCATCAGGGGGGTCGGCCTTCCCGGCGACCGCGGGCGCACCTACCGCGAGGCGGCCGGGTGGCTTGCGTCGGGGAACGCGGAGACGCTCCTAGAATCGTCCGGGTGACGGAGCCAGCGCTTCCGACAGCCGTCGTCCTCGACGTCAGGTGGACGAACGGGCTCGCCGCGATCCGGTCGCTCGGACGAGCCGGTGTTCCCGTCGTCGCGGTCGCCCATGCCCGGCGCGCGCTCGGCTTCTCCTCCCGCTACGCGACGCCGTTCGTCTGCCCGCACCCCGTCCTGGACGAGGCGGAGTACGTCGACGCCCTCGAGCGCCTGGGCGATTCCCTCGACCGTCCGGCACCGCTCCTTCCGACCCACGACGAGTACCTGAATCCCGTCGCCCGGAACCGTGAACGGCTGGGCGACCGCTTTCGCTATCCGTTTCCGAGCTGGGACGTCCTCGCGGTGATCCAGAGCAAACGGACCCAGCTCGAGCGCGCGCGCGAGCTCGGAATTCCGATGCCGGAGACCCGTTATCCGGACACCGTGGACGAGGCGCTGGCAGCCGGGAAGGAGCTGGGCTTTCCGCTCGTCGTGAAGCCGTCGGATCCGCCGATGTTCCGCGTCCGCTTCCACCGGCAGGGGTTTCGCTGCGACTCCGAGCCCGAGCTGGTCGAAGCCTTCCACCGCGCGGCGCCCTCCGGTGCCGTGCTGCAGGAGTTCATCGTCGGGGGCGACGAGGAGCTCTTCTCGCTCGGCGCCTACGTCGCCGAGGACGGCGAGCCGCTCGGACTCTTCTGCGGACGCAAGCTGCGGCAGACGCGCAAGGACATCGGGTCGTGCCGGGTCGGCGAAGCCGTGTGGGTCGACGAGGTCGTGCAGCAGGGACTCGCGCTGCTGCGGGGGCTCGAGTTTCACGGCATCGCCCAGGTCGAGTTCAAGCGCGACCGGAGCACCGGCGTCTACAAGCTGATCGAGGTGAACCCGAGGCTCTGGCAATGGCACGGCCTCGCCGCGGCGTGCGGGGTCGACTTCCCGCGCATCGCCTACTGGGACCTCCTCGGGGCGAGGCTTCCGCCGGTGACCACCGCCGGCGCCTCGAAGCGCTGGGCGATCACGCTCGTCCGCGACGACACTCCGGCGCTCGTCCGGCCCCCCTACGTGGAGCCGATGCTCGCGCGGGACGATCTCCGGCCGGCGCTCGTTCACGGCGCTCGCCTGCTTCGCGGGCCTGCCGGCCGCGTGTACAGGGCGCTCGCGCGGTGATCCCCGAGCGCGTCGAGCGGCGCGCCTGCTGGGTCCTCGCAACGCTGGGAGCGCACGACGTGCGCCTTGGCCACGAGCTTCCGTACGACGCCGGGGCCTGGGAGCAGGTCGACCGCGGCGAGCGGCCGGGCGACGAGCTGGCCGACGCGTTCTTCCACCTGGCTCGAATCGAGGAGCGAAGCGGCCCGCGTGACCGGCACGGCCGCTTTCCGGCGTCGGCGACCTGCCTCGACCTCCTCGACCCGCCCCTCGAGCGTCTCCGGCGGCGCCTCGGAATCGAGCCTCCCCGCTGGCGGGGCGGGCGCTTCGCCGTCGCGTTGACGCACGACGTGGACGTCCCGTGGCGCTGGACGCGGCGGGGAGTGACACGCGCCACGCGCCGCGTCGCCCATCACGTTCGTGCCGGCCACGGGCGCGCGGCACTCAGGGAGGCGCGGATCGTGGCCACGATCCCCGGGCACAAGCTCCGGCGCACGGATCCGAACTGGCGCTTCGACCGCATCCTGGCGCTCGAGGGCGAGCGGGGGGCGAGCTCGACCTTCTTCGTGATGGCCGGGCATGCGCATCCGGAGGACGGGCCCGAGCCGCAGGTCTACGCACGCCTGCGCCCGCGCCTCATCCGGACGCTCACGGCGGGTGGCGCGGAGGTGGGCCTGCACCCCAGCTACACGGCCGCGGACGACGAGGAGCGGCTCGCCCGGGAGAAGCGGGCGCTCGAGGCGCTCGCAGGCCCCGTCGCCGGCCAGCGATACCACTTCCTTCGAGTCGACCCCCACCGAAACCTCGCACCGCTCGCCCGCCTCGGCTTCAGCTACGACGCCTCGCTCGGCTTCGCGGCGGCGCCCGGCTTCCGCGCCGGCATCGCACATCCGTTTCGTCCGTGGGACCTTGCAGCGGACCGCGCACTCGACCTCGTCGAGATCCCGCTCGCCGCGATGGACACGACCTTCGGCTCGGGTCAGTACCTCGGCCTCTCGGCCGCGGCTGCCGAGGGTCCGCTCTTCGACCTCGTCGACCGCGCCGCAGAGCACGGCGGCGGCTTCGCGCTGCTCTGGCACAGCGGTCGCTTCGACGGCGCGACGGCTGCGGGATGGGATCGCCTGTACGAGCGTCTGCTCGCCGCGATCGGCGACCGCGGCGGCGTCTGCCTGACCGCGGGCGCGCTCGCGGAGGAGGCCGCGGCCTGGCTTCGCTGACCCTTCCCGTTCCGCTCGAGCGGGCCGGCTGGAGGTTCGTCGCACTCGCGGCGGCCGCACCCCTCGTGCTGGGCCTGGCGCGCCTGTTGCCGCTCGACGCGCCGGTGCTCGCCGTCCGGCTTGGAGCCGCGGCCATGTGCGTCCTCCTGCTCCCCGGCGCGCTCGCCGTGCGGGCGTTCGCGTGGCCGGCGTCGGCGGGGCTCGCGGTGGCGGCGTCGCTGGTTTGGAGCCTCGTGTTCGTCTTCGTCGCGCTCTCGCTCACGTTCGCCGCGTCGGGCTCGCTGTCGCTGGCGGTCGTTGTGCTCATCGTCCTCGCGCTGGCCGCGGCCGCCTCCGCTGCGGTGACGGCGGCGCCGCGGCCGCCCTTCGCCCGGGCGGACGTGATCGCCCTCCTCGCCGTCGCGGTTGTCGGTCTCCTGCTAGGCGTCGCCGCCTGGTGGGCGGCGAGAACGGTCGCCGGGGACGGCCTCTTCCACCTCGCCCGGATCCGCAAGCTCGACGAGGTGCCGACGCTCTTCTCGATCAAGGTGGTGGACGAGTTCCGAAACGGAGGGCCGCACCCGGGCTACGCCTTCCCGCTCTGGCACAGCGTCGTCGCGCTCGTCGCGCGGCTCTCCGGCGCCGACCCGACGACCGTCTACCTGCACCTGCCGGCACTCCTCGCCCCGCTCGCCCTGGTGCTCGCCTACGCGGCCGGCGCCTCCCTCTTCGGCGGCTGGGCGGCCGGCGTCGCGACGGCGGCCGCCCAGACCGCCCTCGCCGGGCTCGGGACGGCCGGCGTCGGCACGGTGGAGTACCTGACCGATCCGGAGGCGGCGGCCCGGCTCGTCCTCATTCCCGCCTTGCTCGCGCTCTTCTTCTCCTACGTCCGTGGCGGCAGGCGCGCAATGCTCATCTCCCTCGCCGCAGCCGGATTCGTGCTGGCCGTCGTCCACCCGACCTACGCGTTGTTCCTCTCCCTGCCCCTGCTCGGCTACCTCGTCGCGCGGCTCGTGCTCGCCCGCGACGACCGGCAGGGGCTGAAGCGCGGCGCGCTCGCGCTCGGAGCCGTGCTCGGTGCCACCGGCTGCTTTCTCCTCTGGCTGCTCCCCTTCATCCGGCAGGCGACTGCGGTCAGCCAGAGCGCGGCCGGAAGGGCGAGCGCGCTCGCCCACTTCTCCCAGGACGTCGTCGTCTCAGGCGGCCACTTCCGGCTGTCAGCCGGGGCGATGGCCTCGGCCACGGACGTCGTCGTCGCCTTCCTCGTCGTTCCGCTGGCCGTCCTCGCCGCGAGGCGGCGCTGGGCCGCCTTCGTTCTCGGCTCGACCGTGGTCGTCCTGCTCCTGGTGCTCGTCCCGGTCTTCTTCACGCCCTTCGCCAACGCGGTCTCGCTCTCGCAGGCCCGCCGCCTCGCCGGCTTCCTGCCCTTCGCCTTCGCGCTCGCGGGCGCGGCGACCCTCGCCGGCCGGCTCCGGATCTTCGGGTGCGCGGCCGCGGCCGCGCTGGCCGTCGCCGTCCACTTCGCCTTCCGGAACGAGTTCGCCGCGGTCCCGAGGAGCGCCCATCTGGGCTGGGTGCCGTGGCTCGCGCTCGGAGCCGGGGTCGCCGCGATCGTCGCGGGGGCGATCCTCGGCCGGCGGGGTCCCGAGCCGGGCCCGTGGACGGCCGCCGTGGCGGGCGCATTCGTCCTGCCGCTCGCGGCGCTCGCGCTCGTTCATCTGGAGCGCGACGCGCCGGACCGCTTCGCCCCGGACGCCCGGCTGCTGCACGCGATCAGAGCGAACGCGGCGCCGCGGGACGTCGTCCTCGCGAATCCGGAGCTCTCGTACCGCCTGGCCGCGTACGTGCCGGTCGACATCGTCGCCGCTCCGCTTGCTCACGTCGCGCAGACGACCCAGAACCTGCCCCGTCAACGACTCCGTGACGACGCTCAGTTCTTCCGCCACGGCGTCTCGGATTTCCGGCGCCGGCAGATCATCACCGAGTACGAGGCGCGCTGGGTCGTCGTCGACAAGCAGCGGTCGGTCCCGAGGAGCATCCTTCCGTACCTCGACCGGGTCTTCGAGGATCGCCGCTTCGCCCTCTACCGCACGGGTCCTCCGTGAGCCGCCTCGCCTTCCGGCGGCCGCCCGCCGAGTACAACGAGGCGTTCATGCGGACGATGGCGCAGTCCTACCTCGACCAGACGGCGTGGACACGTGTGCGGCTCGCCGCCGTCCGCGACCTCGTGGAGCCGCGCCCGGGCGAGCGCATCCTCGATCTCGGGTGCGCTGCCGGAGCGGTCACTCACTTCCTCTCGACCTTCGGCGCGGAGCCGGTCGGCGTGGACGCCGAGGAGCTCGCCGTGGAGACCGCCCGCTCCCTCTTCCCCGCGCTCAGCTTCGAGCTCGCGGACGTGCGCGAGCTGCCCTTCGAGGACGAGTCCTTCGACAAGGCGGTCGCCGCCGATCTCGTCGAGCACCTCGAGGACGAGGTGTTCGCCGCCATGCTCGCCGACGTGCGCCGTGTCCTCAGGCCCGGCGGGACGCTCTCCGTCTACACGCCGAACCCGGCGCATCCCATCGAGCGCCTCAAGGCGCGCGACGTCCTGCTCGCGCAGAACCCGACCCACGTCGGCCTCCGGGACGCCTCGACGCTCGCAGCCGCTTTCCGCTCCGCGGGCATCGAGGTCGACCGGGACGAGTGGCGGCCCAGCTTCTTCCCGCTCCTACGGACGGCGGAGCGCCTCGGTGGCGGCTCGCTCCCAGCGCTCCGCTACCGGCTCTGCCTCCGCGGCCGCAAGCCCCTCGCCACAATTACGGCGTGATGGTCCTGCTCGTGACCATGTACTTCCCGCCAGCGGGTGGCGGTGGTGTGACGCGGCCACTCAAGATGGCCCAGTTCCTTC
>Ga0066710_100008173_pt1 | contig 10118 bp, 7 predicted proteins | sample GraSoiAngelo_159_FD_79666 | JGI IMG/M metagenome (GOLD analysis project Ga0066710, IMG submission 79666) | Grasslands soil microbial communities from the Angelo Coastal Reserve, California, USA - 14_1009_16_40cm | ecosystem: Environmental > Terrestrial > Soil > Grasslands | place: USA...
CGCAGGGAGCAGATCGTATGCCCCTCCGACTTTGAGGGCAACGAGCCAGACGAGCCAGGTCGCGAATATGAAGGTATTGAAGTCTGCCGCCGGGTAGGCGTCCGGCCAGATCGCCACCCAGAGCCGCTCGGTGACGATGAGCGTGGAGAGCACAACCACAGCATCGGCGGCTGCGAGCAGGAGAACGAACTCTGTCCAATGCAGCGCGACGTTGCGTTTGGGTCGTACAACGTCCGTCATGGCTGCACTCTACCGGCCCCCTTCCTCACACACCCATCGATTGGCTCTCGAGTCTACAGAGCATCTATCCCTTTAGCAGATCAGCCAAGCGAGAATCGACGAACTGTTGCACACCCTCGGTACGCCCGGACGATGAGATGAGCACCTCCTGCCCGCTCGTCTCGATGGACGCGCCGTAGGCAAAGAAAATCGCGATTGGACCGACGACACCGTTCCTGTCACTGGGGGTAGTCAAGGTAACGCTCATGAACCGTGGATCGCTCGTTACCGCGTTCAGCCCGGAGGCGGACGCGACAACGATCGCGCATCCCGGCTCGGGCAGACCTCTCCAGCCGCGATCAAGACGCAGGCCCACCGCTCGCTCGCCGCGGCTCGCGCGTACCACCGTGCGGTTGGGCAGCACAAGATCGAGATCCGTGAGGAGGACCACATCACTAGTGACCGGAGCGGCTCGGCTACCGCTAGTCCGCAACTGGAAGACCGCGCTGTGCGTTCGGGTCCGAGCTTCCAGATTCACCTCGATCCTGTCAAGCGAAGCCGCTCCGCTGCGCAGGACGATCGTCGCCAAGTCCCCGTCGGGCCGGTGCGCGATGCCTGACTGATCTATATCTCGTCGCGAAAACCACCACCGCGGATCCGGACTCGTGTTGAAGATCGCGCGGCGTTCGCCGCCTGCCACCACGTCAGTCGCTGAAAGCGAGATAGTCAGAGTAGCCAGGGGTCCTTTCATGACGGCCAACCAGCTTGGATCGTCGCTCCGCCCGCTGAAGTAACCGAGTTGGTCTACATCGCATGGATTCGGGAGCTTCGGAAGCGAGGAGCGCGGTCGCAGTACGAAGCTCAACACCATAAGCAGAACAATGCCGAACGCGTAGGGGGCCAGCGATCGCCCGATCCGCGCGGCTCGATTCACTACGTCCTTCGGTAGACGACGAGCTCGCGCGGCGGAGCGCGGAGACCGAACGGCGATCGCCAGGCGCTCGTGTAAGACTCCTTCGACCAGCCGCGATTGCTCGTATAGCGGAGCAGCTGCGCCTCCGCCGTCTCACCTCCCGACCCCGGCGCCTCGATCACCAGATAGTCCGCTGGGTACGTGTCGATTGCCGGACCGGCGTAGTCGTTCAGTAGGATCAGTCCAATGTCGTCCTCAATAAGGCGTGCCCGAGTTAGAGGCAATCGCACAGCGTCGATTACCTCTTGCTCAGCAAGAAAGCGGATGCTTACGGTTCGTCCTGCCGCACGAACCTCGGCTAGAACACGCTCAGCAGCGGCGTCGATGTTAAAGGACGTCTCTTGTGGCCTCGCAAGATATCCCCATCGCTGCGAAAAGATCGCCACAGGCTGATCGAACTCAAAAGCCTGGGCAACGTATCTCCCTTGCGGCAACCATGCGATCCCCCAGGTCATCGCATACAGCTGGACCGCCGCCGCCCCGACCGTGACGGTCGCTGTCGCTCCAGCACCGATTGATGCGAGCCCACCACGTGCGCCAATGCTGCGAAGGCCACCGGAGGTTATGACGGCAATCGCCCCGACAATCGGAACGAGGTATCGAGGCTCCTTGACGGCGATGGGGCTGAGCACGAGGATTCCGGCCACGAGCCAGATGGCGACAAGTGCTCGTGACTCGGTTGGCCGGAGTGCCCAGGGGATTAGGCCAGCCAGGAAGAAGGCCGCCAAAAGGAACGACGTCACGTACCAAATCGACCCAACGTAATACTCGATGCCAAAGAGGAGCGAGCCCGTCTGGGCGTAAGGGTTGCGGGCGACGGTCTCCGGCAGCTCCACCAGGAAGAAGTGCCACCGTGTCAAGTACCACGGGAGGCCGACGCAAACCGCGATGAACGCCGCGTCCAGCAGATTTCTGAGTCGCGACAGCAGCGCCGTGCCCACGTCAGGAGAACTTGAATGTCTGAGCCACGTCCTGGTCGCGGGTAAGCCAAGATGGCCAAGAACGACGAACACCAGTGGGATCGCCACGAAGAACCCAAATCGTACGTTCGTGAGCGCGCCGAGCGCGCACACGACGCCGAACAGCAACGCACCGCGACGGTCCGCGAATCCATCCGTCCGGAGCAAAGACCACATCGCGAGCGAGACCATCGCAGCGAGGGGTACATCCAGCATGAAGACGGCCGCTTGTCCGATCACCGTCGGATAGAGGAGAACGAGGGTGCCTGCGAGCAGGCCCGCGGCGGCGCCGTATGAGCGCCGTGCGATGTCCGCAGTCGAAAGGGTCAGCACCGCCAAGCACGCAGTGCTCGTTCCCACCGTTACCACCTGGCGGTTGAACCCGCCGACCCAATTGAAGAACGCGCCAACGGCATATCCGAAGAAGGGATAGAACGGGTTCGGAAGAAGGTATCGACCGGCGCTGGGATCCCTCCCGACATAGACGGAGTCCAGATAGTGGCCAACCTCATCGTAGGTTGGTGATTGAATCCGCTGCACGTTGTAAATAGCGAGATAGCCCGATGCGGCGACAAGAACCATCGCGAGGCCTACCCAGTACCACCGCGGGCCGCTTGCGAAGCCAAGCGCCAAGCGCCGCGAAAGCGATCGTGAGAACGCGGGAACCCGGAGGAAGATGTCTGTCAGCGTGTCGTCGATCCGCGCCGGCCTTCGAGGCGTATCACTATGGCCAGTCGGGCCATTTCGACCAACGTTCGCGCAATCACTGAAAAATCGCCGCCCTTCGCGCGGCCGCCAAGTCTGGGCCGGTGGGCAACGGTCAGCTCGGTTATGCGCGCCCCCCGCAGCCCTGCGCGATAGAGGACCTCTGGGAGGATCGACGCCGAGTTCGGACGAGAGCGTAGCGTCATGTCCGCAAAGAGCGCCCGCCTGAACAGAAACGCTGAGCTGAACTCCCTCTGTGGCAGGCCGAACATCGCGCGCGCGAGCATGTGGAACCCTCGAGACAGAAGCCTACGGTGGAGCGCATCGCGCCGATGGTTGCGGACACCTATCACGATGTCTTGACCCTCGGAGCGCTCAAGGAACCTGAGGACCTCAGCGATTGGGACCTGGCCATCGGCGGGTGCCAGGAAGATCCATTCACCCTGCGATTTACGAAAGCAGCTGAGCATCGCACCACTGAACCCCTGATTCACTGGATGGTGAACGACGTGGACCCCCGGATGTTGGTCGGCGAGCCTGTCCGCTCGCGCGCCCGTTCCATCGCGGCTGCCATCGTCCACGATCAGGATTTCGCATGGCCGTGGCGCGACCAATCCGTTGACCATCAGCGCTTCCTCGACGACTCCATCAAGCGTTGCGATCTCGTCATATGCGGGCAACGCGATCGTCAGGAACATTCGCGGATACTAGGTCCGAGATCGCGGCTGGCGACGGATTGTGGTCAACCGCCGACGCTCTGCAGGATACCGAGTGCCTCGAGATTCCGGGGCTCGAGGGTGAGGACCTGGTGAGCGAAGGCACGCGCATCCTCCCATCGTCCGGCATCCAGGGCCACACGTGCCGCCGCCAAAGTAACGGTGCCGCTGCTACCGAGCTGCGGCAGCCTGGCAAGAGCCGCAAGAGTCGCCGATCGATCGGGGGCCCGGCGCGCGGCGCTCGCAACGAGCTCTTCAAATGACCGCTCCCGCGACGCGAGCTGCAGCGAGCGGACGCCAGCTGCGACCGCGAGGTCGTAATCCCCAAGAGCGTTCGCGACCTCGGTCAGTGTGCCTTGCGCGGCAGGACTGTTCGGATCCACGGTGGTTGCTCGCCTTGCGGCTTCCTCGGCGGCACTCGCGCCACCATCGCGGTCATCGTGGGCCAGGGCTTGTCGGGTGCGCGCGAGCGCGAGGTTCGACCAGAGCAAGGAGTCGTATGGCGCGCGACGTGCCGCCTGCGCGAATGCGTCGCCGGACTCCTTCCAGTGCTTGGTCGAGAACAGGGCGCGCCCAAGCTCGTTCCAGTGCTCGGCGCGACCGGAGTCTCGTTCGACCGCGAACTGTGCGGCTTGAACGCTAGTCGCGGTACTGTCGCGTCGAGCACGCTGCATTTCATGGTCGGCGTCCAATGTGTTGTAGCCCGTCAACGCGACGATGCAGGCCACGCTAGTGATCGCGCCGGCGAGCGATCGGGGAATGTCACGCGCCGCGACCACCGGCTCCGCGCCGGCCAAGGCGGTGATCGCACCGAAGCTCAGCCACGGCCACCAATCGACCCCGATCATTCCAGGTGTAACGAGACCAGCTGTCCACCACGCCGCACCTCCGGCCAAGAGGGCGCTGGCAGCCGTGTGGTCCCGCCCGCCTCGACGCCACAGGACCAGCTGAAAGCTCACGACCATCGCGACCAACACGCCGGCACCGAGCCCGCCGGTGGTCACCATCGCTTGAAGTAACCAGTTGTGTGCCGAGTCAGCCGTGTAGTCGATGAACCCATATATCCGCGCACCGTCCAGAGGCCGATGAGCTGGATACGCGATCCTAAAGCTGTCCGGCCCCCAACCAAGAACAGGTCGATCCACGAAAGCCCCGAGGGCGCTGTGCCAAAGTGCGACGCGCGTCTCGGTGTCCGTCCCGCTAACTATCGTTGAGCGAAGGCGCTCCCCCAGCGGAGACATCCACAGCAGACCGACCAGAACGCATCCGGCGAACGCGGGGACAGCGAGTGCGGCGAAGGCTCCGCGAAGTCCGCCCCGGCGCATGCGATCCACGACCGCGATACCGACGGCAGCGATGATGCCGATAAACGCCCCGCGGTTTCCCACGACGGCCGATGTCGCCAGAGAGAGCCCGCCGAGTCCGAGCGCCCAAAGAAATGGCCCGCGCGGGTCTCTTTTGCGCCAGCCGACCACAACCCCAAGTCCGACACCAAAGGCTAAACAGAGGAGTTGACCGAACGGGCTGGTGTTTCCCATCGTGCCGAAGGGCGAAGACGATGAAGTGTTCACGGACCACTGGATAGGGTCCAGCCCAAACCGCTGGAGCCATGCGTAGGCGATCGCAACTCCGGTGCCGAGCGAGAACGCCACCCCGATAACGATCAAGTCTTGTCGCCGGCGGATGGAAGCCGCGGTTGCGCCGTAGAGAACCGCCATGTCGATGAGGAACGTCAATCCCAGCCGACGGCCCTCGTCGCCGAATGCGGCGGTGTAGCTGTCGGCTCCGACGATCGCTGCGAAGCCAACGGCAATGAGATATGCCGCGACTATGAGATGCAGCCGGGTCAATGGAAATACGCGAGGCCCGTAGCGAGCGAGCGAGATTGCGAGTGCAGCGACAAGCACCCACGCGACAAGACGGCTCGCGCTCGTTTTCGGGAGGTCGAACGGGTGTGCCGTGCCCCTCGTGGGGTCGAATACCACGATCAGGAGGAACACCTTGACTGCCAGCAGCCAAACGATCGCCCGGCGGAGCGCCGAGTTGCTCCAGAGTCGACTCTCGACAACAGCCTGGGCCGACGGAAACCCCATCTCGACGTCGGCGCGCGTGGGATCAGGGAAGCGTTTGGAGATTCGTCTGCCAGGGCGCGCCTTCGGGCGTCACGAAAAATGTAAGGATCTGGACAGGCTGCTCACCGACGAGGTGCAGCTGCATCACGACGCCCGGCTTGACGCTCGCTCCTTGGCCAGCCGCGATATTGAGGCGCCTTCCGTCGTTCGTTGCCAATTCGACCGTGCCCTTGAGCACGTAAAAAGACTCCGTCCCACCGTGCGAATGGGACGAGGTCCGCCCACCAGAGTCCATCGTGAGGTAGCCCAGCTGGAAAACGATCTGCTTGTCCGACGGCGGCGTGACCAAATCCCCACTCGAGTAGAGAACCTTGTAGTTCGGGTAGGCGAGCGGTGCGCCGCGTTGGGCGACGGAACGAAGAGCGATGAGGTACCAGACCTGCTCGGTGTTCGACGTGTTTACGTGCTCGCTTCGTGCGTCGATCCATCGCGCGGTACCTTGGTCGATGACCTGCTGCTGGGTGTTCTCTCCACCTTCGCGAGAGATGAGCGCCGAACCCTGCAACGCATAAACGAACCCAGGGACATCGCCGTGTGGAACGCTCGACTCTGGGGGCTGCCGAACTTCAAGGAAGGTGACGTAGGGTACGCCCCCGAAGGATGGCTTCATGGTCACCGCAGCCAGCTCTCGGTACTTGCCGATCCCAACGTACGCCGGCTGTTCGAGCGGAGTAGGACTGACGCCGGGAGGAAGTATGGGATTAGTTGGCGTTCCCTTCGCGCAAGACACGGTCGTGAGCAGCGCAACTAGCAGATAGCTGGCTCGTCGCACCTCACTAGGCTAACCCGAAGCCCCGCAGTTGCGTGACCTGACTACTGCCCTACCGGCCCGACGACCCTGTCAACCGACGACTTCAGGCTCCACGGCGTCCCGCCGGTGTTGGTGATTCCGGTGCTGTCCGTAAAGACGACCGGATACTGGCTGCCTGGAGCCGACCCGGAGATCACGTCCACAGGACTTGCGTTCATCGTCACGGTCAGACTCTTACCGTCCAGTCCGAGCACGCACGACGCATTAGTTCCGCAATTGATATCCGAGACCGTTTGAGTCACCGGGGCTGCGCAGGTCGCGGGTGGGCCCGACTGCGAGCTTGGTGCGCCGCAGTCGGCATCCGTCACGCGAATGCGGGCGGGCGACGAGAGCTGCATCACGTCGCTGAACGTGATGACGAATCGATCGCCAGCATCAAGGGTCCCTGCGGAGCCAGCATCAGATTGAAGGACCGCCCCGGTCGAAGTGGGCGTCGTCGTAGTCGCCGCACCGAATACGGTCGCCTCGACTTGCTTCGAATATACGAACGAGCCGCTCGCGCTCTTGACTCTGACCTGATAGCAGTAAAATCCGGAGCTACGGTCAAGGTCGTTGTAGGCACCGAAAACTCCACCGGCGAGAGTCAGCGTCGTGACCGTAAACCAGAACGGGCTATCTACAGCGATGCCGCAATGCCCAGGGGCTCGTTGGATCTCGTACGCCGAAACCGGATTCGATGCCGGCGCCGTGAAGAACACGCGGACGTCATTGTTCGTCGCACCGCCATCGAAACTCCCGACCTGAACCTGCACATCATTCGGAGCAGAGACCCCACTCAGGGTAGACACGGTGGCGTCCTGAAAATAACCCTCCGGGTGGATCTTCGCGCCGTTTGACGCGACGACAAGATCCCCATTAAAGCGGTACGAGCCAATCACAGCGTCGGATGGGACCTTGACGCTATACGTGAACGCCGAGAAGTCACCTGAGGCAACGACAGTCTTGGCATGGGTCGCGTACGCGGTCGTCGACAGCCAACTCCCTGGATTCCAAGAGGCCTCCTCGGGGGGCACGTTGCACGTGACCTTGTCGTCGCGACACGCCGCGAGATTCACTTGGGTCGTCGTGCCTACGACCCAAGTCACTGAACCAATATTCGCGAAGAAGACCGACAAGGTGCCCGTGTCACCGGGCTTGAGGTTGCCGAGAAATGCGGACTCGAATTGATAGGACGAATCGTAGGCCGCCCCAGCGGCAGGACCCGCCAACGCAATCGTGGTGGCGAGAATCAGTGTCGCCGCTCCGACGATCCGAACGAGAAAGGTCACAGGCTGCATCGGCAAGACTCTAGCGAAGAACAGGACCGGGGCCTTTCGGCCCCGGTCCAGAGTCTTGCTCGTGTGTCTGGCGCCTTCTACGCGCCGTCCGGGTCGCCTGGACCGAAGAGGATGTCACCGGTTGTTAGATCCCAAGAGTTGCCACTTAGGTCGGTGATGCCGCTTGAGTCCGTGACCCTCACGGGATATTGCGCGCCCGCAACGCTACCGGCCGAGATGATCGAGGGGTTGCCGCTCATAGTGACGGTCAACCTGTTGTTCGTTTGGCCGCTGAGGTTGGCCGTCGTGCAGGTTGCGTTGGTGCCGCAGATGATGTCAGCCACCGTGGCGGTGTTCCCACCACCACAGGTCGGCTGCGCTGTTCCTGCGTTCGTCTGTGTGCCGCAGTCGCTGTCTGTCACACGGATCGTGGCGTTCGGCGCAATCGACATACCGCATGTCGTACCGCAGCCCGTGTCCGTGTACTGGAAGTCGATCTTGTCGCCTTGATCAAGTGTGTTGGCGAATGTGCCGGACGTGCTCAAGCCGGAGAACCCCGAGGTCGGCTTGAGGACATCGCCAGAGCCGCCGGTGACATTCACAAACACGTAGTTCGAGTAGCTGTTCGCGCCGGTGTTCGAGTTGGTGACCTGGACGCGGTAGCAGTAGGTACCGTTCGACAGATCGAAGTTGGTAAACGTCGCGGTCTCACCGGTGCCCGGCGTCGTGGTTGCGCCTACCGTCGAGAAGTTGGCGGTCGGCGGATTGCCCGCCGTGCCATCGCTCGGTGGGGTCGTGGCGCTTCCGTTCGGGTTCGGCGAGGTGCCCGGCGTGCAGGTGCCAGCCGCCACGGCTGCACCGGCCGAGTCCTTGGTCGCACGCTGGATGTTGAACGAGAGGATTGTGTTGGTTGCCGGAGATGTGAACTGGAGACGAACGTCGTCGGCTCCAGTGCCGCTGTCGAAGTTGCCGAGTGCGGCGCTCAGGTCAGTCGGAGCGTCCGCGCCGCGGTTGATGCAGAGGTTGAAGGTCGAGATGCCTGCCGCGTTCGGGTCATATGCGATGTCCACGACGTCGGCGTGGGTCGAGTTGCTATTGGACGCCGTCAGCTCGGACTTGAAGGTCGCGAGCGTCACCTGCGTCCCGAGGACCTTGAAGACGTCGTTCGCGTCGTACATGTAACGGAGGCTGGTATCGATCGTCGAGCCAGCCGAGAACACCTGGTTCGCTGAGTCGCTGCGGAAGACGAACTGGCCACTCGTGCCGCCTGGGCACTGTGTGCCGCCCGCGCTTCCGAATTGACCTTGCGGGCCGAACCAGAACTTGCGGCCCGAGAGCGCAAGCACGCCATCGGTGGCGGAGTCATACGGCGTGAAGTTGTCGCAGTTGACGTCACCAGCCGCGGTCAAGTCGACCTGGGCGTTGTTGTTCTTGTCCTGCCACGCGATGAGACGCGTGCGCGTATTGCGCTGCGACGAGTCAACGGTGACGGTCATGGTCCCGTTCGACGGGATCGGCTGGTTGATGACGACGTTGCTCGCTGAGATCGAGGAACCGTTGATCGCGGTGATGACCGCAGTCGATCCGCCGATGCCATCAGCCTTCTTGTCCTGGTTGGTGTCGCAGAAGCCGAACGTGCCGTCCGAGTTTCGGATGGAGTTACCTGAAGTGATCGTCGCGAGGGTCAGGGTCCCGGTGAGGGTGGTGCTGATCGTGTAAGTGTGCTGACCGTTACCCGGGACCGTCGTCGAGACCTCGTTGTCCTCGTTCGCCGGGTAGTCCGGCGTGATCCCGAGGACCGTGCCGCCGCCGCCTGCGCCGGTCACGTTCGAATCCTGGTAGTAGCCCTCTGGGTGGACGCGGTCGCCGGTCGCGCCGACGACGAGGTCACCGTTGAACCGGTAGACCCCTCCCGCCTGGCCGGTCGGGACCTTGATGTTGTAGGTGAAGGCCGAGAAGTCGCCCGGGGCGACCACGGACTTCGTGTGGGTCGCGTACGCGGTTGAGCTGAGCCAGCCGCTCGCCCATGCCGCCTGCGCAGATGCGACGTTGCACGTAACTTTGTCCGCCGCGCAGACCGCGAGATTGACCTGCGTGCCGCCGCCTGCGATCCAGCTCGTCGTGCCGGTGTTCGCGAAGAACACCGAGAACGTGCCTGAATCAGCCGGCTTGAGCGTCAGGAACGCGCTTTCGAACTGGTACGCGGAGTCGTAACCTGGGGTCGCTGCCTGCGTAGTCCCCAGGTTCAGACTCAGCGCCATGCTCACCGAAAGCGCTGCCGCGGTGATCGCGGTTGTGATTCGACGCATTCGTCCTTCCTTTCGCCTTATTGATCGCGTTGATCGCG
>Ga0066710_100008174_pt1 | contig 10118 bp, 5 predicted proteins | sample GraSoiAngelo_159_FD_79666 | JGI IMG/M metagenome (GOLD analysis project Ga0066710, IMG submission 79666) | Grasslands soil microbial communities from the Angelo Coastal Reserve, California, USA - 14_1009_16_40cm | ecosystem: Environmental > Terrestrial > Soil > Grasslands | place: USA...
AGCGCCGGAGAGCCCCGGCCGTCGCCGTTGCAGCCCGGCACTTTTTTCCGCGGCCCAGTCTGATGTGGTCCGCGCTCGCCACTCGCCACTCCCTTGCAACGAGCTCGTGGAAAACGGACTACTTGCCTAGAATTGCTCTGATCCCCATCAAGACGGCATCGGAGACGTGCTATTGCGACTGACTCTCCGGCTGCTACGAACTGGCCAGCCTGCGCGATGAAGATACGGGCAAAGGTTACTGCCCCGCCTGCGCAAAGAACCACGTTGACCTCAACGCCGGCGTTGGCATTCCCCAGCCTGCCCCGGCAAAAGTCTCGCCCAATCCTGCCAGCAACCATGCCTCCGCCGGAATGCCCTCCCCTGCCGACCCTCCCGGCCGTCTGCGGTGAACTCGCCTGGTGGCATCAAGAACCGACGAAAGTGCAGTCCCGCCTTGCACTGCCCGGAGCTGTAATTCCCTTTAAAGCCCCGCAATGAGTCCCCACGGCCGAGCATCGGGCGTGGGCTCCGCTAGGGACTGGAGCTGCGACGCAAAAAAACCGGGGATAGCCTTGGAAGGCTATCCCCGGGAATGTGGCACGGAAAGGAGCCGATTACCAGCGAAGCGTGAGACCGAAGGCGATCTTGCGCCCTGGATTCCCAACGGCACCCCCACTCTGGAGGCCGCCGCTGAATACCGTCGGATCAGCAAAGCCGGTGCCCTCGGAGTGCAGGCCGGCGTCGTCTAGGAAAGGATCAATCGAAAAGAAGTTTGGATGATTAAAGACGTTTTGCATGGACATATGCCAAACGACTTTAAAGTTCTCTTTCACATTGACCGTCTTAAACACCGCGAAGCTGCCGATATTCGTGATCGCGTCGCGAACGGTATTGCGTGCGACGTTGCCAAAGGGCGTATTGAACTGCGTGTTTGCTGTCGGCGTATTCGCGATGAATCGAACATCTTTGTTTGTAACGACCGTAGCAGGGTTGTTCGGGTCCGCTAGGATTGTGTTTCCGGTCGGATCGGTAGGATCCACCATTGTCCCGGTTAGCCCGTTGTTAATCCCGTTGAAGCTAACCAGCGTAGTCGGCGTAATCGCCGGATTCCCGCAGAGACTTCCGGTGTTGGGTCCTGATGTAACTGTAGCGCATGCGTCGCCAGCAAACATCCCAACCGAGGTCACCGGCGCGCTAAGACTGCTCAAGAACGGCCTCAGGGCCTGATCCACGGTTCCATAGAAGGCGCTTACAAACGGATTGTCATAGTACGAGGCCCCGTTCAGGGCGAACTGGATGGGTGTGAATGGTTGTCCCGATGCCATGAAGTAGGTGCCGGATACGGCCCACCCTCCGAGGATGTGGCCGATGACACCATGCTGCGCACGGAACGCCGGGATGTCCTCGTAGAACGACAACGTCCAGTTGTGGCGGAAGTCCAGACCGGAAAGGCCGTGTTCCTCACCGGTGAAGTTCACCTGGCTCTGGGAAAATGCTTGCGATCCTCCGCCTGCGAAACTGGAGAAGATCTCGCTCGCGTTATCGGTTGTCTTGCTGAAGGTGTAGCTCGTCTTCAGGGCCAACTGATGCCAGAGCCGCGTGGAGCGGAGTTCAAGCTGCAAGCCGTGGTAATCCGAGAAAGCCGTATTCGTGCGCCTGCGGACGATGCCAAGGTCGCAGCTCACACGGCCAAGTTCCGGATGCGTTGTTTGCCCGGGTCCCAGAATCGTGGTCGGAGTCGTGCACGGTGTTAGTCCTGAGGGCACGAAACTCGGGAACGCCGCGAGCAGGCCATCAATTCTCGGGTTGCCGTTGATCGTCTGGAAGAGGTTTAGCCCGCGATTACCGACGTATGCAGCTTCAAAAACGGCGCTGGCGCCAAGTTCGCGCTGCAGACTGAGACGCCACTCGTGGGTCCTCTGCGGTCCGAAATCAGGCGTGATACTCGTCTCGTTGAACGTCCGCGGATCAAAAACGCCGGTCAGCAGCGATCCTGCAAGCTGCGTCCGCACGTTCGGCCCCGTGGGATTCGCAAGGAGCGGGTTACCGGTTGCGCCGGAGCCCGTCAATGTGTTAAGCAAAACGTTCGGCGCTGCCGAGGAGATGTTCAGGTAGATGTTGTAGAACGGTGGATCGTACGACAGACGATAGCCGCCGCGCACCACCGTCTTACCATTCCCGGTCAACCTGCCGAATCCGCCCGGAGTCCATGCAAAACCGATGCTCGGTCCCCAGCTGTTCTTCGGAGCAGGAATCAGTGGGAACGTGGCCACAGAAACAGGCAACGCCGGATTCCACAGCGGCGTCGTGCTCTTCGCGCTTGCCAGCGTGCGGTCATGGAACAGGTTGGCTGGCTGGCCGTAGTAGCTCCACGTAATGCCAAGGTTTAGCGTCAAGTTGTTCTTGATCTTAAAGTCGTCGCCAAAATAGGCGAACGTATCTTTCTCGCGGAAGTCGAGGTCAGGATCCCCCGAGGCGATCTGGACCCGGTTCGGAATATCCCTCCCAAACGTATCCCAGTTGGAGAATCGGAACGATCCATTGAAGTTCGGAAGAAACTTATTCGGCGAGCGCTGGTACGTGAAGTTGACACCCGCTTTCCAAGAGTGCCGGCCGCGGAAGTAGCTCCAGTTGTCCTGCAGCTGGTAGGTATTGACGATTCGGCCCTGCGGTGCGTTCGTTGCCGGGCCGAACCCCAGGCGGCTAGTACTGTTGAAGGAAATGCGCGCAATGGCGCTCCCAATGTCTGACTGGTTGGGAATCGTGTTGCCGATCGAATTGCCGCCGAACTCGACATTGAGGCGGCCGTAGCTCGCACGGAATTCGTTCGCCATGCGCGAGCTGAGCGTACGCACCCAACTGAAGCCATAGGCTTGGGATAGTGCTGGAACATTGGCGGGATATCCCGCTGCCGCCGTGCCGAAGGCGTCGGTATTGAAAAACGTTGACCGGTTATAGATGTAGCGCCCGTAAAAGTGGTTCTTGGTCGTCTGGATATCTAGCTTGATCGGGAAGTTATAGGACTTGGAGCCTGTCGGAAGCGTCCGCTGTACGCCGCCGAATTCCACCAGCGGGCAGTTCGCAAGATCGATAAGCTGGGGAGCTAGCGGGCTCGGGCCTCGACCAGCAATAGCGTAGGGGCCGTATTTCTGTAACGCCAGCATGCTATTGGTCGAACCATAACACGCAACCATGGTGGCAATTCCGGCGGGCGTCGGAGTTACCGCCCCAGTCGCGTAAACCTGCTGCTGAGACACGATCTCGTTGTCAAACCCGCCGAAGAAGAAGACGCGGTCCCTCCATAGCGGTCCATTGATCTGTCCACCGGTGAACTCGTCATTGAACCGCGCCGGCTTCGTCAAACCCTCGAACCCCGACGCCACCGTCTGCTTCTGCACGTTCGAAAGCGCGTTCAGGACAGAGTTGCTCTCCGCTCCGTACACCGAGCCGTGAACCTTGTTCGTGCCCGATTTGAAGATGATATTCACAACCGAACCCGAGTTCCGGCCATATTCCGGGCCGAAGTTATTCGTCGTAATCTGATATTCCTGGACAAATTCCGCGTCGGAAACGAACAAGCCGGGCCCGGCCACCGAATTGTCATTATTGTTCTGTCCGTCGATCTGCTGGTCATTGTTCCGCCCACGGATTCCGTTGACGGCAAAGCCTGTGCCATTGGTGTTCGAAAATCCCAAGTCCCGGTTGTTCACCACGCCCGGCACAGTTAGTGCCAGATTGTCCAACCCCTGGTTCTCCAGCACGCCCGCAAAAGTGTCGATATTCTCGGATGTGAAAGAATTCGTGACCTGCGCCTCAGTACTCTCAACCAATGGAGGGGCAGAGAACACCTCGACCGTCGCCGTCACTTCACCGACCTCGAGTTTAATGGCCCCTAGTCCTCTATCCGCGCCTACTGCCACTTCGACATTGTCCAACACGGTTTTGCGGAAGCCCTGCTTCGCAACTTCTACCCGGTAAATTCCCGGCGGAAGAAGGCTGAGTCGAAAGAGACCAGCGCTGTCCGTCTCGGTTGTATAGGCTTGGTTTGTATCTTTACTAACTACTTTGACCGATGCGCCCAGTACTGTCGCGCCCTGAGGATCCGTCACGGACCCAGAAATGGACCCTTTACTCACCTGCGCATTCGCAGGTGTCACTCCCAAACCTACCAGAGTGAGAGTCAACACCACTATCAGAGCCAAAATGACTCCGTTCACGCCACGTTTCATATCTTTTGCCCCCCATAACATTCATCTGAAGAATAAAAAAGCCAAAGGACCCCCACTAATCCGGAATGATACCGCTGCAAGGTGCTTTCCAATCTATGATTTATGTTCTTTTTGGATGGAAGTTGCCTAACTCCTTTGTTTAGTGCGTAGGTACTAGTACTTTAGGCTCGATTTAAGGGCCCATTATTCCATAAACTGTATGTGTACGCCAAATTATCTACCAGATTATGAAGCCAAAAAGAATTCCTTATAGTGTGCAACGCGAAAGTTAGAGCGGGGACTGAACGGAGTTAATAGAAAGAGGCTAATTGAAAAGTACCAGCGATTCCGCGAGCCCACGTGAAAAGTCTGCTTCTGCGGTGATCAGGCTGAGGACCAGATAACCATCGGACGGGAAGTCGTAGAAGTGGCCGGGGTGAACATAGACGCCCTTTGTGGTGAGAAATTCGATGGCCAAATCCTCGTCGGAACGCGTTGCAGGGACGCGCAAGGCGGCGTACCAGCCGCCTTCCACCGTCAGGCGCGTGCAAGCTTTCTGCCCCACAAGTTGGCGGTCGAGCTCCGCAAGATTTCGACGAACGCGCGACATCAACTGCTTCTGAAAGGCGTGCCGCTGCTCGAGAAACGTGGGCACCGCCAATTGCACGGGTGCGTTCATGGAGAGGTAGGTGTCGGCAATAACTTCGAGCCGCGTCAGCGCTTCCCTTTTCCATTCTTGCGGCCCGCTGACGACCACCCAGGCGGCCTTCATCTGCGGCAGCCCGGAAATCTTTGAAAGACCGCTCAAGGTAAAGGTCAGCACGCCCTGATTCGCCGCAAAACTCTCCGGCCGGTTTTCCTCGAGCGAGAAATCGAGGAACACTTCGTCGGCGATGATGGGCATCTTGCGTGCGGAGCAAATCGCATTCAGCTTTGACATTTCGGCACGCTTGGTGAAGTGCCCCGTCGGATTATTGGGATGAACGACGATGACTCCGCGCGTGCGCGGCGTGATGGCCTGCTCCAACGAATGAAAATCGGTCTGCCATCTGTGGTCGTAAAAGAGTGGGTAGCGCGCCAGCTTCACGTCCTGAATTTCCGCGAGAAAATTGAAGAGCGGGTAGCTGGGCTCGGGGATCAACAGCTCGTCGCCAGGATTACAGAGCGTTCGAAAGACATAGGAATACGCTTCGCTGGTGCTGGTCGTGAGGAAAATATCCTCGGGCGAAACGTCATCTTCGCGCGCAGCGTAATAGGCGGCGACAGCCCGGCGAGCGGACTCCAGTCCCTTGGGATTTGGTTCGTAGGAGAGGGCCGCAGGGTTGCTCAACGCTTCCAAAATTCCAGGGCCATCATATTTGAAGCCGCATTCCGTGGGATTCGAAATGGTCAAATCGAGAAGCGGCTTCCCTGCCGCGCGATGCGCTGCCAGCGCTTGGCTCAGCCGGTTCGGCGTCAAATTCCAATTTGTTCGTTGCGCAAACATAGCCGATCCAATCGTGCGGGAGCATTATATCCAGCACGGTAGGAAACCCCCACCGCGCCCTGCTCACGTATACTGAATGCGGCATACTTGAATCCATGAGCACGCATCCGCAGCCCAATCCAATCCCTGAACCGGTGCCACAGTTGGATTTATCCGCGCAGTACGCGGAGATCGGCGCTGAGATTCGAACCGCAGTCGAGCGCGTGATGGCCTCGCAGCAGTTTGTTTTGGGGCGTGAAGGAGCCGCGCTGGAAGAGGAGATCGCCCAGCTCTGCGGCGTGGCCCACGGCGTTGGCGTGGCCTCCGGGACGGACGCGCTGATCTTGGCGTTGCGCGCGTGCGGCGTGCAGCCCGGCGATGAAGTGCTCCTGCCGCCGTTTACGTTCGTGGCGACGGGCAGCGCGGTGAGCGCGCTTGGCGCGAAGCCGGTCTTTGCGGACATCCGGCCCGAAACCTACAACATCGATCCGGCGCAGCTCGAACGGCGTGTGACGCCGCGCACGCGAGCGATTATCGTCGTCCATCTCTATGGCCTCGCGGCGGACATGGACCCGATCCTGGCGTTTGCGAAGTCGCGCAACCTGCCGGTGATCGAGGACAACGCGCAGGCAATCGGCGCATCTTACAAAGGCCGGCGGACCGGCTCGCTGGGCGACGCGGCGTGCATCAGCTTTTATCCGACGAAAAATTTGGGCGCATACGGCGACGCGGGAATGGTCGTTTCGAATTCTGCGGAAATCGCCGCGAGGATTCGAACGCTGCGGAATCATGGTCAAGCGGCAAAATATCTGAGCAGCGAGCCGGGCTGGAACAGCCGTCTGGATGAGATGCAGGCGGCGATTCTGCGCGTCAAACTGCGCCACCTTTCACGCTGGCAGCGCGCGCGCCGTTCGAACGCGGCGGAGTACACCCGCCTTTTCAGTCAGGTTCCCGGCGTCATGCCGCCGATTGAGCCGGAAGGCTGCGAACACGTCTTCTACCAGTACACCATTCGAATCGAGCAGCGGGACGCTCTGCAGCGGCATCTCGCGGCGCGAAAGATCGGGTGCGCGGTTTACTACCCCTGCCCGCTGCACCTGCAGCCGCTGTACGCGTCGCTCGGCCACAGAGACGGCGACTTCCCTCACTCCGAGCGCGCCGCGCAGGAAGTGCTTTCGCTTCCGATGTACCCGGAATTGCGCAAGGAGCAGATTGCGCGCGTGGTGGAGGCCGTTACAGAGTTTATTACTCATTGTATTATTAATAAATAATAAATATGGATCCGGACGAGAGAATCCGCAAACCATTTTGTCGTGCAAACCAGCCAGAATTTCCCGCCTCCTACTTCCCCAGGTAGAGCAGCACCAGCAGGAAAATCCACAGCCCGTCCATAAAATGCCAGTAGTACGAAGTAATTTCAGCGGCGTGGGAAAGCAAGATATTTGCTTTTTCAAACTTGCGAAATGAAACGTACAGCAACGCTCCAACTCCTCCGAGAAGATGGATGGCGTGCGCGCCGGTGAAAATGTAGAAGAAACTGCTCGCCTGGTTGCTCGCAATGTATACGCCTTGGGCCACGAGCTGACGCCAGGCAATCAGTTGTCCGGCGACAAAAAGGAAGCCCAGGCTCGTGGTAACCAGCCAGAGCTTCCGAAAACCGGTTAGGTCTGCAAGAGAGAGACGGCGCCGCGCCGTTTCGAGCGTGAAACTGCTCCCGAGAAGAACGCAAGTATTCAACCAAAGAATGCGCGGAAGGTGCACGGTTACCCACGCGTCGCTGCCGCGCCGCAGAACGATGAAGGCGCTGCTGAGGGCCATGAAGAACATCAGGATGGACACGAGAGCGATCGCAATCCCCGTGGAATAGCGTCTCGGCGATGGGGACCGCTTACGGCGCCTGCCGTGATCATCATCATCGCCGCCATCATCTCCGCCTGCCGGGGGCGTTCCGCCGCCTCCTCCGCCGATGTCTTCAATGATGAGTTCGATGTCTGGAGTTGCGGTTGTGCCCGGCATGGCGATCCTCCCTCTTCTCCAGTTAGCGAGCCTTGACCACCTGCTCGGGCGCGAGGTGCTGTGGCACGAAATCTTCGGCTACACCCGGCACGCTGAATTCGTAAGCCCCACGATACACCACCGGTTCGCTCGGGCCAAAATCATTGGCGGGCGGAGGCGATCCGACGCTCCATTCGAGTGTGGTGGCGCGCCAGGGGTTGCATTCCGCCACTCTTTCTCCACGAAAAAGGCTCCAAAGAAAATTGATGAGGAACAGTCCCTGGGCAAGAACGGTGAGGAGCGTGGCGACGGTGATAAAGATGCGAAGCGACGAACCCGCCGCGACAATTGCAGCCAATTGCCTGCCCGATGAAACGCGCGAATGCGTCATTAGGCCAAGCCAGTGCATGGGCATGAAAACAAAATAGACCCCAGCAAAGGTGAGCCAGAAATGGATCTTGCCGAGCGGTTCATTGAGCCGGCGGCCAAAGAGTTTCGGAAACCAAAAAAACAGCGCGCCAAGAATGGCAAACGTGGCCGCCACTCCCATGACGAGATGGAAGTGGCCGGTGATGAAGTCGTCGCTGACGGCCGCGTACGTAAGGTCACGACGCGCGAGGAAAATCCCGGAGAGCCCGCCGGCTAGAAAAAGTGAAATGAAGCCAAGCGCAAACAACATCGAGGTGTTGAGCTGAATTCGCGCGTTCCACAGCGTCCCGAGCCAGCTGATCAGGAGGATCGTGGCGGGCAGGCCAAGCGAAGAGGCAAGAAGCGAAAAGACGAGAGGCGAAAAGGGGTTCATGCCGCTCGAAAACATGTGCTCGCCCCAAACGCAAAAACCAAAGAGGCCCACGCCGCACAGCGCCAGCACCACCAGGCGCTCCATCCAAACCGGCCTGCGCGAAAACGTGGAAATCAGATGAGTGGTGAGCCCGAAACAGGGAAGCATGGCGACATAGACTTCGGATTGCGCGAAAAACCAGAAGAGGCGCCGCCAAAGCACGGGCAGAGCGTTCGTCACAACGTTTGGCGGCTGGCTGGCGAGGAAGTTCAGCGGCGAAAAAAAGTGCGTGCTCAAGAGACGATCCGAAAGCAAGCAGGCGCACGCTGCCAGCAGAATGCTGAAAATCAGCATTCCTAAGATGGCGTTGATGAACCAGGCCCACACGGTGAGCGGAAGCCGCGGCAAGGTCATTCCTTTGGCGCGGAGCTCGATGGTCGTGACGCTAAAATTGAGCGCGTTGAGCAGGGACGCGGCGCAGAAGATGGCGACGCTCAAGATCCAAAGCGTGATTCCGCGTTCGGGAGCAATCAGAAAAGCAGCGGTCATTCCGATGAGCGAGACGACCGTAGCCCAGAACGAGAGCAGGTTCAGCGTGGGAAATGCCATCTCGCGCGCGCCAATCTGCAGCGGCAGAAAATAGTTGCCGAATCCGGCCTGGGGCGCGGCGGTCAGCACCAGAAAAACCATCAGAGATCCGTGCAGCGTGGTGAGGGCTGCGTAACGATCCGGCGGGTTGTTGAGAGTGGAGAGGAACGGAAGGTGCGCACCGGGCCAGACGAGATGGATGCGCATGAGCAGCGACATCGCCATGCCGAGAAAAACACTGAACAGCGCAAGCCACAGATATTGGAGGCCGATGGTCTTGTGATTGGTGCTGAAGACGTAGCGGGAGAAAAAACCGGCCTCTGGCTTCTCCGGCTGATTTGCTCCGCTGTCGTAGGTAACCATGGAATTCGTGACTCGTGACCCCGGCAAGGTCGGGGCAGTCTGGAGATTCGTGACCTTTGCGATCGACTCCGCTCAGGGCAGCCTGGTGACAGAAGGCCCTGAGCCGGCGGTCAATTTCCTCTGGCGCCCAGCCCCAGCGCTATGTTGGCGGGCGCGAAATGCGAACAGGTTCCCACGCCCACGTATGTTCGTTCAGAAGGAAAGCAGCAACTATTTCACCAGCAACTGGCTGGTGCCATTCGCACTTGGAACATGGAAAGAACATCGAGGGACCGCGTGATGGCTGGCAGTAAAGAAGATAACGGCTGTCACAGTCGCACGTAAATTCAAAGCGCTCGGACAACAGGAACTCTTGTAAGTCCCTGTACCGTGGTGTGTTCTTGTACTGCTCGAACCGGGCCAGCAGAGTTCTTTTCGCAAGGGGTATGTCCGGGCCAATTATGCCGCGAACCCATTTCGCCGTGCATTTTTCTGCCCCTTCAAGATACGTTTGCACTGACCGGAAAATCCGTCGTTCATTCGCTTCTTCAACTGAGGGTACTCGAATCATACCTCACCCCTAGAACAGCAGCCGCCTCGTTATTCTACACCCCTTGTTCCTGTCTCAAGGGTTTCGTAGCCCACTGAAGCGGGGGCAAAATTATGCGAAAGAATTCTGGCACGCAGCGTGTGGCGCGTATGATGGTGAAGAAGGATTATTATGGGAAGTGACCCGAACAGTTTTGCCTTGTCCAATTTG
>Ga0066710_100008175_pt1 | contig 10118 bp, 5 predicted proteins | sample GraSoiAngelo_159_FD_79666 | JGI IMG/M metagenome (GOLD analysis project Ga0066710, IMG submission 79666) | Grasslands soil microbial communities from the Angelo Coastal Reserve, California, USA - 14_1009_16_40cm | ecosystem: Environmental > Terrestrial > Soil > Grasslands | place: USA...
ATGCTCAATCCACCAACAGCGGCACCTACGATGTCGTCGTTTCCAACGACACCGGCTCAGAGACGAGCGTACCGACAACGTTGACAGTAGTCGACCAGACTCAGTCTTTGCCCGCGATCTCCGCCATCGGTGATCAGACCACTGACGAAGACACCATCGCTGGGCCGTTGCCTTTCACCATCGGGGACGCGGAAACAGCCGTCGAGAACCTGACGCTCTCAGCCAGTTCGTCAAATCCTGGTCTGGTGCCTGTCGCGAACATCCTGTTTGGCGGTGCCGGCACAAATCGAACCGTCGCTATCCTCCCGGCGACCAATCAATTCGGGACCTGCACGGTTACAATCAGTGTCGCGGACGCCGATGGCAATTCAGCTGCCACCGAATTCGGGGTGACGGTCAACCCTATCAATGATCCGCCGGTGTTCACAGGCGATCCCCCGATGATCGCCCATCCTTACCAACCTTATTCGTACACTATAGGCGTCAGCGACCCTGACCCGGGTGATAGTCTCGAGGTGGCCGCCGTCGTTTTGCCGACCTGGTTGTCGTTGGATCCGGCAACGCGCGTATTGTCAGGTACGCCGCCACCGGGCGGGCCGGAAGGGGACGAAGTGATCGTTCGAGTCAGCGACGGCACTGCCGCGCCGGTTTTCAGAGATTTCCAGGTCTGGACGGCCGACTACATCGCCATCACCAACGCGGCGGACGTGGAGACGAAACGACAGGCGCTCATTGACTACATTTGGGGCGCCGATGGCTGGCCGACGAACCGCACCTTTGCCAGTATCGAGACGAACATCATCGAGCCAACCTACGAGAGCCTTTACAACGAAGAGGGGAACCTCAGTCGCATCGACCGCTACACGGTGCAGATGGCTTATGGACTGGAAGCTTACGTTCAGCATCTTCATCCGATCCGCAGCAACGGACGGCTGTACATTGTCCATGCGGGTCACTCCTGGACCGGTGTCATCGGCGAAGATGTTGGAAGCGCGGGCGGGGTGCTTCCCGGCATCGTGGTGCCGAAATTGTTGAGGGAAGGGTACTCTATCCTGACATTCCACATGCCGGTTTACTGCCCGCAGGGTCCGCCGACGGCGAGCATACCTGGAATCGGGGAGGTCGTGTTGAACGACCACGACCAGATGTTTGCGCAGCTCGAACGTCCATTCCGTTTCTTCTTCGAGCCACTCGTGGCGGCACTGAACTTCATGGAGGATCACTATGCATACAGCCGTGTGTACATGACGGGATTGTCGGGCGGGGGCTGGACGACAACTGTTTATTCGGCGCTGGACACGCGGATCGAACGCAGCTTCCCGGTGGCCGGAAGTGTGCCCATTTACCTCCGGGTCGGATATGAAGGGCTTAGAGATTCCGAACAGGTTTATCCCCCGTTTTATCGTATCGCCAACTACGAAGAACTCTACACCATGGCGGCGTTCGGCGAAAACCGGCTTCAAGTCCAGATTCTGAATCGTCTGGACAGTTGTTGTTTCTACGGAACCAGACATACGAATTGGGTCGGCGGGGTCACCGAAGCAGTCCGCCGACTCGGCCAGGGCGACTACTACTGCGGTCTCGACGAGGAGGCTGGCACCCACCGCTATACGCCCCTGGCCCAATCGGCGATCACCGATTGGATTCCTCCGATCCTGGATCCAATCGCACCCCTGACGTTGCCGCTCAACGCCGGCCCGCAGGAAGTAGCGTTGACAGGGATTCAACCCGTTTCAGTCGTTCGGCAAAGCCAGATCCTGATTGCCGCCGAGTCGGACAATCCGGCCCTGACCGGCGAGCTGAGGATCGACTATGCGAGTCCTGGCACCAATGGTGTCCTGCGATTTTCCCCGTCGCGAAACGCCGCTGGAGTAGCCAATATCGCCGTCGCCGTCGCAGATTCACTATCGCCAGGCGTGCCCTACGTCCGGCGGTTCAAAGTGACCGTGGTATCGCCTCCAGTGGAATTGCGTGACCCGGTCGATGGCGCGGTCTTGGAATTCCCAACGGTCCTGGAACTTCACGCCGAAACCAATGCGTTCGCCAATGAGGTGGTTAACGTCGAATTTTGGAACGACTCAGAGATGTTGGGCGCGTTGACAAGCCCGCCATATACGTTCATTTGGACCAACGCCGTTCCTGGCAACCACGTACTGAAAGCTGTTGCTGTCGACAATCAAGGAGGTCGGGTTTCCTCACCACTCGTCGCGATTACGATTCTGCCTGCAAATCAACCACCGATGGTTGAGTGGTACGGATCTTCCAACTCGATAACGTTGGAACCGGACGAACCGCTGCAATTGCCCGTGCAAGCAGCGGATGCTGACGGAACTGTCCAGGAGGTGCGCTATCTTGAAGGCACAAACCTCGTCGGCGTGGCGACGGACCCTCCATTCGTATTCGGCTGGCAGAGTGCAACACCGGGGACATTTGAATTACGCGTCCTGGCGACTGACGATCGCGGAGCCACGTCCAGTTCAACTACCCTTTCGGTCACGGTGCTGGCTCCCAACCAGGCTCCAACGGCGCAGTGGAACATGCCGAGCACCGAATTGTCGCTGAAATTGTCGGACTCCCTTTCCTTGCGCGCCGAGGCCAATGATGCCGATGGCAGCATTGTGCGTGTTGAATATTGGGCCGGAACGAACCTGGTCGGCGTGAGCACGAATCCGCCGTTCTCGTTCCCCTGGCAAAACCTCGAAGCGGGAACCTACGAATTGCGCGCCCTGGCTATCGACGATCGCGGTCTTGCGACCAGTACCGAGACGTTGGTCCTAACCCTCCTGCCGCCAAACCAGCCGCCGGCGATCGAGTGGCTGACTCCGCCGAGCAACCTGACGCTCGACTTACCGGATCCCGTAATCCTGGAAGCAGTGGCGACCGACCCCGACGGAAGGGTCACGAACGTAGAGTTCTGGAATGGCACAAACAGCATTGGCGTAGCGACCAATGCACCGTTCAGCGTGGTTTGGACCAACGCCGTTCCGGGCATCTACGAACTGACCGCGATAGCCACGGACGATGAGGGCGCGAATGCAGTCTCCGACCCGATCTCGCTGACTATTCGGCCGGCAAATCAGCCTCCGGTCATTGAATGGCTCAACCTCGACAGCGACCGAGTTTTTGAATCACCCTCAAGCGTGACGCTCTCCGCAGCGGCCAGCGACCCCGACGGCACCATCGTCCGGGTCGAGTTCTATACAGACGAGAGCAGCCTTGCGGTGGCGAGCGAATCGCCCTACACAGTGATCTGGAGCGAGACCTCGGTGGGCACGTTCCACGTTCGGGCCGTCGCCACCGACGATCGAGGACAGGAAACCTGGTCCCCAACGCGGACTCTGACGTTCCTTTCACCCAACACGCCCCCGGTGGTGAGTTGGGTGGCTCCCGCCAACACCTCCGCCGTGGAACTGTCGGATGCGTTGACGCTCAAGGCCGCTGCGGACGATCCCGACGGCCACATCGTTCGCATCGAATACTGGACCGGGACCAATCTGATTACAGCGGCCAGTGAGCCGCCGTTCAGTGGCACCTGGACCAACGCAACCCTTGGAACACACCAGTTGACCGCGCTGGTCGTGGATGACCGCGGCGCCATCGCGACTTCAGAGCCGGTGGTCGTCACGGTGGTGGAAAGGTTTGCAAACATCGTTCCCCCTGCAATCGAGAGCTTCCGGCGGCTGCCTGACGGAAATTTCGAAATTCACGCCAGCGGTCCCGACGGCTACACAGCTTGCGTGGAAGCAACCTCAGACTGGAGCGTGTGGACGCCGATTGCAACGAACCAGTTCATCAACGGTTCTCTGACGTGCGTTGATCCCGAAGCCGCGACAACCGCGGTGCGCTTCTACCGCGTTCGGGTCGCTCCGCCGGCCGGTCAATGATTTGTCCTGATTCGGCAGGACGAAGCGCGTTTGTCTGGAAGCAGTTCGGTCGTGCTTTCGAAATGGCTCCGGCGGCACGAATTCAGCGCAGCGCGCTGTCACGACAAGCGCACGCGGCCGGGCGCATCGGCGCACCGCCCCGGGGCGCGGGCCGTCCCCCTCCACAGCGGTTTCGAACGCATCGGGACTCCAGGGCTCGCCGAATGCTCCGTCTGCCCCAACCTGAGGGAGAGCCGAGTGAAAATTCTGACATCATAGCTCGCGCGCTCCGGAGCGCGGGCGGTCCCCGCCCGCGGCGGTTTTGACGTGCGACCAGCGCTTCGAATTTCCCTGGATTTTGGCACTTCCGATGTGCTGCCCCGAAAGCGTTCGGGGCGGTCCGGCGTAGTAGTGCGCGGGTGCGGCCCACGCGGCCTTGCCGACCGATTTTTCCTTTCTTGTTGGCCTCCAGAGCCTAATCTCTTTCGACACATCTTGGGCCACCCGGGCAGGGTACCCTTGGCCAGCGCAGAAGTGGATTGCGAATTGGTGGGGACGAAGTGTGCCCGCAAGACGCAGTCCAACAGTGGGCAGTGGGTCGGTGAGTCGGTTCGTCGGTGCGACGGTGGACAGCGCGTCAGTAAAGGGGATCGTCCGAACAGTATGAACAAACTCGCGCAACGCTTCCAGGAACTGGAGGTTTATCAAGCATCATTTCGATTCCAGCAGGAGATTTTTGAAGCCAGCAAACAGTGGCCGCTCGAAGAGCGATATGCACTCACAGATCAGGTTCGGCGCAGCTCCCGTTCGATTGGAGCAAATATTGCCGAAGCCTGGGCAAAACGACGATATCCCGCTCACTTTGTAAGTAAATTGACCGACTCCGACGGCGAGCTGCAAGAAGCCCGGCATTGGTTGAGTTCCGCGTTCGCGTGCCGTTATTTGAGCGACAAGCAACATGTTGATCTGGTAAGCCAAGCTGAAATCGTGGGCAAAATGCTTGGCACGATGATCCGCGATTACGAAACCTTCACCCTCTGACGCGCTGTCCCACTGACGCACCGACGCACCGACGCACCGTCGTACCGACCTACCGGCTCAATGACTGCCTACGAAAGACTGAAAGCCAAACTCAGGGCAACCCCGCGGACCTGGCTGGTGACCGGCGCCGCCGGATTCATCGGCTCGAACATCCTGGAGGAATTGCTCAAGCTGAACCAGCGCGTGGTGGGACTCGACAACTTCGCCACCGGCCACAAGCGAAACCTCGAGGAGGCGAAAGGGCTGGTGACGCGGAAGCAGTGGCGGAACTCCAGGTTCATTGACGGTGGCATCGTTGACCCGAACACCTTCCAGCCCGTCTGCCGGCGCGTTGACTTCGTTTTCCACCAGGCGGCGCTGGGCTCGGTGCCCCGCTCTATTGAAGATCCAATTTACAGCAACGAAAGCAACGTCACCGGTTTCCTCAACATGCTGGTCGCCGCGCGGGACAGCAAGGTGGAACGGTTCGTCTATGCGTCCAGCAGCGCCATCTACGGCGACGCTCCCAAGCTGCCGAAGGTGGAGGAGGTGATCGGCCGCCCGCTTTCTCCCTATGCCCTGACCAAGCACATCAACGAACTGTACGCGGAGGTGTTCGCGCGCTGTTACCGGGTAGAGACGATCGGACTCCGGTACTTCAACGTGTTTGGCCCCCGCCAGGATCCTGAGGGAGCTTACGCGGCGGTGATTCCGAAATGGATCGCAGCCATGATCAAGAACGAGCCGGTGCACATCAACGGTGACGGCGAAACAAGCCGTGATTTCTGTTACGTGGCGAACGCGGTGCAGGCAAACCTCCTTGCGGCGACGACGAAAAATCCCAAAGCGGTGAATGAGGTCTATAACGTAGCGTTGCACGAGCGGACGAGTTTGAATGAATTGTTCGCTTTGTTACGCGAGCGGCTGTTGCCGCACTATCCGCATTTGTTCACGGCGAAGCCGAAGTACCGGCCCTTTCGCCCAGGCGACGTGCGCCATTCGGAAGCGGACATCAACAAAGCGAAGCGGTTGGTTGGCTACACGCCGACGCACCGGATTGATCAGGGCCTGGATGAGGCCCTCCAGTGGTACCGACGGTATGTGGTTTGACATCCGGGACGCCGTCACGGCGTCTCTCCCCTTCCTCGGGAGGGCTGGCATGTCCGAGCGTAAAATATCGGACTCCGATAACTGACTCTCGGAGCTGCCGGCCTTGATTGAATTGCACCGGCTCCGCCAAGCTGACAAGGGTCCCGCGGACATGGATGCAGAGCGCCTGATTCGGATGACCGACCCCAAAACCCAAGTCGTCAAAGGCTCTCTCTGGCTGCGGCTGACGGACCACTGGACCCGGTGGACGAGCGCCTCGGCGAACCGCGGCATCTTCGGCGCGGCCGTCACGATTGGATTCCTGTCGATTGGTGTGAAGGTCGTGGCGGCGCTAAAGGAGATTGTCGTGGCCAGGACGTTTGGGACCAGCGACGCCATTGACGCCTTCCTGGTCGCCTTCATGTTGCCGTTCTTCGCCATCAACGTCGTCTCCGGCTCCTTCAACGTTGCTCTGATCCCCACATTCGTCCGAGTGCGCGACCGCGACGGCCATGAAGCCGCGCAGCGACTCTTGTCGAATATGCTCTCCTGGAGCCTGGCTCTCCTGGCCGGCGTAACAATACTTTTCGGATTGTTCGCAAACGCCCTCCTGCCCCTCATGGCATCAAGCTTTAGCGGCGCGAAGCTCGCGCTCACGAAACAACTCCTTTACCTGCTGTTTCCCACGCTTCTGATGTGCGGGTTATCAACCACTTGGGCGGCGGTGCTAAACGCCGGGAATAAGTTCGCCCTGGCCGCGATCACTCCCGTCCTCACGCCCTTACTGACGATCGGGGGCATTTATGCTTTGAGTCCTGACTGGGGCATTTACGCGGTGGTGGTCGCGACCCTGATCGGTTTCGGGGCCGAGGGGCTGATACTGGGATGTGGCCTGAAACGACAGGGATTCTCGCTGCTTCCCCGATGGCGCGGATTCGACCTGGCGGTAAGAGAGGTCATTGATCAGGATTCGGCGGTCGCCGCCGGCGCGGTGCTGATGAGCGGCAGCTTGGTGGTGAACCAGTCGATGGCTGCCATCCGCGGCCCCGGGAGTGTCGCAGGTTTGAATTACGGCACCAAGGTCGTGTCGTTTATCTTGGGGATTGGATCGCTTGCGCTGGGCACTGCGGTATTGCCCTATTTCTCTCGGATGGTGGCGGCGGAGGAGTGGGCGGGCGTGCGGCACACACTCAGAACGTATCTTCGCTTGCTGATGATCGCGTCCCTGCCGCTGGCGGCGGCATTAGTGGTCGCAAGTGAACCGCTGGTTCGAATCCTGTTCCAGCGCGGAAACTTTACACCGGACGACACCCGCCTGGTCGCGCCGATTGCCGCCTGTTTTGCGTTGCAGATTCCGTTCTACCTCGCCGGCCAGATGGGCGTGCGATTGCTGATCGCGATGGGAAAAAGTCGAACCGTTATGATAATCTGTGCCGTCAATTTGCTCGCCAACGTGGCCGGGAACTGGACGCTTATGAAGGCGATGGGCACAGCGGGGATTGCACTCTCCACTTCGCTGGTGTATCTGCTCTCGTGCGGGCAAATTTTCTACGCCATCGGAACGGAGCTTAAGTGCCGGCAACAGTCGGAATGACTCTATGCCTGAACCTCACGCGATTCGCACGGGACAAGAACTCATCTGGGATTATTTCCAGAACAAGGCTCCGGAAAGCTTCGACGGCAGCCGCGCGAGACTGCAGCATCTCATGAAGAGCATCGGCCGTCCGCACGTCGTGCTGAACATCGGCTGTGGATCGGGGATCTTTGAGAAGCTGGCCCTGGCTGAGGGAATCGACATCTATTCCCTCGATCCGAGTGAGAAGAGTGTTCAAAAATTGCGGCAAACACTCCAACTCGGAGACAAGGCCAAGGTCGGGTATATTCAGTCGATCCCGTTTCCGGAGTCGCACTTCGATATCGTGGTCGTTTCTGAAGTGCTGGAGCATTTGACGCCGGAAGTGATGACGCAAGGATTGGCGGAAATTCGCCGGGTACTGAAGCCCGGTGGCCGAGTCCTCGGGACGGTTCCGAGCCGAGAGAACCTCGAAGATCAGATAGTGGTTTGCCCTTGCTGTGGCAAACGGTTTCACCGCTGGGGCCATGAACAGACCTTTGAGCCGGAAAAGTTGCGACGCGCGCTGTGCGACTATTTCGTTTCCGCGCGAACCAGCGCGCGGCCGTTCATTGCCTGGTCGGCGTTGAATTGGAAAGGCAAGATTGTTTCGGCCATCAAGTTCCTTGTCTGCATTCTCGGTGTGCACGGCTCGAACCAGCACGTTGTTTTTGAGGCGGTCAAGCCGCAGCCCGTTGTCGCCGGTCCTGGATGAGCCGCCTCGGTCAGATCTATGACAGGCTGTACGCGTTTCTGTGTGGTAGCCACCCTGACCTGCTCCCTTGGCATTTCCAGTGGCTCGCGGTCAAGGATCTTTATCACGATCTGAGGCAGGTCCTGCCGAAATTGAATGGTCGGCTGTTGGACGTTGGCTGTGCGCAGAAACCTTACGAGCGCTGGCTAACCCGTTCTACATCGGTAGTGGGCGTCGACGTTTTCGCGGGTCCCCGCGTTGACGTTCAGATCAGCCCGCGCCGGGCTTGGCCGATCGACGGCGCGGCGTATGACGCGGTGCTCTGCACGCAGGTTTTAGAACATGCAGAGGATTTCGAACACGTTTTGAGCGAAATTCACCGTGTGCTGAAGCCGGCGGGCGATCTGGTAGTCACAGTTCCCTTTATCTACAACATGCATGACGCGCGACATGACTACCGCCGGTTCACCGTTCAAGGCGTACGCCAACTGTTCCACGACCGTTACGAAATCCTCGAACTGAAAGGACAAGGAGGCGTCGGAAGTACCGTCGGCCTCCTGCTGTTGAATTGGATCGACGCCACGCTGAATCTGTCGAAGGTCGGCCGCTTGCTCAAAGGCCTGCTATTGCCATTGTGGCTATTGGTGAGCGCCGTGGTGAATCTCTGCGGCTGGATGGTTGACTCACTCGATCATACCCAGGCGTTCTACAGCAATATCCTCTTGGTGGCTCAAAAGCGATGCGCCTGACCTGTGTGATTTCCGCCCTTTCGCTCGGCGGCGCCGAACGGGTTATGTCGATCATGGCCAATCATTGGGCGAAAAAAAAGTGGCCCGTGACGCTGCTCACTTTGGATGACGGACGTGAACCGCCCTTCTATGAACTTCATCCGGCGGTGACTCGTATTGCGCTGGGAATTGCGGCGCCGTCCGTCAATCGACTCCACGGATTCGCGAACAATCTTGGGCGAATGCTAGTTCTGCGGCGCGCGATTCGACGAAGCGAGCCTGAGGCGATTATTTCGTTCCTCGACAAAGTCAATGTCCTTACCCTGCTCGCGACGATTGGCGTGAACACGCCGCGGGTTGTTTCTGAACGAGTCGATCCGCACCTCTATGCTCTTGGACGGTCATGGCATCACCTGCGGAACTGCGCTTATCGGCGGGCGCACTGTGTGGTTGTTCAGAGTGAATCGGCAAAGACCTTCTTTTCGCCAGCAGTGCAACGGCGCACGAGGGTGATACCAAACCCGGTGATCTGCCCCCCCCTCGATATCGCGGCAGAATACAAGACAATTAAAAGGCAGCTCGTCGGTATGGGACGTTTGACGCCGCAGAAGGGCTTTGACTTGCTATTGGAAGCATTCGCCCGAATTGCCGCACGCCACCCCGATTGGTCCATGGTTATCTGGGGAGAAGGTGAAGCACGTGGCGCGTTGGAGACGCGCCGTGATGACCTGGCCTTGAAGGATCGGGTAAGATTCCCGGGACGGACTGACCGACCATTCGAGAAGTTAAAGGAGGCCGACCTGTTCCTGCTCGGCTCCCGCTTCGAAGGCTTCCCAAACGCGCTCTGCGAAGCGATGGCTTGTGGATTGCCGGCAATCAGCTTTGACTGCCCGAGTGGACCGAGGGAGATCATTCGAAACGAAGTGGATGGTCTCTTGGTGCCGCCGAACGACGTCTCGGCATTGGCCCTGGCGATGGACCGATTGATGTCCGACGAGGCGGAACGAAAGCGATTGGCCGCGCGAGCGCCGGAAGTTGCCCAGCGCTTCGGTTTGGAGCGCGTGATGGGGATGTGGGACGAGGTTCTCAAGCAGGCCGTAGGAACACGAAAC
>Ga0066710_100008177_pt1 | contig 10118 bp, 9 predicted proteins | sample GraSoiAngelo_159_FD_79666 | JGI IMG/M metagenome (GOLD analysis project Ga0066710, IMG submission 79666) | Grasslands soil microbial communities from the Angelo Coastal Reserve, California, USA - 14_1009_16_40cm | ecosystem: Environmental > Terrestrial > Soil > Grasslands | place: USA...
ACATGCTCCTCCACCTCGCGGACGCCGGTGTTGACCATCGCAACCGCGGCCGCCCGCCTGGCGACGCTCTCGGGGTAGCGGGCGGCCCAGGCGGCGATGCTGATGCCGCCCATGGAATGGCCCGCGATCACCGCGCGCTGCGGCTCGGGGACGAACGCGCGCAGCACCGCCTCGAGGTCGTCGCCGAGTGCCTCTGCATGCTGGCCGAGCTCCCCCGGGACGCCGCTCCGGCCGTGGCCGCGCTGGTCGTAGGCGACCACCCTGAACCGGTCGGTCAGGTCGCGGATCTGGTAGTTCCAGAAGCGGATGGCCTGGGTCCAGCCGTGCAGCAGCACGATGACCGGGGCGTCCTTCGGGCCGTAGATCTCGACGTGGATGCGGGTGCCGTCGGTGGAACGAACCTCCTGCTCCTCGTGCGGCACGGTGGCGCGCAGCTCATCCCAGGCGGGGTCGGCGGCGATGGCCCGCCGGTCGCGGCGGTCCAGCAGGCCCCATGCGACCAGGCCGGCGGCGGCGAGCGCTGCGACGGCCGATCGCTTCATTCCCCGGAGTCTAGGCTCCGACGTGGGAGACTCGTGACGTTCCAGGAGAGCATCACAAGGATGGTGCAGACGATGACCACCACTGTCAGCGAGGCGCCCGCGGGCCCGGTTGTGGACAACCCTTGGGAAAACGCGCAACGCCAGTTCGACGACGCAGCCGCCCTGCTGGGTCTGGAGCCGGGCCTTCAGGCTGTGCTGCGCCAGTGCAAGCGCGAGCTCATCGTGCACTTCCCCGTGAAGCGCGACAACGGTGACGTGGTCGTCTTCGAGGGTTTCCGAGTGCAGCACAACCTCGGGCTCGGACCTGCCAAGGGCGGGATCCGGTTCCACCCCGGGGTGACCCTGGACGAGGTGCGCGCGCTGGCCATGTGGATGACCTGGAAGTGCGCGCTCTCCGGGCTGCCCTACGGCGGCGCCAAGGGTGGCGTGGTGGTGGATCCGAAGGCGTTGAGTCTCAGCGAGCTGGAGCGGCTCACCAGGCGCTACGCAACCGACATCTCGGTGTTGATCGGCCCGGAGAGTGACATCCCCGCGCCAGACGTCAACACCACGCCGCAGATCATGGCGTGGATCATGGACACGATCTCGATGTCACGCGGCTACTCGACACCGGCGGTGGTGACCGGCAAGCCGCTGGCGATCGGCGGCAGCCGCGGCCGCAACACCGCCACGGGGCGAGGCGTCGCCGTGATCACGCTGCTGACCTGCAAGCGTCTCGGCGTCCCGACCTCAGGAGCGACCGTCGCGGTGCAGGGCTTCGGCAACGCCGGCACGCACGCCGCGCGCCTGCTCAGGGAGCGCGGCTGTGTCGTTACCGCTGTTTCTGACAGTCGTGGCGGGATCACGTCGCCTCGGGGCATCGACGTCGACGCTGCGATCGAGCACAAGCGCCGCACCGGCAGCCTGGAGGGCTTCGCCGGCGGCGATGCGATCAGCAACGACGATCTCCTCGAGCTGCCGGTCGACATACTCATCCCCGCGGCGCTGGAGAACCAGATCACCAGCAACAACGCGGAGCGCGTGCATGCCCGCATCGTGGTCGAAGCCGCCAACGGGCCGACCACGCCCAGAGCAGACGCCATCCTGGAGAGGCGCGGCGTGACGGTCGTGCCCGACATCGTCGCCAACGCCGGCGGCGTGATCGTCTCCTACTTCGAGTGGGTGCAGGACCTGCAGTCGTTCTTCTGGGCGGAGGACGAGATCAACCGGCGCCTGGAGACGATGGTGGAACAGGCGCTCACCGACGCGTGGGACCAGGCCGACGCGCGGCGTGTCTCGATGCGCAAGGGCGCGTACGCTGTCGCCGTCGACCGCGTCGCCGAGGCGATGCGGGAGCGGGGGATCTATCCCTGATCGCCTCCGGGCGGCTCCTTGCGCTTCTGGCGCGTGAACATGTACAGCAACCCAGCCCCGCTCACGATGAACGCAGCCGCGAGCAGCAACGAGTACGCGCCTCCGCTGCCCAGCCGTGCGGCACCTGCAATGCTGCCCGGCGACGCCGACGGTGAAGGCGTCGGTCCGGCTCGCACCGTGGGCAGCGCGCTGCCCGTGTGCTGCACCGCGACGCCGGTGTCGGTGACGCCCGTGGGTGCGAAGACGTCGCCGTTCGCTCCCTGACCCGTCACCGCGGCGCTCACCTGGCTCCCGACCGGCGCGATGACGATCGCGGTGACGCTGAAGGTGGCCAGCTGGCCGGGCCGCAGCTGCCCCTTGTATCCCCCGTTGTTGCCGCACTCGAAGAAGTTGGACAGGCTGCCGATACCACCCCAGAGCGAGAGCGGGCAGTTGACCTCGGTGACGATGGCGCCGTTGATGCGACCGCTGGCGCCGAAACCGGTGGCGGTTCCCGGCCCGGTGTTGAGAACGACGATCCTCCAGATGTCCGGCGCACCCGACTGCAGCACGCTGAGGTGGTTGACGTACAGGCGCAGCGTGTTGGCCGCCGCTGCCGCGTGGAGTGGCGCCGGCGCGCGCGCCAGCAGCAGCACGCCGCCCGCCGCGGCCAGTGCCGCGACGCGCCGCCAGCGCCGCACTCAGCCGGCCTTGAGTCGCTGACCGGGTCGCAGCCCTCCGAGCAGCCGGAGAGTCGCCACAGTCACCTCATCGACGGCGGCGTCGAACGCGGGGCGGTTCGCCGGGGAGGGGGCGCGATACCCGCTCACCTTGCGGACGAACTGCAGCGCGGCGGCACGCGCGTCCTCGTCCGGCACCGGCTCTGCCGCGCCGCGAAGCGTCTTGATGCTGCGACACATGGGCCGAGCATACGCGCCGGGCTGTAACGCAAGGCCGTACCCGGTAGCGAGGGCGTGCCTGCCGGTGTGGAGGCGGCTGCGTACCATGAACGGCGACCGCTCGCCCTGGAGGAACTCCATGCGTCTGCTGCACATCCTGGCCGCGGGCATCGCGCTCGGCGCACTCGCCGCCTGCGGCGCCACCAACACGACCAACTCGCCGGGCAACGGCAGCCCTGCCTCGAACACCGTCAGCACGGGGTCGACGTCGCTGGGAACCGTGCTCACCAACAGCGCCGGGCTGACGCTCTACTACCTGACCACCGAGCAGGGCGGCCACGACGCCTGCACCACGATGTCCGGCTGCGCCGCCGCGTGGCCGGCGGTGACCCCGCCGTCCGGTGGCTCTCCTACCGGAAGCGCCGGCGTGACCGGCCAGCTCGCCGTGATCAGCGCGTCCGACGGCACCATGGAGGTGACATACAACGGCTGGCCGCTGCACACCTTCCAGGGCGACGGCGGCAGCCCGGGCAAGGCGAGCGGCAACGGGATCCACAGCTTCGGCGGCACGTGGTACGCGGCCACGCCGGGCCTGACCGCCAGTGGAGCGGGGTCGGGGGGCGCCACGCCGAGCGGCTCGGCGTCGCCGTACGGGTACTGAGTAACCTCACCGCCTGACCTTCTTCCGATACTTCGCGGACAACTGGGACACGCTGGGCCCGCAGGTGTGGACCCACCTCCAGATCGTCGCCATCTGCATGGCGGTGGCCACCACGACGGGCGTTGCACTGGGGCTGGTGGTGGCGCGCTGGCAGGGACTGGCCACGGTCATCCTCGCGGTCACCAGCACCATCCTGACCGTGCCCAGCTTCGCGCTCTTCGGGTTGCTCTCGATCTGGGTCGGTCTGGGCAACCCGCCGGTCGAGGTGGGGCTCACCCTGTACGCGCTCCTGCCGATCACGCGAAACACTCGGGCGGGCATTCTCGCCGTCGAGCCCTCGGTGGTCGAGGCGGCACGCGGCATGGGCATGAGCCGGCGTCAAGTCCTCACCCGGGTCGAGCTGCCGCTGGCCGTGCCGGTGGTGCTCGCCGGCATCCGGCAGGCGACGGTGATGATCGTGGCCATCGCCACGGTGGGCGCGGCCGTTGGCGCCAACGACCTCGGCCAGCCGATCTTCACGGCCATCGGACGGAGCACCGGGACGCTCGACCGGGTGCTGGCAGGGATCGTGCCGGTGGCCGCCATCGGGATCCTGGCCGACCTGGTGCTCGCGGGCGTGCAGCGGCTCCTGTCGCGGGGCCGGGTTGCGGTGGCGGCGACATGATCGTGTTCGACCACGTCGGCAAGCGCTACGCGGAGTCGGTTGCCGTCGGGGACCTCTCCCTGGAGGTTCGCGACGGCGAGATCGTGATCTTCGTGGGGCCGTCCGGTTGCGGCAAGACCACGTCGCTGAAGATGATCAACCGGCTGGTCGAGCCCACCTCGGGAATGATCACCATCGACGGGCGCGACACCCGCAGCCGTGACGTCAACGAGCTGCGCCGCTCCATCGGCTACGTCATCCAGCAGGTGGGGTTGTTTCCGCACCTGACCGTCGCCGAGAACGTCGCCACCGTGCCTCGCCTCGCGGGTTGGGACCGGCAGCGCATCGGGGCACGCATAGAGGAGCTGCTCGACCTGGTCGGGCTGCCGCCCCAGACCTACGCTAAGCGCCTGCCCGCGGAGCTGAGCGGCGGCGAGCGGCAGCGTGTCGGGGTGGCCCGGGCGCTGGGAGCCGACCCGCCCATCCTGCTCATGGATGAGCCGTTCGGCGCCATCGACCCCATCGCCCGAGATCGCCTGCAAGACGAGCTGCTTCGCCTGCAGCGCGTGGTGCGCAAGACGATCGTGTTCGTGACCCACGACATCGACGAGGCGGTGAAGCTGGGCGACCGGATCGCGCTGATGTCTCGCGGCGGTGCGCTCGAGCAGTACGCGACGCCGGCGGAGCTGCTGGCCCACCCGGCCTCGGCGTTCGTCGAGGGCTTCCTCGGCGAGGGACGGATGGTGCGGCGGCTGAGCCTGATCACGCTGCGCGACGTGCAGCTGCCCAAGCCGGACGGAGCCCGGCTCCCGGAGGAGTCCGTTGACGCAGGAGCGTCGCTGCGCGATGCGCTGGATGCCGTGCTGCGCGCCCCGGACGGGCGCGTGCAGGTGGTCGACTCCGGCCAGGTGATCGGCGTTGTCGACGCCGAGGCCATCCGCGAGGCGTCACGCTGATGGTGCGCATGGAGCCGGTGACGGCGGCCCCTCGACTGCGCCGCTTCCGGCTCTACTTTCTCCCGGCCGCGGTCGCTGTCGGCCTGGGCGTGTCAGTCCTGGTCTTCCTGCAATTGCGCGGATCACCAAACGATGGAGAGATCCTCAACCAGCCGTTCCTCACCGACCGGCTGGTGAGTCATGTCGTGCTCTCGGTGGTCTCGTTCGCCATCATCACCGCGATCGCCGTCCCGCTCGGGGTGGTCATCGCCGAGGCGGGGCGGGCGTTGCGGCTGCCCGTGTTCCTGCTCGCCAATCTCGGCCAGGCCGTGCCCGGCATCGGCATCCTCGTGCTGCTGTACGCGCTGCTCGGGCTGGGTGCCGCGCCCGCGGTGATCGCGCTGGTCGTGTACGGAACGCTGCCCGTGCTGCGCAACACGGTCGCCGGGATCCAGGGCGTGGATCCCGCGGCGGTCGAAGCCGCGCGTGGCATGGGGATGACGCGTTGGCAGGCTCTGGTGCGAGTGCAGCTTCCGCTCGCCTCGCCGCTGATCTTCGCGGGGCTGCGCACTTCGTTGGTGCTCGTGATCGGCACTGCTACACTCGGCAACTTCATCGGCGCCCGCGGGCTGGGAGACGTGATTGCATCGGGGATCAACATCAGCGACCGGATCGTGTTCGTCGGCGCGGTGATGGTTGCGACGTTGGCACTGCTCGCAGACTGGGCGCTGTCGCTGCTGGAGAACGCGCTGGTGCCCCGGCGCGCCGCCGTCGCGTAGGCCCTCAGGAGGACCGTTCCAATGAAGCGCATCGTCCTAGCCTTGATGCTGCTCGTCTTCCCCGCGCTGGCAGCCGCTTGCGGGGGCGGCAACACCGCCACCAGCAACAGTCCCGCCAGCACGTCCGGGTGTCCCGCCGGGTCGGGGCGCAACGGTAACGGGGCGCACGTCTCCATCGGCAGCAAGGCTTTCGCGGAGGAACAGCTCCTTGCGGAGATGACCAAGCTCGTGCTGGAGAAGCACGGCTTCACTGTCGACTACTCGTTCATGGCCAAGGACAAGGCGATCGGCCAGGCGGTGCAGTCAGGCACCATCGACATGCTCTGGCAGTACACCGGGACCGAGCTGACCGACTACCTCAGCCTCGCGACCGGCGGCTTCCCGACTGACCTGCACCAGGCGTTCAACTTCGTCAAGGCCAAGGACGCGGCCAACGGCCTGTGCTGGACGGCTGAGGCGCCCTTCGACGACACCAACGGTCTGGCCATCAAGGCGTCTGACCAGGCAACGTACGGGAGCACGCTCAGCGACTTCGGCAACTACCTGCAGGCGCATCCGGGCCTGAGCATCTGCATCCTCTCGGAGTTCCGCACCCGGCCCGACGGGCTGCCCGGCCTCAAGAGCACCTACAGCTCGGCGTACGGCAACGCCAACTACACCGACATCGAGAGCACCGCGGAGAAGAACATCGCCAGCGGGCAGTGCGCCGCCGGTGAGGTGTTCACCACCGACTCCGCGATCCAGGCCAACAACCTCTACGTGCTGCAGGACGACAAGAAGCTGTTCCCGCCCGACAACGTCGGCCTGATCGTCCGCCAGAGCGTGCTGAAGCAGCACCCGGCGATTGCGGCGCTGATGGCGCCGGTGGCCGCCAAGCTCAGCACCAGCACGATGGTCGGCCTGAACGCGATGGTCGAGGTCCAGGGCTTGAAGGTCGAGGACGTCGCCCGCACCTGGCTCACGCAGAACGGCTTCTTGAGCTAGGGCGCGTCAGGGCAGCTCGCGCAGAGCGTCGATGACCCCGCGATGGAAGGTGGGGTAGGCGTAGATCATCGTGCGCAGCGTCGCGACGGGAATCTGCGCGTGCACGGCGAGCGTGAGCATGGACAGCACCTCGCCGCCGACCGGCCCCGCCGACGTGGCACCGACGAGGATCCCGCGATCGGCGTCCTCGACGAGCTTGATGAATCCTTCATTGCCCGCCTTGTGGATCCAGCCGCGCGTCGACGTGGGCACCTGGGCCAGGCCCGTGCGCACCGAGATCCCGCGATCGCGCGCCTGCGCTTCGGTGAGGCCGGCCGCGCCGATCTCCGGATCGGTGAAGGTGACCCGGGGCAGCCCGCGATACTCCGCGCCGGTCTCCAGCTTCTGGCCAAGGATGTCAGCAACAGCGAAGCCCGCCTGATACACGGCCACGTGCGTGAACACGCCCTCGCCGGTCACGTCGCCGACCGACCAGACGCCGGGAGCAGCGCGCATGTGCCCGTCGACGCGGATCCAGCGCGCGCCGTCGTCGATGCCCGCAGCGGCGACGCCGAGTCCCTTGAGGTCGGCGCGCCTCCCCGTGGCGACCAGCAGGCGCTCGCCGCTCACCGTTGAGCCGTCGGCGAGCGTGATGGTGATGGCGTCTGCCGTGGCCGCCACGCTCGCCGCGGCCACCCCGGTGCGCACGGTGATTCCCTCACGCTCGAGAATCGGTGCGATCAGCGCGCTCGACTCGGGCTCCTCCAGCGGCAGCAGGCGCTCCATCGCTTCCACGATCGCGACGCGGCTGCCGAACCGCGCGAAGACCTGGGCCAGCTCGAGGCCGATGGCACCGCCGCCGAGGACGACGAGCGAGTCCGGGACCACCTCGGTCTCGATGGCCTGGCGGTTGATCCAGTAGGCGGCGTCGCGCAGGCCGGGGATGGGCGGGACGACGGCCTCGGTGCCGGTGGCGATCACCAGCGCCTGCGTCGCCGTGAAGACGTCGTCGCCGACGCTGATGCTATTCGGCGCGGTGACGCGGCCGGTTCCGCGGACGAAGTGGCCACCCTTGCGCTCGAACCGTTCCACCGCCACCCGGTCGTCCCAGTTGTCCGTCGCCTCCTCGCGGATGCGGCGGGCGACCGGCGCCCAGTCGGGAGTGACCGTGGACGTCCCGGCCATGCCCGGCACGCGGCGCGTCTCGGCGAGCAGGTTGGCCGCCCGGGCCATCATCTTGCTGGGGACGCACCCCCAGTACGGGCACTCGCCACCCACGAGGCGGTGGTCGATGCCGATCACGTCGAGGCCGGCCTCAGCGAGGCGGCCGGCAACCTCCTCGCCGCCGGGGCCCAGGCCCAGCACCACCGCGTCGGCGCGTCGCTCCATTTAGTTACCTCCCGGTGTAACGATTGGCCCGGATCGCCCGTACCATTGGGCAACCACATGCGTGTTGTCCGGATTGCAGCCGCCTGTCTCTTGCTGGCGGCCCTCGCCGCTGCCGCTGGGGTGACCGCGGTCGGCGCGTCCCATCACCGGGCGTTCACCAAAGGCGCCGCCGCGCTCGAGCAGCGTTGGGACGTCATGCTCTCGCAGGGAGTGCCGGAGGCGAGCCTCGCCCCCTTGCGCGCCTCGCTGGGCCACTCCGACTACCAGGCAGGGTGGTGGGCGCCGGTGTGGTGGACCCAGACCGGCAAGCCGGCCCTCGACCAGCTGCAGCACCGCAGTGACGCAGCCTGGACGGCGGCCCTGGCTGCAGCGCGGTTGAAGGCGCAGGCGCCTCAAACCGGCTGGGAGCAGCTGATGATCACCGAGGCGCAGTATGTCCCCGCCGATGCGGTCACCGCGCAGAAGGCATGGGCCGGCGAGCTGCAGAAGGCATCGACGCCGGCTCAGGTCGAGTTGTTGGTGGCGGCGTGGAGCGGCAATGTCGCGGTGGCGCGTCACGCTGCCGACTACAACCAGCTCAACGCCCAGGTGAGCTCGTACGGCGGCCTGTCAGGACTCCTCTCCAAGGCGGACGCCGCGGTGTCCACGGCACGGCGCGACAATCTCGACGCGGGTGCAGTCCCCACGCTTGCGGCGACCCTGCGCACGCAGCTGCGCAACGGTGCCGACGCCACACATGCGGTGAAGGACCTGCTCAGCGCCATGCAGACGCTGCGCACGCTCATCTCGCTCAACAACAACGTCGCCGCCGGGCTGCGCCCGCTGATGCTCCTCGTCGACCAGGCAGCCGCAGAGCAGACCACGAACGGACGCTCCTTCCTGAGCCAGTTCAACGACATCAAGCAGCGTCTGCACGATGCCAGCCTGAGCGCGCAGTTGAGCGCGGTTGGGCAGAGCATCGCCACATTGCAGACCGCGGTGCAGACGGAGCTGACCACCGACCAGTGCGGGCACAGCGTCGGCTCGGGCAAGGTGATCACGCTCAACCTCACCCTGCAGGAGATGATCTTCTACCAGGACGGCTGTGCGGTGAATGAGGCGCCGACCACCACCGGCCGGCAGTACCTGCGCACCCCGGCGGGCAATTTCCATGTGTTCTACAAGGCGTCGCCGTTCACGATGGTGTCGCCGTGGCCGCCGGGTTCGGCGTTCTGGTATCCCACCGGTACGGTGACGTGGGTCATGGAATTCGCGTCCGGCGGGTACTTCATCCACGACGCGTACTGGGAGGGGATCTCGCAGTACGGCCCGGGCAGCGAGGACGGCGGCGCTGCCTCGCACGGCTGCGTCCACATTCCCACCCCGGTGATGAGGTGGGCATACCAGTGGACGCCCATGGGGACGCCGGTGGTCATCACGTACTGATTCCGAGCAAAGAAGAAGGGCCGCCGGTGGCGGCCCTTCTCGCTTGCGGTCTGTCTGCCCGCCGTCTCAGCAGGGGTTGCTGATGATGCCGCGGAAGTCGTTGTACCGTTGGAGGGTGTTGCCGCCACCTCCAAAGGCGAGGTAGGTCAGCAGCAGCAGGTTCCCGTACTGCGCGTTCTGGCCGAATTCGCCGCTGTTACCTGGGATGCTGTCGCCGAACTGCCAGTTGCAGGCGCTGCCGATGTTGGTGGTGCTGAAGAAGGGATAGAAGTCGGCGGGAACGTTGTCATCGGTCGTGGGTATCAAGGTGCAACCCGCGCCCGTGCTGCGGTTGCAGGTGTTGGATTCGATGCGCGGCAGGTCGGCCTCGAAGGCGGTGCGATCGTACGTCTGGTCGTAGTTGCTGCCGAATCGAGGGCTGGTGAATTGCATGGGCGTTGGGTGGATCGCGGTGTTGCCGTCGGGCCATGCGTGCGTGTACGAGATGTCGTCGAACCCGACACCCGTGTCGGTGCAGCCCTGCACCTTGTATCGCAACGCTTCTGACGCG
>Ga0066710_100008179_pt1 | contig 10117 bp, 4 predicted proteins | sample GraSoiAngelo_159_FD_79666 | JGI IMG/M metagenome (GOLD analysis project Ga0066710, IMG submission 79666) | Grasslands soil microbial communities from the Angelo Coastal Reserve, California, USA - 14_1009_16_40cm | ecosystem: Environmental > Terrestrial > Soil > Grasslands | place: USA...
AACGTAAATGCCCCGGTGGGGTCAGACAAAGTTTGAAGCCAGGAGATTGGTGAATCAGGGGAACTTGCAGGCCTCAGGAAGACGCGGGCTCCAGCCACGGGCACGTTGTTCTCATCGGTTACTCGGCCAGTCAGGGAAACCTGGCCAAAAGCCACAGACGGCAGGATAACCAGTGCTCCCGTCAAAAACAACAGATCGCCCAACGACCAGTAGAGGGCCCTTGGATAAGACAAACCGGAGGAAGAGCTTTCTTATCATTTGCCAGCGATGTAATAGTTCACGGCCGGTGTCACGACGAGGGACAGGGCCATCGAGGCCAGAATACCTCCGATAACCGCGATCGCCAGAGGTTGCAGCATCTGTGAGCCGGCGCCCCATCCTAAAGCCAGAGGTACCATTCCAGCGATCGTGGCCAGAGCCGTCATCATAATGGGCCGCAGCCGACGCTCGCCTGCTTCGATCATGGCCTCTTCCGGCGATGAACCTCGCGCTCGGAACTGCTGGTCCGCGTCGAGGAGAAGAATGCCGTTTTTGGCCACGATGCCAATCACCATGATGAGCCCCATAAACGAGGAAATGTTGAAGGTGGTCCGTGTGACAAGGAGAGCCAGGAAAACTCCCGAGGTGGACAGCACGGCGGAAGCGAGAATAGCCAGCGGCGCCGCGAAACTGCCAAATTCGAACAAAAGAACAAGGAACACCAGCGCCACCGCCAGCAGCAGCACGATCACCAGATCAGCGAAGGAGCGCTGCTGTTCCTGATAGGTGCCCCCGTACTCCACCCGAATCGCTCCCGGCAAATGGAGCTGCGAGACGGCCTGCTTGACAGCAGTGATTCCGCTGCCTAGATTCAGCCCTTCCAGGCGGGCAGTGACTACGGCATCCCGCTGCAGGTTTTCGCGGCGAATCTCGGTTTGCCCGGGGATTTCGATTACCGTGGCCAGGGAGCCTAAGGTTGCGGTCTTTCCGGTTGAACTGACCAGCAGCGTATTCCGGATCACATCGATAGAGGAGCGACTCTGTTCGGGGAAGCGCACTCGGATTGTGTAGGAGCGATCGTTTAGAACGACCGGTGTCGGCGCGGGCTCGCCCTGGATGATCGCGCTTGCGTCCAGTTCAATTTCCTCAGAGGTAAAGCCGGCCCGGGACGCCACTAACGGATCAACCTTGAACGTGATGGCCGGGCCGCTGATGGTGTTGTCGATACCGTTCAGCACATCGACGACGCCGGGAATTTTTTTGATGGCATCTCCCACCTTCGGCGCCCACTCAGCCAACAGGTCGGGGCTCTGCGAGAACAGCTTGATCTCAATCGGTTCAGGTGCGCTAGTAAGATCACCGATCATGTCCTGCAGCAACTGGACAAATTCCACTTGAAGCATGGGATCGCGCTCCGCCACCTTGGCGCGAACCTCGGCGATGACATCATCCAGGCTGCGCTTGCGACCGCGTTTCAACTTCACCGAGATGTCACCTCTGTTGGCTTCCGTGACCTGTGCCAAGCCAAGCTCCAGCCCAGTGCGGCGAGAAGTGCTTTCCACGTCGGGCATGGAACGAAGAATCCTCTCCACGTCCGAGATCACACGGTTTGTCTCGGCGAGCGACGAGCCGGCGGGCATGATGTAGTCGAGGATGAAGCCACCCTCATCCATGCCCGGCAGCAAGTCGGAGCCGAGGGCGCGGTAGCAGAAATAGGAGGCTCCGATGAGGAGTGCGGTCAAGGCGATCATCATGACGGGGTATTTGAGCGCCCGCCGCAGGACAAGTTCGTAGGCTCGCAGGACGTTGGAAAAGAAGCTGGAGTTGGCCGGGGAATCCAGCCGCGCACGCTCCGACGGCATGCCAGGCTGTGTTCCTGCTTGGCGGATCAGGTAGTGGCTCAGAGTTGGAGTCCACGTCAGAGCGAGCCCTAGTGAGGTCAGAAGGGCCATTGCCACCGTGATCGCCAGGGAACGGAAGAAGGTCCCTGTGACCCCGGTGATGGAAACCAACGGAAGGAAGACGACAATGGGAGTGATCGTCGAGCCAACCAGCGGTTTGCTAATCTCGCGAAGCGCGCGGCGGATGGCTTCGGCACGGCTCAGTCCGGCGTCGCGGTGCATCACGATGTTTTCCACTACGACGATGGCATCATCAATAACGAGCCCAACGGCGGCGGCCAGGCCACCTAACGTCATGAGGTTAAAGCTTTCGCCCACCATCCGCAGCGTGATGAACGTAACGGCGATAGTCGCCGGGATGACCAGGCCGGCTACGAGCGAGGTGCCCCAGTCACGCAGGAACAGAACCAGGATGAGGGAGGCCAACGCGAGGCCGAGGAGTATCGCGTCTCGAACACTCCTGATCGAATCGTTGACGATTTCCGACTGATCGTAAAAGGAACGCAGCTCCACGCCCCGAGGCAGGGATTTCTGGATCAACCCGACCTCGGCATGGACCTCATCGGCCACGCGAACGGTGTTCCCATCCGGCTGCCGATTGATATTCAAGAGAACCGCGGGTTTCCCATTGGCGGTCACCACCGTGTAGACAGGACGCACCGAGGGGGTCACGGTGGCGAGATCGCCCACTCGAACCGGGAGGCCCGCTGGCGTGGTCTTGACGACCATGTTGGAGATTTCTTCTGCGCTGCGTACCTGACCGCTGACGAGACTTAAGATCAATTGATGGTTGCTTTCTACGAGACCGGGTGAGTCGATCAGATTGCTGCGCCGTATGGCATCGAGCAGCGCTGGAACGGTAATGGCAGTCTGGAGCATCTTAGCGGGATCGGGCCGAACCTCGAATTCGGGTTCCTGTCCTCCTTGAACGATGACAGTGGATACTCCGCTGAGGCGATTCAAGCGAGGCTTGATCTCGTAGGTGGCCATTTCCCAGAGGCGAGTTTGAGAAACGGTATCCGAAGTGAGACTGTACCCGATGATTGGAAAAGCCGCGAACGTCAGCCGATCAGCCACAATCTTGGCAGTAGCCGGCAGCGTGGGCTGGACCCTGGCCAGTGCCGCATTGACCCGCTCCAAGGTTTGGAACATATCCACTTGCCACGAGAAATACAGGTCGACTTCGGCAGATCCGCGGCTGGTGATCGATTTCACCCGCTCCAAGCCGGGGACGATGTTCAGCGCCTCTTCGATAGGACGCGTGACGGTGACGAACATCTGATCGATCGGGGCGACGCCATTGTCAACTCCAATCACGATGCGGGGAAAATCCGTGGAAGGGAAAACGGAGACGGGAATCGAGAACGCCAGGAAAATGCCGACGCCGACCAAGGTAAGGATCAGGAATACGACCGGCTTTGCGTGGCGGGCCGTCCAGTGTTCCTGTGTTTTGGGCGGAACTTCTTTGGGCTCGAGAATCTGTGGCTCGTTACTCATCTTTATAGGCAGCGTCCGAGTCAATTCGCTTGGTGCCACACCGCAGCTTTCCCCTCACCCGGTCCGCCGTCCGGCGGACCACCCTCTCCCCAAGGGAGAGGGGCTGGCGGTGAGGGGAGGGCAGCCTACTCAATTACTAATGCCGTTGTGAATAGCAGTCTTCTCAGCGCGCACTTTGGCGCCGTCTTCCAGACCCAGGCCGCCCACCGTGACGACGCGGTCTCCTGGTACCACACCTTCCAGAATCTGAACCTTAGCCTCTTCCCGGACGCCGACCTTGAATTTGTGTTCATGGACGATTGAGTCTGCGCCCACAACCATCACGGCCGTGCCACCGGCTTGAGATGGGAGGATCGCTTCGGCGGGAACGACTGTAGCGTTCACGATGGTCTGAGCGAGAATGGAAACATGGACCGCCGTGCCCGGGAGCAAGCGTTCCCGGGGATTGCGCGCCTGGACCCAGATTTCCACCGTTGTGCTGTTCGGATCAACCGCCGGGCTCACCACCGTTACCTTGCCGTCAACTTGTTGCCCTGTGTCGAGCGATGCGATCGTTGCCGGGGCCCCCACTCTCACATAGATTGCCTGCGTGGGGGAGATGTTGATCCGGGCGATCACCTGCGAGATGTCCATCACCGTCAGGAGCGGGACACCGGCTGAGGCCATTTCACCCGCGTACAGAGGCCGGTCCGCCACCACGCCGGCGATCGGGCTGCAGACGCTCGAGTAAGAAAGCTGGGCTTGTGCAGCCTCGTACTTACCCTTGGCGGAGTCCATCTGGCCCGCGGCGCTCTTGATCTCTTCTTGCTTGCTGACCCTCTGTAATGACTCCAGATGTTTCCGAGCGGTCTCGTACTGGCTATTGGCCTGCGCCTGGGCCACCGCAGCCTCGTCCACCAGCTTGCGAGCCAGCGCACCCTCGCGGTAAAGCTCCTGCCGGCTCTGTAACAGTTTCTGCGCAGCATCCAAGGCCTGCCGGGCAGCCTCAACATCCTGCTGGGCCTTGGCTAGTTCATCGGGAACCGCCGCCGCCGCGACGTTCCGATAGAGGGCCGCCGCTTGTTCGAACGCTCCTTTGCTATCCGCCAGGGACGCAGCCAGGTCACGGTTCTCGAGCACGGCCAGCAGTTGGCCCTTGCGCACGTGATCCCCACGGTTTACGTAGAAGACGCGGACCGGTGCGCTGATCTTGGGAGTGATGGCGGACTGATCCCGTGCGCGCAGGATGCCGTCGCCCGTTATTCGTCTCTGAATCGATTCCTGACGAACCTCAACCACCTGGACGGGAACGACAGGCTCCGCTTCGTTCTCCTTATTTTTGGAGCAGCCATTCAGCAGCAGAGCCATCCCTAGTGTGACCAGGTCCATTCTTCTCATCGGTTATAACGTTCCCGTCAAAGTCTGGAGATTGGCCAGAGCCAGGCGATACCGAGCCAGGCCATCGTCGTAAGCGTTCCGAGCTTGCGCTAATGTGGTCTGCGCGTCGACCACCTCGAGCGCTGTGGCCTCGCCCCCCTCATAACGCAGAATGGTCAGGCGTAAGCTCTCGGCGGCCAGGTCGACTGAGCTTTGTAATGAATCCAATTGGTTTAGAGCGGCTTGTGCTTCCAGGTAGAAAGACCTGAGATTCGCCTGGAGCTGGCGGCGTGTGAAGTTAAGATCAAACTGGGCTTGGGTCCGTTGCAACTCAGCTTGCCGCACTTTGCTGCGCGTGGCCCACCAGTTCCAGATAGGGATGTTCAAGGTTGCCTGGGCTACCGATCCCAGGTTCTGACGATCGTGAGGGCCACGGAGCGCGAACTCATTGGCATCGATTCCGTAGAAATAGTCCAAGGTGAGAGACGGAATATAGGCGCCACGGGCAGCGGAGACTCCAAGCTGGGTTTGTTGGACCCCTGCCTCGGCGGCGCGAATCTCGGGATTGTTGGCCAGAACCTGCCTCCGGATTTCTTCTAGAGAGGCAAGCAGTCCAGTTGCCTGGAGATCGTCGACGACGTTGAAGTCCTCGGTGGGATCCGCAAAGAGCAGCACACCCAGAGCGACCTTCGTTTTTTCGGTGGTGACCTCAGCATCGACTACATCGCGGCGCCGTTGCTGAAGCTGGAGCTGGGCCTTGATGACATCGGCATGAGCTGCCTCTCCTCCTCGCTCTTGTTTTTGGGTGATTTCGAGAAACCGCTGCGCCTCGTCCACGCTGCGTCTGGCGTTGGTCAGGTGACGGCCTGCGATGACAAGACCGTAGTAGCCTTGCACCACTGTAACAATCAGGCCCCGCGCGGCGATGTCCCGTTTCGCCTGCGCAACCACTTCCGCCGCTATCGTTCGCCGGTATTCCGCTCTTCTCGTCAACGAGAAGAGTTCTTCGTGCACGACCGCTTGACTGTTGTAGATGTGCACGCCGTCATTGGCTACAAAGACACCGGACGGCGTTCCGTTCCCCTGTGTGTAGATGTACTGGTTGAGGTAAGATAAGGTGGGAAGGAGGGCGGCCTTGGCCTGCACACGATCCTCTCGCGCGAGCCCTGCAGCCACTGTGGCCGACTGGAACGCCGGGTTGTAAAGCCTGGCTCGCCGTAATGCCTCCTGCAGATCAATGGTAGGAGGCTTGCCCGCGGAGGCCTCGGAGGGCTGCTGTGGAGAGCCAGATGCAGGTGACTGTGCCCCGTTCGGGCTTGGGGAGGCATTCCTGGCGGCGGCCGGAAAGCGATCGGACTCCTGGACGGGGGCTGCTATCAACTGGCAAGTGGGTATCTGGCCGCCACAAGCAAGCCATGAGTACACCAGAGCGCTACCAAGAAATTCGAGACGCATCGGTTTTTTCTCCCATCTTCCCGAGACGCTGAAGGAATGGAGACATAGCGGCACTCTCTCCCCGCTTGGAACGGCAGGACCCGGACAGTGAACCAGGGAAGCCGTCCTCCTTCAGGACAGGGCCAACTTCTACACTATCAGAAACAAGTACAGCAAACTAACCTGAAAATTTCCTGAAAAAGCTTTGCAAGTTGCGAAGAAACGATACATTGAGTCGAACGGTCCGCTCACCTGGAACCCTCTCTCTTCATGGAGGTTATCAAAAGGGCAATCCTCTTCCTTCGCCACCGGGGGAGCTGAGCACGTCCCACATCTCGTGCTGGACACAGGGGGGCGTTGGAGTACCGCACGGGTAGCGGCTCTTTGCCCTGTAAGGGCCACAGAAAATAGCCCAGGGCACAGGGAGCGTGTGACAGCGGTCACCCGCGACCGCCGCCCTGGGTTCTGGGCCTCATTCCTAATCTTCCCTCTCCCCCGCGCCCAATGACATGCGGTTTGAAAAGCGGTCCTGACGCGGGGGAGAGGGCTAGGGAGTGGGGCCATCCAGAATCTTGCCAGAGCTACTTCCCTGTGTGCAGCAGGTTGACTTATGGGCCAAAGCTCGGATCGGCAGAGGCAGGGAGGTGATGGGTTTCAATAACCACGTGAATGCTGCTTGGTAAGTAATACGTAAGAGAAATGCACATCCTGGTGATCGATTGAGGCGTTTCTTCTCTCTTACGCCCAAACCTTCAGCCACTACCCTTGCGTTCAACCTACTGAACAAATAGAATGAGTAGGTCTGAGGCAGCTCCCTGCTGGATACCTGGAAAGGATTTCTTGTGATGTCCTGGCTCATCGGCCTTTTAGGGGTCTTCCTTCTCGCCCTTATCCTCTGGGATGCCTTCGAAACCATCGTTCTGCCGCGCCGCGTTACACGCCGCTTCCGTCTGACCAGGACGTTCTATAAGTACACGGGGATGCCTTGGCTGCGGATCGCACGCCGGATGCCTCCGGGCAAGCGACAAGAGGACTTCCTCAGCGTCTTCGGACCCCTTTCGGTGTTACTGCTTTTCGTGGTGTGGGCGGTAGGGCTGATTCTCGGCTTCGCCATGCTGCAATGGGCGGCTGGCAGGATGATCGCGGGGCCATGGAGCATTCACTCTTTTCGAACCCAACTGTACCTGAGCGGTACCACTTTTTTCACACTCGGACTTGGTGACGTCACGCCGCAAACACCGCTCGCCCGGTTGGTGACGGTTGTGGAGGCCGGAACCGGCTTCGGCTTCTTGGCCATCGTCATCGCCTACTTGCCCGTGCTCTACGGAGCGTTCTCCCGGCGCGAGGTCAATATTTCCCTGCTGGATGCACGAGCAGGCTCACCGCCCACGGCAGCGGAACTGCTAAGGCGACACACGCGGCAACAGAATCTTGAAGCGCTGGAAGAATACCTGCGCGCCTGGGAGACTTGGGCTGCGGAGTTGATGGAGAGTCATCTCTCTTATCCCGTTCTTTGCTACTTTCGTTCGCAACACAATAACCAGTCTTGGGTAGCGGCCCTGGCCACGATCCTGGACGCCTGCGCTCTACTCATCGCCCACACGGAGGGAGCACTCCGGTGGCAAGCCGAGTTGACCTTTGCGATGGCGCGGCATGCTCTGGTGGATCTGGCTCAGGTTCTGGCTGTTCCACCCCAGTCAGCATCGGTTGACCGCTTTGACGCTGTGGTCCTCATCGAGTTGCGCGACATCTTAGGCGCCGCCGGCGCACCGCTGTGCAAGGCACGTGCAGCCGAGGAAACGCTCAAGCAACTGCGACAGATGTATGAACCATTCTTGTTCGGCTTTTCGGAGCAATTGCTGATGCCTCTTCCGGTCTGGGGCGGGGGCACGGCCTTCGTCGATAACTGGAGGACCAGCGCCTGGGGAAGAGTTTTGACCGCGGCGAGCTTCGTGCCTGTTTCGAAAGTCGAAGACGACGAGCACGCTTGAATCCAGCAGGGGCGCCATGTTTAATGAAAACAAAGAATAGCAGCCAAGCACCCGCGTCGGGATCGCAAGTGGCCCGCTCCCCCACTGATGGCTCAAGCGCCTGAGGAGCCAGGTGCCGCCGATCTCTCAAAAGCGCGGGCGTTGATGTTGGAGACGGCGTGTTTACTCATCGTCATTGACAACCAGAATGGACTGCGCGGCGGCTACGGCATCCAGAACCTCTCGGACCTTTCGAGCCAGCGTACCCGGTGTGAAGGGTTTCTGGATAAAGGCCAACCCGGGCTCCAAGATGCCATGATGAACTATGGCATCGTCGGTATAGCCTGACATGTAAAGGACCTTCATTGTCGGCCGCAGAGGAGTTAATCGGTTGGCTAGCTCGCGGCCACTCATCTGGGGCATGACCACCTCGGTCAACAGCAAATGAATCGGGCCCTCATATCGCTCCGAGACCAGCAGCGCCTCGCGGCTGTTGGGGACCTCGATGATCTGGTATCCGCTGTTCCGAAGAACCTGGCAAGCCAGTTTCCGAACGGTCTCTTCGTCTTCTGCCACCAAAATGGTTTCCGAACCGTGAGGCATGGCCGCAGCGATCGTGGGTTTCTCCATCGCCTCCGCCAGCTTATCAACATACGGTAGATACACCTTAAAAGTAGTACCCTGGCCCGGCTCGCTATAGACCCAAATATTGCCGCCACTTTGTTTGACGATCCCGTAAACAGTCGAGAGGCCCAACCCCGTCCCTTTTCCTGCCTCCTTGGTCGTGAAAAACGGCTCGAAGATGCGAGACTGGGTTTCTTCGTCCATTCCGCAACCTGTGTCACTTACGGCCAGCATCACGTAGTGGCCCGCGGTCACGGCCACATGCCTGCGGGCGTAAGCTTCATCCAGTTCCACGTTGTTCGTCTCAATGGTGAGCTTGCCCCCCTGCAGCATGGCGTCGCGAGCATTGACGGCCAGGTTCATGATGATCTGCTCGATCTGGCCTGGATCAACTCTGACGTGGCCCAATTCCGATGCAAGACGAGTCACGAGCTCGATGTCCTCGCCAATCAGACGTCTCAGCATCTTGTCCAGGTTGACGACTACTTTATTGAGATCCAACACGCTTGGCTGGAGCATCTGTCTGCGGCTGAAGGCCAGAAGTTGGCTGGTCAGCGAGGCCGCCCGTTCGCCCGCTTTCTTGATCTCCTGAAGGTCCTGACGCGCTGGCTCGTTGGAGTTCAGGCTGCTCAGTAAGAGATCGCTATAACCAATGATGCCGGTCAAGAGATTGTTGAAGTCGTGAGCTATTCCCCCGGCTAGACGACCTATGGCTTCCATCTTTTGGGATTGGCGGAGCTGTTCCTCGAGATGCCGCACGTCGGTGATGTCCTGGATTGTTCCCACCATCCGCACCGCAGTTCCGAGGGGGTCGGTAATCAACTCCGCCTGCTGCTGAACCAGCCGATTCGATCCATCGGGACGGATGATGCGATGCTCGGCGCGATAGGGCTTTCCGGTGGCCCTGGCGTTTTCGCCGGCACGGATCACTGCCTCCCGGTCGTCCGGATGCACTCGTTCAATGAAGAAGTCGAGTGAAATGGTCGGCTTTTCCTGAGTGTAGCCAAAGATCCGATAGGTCTCGTTGGACCAGCGCAGCTGCCGATTTGCCACATCATGTTCCCAGCTGCCTATGTGCGCGATGCTCTGAGCCTTTTCCAGGCTGGCCTCGCTCTGGCGCAGCAAGCTCTCAGCTTTCTTGCGTCGGCGAATATTCAACAGCAGAACTGAAATCACCACGCTCTGAAAAGCAGAGAAGCCTAGGATAAACCATATGACCCGTTTGAATTGGCTATAGAGCGAGATGGGTTGATTGATGATGATGCTGCCCGGCGGCAGCAAAGACTGATTAACCCGCCAGCGGCTCAACTGTACGTAGTCAAACTGAAAGCGATTTGAGCTCTCCGCGGAAATAGG
>Ga0066710_100008182_pt1 | contig 10114 bp, 8 predicted proteins | sample GraSoiAngelo_159_FD_79666 | JGI IMG/M metagenome (GOLD analysis project Ga0066710, IMG submission 79666) | Grasslands soil microbial communities from the Angelo Coastal Reserve, California, USA - 14_1009_16_40cm | ecosystem: Environmental > Terrestrial > Soil > Grasslands | place: USA...
ATGGCCTGGGGCGTACGCCGTGACGGCACGCGGGCCACACGCACGCCGTACTTGCTTGCGCCGACGTAGTTGCTCCCGCCAAGGAAGATGTCGAAGCAAGGGATGGTGGCGCCGTTCGCACTGAACGACGAGCCCTGCAGCCCAATGGCCGCCAGGTGGTGCTGGGCGCAGCCGTTGGGGCAGCCGCTGGACTTGATCTGGATGTCCTGCACGAGCGGGTCGTCAATGCCCCAGGAGATGACTTCTTCGCGGATGGCCTGGGCGACGCCCTGCGAGGAGGTGATGCCCATCTTGCAGGAGTCTGTGCCGGGGCAGGCGACTGTATCGGCGATGAGCCCGGCGTCCGGGTCTCCGAGGCCGATCGCCTTCAGCTCCGCCTGGAGCGCCGGTAGCGACTCCTCGCGCACCCACCGCAGCACCAGGTTCTGGTTCTGCTGCGTTCGGGCGTTGCCGCCGCTGAAGCGGCGCATGAGCGCCCCGAGGCCGCGGAACTGCTCTGGCGAGAGGTTGCCCAAGGGTACTGTCACCGTCACGGCGACGTACCCGGGCTGGCGCTGTTTGACCACGTTTGTCTTCACCCAGCGGTCGAAATCGGGCGCCGGGCGGTGTCCGTTCGGCGCCTCGCCCGGCGTGGGGCCTTCGGGCGAGAGCTGCATCAGCGCTTCCATGTCCAGCGGCTCCCAGGCCCAGGGCTCGGCCAGCTCCTCATCGACCTGGCGGCGGAACTCCTCGATGCCGAGCTTCTGGACGAGGAACTTCACGCGCGCCTTGTTCATGTTCTTGCGCAGGAAGTTCGGCAGGCCGCCTTCCTTGTCGAACACCTTCAGGCAGGCCTCGGCCACTCGTATGTACTCGCCGTTGTCCGCCCGCGCGAAATCCCAGACAGTATCGGCCTGGCGCGGGAACGTCGAGGTGCCGCCGCCAACCGTTACTTCGAAGCCGCGCATCTCCTTGCCGCCCTCCTTCTGGACCTTGGCGATGAAGCCCAGGTCGTGGAAGGGGGTGCCGGCGCAGTCGATGGGTCCGCACGAGAAAGCGGTCTTCCACTTGCGCGGCAGGTTCTGGCAGATCGGGTTGCGCAGCATGTTGCGGGCGTACGCCGCGAGGTAAGGCGTGACATCGAAAAGCTCGTGCTCGGATACCCCGGCGTACGGGCAGCCGGTGACGTTGCGGACCGTGTGGCCGCAGGCCTCGCGCGTCGTCAGGCCGACATCGGCGAGCAGGCGCATGACGTCGCCGGCGCGGTCCAAGTTCACGAAGTGTATCTGGATGTTCTCACGGGTGGTGATGTGGCCGCGGCGGAAGCCGGAGTACTTCTCGGCGATCTCGCCCATCACGTCCATCTGCTCAGCGTTGATGCCGCCGTAGGGCAGCTTGATGCGCATCATCTGCTGGTCCATCTGCCGCTGTCCGTAGGTCCCCATGCGCAAGCGGAAGGGCGTGAACTCGGCGTCCGTGCCTTCGGGGTCCGCACGGAAGCGGCGGGCCTCCGTCTCGAAGTTATCGATCTCTTCGTCGAGCGTGACGAATACGCGGCCGGGTTTGAGGTCCTGTGGCACTTTCGGGTGTGCCAGGAAGTCCGTCTGAGGCTTGTCTTCTACTTGCATGGGGTTCCCCCTCACCGCATCGGCGGGAAGTCGAGTTTGTTGGTCTACTTAGTCGAAATTGTACTTTTAGTTGTCCTTGCTGTCAACAAAGGCGCTCGAACCCGGTGCTATAATTCCACAAGTTTATCAGGAGGTGTACCACCTTGGCACAGCGATCAGGCCCTGTCAATCTTACTCCGCCGTTAGTTTCGCTGGGGCTCTTGCTCTTGCTCATTCCGGTCGTGGTCGGTGTATTCCTTCCATGGGTCGAGTTCGGCGACAACGTTGCCAAGGGATACGATGCAGGGGGCGTTGAAATCGTGGCGATAGCGACGATCGCAGCGCTTGCCATAGTCGCCCACCTATTGCGGCCCACGGAGGCAGTCGCCCTCCTCGGTATAGCCGTACTGGCGGGTGGTCTTATTGTGGGCAGAAGCGCGCAGATATGGGTGTCGGGCGGCGAGTACGACCTCCGAGAGGGCCTATTTCTCACCCTGAGCGGCGGCGCAGCACTTGGTTTCGGGGCGATCGGACTGTTCACATGGCAAAACTTCCTACCTCGACTAGGGCCGACAGCAAGCCAACCGAGTCAAGCTGCGGAGGCAGATACGGAATCTTGACCAATCAGCGCCGGGATCCTTGTGTTCCAACGGCATTACTAGCGAGTTCGTGGTTCGCGGCCATCATTTCGGCAAGATTGGCAGTGGACACATCCGAGCAAGAAGGCGTGTTGCAGGAGAGCCCTGGCGTCAATATGTCCGACTATTCGGATCCGACTTGACAAACCCGTAGATGTTGCGCACCGGCACGAGCCATCCTTGGCGTGAATCGCTACTGTTCCGGCGATTATCGCCAAGGACGAAGTAGCATGGTTCAGAGGCACAGTCATATTGACCGACAACGCCGGGTGACAGCTCCGGCGGCTCTTTCCCTCCAGAAGCAGCTGGGATTTTCCAATTGCACTGCGGACCGCCGCACGTTGTGGGTCCAACGGCATAGGGCTCTTCGAGTGGGCGGCCGTTAACTCCAACCGTACCATCCACTCGTACATCTATCGTGTCACCTTGGGTTCCAACGATTCGCTTGAGAAAACTCCGGCTAGGACTGGTAGGGCCGGCAAAAACTATCACGTCGCCCCGCTCTGGGCTTGCGGCGGAATAAGGTCGCACAACTACCGTTTGACGATCCTTGAAAGTCGGGTGCATGCCTGCTCCTTCTACGCGAAATACCATTGGATGCTCATCCGAGCAGCCGACGAAAAAAAGACAGAGAAGGACAAACGACCAGCGCAAAATTCGCTGCTTAGCCGCCGGCGACGGCGGGCACGATGCTTACTTCGTCGCCGCCCTGCAGGGGGGTGTTCACGCCCTGCGCGAAGCGCACGTCTTCGCCGTTAACGTAGATGTTGACGAAGCGGCGCAGTTCGCCCGTCTCGTCTACCAGGCGCTCCTTGAGACCGGGGTACTGCCGGTCAAGCCCATCGATGCATTCGATCAGTGTTTCACCGTCGCCGGCGACCACGTCCTTGTCGTCGGTAAGCTTGCGGAGCGGCGTCGGTATGCGCACGATGACGGTAAGCCGCATGCTTTCCTGGCCCGGCAGGGCGGCCTTTTGCGGTTCCCATTGCAGTCCCATTCCTCTACCTCCCTGTCAGATTGCGCGCTGCCCGCCCGCTTGGCCGGGCTGAGGCCCCGCCTACGCTTGTCTTGTCGGGGGCTGAAAGCCCCCTCACTACATCGCTGCCCCTACCCCCCGCCCTATGGTTGAAACGTACTCCCGCAGTACAAGGTTCAGCCCTCCACGATGTCTTCGTACACGGGATCGATCCGCACCCCCTGCTCCTCCACCCAGCGCAGCCCGCGCTCGATCTCATCGCGCTCGCCTTCCAGCTCGAGGACAACCCAGCCGCGGTCGTCGCTGACGTCGGCGCGGCGGATGTTCGTGATCACATCATACTGCTTGGCCAGCTTCCAGATGACCGGCTCCTTGATCAGCTCCTGCACAAACGTGAACTTCACCCGCTTCTTCTCCACGGCTCACCTCCGCTCCCCGCCGACCGCGATCGGGGCGGATGCGGGCGAGCGCTGTCGTTCCCCGAGCGCTTCCTCGAATGAGTCGATAGTCGGCCTGATGGTGAGTGCAGGGGCGAGAGCGGGGCTGACCGCCTCCTGAGTCTTCAACCCGGCGCCGGTGATAAAGGCGACGACAACTTCCTCCGGGTCCACGCGTCCTTCTTGGACGAGCCGGCGCAAGCCGGAGATCACAACGCCTCCCGCCGTCTCCGCGAAAATCCCTTCCGTCTCGGCAAGCAGCTTGATCCCTTCGATCACTTCATCGTCAGTCACCGCCGCCGCGGCGCCGTTCGTCTGTTCCAATACTTTGAGCGCGTAATAGCCGTCGGCCGGGTTGCCGATAGCGAGCGACTTCGCGATGGTCTGCGGCTTCTGCGGACGGATCGTGAAGGTGCCGCGCGCCCATGCTTCGTAAATCGGCGAGCAGCCCAGCGCCTGAGCGCCGCTCATGCGAGTCGCCCGCCAATCGACCAGGCCCAGCCAGGTCAGTTCCTTGATCCCCTTGTATATCTTGGTATACAGCGAGCCGCTCGCCATTGGGGCGATGCAGTGGTCCGGCGCCCGCCAGCCCAGCTGTTCGCAGACCTCGTAGCCCAGCGTCTTACTGCCCTCTGCGTAGTACGGGCGCACGTTGATGTTGACAAACGCCCAGGGATACTTGTCGCCCAGCTCGCTACACAGGCGGTTCACATCATCGTAGCCGCCTTCCACAGCCACCAGCGTTGGGTTGTAGACAGCCGAGCCGATGACCTTCCCCTGCTCGAGGTCACCCGGGATGAAGACGCATGCTTTCATTCCTGCGCGCGCGGCGTGCGCCGAGACGCTGTTTGCCAGGTTGCCGGTCGAGGCGCAGGCAAGCGTGTCGAACTCGAACTCACGCGCCACGCTCGCCGCGACAGACACAACGCGGTCCTTGAACGACCACGTCGGATTCTGGCAATCGTTCTTGATGAAGAGGTTGTTGAGCCCAAGCAGCCGGCCTAGGTTATTTGCTCGGATAAGCGGCGTGAATCCGGTGCCGATATCGACTGCCGTTTCCCGCCGGCAGGGGAGCAGGTCTGCGTAGCGCCACATCGTGGGCGGACCGGCTTCGATGCGCTCCCGCGTGAGAACGCGGCCCAGCGTCTCGTAGTCGTAGAAGACCTCCAGCGGTCCGAAGCAGAACTCGCATACGTGTACCGGGTCCAGGGGGTAGACCCGGCCGCATTCCTTGCATTTCAGGTTTTTTGCAAAGTTCATCAGGATGCCTCCGTGTAAAGCTTCAGCGGGATGCAGAAGAGGCCTCTCGGGAACCGGGATACGCCGGTCTGGAGGCCTGAGACATCGCCATGAGACGTCGGTTCGGGCCGGCCAAGCGAACTCCTTCGCAAAAAAAGACCTCTTCCAGTCGGAAGAGGTTGCTGATCCTGCCTTATCGTTTCCTTCCCTGTGGGAAGAAACGGCATTGGCACCGTGTCCTTCCCAGGAAGAACCGGTTGCCGGGCTTCACAGGGCCGTGCCCTCCACCTCTCTGGATAAGGTAATATTTGATTTCGTTTGAAGGGGATGCTAGCACACGCCCGCAAGCGCGTCAAATTACATTTGGTTGGTTGGAATAGATTACGCCGAAACCGGAACGTGCTCGGGCGATTGGTTCCTGGCGTAGCAGTCCACCAGCTCGCCCAGGATCGTGCGCAGCGAGATATTCCTCAGGATCGGATGACGGAAGGGTGCTTCCAGGTTGACCGTGTAGTGATGCCGTCTGCCGTCACGCTGGACATGCAGCATCTCTGCCCGCCTCAAGTCTCCAATAATGCCCCACACCGTGCGCTGCGTCAGCGACATCTCTTCTGCGATGTCGCGGATAGTACAACCCGGGTTCACAGCGACGAAGAAGAGCACGGCGCCGTGGCTAGATACCAAATACCAGTGGTTTTGCACCGAATTCCCGTTCATGACCATTTGAGATCCCTACCGCCTCCATAGAACTCGCATTCCTGTAATTTAATGGCCGCGATTTGTTATCAAGGTTGAGAACGCGTCAATCCAAACACTGGGGAAACAATCGCCCGGCCCATTCCGTTACACGGCCGCGCCCCGGCAATCGCGGGCGACCACGTCTGGCGCCGGTTCCATAAAAAATACGATGCTACCCACCGTGCGGACTTGTCCTCCCGTCACAACCCATCTACCTCTGTATGGTGTGGAACGTCGTAGAAACGTCTCGGCCGGTTACCCGGCCGGGTGCTCCTCCGCTGCCGGGGCGGCCTCTTCGCGTAGCGCCCGCCTGCGAGCCGCGCGGCTTACCCGCTCTTCGCGAGGCGGGAACCGAAGCAAATACGCCATTCCGGCCAGCCCGAAGACCATGGCCGCTATCCCTATTAGCTGCGCCGTACGCAGGCCTGTACCCAGCACGGTATCGTCCAGCCGAAGGAAGCTGACGAAAGTGCGTAGCAGCCCGTACAGGAACACCCATGCGAAGAATACGATCCCTGAGCGGCGCACCCTGACATATAGGAAGATGAGAATGGCAAAGATCACCAGGTCGCCCAGCAGCTCGTATGCCACCGCCGGGTGCTGCGGCTCCGCGTTCGCGCCGAAGCGCAGGAAGCTGGGGCTGTTCTTGTGCGTGTACACGAGGCCCCAGGGCAGGTCCGTCGTCTTCGCGAAGTGCTCGCCGTTGATGATGTCGCCAATGCGTCCCACGGCCATCCCAAGGATGCCGCCGATGCCCGCAATGTCCGCCCCCTTGGGAAGATTCGGCACACGGGCGATCATCGCGTAGGCCCAGGCGCCCAGTGTGCCGCCGATGAGCGCCCCGTATATTGAGATGCCGCCGGTGTTCACCCGGATGATGTCGCCCAGGTTGTCCTTGAACTGGCTCCAGTTCTCGATGACGTAGAGGGCGCGGGCTCCGATGATGCCGCCGATCACGAGGGCCAGCGCCACGTTATATATCGTGTCCTCTTTGTAGCCTGCGCGCCTTGCGAACCACGTGGCAACGGCGACCCCGGCCACCACGCCCAGGGCGGTAAACAGGCCGTGCCACGTGATCTCGACCCCGAACTCATCGATGATCGTCGGGTCGATGCCTATTTTGATGCTGAGTAGCAGCCCGCTGATCATGCCCTATCGTCTTCCGCTGTTAGTACTGGTCGCGCCCCTGCCTCTGCGGCCAGGCTGCGCAGCTCCCGCGCGAAGTCTGCGTGAGCGGGCGCCTGTCCCGCCAGGCTAATCCCATTCGACGATATTCTAGCCCATAGCCGTCTTCTGGGCACCCAGAAGGTGACCATTAGCCCTAGCACGATTAGCGCTGCGGCGGCCCAGACCAGGTAATCGCTGCGGTCGCGTTTCACCTGGATGCCGGCGAACTCTCGCTGTCCTAAGAACTTGTACTCGTAGCTGCCTACAGTCGCTGACTGCCCGGGCTCCAGCACCATGGGCTTCGGGCCGAGGCCCGTGATCGTCAGCCGCGGCGGCCCGCCCGCCGGTTCCGCGGGCCCGTTCCCCTCCGAGGCTCGCTCGGTGCCGTATACGACATTGCTCAATTGAAGCTTCGCCTCGCCCAACGCGCGGCCTGCTGCCGCCTCTGGCGGCGACGGGAAGTCTGCAACGTCGGCGGCCGGCGTCATGCTTTGCCGGGCATACGTCACTCGCAAGCCGCCGGCTTCCCCCGTCTGCCCTTCAGCGAGCAGCAGCGCGATGCCTGTCCCCCCGCCGGAGCCTGGTTCGAACACTGCTAAATCAGCGCCATCCTGCGTCTGGCGAAGGCCGATCGTCAGTAGCCTGCCGCCCGGCAAAGTGACCAGCGTGCCGCGGTAGGTGGCATCCCCGGCGCTCAACTCCTCAGTGAGCACGAGCGTCTGGTCCAACACCGTTTGGCCCGCGCTGTTCGCTATGACAACGTGCGGCGAGGACTGCCGGGCGGCGAGTGCCAGTGTCTCCTGGTACACCACGTTCCCGGTCGCCAAATCACGCACCTGCACCTCAGCCCCAAAGCCGTAATACGCCGCCTGGTAGAAGCGGTATCCGGCGTAGGAACAGGGCGAGTTGACGGTGGACGAGCAGCGCTTCACCTCTTCCCCGTTGCGATAGATCGCCAGGTCAGAGCGATAGTCCAACGGCTGGCCGTCCGCTGCAAACTCACCGTGCGCGTCCAGCAGCTGCACCTGCAGCTGCTCCGGGTTGCGGACCGGGAAGACGGGCAACGTGGTTCCTTCCGCTAGAAACAGTGGAGATTCAAACGCGTCTACCTTGCTGACGACGGCAGAGAGGATGAAGACGATCACTGCGGCATGGGTCAACAGACTGCCAAGCTGTGCCCACTGAAAGCGGTCGGCGAACAGGTACGTGACCGCGTCTTCGGGCGTTACCTCCACTCGATAGCGTTTGCCGCGCAACGTTCGCACCAGATTCGATAGACTGACCGGCCCCTCGGCCTGGGCTCGCACCGGCGCGTTATCGAAATAGCCGTCAGGGACGCGCTTTCGCGGGCGCGTTATGGCGAGCCAAACGCCGGGACAGCGGCTGAGGATATAGGCGCCTGTTGCTGCCGCCGTCAGTGCCAGCAGTACCGCAAACCAGCCTGTGTGAAACAGATCGAAGAGCCCGATACGGTCTATCGCCGCCGTCAGCAGCCCGAACCTCCCCTCCTGGGAGTCCAGCCAGTTCGCCTCCATTGCCGAGTCGCCCCTGACGTTCAGCGGCACCTGTGGGATGAGCACGCCCGCCAGGCTTACGCCGCAGAGCACGGCCAGCAACGCCATCGCAAAGCGCACGTTGGTCAGCAGCCACCAGAGCGCCCTCGGCGGCGTAAGCAGACCCACGCCGCGAGACCACCCGGCCGGCCGCGACCCCGCAGCCGCCTCCGGAACGAACGCTTTTCCTGCTTCCAACCTAGGGCCCGGCCGCGCCCGCCGGCGTCATGATCTCGGCGATGCGCTTCTCCAGCTCCCCTGGCTCGATAGCCCCCTGCACGTTGGTGTCACCGGTGCGCTCCTCCAGAGGGCCGGTAAAGACGCTCCGGATCAGGCCGCCTCGGTCGATGAAGAAGGTGGTGGGGAGCCCAAGGAGCCGGTACTCGTCGCCTACTTCGCCGTCGCGGTCAAGGGCGATCGGGAAGTTCATCCCGCGCTCCTGCGCGAAGGGCTGAATAATCGACGCTCCCTCCTGCATATCGACCGCCAGCAGCACCAACCCATCGGTCTTGTAGCGCTGGTAGGCGTCGACGAACTGCGGCATTTCCTTGCGGCACGGGGCGCACCACGTTGCCCAGAAGTTGAGCACTACCGGATGCCCGCGAAAGTCGCTCAGTTGTACCTGCCCGGCGCTCAGCTGCTCCAGCAAGAAGTCCGGTGCAAAATCGCCCTGCTCCGCCTCGACTGCAGCGTCAGCCGGCGCGAGTGAAGCAGGCAGGTCCACGGGCCCATAGCGGCGCCCCGAAGGATCATACGAGGCGCCGTCCTGCCGGTATTCCAGGAACCAGATGGCGCCCGCGATGGCAGCGATTACAAGTGCGGGCAGCAGCCAGCGGCGAAAGAAGCTGCGCGGGCTCCTCGCTGGCCGGGTGCCGACTCCGGCGCCCAAATCCCGCGGTTCGGCGCTATTTGCCATTCGCCTTCCTCACGCCGAAAACAGTTGCTGGTAGAGAGCCCGTACCTCGTCGGCCGGCAGGCCGGCGCCCAGGAAAGAGTCCCCGACGCGCACCTCCCAGTGCAGGTGGATCTCCAGCCCGGGAGAGGTGACCGATTCCGGAGTCCCGGAATCGCCCACATAACCCAGGACGTGCCCGGCCTCCACAGTCATGCCTTCTTTGATGTCTCCCGCAACCCCGCTCAGATGGCAGTAGCGCGTCACCACACCGTCGCCGTGGTCCACCCACACCTGCCGCCCGCGAAAGCGCTCCAGCGCCGCGGCATCAGTGTAGCCCTCGGCCTTGGTGCGGGCCAGGAGCTGGTCCAGCTCCTCGGGGGTCAAGGGCTGGTATTCGGTATCGGCGCGAATCACCACGCCGGCTTTGGCAGCCAGCACCGGAGCGTTGGCCGGTACGTCCACGCAGTTATAAGCGGTGTAGAAGTCAACTCCTTCGTGGACTCCGTACCGATACTCTCGCGGAGCGTTGGGCATCAGGTAGCCGTTGCTGGGCAGGCAGGCGCCGGCGATCGGCATCTGGAATCCCCTCAGGCGCGGATCAGGCGGCGGCAGCGTTGCCGGCGCCGCGCTGGGCGCGGGCGTGAGCTTGGGGTCCGGGATTACCAGCACCTGTCCGATGCTGATCGCCGTCGGGTCGTTCAAGCGGTTCGCCGTGGCAATAGCCTCCACCGTCACGCCAAAACGCTGGGCGATGCCGGAGACGGTGTCACCGGAAACGACGGTGTAGCTGACGCCGTTCTGAAACGTTGGGGTCGGCGATGCCGTCGGCGGCCGCGACGGCGTTGGGCTGGGCGTACTCGTGACGGGGCTTGAGGTCTGCCCTTC
>Ga0066710_100008184_pt1 | contig 10113 bp, 10 predicted proteins | sample GraSoiAngelo_159_FD_79666 | JGI IMG/M metagenome (GOLD analysis project Ga0066710, IMG submission 79666) | Grasslands soil microbial communities from the Angelo Coastal Reserve, California, USA - 14_1009_16_40cm | ecosystem: Environmental > Terrestrial > Soil > Grasslands | place: USA...
CGCTCCGGGGTAGGCGGCACGATGGGCAGCCCGTCGCACCAGTCGCGCTTGACGAACTCCGCGAACACGTCTTCTTCGGGTAGCTGGACCTCACGCACGGCTGAAGCGGGGTCGGGCACGGCGTCCTCCTGGCGCGGGTTGATCGCTTACCGGGACAGTGTACCCCTCCTCAGACGCTCGAGCGCGCCCCGGAACTCCGCGTTCTGAGGCTCGAGAGCCACCGCCCGCTCGAGGAATCGCCCGGCCTCGTCGGTCTGGCCGAGCCACCACGACGCTGCCCCCGCCATGAAGAGCGCCGTCGGCTGTGCGGGCTCTCGTGCGAGCGCGCGTCGGGCGAAGGCGAGCGCGTCCGCGAATCGACCGAGCTGCAGTGCCGCGGTGCTGGCGCCCACCGCCGACGCGGCGTGGGCGGGATCGAGGGCCAGTGCCCTCTCGAATTGGACGAGGGCTTCGGCGGGGGCGCCGCGCCGAAGGCACCCGACCCCGACCCAATAGCGGCTGTCCGCGCGCTCGATCTCCCGACCGCTCTCCGGCGTGAAGTCGGGCAGCGGCGCCCGGCGAAACCAGTCGACGAGGATGCGGTTCTGCATCGACGTGTCCGTGTAGAGGGCGCGCGGCGCGCTGAACTCGAGCGGCAGTCGATCCTCGGTATTGAGCCTGCCGCCCGCGGCGAGCCGGGCCGTGTCGTCTTCCCGAAGGGCGAAGAAACCCAGCAGGCCCGCCCACGCGCGGATCCCCAGCCGCTCGAAATCCGCCCGAACCCGGGGCTCGGCCTCCCAGCGCGCGCGAAGCCTGCCCAGATCGAGCGGCGCCGGCTCGACGCTCCCGAGGAGGAGGAAGTCGCCCCGCAGGGGCTCCCAGACGCTCGTGGCCGGAAAGGCCGAACGGAACGTGGCGATCACCATCCTGAGATCGTCGGGCGCCAGGTTGTAGCTCTGTACCCACTGCAGCATCAGGCCGCCGGGACGGAGCCGCTCCCGGGCCAGCGCGAAGAACTCGGCGGAGAAGAGCCCGGCCATGCCCTGGACCCACGGGTTGGAGGGTTCAGAGATGATGACGTCGTACCGCGCGCCTGTGGAGAGGAGAAAGCTCCGCCCATCGCCGATCGCGATCCGGACGCGGGGGTCCTCGAGCAGGCCGCCCTGCTCGCCGGCGAAGAAGCGCGACGCTTCGACCACCGCGGGCTCGATCTCGAGCACGTCCACCCGCTCGACGGGGTGTCGCGCGGCGGCGGCCGCGGTCACCCCGCTGCCCAAGCCCAGGATGAACACCGTGCGGGGCGACGGGTGCACGAGCAGCGGCAGGTGTCCCAACAGGAGCTGCGTCGGCATGTCCACGACCGTGCCGGCGTCGATCTTGCCGTTGATGCGGAGCAGTGTGTGCGGGCCGCGACGGGTGACGGCGACCGTGCCGCTCCGGCCGTCCCGATAGTAGAGGACAGCTTCTTCGGCCATGATCTGCCGAAGGCTACGGCCCGGCCCCGACGCGAGATAGCTCGTGGCGTAGATCGCCGGCCCGCTCGACATCACGCGGGTGTCCCATGGGGGGGCGAGTCCCACGCCGGCCGCGGCTGCCGCCGAGACCGCCGCGGGAACGAGGTGGCGAGCGCCACGACCCGACGCGCCCAGAAGCGCGGCGGCGGCGAGGAGGCTCGCGACGATGGCGGTCTTGAGCGCCGCATGCACCCCCCAGCCTGGCACGAGCACGAGAGCACCCAGGATCACGCCCGCCACGGCCCCGACCGTGTTCGCCGCGTAGAGCCGGCCGACCTGCCGCCCGATCTTCTGTCCCATGAGCGCGCCACCAGCGGCCGTCGCCGCGAGGGCACACGGGAAGGACGCTCCGATGAAGAGTGTTGCGGGCAGGAGCGCTACCGCACTCAGGAGGATTTGCAGGAGCGCGACCGACCCCGGCGCCACCGACCATCGAAGGCCCGTGAGCAGCAGATCCGGCAGGCGCTCGAAGCCCAAGAGGGCTAAGGCCGCGGAGACCCCGACACCCGCCTCGATCGCGCCGAGCGCGGCCAGCCCGGCCGGGCGCGCGCCCCACCTCCAGGCGTAGACCGCGCTGCCACCCGCAATGCCGACCAGCGCCACCACCAACACGGAGGTGAACGCATAGGTCGAGCTGCCGATGACGAGCGAGAGTGCCCTCGTCCACGCGATCTCGAAGACCATGGCGGCGGCGCCCGAAACTGCCATGGCGCACGGAACAAACCAGGCGAGGCGATTGGATCGCTCCGGCCGTTCAGCACCGTGGGCCTCGGCACGGCTCCCGGACTCTCCCACGCCTGTGAGCGGCGGGCGGCGGCAGGCCGCGGCGAGCAGGAGAGCCGCGGCGGCGAGATTGACGCCCGCGGCGATCCACACGGTCTCCCGGTTTCCCGCGACGGGGAGCAGCCAGTAGCCCGCGGCGAGCGCGCCCAGCACCGCGCCGGAGGTGTTCAGCGCGTAGAGCGCGCCCGCGACCCGGGCGGCCGCAGCGCGTCCCCTGCCCGCGGCCTGGCTCAGCAGCGGCAGCGTGCCGCCCATGAGCACGGTGGGCGGCAACAGCAGTACGCAGGCCAGAGCGGTCTGCAGCACGCTCCAGCCGCCGTACGAGAGACCGAGGGCCTCACGAAGCGGGAGCGACGCCCGCGGCAAGGCGACGACCGCTGACGGCAGGAGCGCGGCGTAGGCTGCGATGGCGCCCTCCAGCCAGGCGCAGGCCGCCAGCGGTCTCCGCAGTCGGCCGGCGAGGTGACCGAAGAGGGCCGCGCCGATCGCGAGCCCAGCCATGAAGGCAGCCAGCACCGCGGCAAGGGCGTCCACCGCGTGGCCGACGACCAGGCCGAGCATGCGCAGCCATACGACCTCGTAGAGGAGCGAGGCGGCACCGGAGAGGACGGCCGCGGCCAGTACGAAGCCGAGGACCGCCGCCGGCATCTACCCCCGGGCCCTCACCTTGGCTGACCCCTCAGGCCGAGCCGAGGAGGCTCGCCAGCTGCTCCACCGCCTGTAACGCACGCCGGCTCACCGCTTCGGGTTTCTCACCGCCGAGCGGGTGCTGGATCACGAGCAGCGGCAGCCCGGTCGCGCCGAGCGCCACCATCTCACTCACGGCGAGGTTCTGGAACACCGTGGTGCCGATGAGCCCGGAGGGCGTCCCGCGCCTGGCCACTTCCAGCGAGTCGTGGAGACTCCACGACGTGCAGGAGCCTCAGTCGCCCGAGCCCGCGAAGACGAGGTCACAATCCTTGGCGAGCCCCTCGATGATTTCGTCGGCGGCGGCGGTCGAGGCGTTGGCCTTCCTTCGGTGCACGACCGCCTTGACGCCGAAGCGCTCCTTGAGGAGCGCGCCCATCTCCTGGACCAGCAGATCGAAGTTGTGCTTCGTGTTGTCGACGAACCCCACGGTGAGGCCTCGCAGATCGGCGGGCAGAGGCGGCACCGCCAGGGTTGCCTGGCGCCGTTCGCCCACCGGAGTCAAGACGGTGATCGTGGCCATCGGGGACCTCCTGGTTTGGGGACTACTCGCCGTTTTCAGCGGGTGTACCGCGTGGATCGGACGAGCAGGCGCTGGAGGGTGCCCGACATCTCCTCGAGCACGCTCCGCTTGACGCGAATCTGCACCTGCTCGACGGGCTCCGGACTGCCGACCCGATGGATGACGAAGGTTCCGACGAACTCGGCCGCGCTCTCGTCCGTCATGCCGAGCCCGCGCACCGTGAGCAGCTCCCACTCGGGTTCAGCCATACGCCCCTCTCGATCTTCTGCCTTCTCGATCCTTTGGTTGACGCGAAACATACCTCGCAGGAGCCGGACTCTCAGAGAGAACTATACCGCACCCGTATGGGTCCTCGCGCTGGATGTGGAGACGGGCTCGATGGAGGCCCTTCGCGCCGGCTACACGTGATCGTTGTGGGCCCACGCGTAACTTGAGAGAATAGGGGCCCGAGACCCTGACCCATGCGAATCGCGATCGGCTGTGACGACACGGGTTTCCCACTGAAGGAGCAGGTGGCGCCGGCGCTCGAATCGAGCGGCCACGACCTCCTCGACCTCGGCACCTTCTCCACGGACCCGGTGGACTATCCCGACTACGCCCGTGCGGTCGGGCAGGCCGTGCTGCGCGGCTTCGTGGACACGGGCCTGCTGATCTGCGGCAGCGGCACCGGCGCGTCCATCGCCGCGAACAAGATTCGCGGCATCCGGGCCTCTCTCTGCCAGGAGCCGGAAGCGGCGCGTCTCTCCCGTGAGGAGGATGACGCCAATGTCCTGTGCCTGGGCGCCCGCGAGCTGGACGCGGAGCGTGCGGTCGAGATCGCTTCGGCGTGGCTTGCCGCCTCCTTCTCCGGCGAGGAGCGCTTCATCCGCACGGTGTCCAAGATCGCACTCCTCGAAGCCGGCATGATCCCGCTCGAGAGGGGCGTGACGCGGTCGCCGGGCGCGTTGCGGCAGGAGCATCCGGCGGCGGCCCGCATGGCGGCTCCGGGCACGCGCGACACGGACGAGGAGGTGGCAGCCGATGCCATGGCCCGGCCTTTGGAGGAGGTACCGGGCGAGACTCCAGCAGAGCTCGAACCGGCCATCGAAGAGCCGGTGGCAGCCGCTGCTCCGGCGCAGGCGCGCCCGGCGGACGAGGCCTTCAAGCTGCCGGCCGTCCAGGAAACCATGGACGCCCTCGAGAGCCAGGACTTCCTGGACCGTCTCTGGGTCAAGGACGCCTCCCTGTGGAAGGGAGAGAATGCGGCCATCCGCAACCGGCTCGGGTGGCTGACCTCACCGACCATCATGCGCGGTCACTCCGACGACATCAAAGCCTTCGCGGACGAGATCCGGAGGCTGCAATTCACGCACGTCGTGCTGCTGGGCATGGGGGGGGCGTCGCTCTGCGGCGATGTCTTCAACCTGACCTTCGGCGCCAAGATGGGATACCCGGACCTGCTCCTGGTCGACTCGACCGACCCGGCGGCGATCAAGCAGGTCCTCGACCGCCTCAACCTGACGCGGACGCTCTTCATCGTCGCCACGAAGTCCGGCACCACGACGGAGACCCTGTCGCTCTACCAGTTCTTCCGCGGGCAGGTCGAGGCCTCGTCGGTGCCGCGGGCCGGCGTCCACTTCGTTGCCATCACAGATCCTGGCCGACCGCTCGACAAGCTCGCGACCGAATCGGGCTTCCGCCGCACCTTCCTCAACCCCGCCTCGATCGGCGGGCGCTACTCGGCCTTGTCGTTCTTCGGCCTCGTGCCCGCGGCGCTGATCGGCATCGACATCAAGGCGCTGCTCGACCGCGCTCATGCGATGGTCGAGGCCTGCGGTAACGCGGTGGGCGCCCGCGACAATGCCGCCGTGCGGCTCGGCGCCGCGCTGGCCGGGCTGGCCAAGGCGGGCCGCGACAAGGTGACGCTCGTGCTCTCGCGCAAGCTCCGGGGCTTGGGCCCCTGGATCGAGCAGCTCCTGGCCGAGTCACTGGGCAAGGACGGCAAGGGCCTCGTGCCCGTGGACGACGAGCCCCTCGGCCCGCCCGCTGTCTACGGCGAGGACCGCGTCTTCGTGGCGATCACGCTCGAGGGAGACGCGAGCTACGACGCCGAGCTGAACGCGCTCGAGGACGCGGGCCACCCGGTGATCCGCATCGGGCTCCGGGAGCCGCTCGAGGTGGGGGCGGAGTTCTTTCGCTGGGAGCTCGCGACCGCCGCCGCCGGCGTCGTGCTGGGCGTCAATCCCTTCGACGAGCCCGATGTCACGCGCGCCAAGGAGAACACCGGGTCGCTGCTCGGGACGTGGAAGAAGAGCAAGAAGCTGCCGGAGTGGCCGGCCGACGCCGAGGAAAACGGTGTCGTCCTCATGACCAATTCGGGCAAGAAGCCGGCCGGCGTCTCGCAGGGGCTTCAGGCCTTCCTGGGGCAGGCCCAGGCAGGCGACTACATCGCGCTGCAGGCGTACCTGGCACCCACGGCCGACACGTGGAGCCGCCTGCAGGAGCTCCGAACCCTCCTGCGCAATCGCCTCAAGCTCGCGACCACAGTGGCTTTCGGCCCGCGCTACCTTCACGCGACGGGGCAGCTGCACAAGGGGGGCCCGCCCAACGGCGTCTTCATCCAGCTGACCGGGGACGACAAGGAGGACATGGCCATTCCCGGAGCGGGCTATGGCTTCTCGACCCTCAAAGCCGCGCAGGCTCTGGGCGACCTCCAGGCGCTGCGCGACGCGGGACGCCGGGTGATACGGGTGCACCTCACGGGGAAGCAGACCCAGGGCGTGGAGCAGCTGATCCAGCTGGTGCAGAAGGCGCTTAAGAAGACATGACCCGGGTGGTGCCCGGGAGCCCCCGCCCGGACTCCGGGCCCGGACGGTGCGCAGCGCCCGCGCTATTTCGGTTGGCCGTTGGGAGATACCACGGCGCGTGTGGCGGACATCTCGACCCAGGTGTTGTACCAGCCCTCGTAGATGACCACCTGGAGCGAGCTGCCGGTCTTCTCGTAAATCTGCGTGATGCCCTTGTTGGAGGCCGTCGTGGCTGAGAGATTCCGCCAGCCGTTGGCCTCGAGCGTGGTCCGGAAGGCCAAGGCCAGACTTTCGACCTCTACGCGTCCCTTGTAGAAGAGTCGGGCGGCCTTGACCGATGGAGACTCGATGATGGTGGACTTGTTCAGGTCGACGGTGAGACCCTTCGGAACGGGAATGTCCTCGAACTCGCTGCGCTGGGCGCGCGGCGGATTGGAGGCGCAAGCCGTCGCGGCCAGCAGACAGAGCGACAGGGCAAGGATGCGATGATGCATGGGTAGTACCTCCTGGCAGTCATCCTACAACCAGTGGGGGTGGGCCACAAAGTTTTTGGCCTGGACCCTGGTCGTGGCGCTTTGCTCAGGCTGCTCCTCGACCGGCCTCCCGCCCATGGGCTATCAGGGCAAGCCCTTTCGCCTGGAGCCCGACGAGCGGCAGCTCTGGAGCGACGCCGAGAAGGAGGAAGAAAAGCTCGCCAAGCTCGGGAAGACCTATGACGACCCCCTCCTCGAGGACTATCTGGGCGGGGTGGCGGCCAAGCTGGTGCCCCAGGAGGCCCAACAGGCGGGCGCACCCACTCCCCGCATCGCCGTCTTCCGCGATCCGACGCTCAATGGCTTCGCCATGCCGAACGGGAGGATCTATATCCATACCGGGCTCCTGAGCCGCGTCGAGAACGAGGCGCAGCTGTCCACGATCCTGAGTCGCGAGCTGACGCACGTGACGAACCGCCACGCGCTCATGTTCAACCGCGGCGCCCAGAACAAGCAGATCTGGCTCACCGCACTCGCGGGTGCCACCGGCCGCCAGACGCCGCAGGGAAACTCCATCACGGCCGAGGCGCTGCGGACGACGTCGAATATCTTTCTCAGACTCGGCCTCCAGCTGGCCTTCATGGCGTCCGTCAACGGGTTCGGGCGTGACCTCGAGCGCGAAGCCGACCGCGAGGGGATGGAACGCATGGTCCGGGCCGGCTACGACCCGCGCGAGGCGCCGCGCGTGTTCGCGCTCCTCAAGGACGACCACGGCGACGGCAGCCGGCTCGAGAATTTCTTCTACGGCAACCACCCGCGGCTCGACGAGCGCATGACGAATACGCGGGAGGTGCTGAGGACGAAGTACCCGGAGGCGGAGACGGCCGGCGGCGTCCGGAACACAGACGAGTTCGCGATGCGCACCCGCACCGTCGTGCGCGAGAACGCCGCTCTCGACATTCACGCCGGTCGCTTCGGGCTGGCCAAGGCCCAGCTCGACCGCGTGCTGCCGCTGGCGCCGAAGGACCCGCCGACCCATCTCTACTATGGCGATCTCTACCGGCTCCAGGCCCAGCGCACCAAGAACCCCGCCGACAAGCCCGCGCTGGAGGCCCAGGCGCTCGAGGCCTACGATCGCGCCGCCGTCCTCGACCCGACCTACCCTGACCCCTTCCGACAACTGGCCCTCCTCTACTACCAGAACAAGCAGACGGAGAAATCAAAAGAAGCGTTCCGGAAGTACCTCGCCCTCAAGCCGGACGCGCCGGACGCCCGCCGGATCAAGGAGTACCTGGTCGAGCTGGAGCGGTGACGCGGCGCACCGGGCTCCGCCTCGCCTTCGTCGGCCTCACGGCGGCGGCGTTGGTGATCCTGGCTGTTGCCGCTGTGCAGCCAGCGCTCCGCCTCATTGGTCGGGCCCTCGTGGTGGAGGACCCGCTGGCGGCCTCTGACGCCGTCGTGATCGTCGCGGGCGGCATTCCCACACGCGAGGCCGCGGGCGCCGCGCTATACAGCCGGGGCCTGGCCTCCCTCGTTGTCCTCTCCAACAACTTCACGCCCGATCGAGTCCACGAGCTCATCACCCTCGGCGTGCGACGCTTCGACTATCAGGGCGAATCGCGCCTCGTCCTCGAGAAGCATGGCGTGCCGGCCGAGGCCATCGTTGCCCTGTCCGTCCCGGTCAAGACCACGGAGGCAGAGCTCAAGCTCGTCGCCGAGACGGCCCGGGCCCGGGGCTGGCGGCGGGTCATCCTGGTCACCTCGCCCCAGCACTCGAGACGCGTGAAGCTGGTATGGACGCGAGAAGCCCCCGGCGGCATCGAGGGACTGGTGGCGCTCTCCAAGGAGGATGACTTTCCCGGGGAAGGCTGGTGGTGGAGGCGTCGCCACGCCGAAGCCGTCCTCCACGAATACCTCGGTCTCGCCGCCATCTACCTCGGCATCTCGAAGTACCTCAATTAGCCGGTAGCCAACGAAGCAGGCGGGGAAGCGAGCGTCTTCTACAGGAAGCGGTCGAGGGCGGAGATGGTTTCGGTTTGTTGCTCTTCGAGGATCCAGTGCCCGGTATTCTTGAGGACGATCACGGAGACATCGGTCGCCACGAGCCGTGTTTGCGCCCCCAGCGCTTCCCCGAGGGATCTCTCTCCTCCTATGGCGAGAACCGGGATGGCAAGCGTCGTTTTCGCGAGATCGGCGAAGTCCGCCGCCGTCTTCGGGAACGAGGCGAAGTAGGCAAAGCCGGCGGCCATTCGACCCGGACGCGAGTAGGCGGTGGTGTACGCGCGCCGGTCCACCTCAGGAATCGAGCGGGTCTTGTCGGCCGCGAAGTTGTTCCAGAAGTGTTCGAAGAACGTGCGCTCGCGCCCTCTGACGAGTGCCTCGGGCGTCGCGCCGTAGAAGCGGAAGTGCCAGATCCCCGGGTTGTTGTAAATCGCCTCCCAGCCCTCTACGCCGGGCAGAAAGGCGTCCATCAGCACCAGCTTCTGAACTTCCTCCGGATACATCGCTGCATACGCGTAGGCGACCATCAAGCCGATGTCGTGGCCCACCACACGGACCTTTGAGTAGCCGAGTGTGCGCACGGCCGCATGGACACGCTCCGCCGAGGCCTTCATGTCGATGCCCGTGGTCGGAATCGACGAGTTGCCGATACCCGGAAGATCGGGCGCGATCACCGTGAAGCGCGGCGCCAGAACCGCGGCGAGCGGCTTCCACATCAGCGATGTCTCAGCGTAGCCGTGGAGGAGAACCACCGCCGGCCCACTGCCGCCGACGGCCACGCTCACGGTGCCACCATCGACCGGCACCGATTGCACTTTGAACCGGGGGCCGAAATCCGCGGCACCCACCTCTGGTACCCCGAGCGGCATGGCGAACCACAACAGCGCAAGCAGCGAAAGTGGGCGAAAGTCCGGAAAAGTGCAATTCATGTCAGATCCTTCTCAGTCGGCACTATGTTGACAGGGAACGGGCCGTTGACGACCGACGTGCTCGATTCAAACCACCGACGGCGCAGGGCGCGGAGAAGGGCGCCCGAAGGCTGCATGCGAGGCGTACTCCTGTACGTTGAGCGTGCAGCCGAGTGCGCCCCAAAATGTAACTACGTCTGGGTCGCAGATGGGCCCTTATCGGCGCCCTGCGCGGCCGTAGTCGTCGTGGCGACGAATGATATCGCTCTCCGCGACACGGGGCCCGTGCTGGACCTCGATGACGACGACCGGACGTCGGCCGGAGTTCTCGATCCGGTGCCACGCGCCGCGGGGCACATCAACGGTGGCGTAGGGCTTGAGCCGCCGCACCTTACCAGCGACGACGATGCGCGGAGCCCCGGCGACGATCACCCAGTGCTCGGCTCGGAACCGGTGACG
>Ga0066710_100008185_pt1 | contig 10112 bp, 10 predicted proteins | sample GraSoiAngelo_159_FD_79666 | JGI IMG/M metagenome (GOLD analysis project Ga0066710, IMG submission 79666) | Grasslands soil microbial communities from the Angelo Coastal Reserve, California, USA - 14_1009_16_40cm | ecosystem: Environmental > Terrestrial > Soil > Grasslands | place: USA...
CGCTACTGAGGCCACCAGTGGGTTTTTGGAAGGCACGAAAATCAGCTACTTGATGGAACCGGTGGAGGGTGACAAGACGAGACTGAGTCGGGTGACCGAATTCAGGTTTCATGGCCTGGCCAGGCTGATGCGACCATTTCAGGCTCCGCTTGCAAGGCGAGACGGTGGCGTTGAGATTGGTGGCGTGAAGCGAATCTTGGAGAGCCAACCCGGTCGCGATGGGTCCTAATCAGGTCTAGGACGCCTCTCCCAAGTTCAATCTCGGAGTTCAAATAGTGTCCCGTCCCCCCGACCAAAAATCGTATTCAAATCGAGGTCTTCGGCTGCTCCTGAGGGGCACACAAAATTCGTGCGAGGTCAATCGACGACCCTAAGCTGTGGCCGGTCGCGGGATCCGCCGGCCAGTTCGATCGGGACAAAGTACCCGGGCGGCCGGCGCGAAAGGTGCAATTCCCTCCTAAGCTCACGGTTCAAGTCCCGGGCATCGCAGCGGGTCAGGCCGCCAGAGTCGGCGACCGCGTATTCGCAGAACCGCGCCATCTCGTTCATGTAGCCGAGCACCGTTCGGCTCTCCGTCTTCGCCAAGGCGATGGAGCGGGAATCGAGAGCGCCAAAGCGGTCTAGCGGGAAGCTCTCGGCCTCGAGCTCCTTGTGAACGAACCGGACGAAGGATGGGCCGATCGGCACCAGGTCGGCCTTGCGGATGTCCGGAATGAAGACCGAGAACAGCGTGCCGGCGTGGGCAAGTAGAAGGCATTTTCGAGCGTCGAGCCAGAGCAGGTTGGAGTGCCAATCCTCGTCGCTGGGCTCGATGGTCACCAGATCTCGGGGACGCGCACCCAGGAGCGTGAACATCTTGGCCGTGCACCGCAGGACCACGCCACCCATGGTATGGGCAGATCAGCTGGGGGTTCAGGCTGCTGCCGGCGCCTGCTCCCGCGCGTACTCGCGCAACACGCCGCCGAGTCGCTCGGTGCACGTTAGCGGTCCCGCTGTCAGCACCGGATCGGAGCGCGCGATCGGGGTCCGCAACCCAAGAGCCCGGTGCGGACGGGCCGAGTTGTAGTGCTCGAACCACTCGTCAAGAACGCGCTCGAGATGGCGACGATTGAGGATCAGGATCCAGTCCAGGCACTCGCGCCGGGTCGAACCAATCTGCCGCTCGATGTGGGCATTGGCCTTGGGGCCGCAATCGGCGTCCCGATCACCTCGATGCCTTCCGCCCGAAAGACAAGATCCGAGCCGCCACCGTACTTGGCGTCGTGATCGTGGACCAGGAAGCGAGCGTCGACTCCGACCTCGCTAAGCTCCCAGCAGAGGTTCCTCGCCTGCTGACTCACCCAGAACGCGTCCGGCCGATCGGTGACCGCGAACCAGATCACCCTCCTGGTTGCCAGCTCCATATATAAGATGACGTAGAGCCGCTTCAGGAACACGGTATCGACGCTCAGGAAGTCGGTGACGACGATTGCCGAAGCCTGGGCTCTCAAGAACGTCTTCCAGCTCAGTCGCGATCGTAATGGCGCCGGACCGATCCGGTTCCGGCGCAGCAACTTTCGAATCGCGGTTGCGGAAACCACGTGACCGAGCTTGAGCAACTCGCCGCGGATGCGGACACAGCCCCAATTCGGGTTGTCTTTGGCCATCTCCAGGATCAGGCTTTGCAGCTCGGGATCGAGACGTGGTCGGCCCGGACCTCGCCGGCGGCCGAAGGCCGTCCACTTTCTGCGCACCAGGTGGCGATGCCAGCCGAGGACCGTCTCGGGCTGGACCAGCATCCCAACCCAAGCTGCCCGGCTTACTCGGTGGCTCAGCGCGGCCATGATCGTCCGGTCGGCCATGTCGAGCCGTGGGCGCTTCACCTGACGGCAGACGACTCGCAGTTGGTGGCGTAGAAGCAGCAGCTCCGCCTCCGGGTCACGCAAGCGCAAGCGCACATCGGCGACGTCGAGGAGAAGGTGCAGGAGGGAGTAGACAAACGCGAACAACATCCGGAGGCGATGCTAGCGGTTAGCTAGAGCCACTCCGGGTAGCCAACCCACACCCATGGCCGCGAACGAGGCGCCCAGCACGAGCGACCCGGCGGTCGGCAAACCTTCCGCGAGGAGGGAGGCGGAGGAAAGCACCCCCACGGCGGCGTTCATCGCCACCACGACGATCAGCGCCGCGAAAGTCGGCGCTGTGATTTCCCACAGGCAGCGAGCGGACGAGCTCGAGCCGCCCGGCCTCCTCGTCGCCGCGAGTGAGCCGGCCGATCATGAAGACGCTCATAAGGGCGACGACGACCATCCCGAGCGCGCCGATCTGGAAGGCGATCTGCCCGCCGAGAGTGTCGAGACCCTGCGCCGGACCGTTGAACGCTATGGCTCCGGCGTTGTGTTGGGTCGCCGCGGCGGCTTGATCGATCGACGCCTGCGTCGGGAAAAGTGACTTCACGCCCACCGCCGTGAGGAAGTCCAGGAGGGTGATCGAGACGACCCAGATCGAGATGCGTAAACGATCCCGCCGCAGAATCAGCGGACCAGCGCGCCGGTCCCGGTCAGATCGTTCATGCTCGCCCGTCGCGACTGGACGCCGCCTCGGCCGTTCCGCGCTCCGGTTCTTTCGCGAGCTCGTCCCCGTAATGCCTCAGGAACAACTCCTCCAGCGTCGGCGGATGGCTAACCAGGCTGGTGACGCCAAGCTCGCTGAGCCGGCGCACCACCTCGTCGAGATGCTCGGAGTCGACGTCGACCTTGACCTGCGAGTCGTGAATTTCGAGACCGTGAATGCCGGGGAGGCTGTCGAAGCCCGCGACCGGCGCTTTCAACTCGGCGGTGATCGAGGTGCGCGTCAGGTGGCGCAGCTCTTGCAGGGTTCCGCTCTGCTCCGTGCGGCCCAACCGAATGATGCTGAGGCGGTCGCAGAGGGCCTCTACCTCGGCCAGGATGTGGCTGGAGAGCAGCACGGTCCGGCCCTGGGCCTTGACCTCCCGGATGCAGTCCTGGAAGACGGCCTCCATCAAGGGGTCGAGGCCGGACGTGGGCTCGTCGAGGAGCAGGAGCTCGGCGTCGGAGGCGAGCGCCGCCACCAGGCCGACCTTCTGGCGGTTCCCCTTGGAGTACGTGCGCGCCTTCTTGGTCGGATCGAGCTCGAAGCGCTGGAGAAGCTCGTCCCGCCGCCGCCGGTCGAGGTCGCCGCGGAGCCGACCGAGGAGATCGATGATCTCTCCGCCGCTGAGGTTCGGCCACAGGCTCACCTCGCCGGGTACGTACGCGAGACGGCGGTGTAGCGCCACCGCGTCGCGCCATGGGTCACCGCCGAGAAGCGAGACGCTCCCTGCGTCGGCACGAAGGAGGCCAAGCAGGATTCGGATGGTCGTGGTCTTGCCTGCGCCGTTGGGTCCGAGGAAGCCGTAGACCTCGCCTGTCTCCACCTTCAGATCGAGCCCGTTCAAAGCGCGGGTCGTTCCGAAGTTCTTGACGAGCCCGGACACCACGATCGCTGGCGCCATCGGTGAATCTTGGCACCGGCTCTTCGCCCGGCGCTTAACCATTCGCTAGTCCGGCGGCCCTCACCAACATCGTCGGCCATGTGACGGGCAAGAGAGTCAAACCTTTCGGTCGTTGGGCACTTTCAGCGACGTCATTCGGAGTGCAGCACCTCGGCGACCCGGGTCATGGCGGCCCAGCGGGCCGGCAGCAGTGAGCCGACCAGCGCCACCGCCACCCCGGCCAGGGCGAGCAGGAGCAGCCCCGGCGCGCTGAAGACCCTGAAGACGCTTTCAGGCAAGTCGTTGCCCAGAAGGTTTGCGAAGCCTTGCATCATGGCCCGGTGGACGCCCACCCCGGCCGGGATACCTAGGAGCCCGCCAGCGACGCCAAGCACAACCGCGCCGGCGGCCACCATGACGAGCACCTGCGCCGGCGTCATGCCCAGCGCCTTCAGCACGGCGGTGTCGCGGACTCGTTCGCGCGTGTTCAGCAGCAGCGTATTGAACACGCCGGCTGCAGCGATCAGAGCCAGGACTGCGGCCAGCACCAGCATGATCGAGTTCAGGAAGCCAATCCCCGAGACGGTTTGATCACGGTTCTCGGTGGCGTCCAGGAAGTCGGGCTCGGTGGCCTGGATGCGGCGGATGTATGCATTGGCGTCGCTGCCCGGCTTGATCGTCACGAAGTAATAACTTGGCTGCGCCTCGGGCACGGCTTCCGCCAACGTCGAGAGGTCCATCTCCATCTCGCGGGCGAGCGCCGTAGGCCTCAGCAAGGCCGCGGTGTTGTTCGCGCTGAAGACCTCGCCCACGAGCAGTAGAAGCACTGGCTGTCCGCTGATCAAGCCCTCGATTGAGTCGCCGACCTCGAGGTGCGTATCCTCCAGAACGGCGCGGGTGGCGACTACCTCTCCGCGGCCGCTGAACCAGCGGCCGCGGATGACGGGGATCCCGAGCCGGGCCGAGTCGCCGCGGTAGGCGTTCACAGTGATCGGATCGGCCACTCCAGGAACGGTCACCTGGGCGCCCGCCAGGCCGACGACCAGAGCCGTCTCCGGTTGTGCCGCCAGCGTCGCCATCACCTTCTGGTCGGGGTAGGCGTTCGCCCGCTGCAGGATGACGTCCGTGCTGCGGTGCGCGAACGCAATGTCGACGAGGGTCCGCGCACTGGCGGGCAGACCGGTCGCGAAGACAAGGGTCGCCACACCGACCAAAACCGCGAGCGCGGTGAGCCCGGCACGCAGCGGCCGCGCGAAAGCGTCGCCGGCACCAAGCGCCAGCGGCCGGGGCAGCGGCAGCCGTCGGAGCATGGAACCCAGCCAAGAGCGGCGGCCGCCAGAGGGTGCAGTCGCCATCGAGATCGCGCCCACGGCGCTGAGCCGCCCGGCACGGAGGCCCGGCACCACTGTCGCCAGGAGCACCACCGTCATCACGGCCAGCAGGGTTGCGAGTGCCATGACAGGCGCGAATGGCGGCTCCGGCGGCAGCGCCAGGCTCGCAGTTTCCCGGTCGACTAGCGGCACGCTGAGCGCAACCCCGGCCGGAACCCCGAACAGGCAGCCGGCGAGCGTCGGCAGCTGCATCTGCACGACCAGCGTCCCCACGACCTGGAGCGGCGTGAAGCCGACCGCCTTCATTACTCCGATCTCGCGGTAGTTGGCGATGACGATGCCGATCACCAGGTTGGCGACCGTGGCCGCGCAGGCCAGCAGGGCGAAGATTCCGAAGGCGAGGAAGAAGGTCAGAGCGATCTGGTTGCCGCCGTTGAAGACCTTCTGCAACAGCAGGTAGTTCATGGACGCTAGCACCGCGCCCGCGGGCAGCGCCATCTGCAGGCGGGCAAGCTTGGCACGCAGCTCCTGCTCGCTGGGGGCGTACGGGAAGCGATAGGCCATCTTGTATCCCCAGTCCGGCGCGAGCAGCGGCAGCTGCGACTCAGTCACCCAGGCGAACTGCGTGCCGAACTCGGAATCGGCCTCATCGACGTCGCTGGCCTCGCCGACCACGACCAGCGCCCGCCTTTCGAGGGTCCCCAGCGAGCGCATGCGGTCCCCCAGCCGGATATGGTTGAGGTCAGCGAAAGATCGGGTGATGACGATCTCACCCGGTCCCCGGACCCAGCGCCCAGCCACCAGCCGGAGGAGCTCGACATCGGCCTGGGGGCTCTCCCGGCCCACGGTGATAAGCGGGAACTTGAAGCCCCCGCCACCGATTGCCATGTGTGCGCCCAGCTCGTAGCTGGTCTCGACCCAGGGCCAGGGACCGCCTACCTGGCTGGCTCCGATGAGGCCGGGCGTCCTAGCCAGCTGCTCAGGGTCCACCTTGTGGCGGTCGAACAGGACCGTCAAGTGGGCTCCCCGCTGAGCCTCGAAGGCGCGCTCCCAGGGGTGGCTCGAGGTCTGCAGGAGCGTCAGGCCCAAGGTCGTGGTCCCGCTGGCCAGGAAGATGACGAACGCGATGACCGCCGCCTGCAGGCGGCGCCGCCTGAGGTCACCGAGCACCTTGGTTATGACCGCGTTCATCCCGCCACCTCCTCGACGCGGACCCGCACCACCTCCGCCGGGCTGGCGGTGGAGGCCTGCAGGACGACGTCGTCGGCGACCCTTCCGTCGACCAGGCTGACCACCCGGCCCGCGTAGCGCGCGGCCAGCTTGGCGTCATGGGTGACCAGCAGCACGGTCTGGCCGCTGCTATTCAGCTCCACCAGGAGCTCCATGACCTGCTCGCCGCTTCGGCTGTCGAGGGCACCGGTCGGCTCGTCGGCCAGCAGCATCAGCGGCCGGTTGACCAGCGCCCGCGCGATCGCCACCCGCTGCTGCTGGCCACCCGACAGGCGGGCCGGGTAGCGCGCCGCCTGGTCGGTGATGCCGAGCTGCGCGAGCAGTTCCCGCGCCCGCTGGCGAGCCGCGGCGGTGCCGCTGCCGGCCAGCTGGGCCGCGACCATGACGTTCTCGAGCACGCTCAGGCTGCCAAGCAGGTTGAAGAACTGGAACACGAACCCGACCCCGCTCCGGCGGTACCGGGCCAGCTCTGCCTCACCGGCGCGCCCGAGATCGCGGCCGTTGACGAGCACGCGGCCTGAAGTCGGCCGGTCGAGCCCGGCGACCAGGTTGAGAAGGGTCGACTTCCCGCTCCCAGAGGGGCCCATGACGGCGAGGAACTCGCCCCGCTCGACGCCCAGGCTGACCCCGTTCAGCGCCGGATGCTTTGCCCCGCCGTCGTATAGCTTGCGGACATCGCTCAGCTCGATTAGCCGTGTCATGTTTCCTCCACTCCCTTTCGGTTGGAATTCCGGATCTCATCAGCGCAGGCGTCCGTCCACTTGAGATCGGCCTCCGTGTGGAAGATCGCGCCCTTGAACAGCAGGACGAGGTCGTCCCGCCCCTCCCGCCGCGCTCCTTGCTCCAGCTCCGCCAGGTCCTTAAGGCGCTGCAGGTAGACGCGGCGCTGGGCCGTTAGCAGCTCGTCCAGCCGACCGTTGGCCAGGCGAGTGTTGAGCAGCAGCTTCACGTAAATCTCCTCGCGCAGCTGCTGGGGTTCCGACTCTGGGCGGGACAGCCAGTCATCGAGCGTTTTCCGGCCGCTGGCCGTCAGCCGGTAGGCCAGCTTTCGGCGGTCACCGCGCTCGCCGTCGGCCTCAATCAGGCCGTCCCGCTCGAGCCTCTGCATAGTCATGTAGACCTGGCCGAAGTTGACCTCCCAGGAGCCGCCGAGCAACGACTCGAAGCGGTTCTTGACGTCGTAGCCATGGAGCGGCTCTTCCGCCAACAGGCCGAGAATCCCGAACTTAAGCGACACCGCCGCCCCTATCCATGCTCAGTATATCTGCGCAGTATATATACTCGGAAGCGGTTGTCAAGAACCCAATTGACCAGGGCAGGCGGCGACTTAGCCGTCAATCGAGGCCGCTGTGGGACACGGTCCCGACCTGAAGCGTGTGGTGGCCGAGATTGTCCAGGTGAGCGGCCTGAGCTGCCTCACGCGATGCGCTGAGCGCTAAGGCTCGATTCGGCGAGCCTTCAGCAGGTCGAGCACCCCGCCACTGCCTTCAGATCTGCAGTTCAAATAGTGTCCCGTCCCCCCGACCAATTTTGTATTCAAAATCAGTGATTTCGGGCGATCGTTCAGAGCTGGCGTGTCACAGCCGTGTCACAGATTCGCCGAAAACCACAAAGTGAGCCACAAAATAGTTACCGTCGTCGTTTGATCTGAACTCGCGCGGCAGCGCTCGATTGCGCCTCAGAGGCATCAAGCTCCGACGCAACGGACAGGAGCGTGAGACACGCGGTTCGAAAATCGCAGGCCAGCGACAGGCAGGTGATGCGCGTGAACCCTGTGGGACGCTGATCAACGGGCGGTTCAACCTCAGCCTGCGACTCGTCGACGTGCCCGCCCCCAGATTGAAAGTGCGATCACAAGCGAAGGCAGGCCCCAGGCCAGATTCCAGGATGCCAACGGGATCCACTCGGCGCTCATGGCGGTATCAGGGGTCAGGTTGGCGATGAAGATGTCAGTGATCGCGGCCAGCCCCGCACCAAGGACGATGCCGAGCGTGCCCGTCACCAGCACGGCGCCAATGATCGGCCATTGACTGCGGAAGCGCGCCCGAATGCGCGTGATCAGGAAAGGCGTCGAGCCCGCGACCAGCCCCACCAATCCATTGCCGAGTGACCAGTTCCAATAGAAGCCGAACGTCGGCAGATCGGACCCGGTGCTGCCCAGAAAGCCGACAAGAAAGCCGACGACCGGCCCGAAGAAAACGCCACAGATGAGGGGGACGACGATACCTGGCCGCACGACTTGGACTCCGGCAAAGCTCAAGTGCTCGGTCATTAGGTTGACAGCGGCGTACAGCAACGAACCGCCGACGATGTAGACGAGCTTTCTCATCCGCCCGCTCTCTGCACCACCCACCGAACGAGCGCGGGAAGCGCTCGAGGGTCCGACGGCCGGTCGTCCAGCAGTCCGTGTCCGGCGCCTGGAAAGACGACCACCGTGAAGTCCTTTCCGGTCGCTTTCAAGCTGCGGATTATCTCCGCGCATTCATCAGCGGGAATTGACTTATCGGCGCCGCCGTAGGCCCAGATTCCCGGAACTGTCATTTGGGCGAGCGACTTCCGAGGGTCGAAGCCAGAGGGGCCGGTACGGTTGAGTCTGTAAGAGATGGCTTGCTTCGAGAGCACTCCGCCGCCGCCTCCCTCCTCTCCGGTCAGGAGGCTGTAGAGGAGCTCTTCGCCCTGGCTGACCGCGGGTGCATCGGCGAGCGCAGTGAAGGCGATGCTCCGGGAGCGCGCCGCGGCCAAGGGTACGATCCAGCCGGCCTGGCTTGCGCCCAGTAGGCCGACGCTAAGCCGATCGATGCCCGGCATTTTCCGCATCGCGTTGACAGCCCCGACGGCGTCCGCCGCCAGCAAGTTGAAATGGCCATAGTCGCCCGGGCAACAGACACCCTCTGATTCACCGACGCCGCGCTTGTCGTAGGACAGGAACGCCACGCCGGCACCCACAAAAGCCGCAACCAGCGACCCGAAGGCGAGCCGCTTGTGCGGTCCGTCTCCGGATACCCAAACGACCGCCGGATGCGCGCCTGAACCCGATGGCAGGTAAGCCGTGCCACTCAGACTGGCGCCGAAGCACGTGAATCGCACCGCGACCTCGCTGTGATCGCTCAGGACCTGGACGTCGCCGAGGATTGGGTTGGGGGCTTCACACCTGGCGCTCTCAGGATCGGATTCCGTCTCGCCGCATGCCTGGGAGAGGAACAAAACCACTGCCGCCGCCAGCCACAGCCAGCGTCCTGGGCGCATTGCGTGACGATTCTGCGCCCGGACGACCCGCGGTGGCGAGGACACCAGAACCTCGATCTCTGGTGAGCTCGAACGCGGGGCGCCGCGCACAATGCGGGGGACCAGACCATGAACACCTCGTTCCTGGGGATACCAGGACTGGCGTGGGGAGGAGCCTGCGTCGGCCTCGCGGTGCTCTTCGCGGTCTTATGGCCGTCCAGGATTGCGTCAGGTGGGATCGGTCGCGCAGTCTTGCGTTGGGGTCATTCGATTGTTTGGGCGCTGCTTGCGCTGTGGTTCTTCGTGCGCACCTGGGCCGCCGATGCGGGCGGAGTCGTCAACGTCTTGCCCCTGTTGGCAGGACTTGCTTATGCCGTCTTCATGACTACTCTCGTGGCAACAGCCGCACGAACGCGAAGTCAGCGCGAGAAATAGGCGATGCCAGCGGCGACGTGAAAACACGCCCGGCGCTCGTGATCGCGTGCCTTCTGGTTGGGCTCATTGCTGTGGCTCTGGTGCTGAACACTGGGGGCGTGGCAGCGACCACGAGCGCGTCGCCGAGATTGAAGCCGGCCGCGCTCGAACCCCAAGAGTTGACGACCTTCATGGACGGCTTCATGTCCAGCAACCTGGGGCGCTTTCATGCTCCTGGCGCAAGCGTCGTTGTCGTGAAGGAAGGCGCGGTCGTTTTCGAGAAGGGATATGGATTTGCCGACCTGGGACTGCGAAGCTCCTTCACGCCAAACACCAGGTTCCGGGCGAAGTCTGTATCCAAGACTTTCACGGCGACCGCAGTCATGCAGCTGGAGGAAGGTGGCCAGGTCGCCCTCGACGCGCCCGTGACGTCCTATCTA
>Ga0066710_100008186_pt1 | contig 10112 bp, 9 predicted proteins | sample GraSoiAngelo_159_FD_79666 | JGI IMG/M metagenome (GOLD analysis project Ga0066710, IMG submission 79666) | Grasslands soil microbial communities from the Angelo Coastal Reserve, California, USA - 14_1009_16_40cm | ecosystem: Environmental > Terrestrial > Soil > Grasslands | place: USA...
CCCCCCGGTCCACCAAAATAAGAGGGCTTGTCTGTAAGTTAATGAGCCGTGGAGGAATCGAACCTCCAACCTACTGATTAAGAGTGGTAAAAAAGTGGAATGTCGTGGGTTTAGCTGAAACGGCAAGAAACAGCTGGATGTGCTGAAACCCCTGCCAGTATTGCGTTTCAGCCGTTTCGATAAATTCCATCTCGTTTCACCACATTTCGTCCGCCGGTTGCCCCAGCGGTGCCCCAGAAACTATCCTGAGGTTGGTTTTCGAGTTGCTGGATAAAACAGCAACCGAAAGGGAACCCCATGGCAAGGATACATCTCAACGCAAGAAAAGTGGAATCGCTACAAGCTGGACCGAAACGCATCCAGGTCTTCGATAAGAGCCAACCGAACCTCGCGCTGCGCATTGCAGCGTCCGGCGTCAAATCGTGGTCCGTCGTGTACAAATGGAACGGCCGAATGAAGCGGTTGACCATCGGAACCTATCCCGCCGTCTCATTGGCCGACGCACGCAACCGTGCGTTTGACGCTTTGCGCAACGTGGCACGAGGCGACGATCCGCAGGCGCAGAAAATTTCCATACGCGAGGCGGGAACGTTCGCCGAACTCGCAGCACAATACATGGAGGAGTGGGCAAAGATAAACAAACGGTCATGGCGCGAGGATCAACGAAAGTTCGACGTGTATCTCTTGCCGAAATGGAAACACGCCAAAGCGTCCGCGATCACGATCGACGATGTCGAACTGCTGCTCGAACAGCTCGCCCTGCGGGCACCGATTCAAGCCAACCGCGTGCGCGCGCTAATCCGTCACGTATACGCATGGGCGTTGGCTAAACGCACGCGCCGAAAAAAGTACGCTCTCGAAAACAACCCCTGCGCATTCGTGCCTAAGCTCGCAAAAGAACGCGCACGCGACCGCGTTTATTCCGACGACGAACTGAAGGCTCTCTGGAAAGCGTTCGACGCGATCGGTGTCGTAGGCGACCTGTTCAAACTGCAATTGCTAACCGCAGCGCGCCCGGGTGAAGTCTCCGAAATGGACTGGAACGAACTCGATCTCACGCGAGCCATCTGGACGCAACCCAGCGCGAGAACCAAGAATCGGAAAGTGCATGTCGTTCCGCTCAGCAAGTCGGCCGTGCGAATTCTCGAAGCCCGGCGGCAGCATCAGGCGGAATTAAAGAACGTTGCGAAACGAGATTCCCGCTTCGTGTTTCACAATCCCCGCAATCCCAATTTGGCGCTCACTTGGTTACAGAAGGCTGGCGAGCGCGTGCGAGCAGAATCCAGAGTCGGAGACTTCCGTCCTCACGACCTTCGCCGCAGCTGTGCAACTCGCCTAGCCGAAATGGGAGTTCCCGATGCAGTCCTGAAGATGGTCCTTAATCACAGTCTCGGTAGCGACATCACCGGCGTCTACAACCAGTACAAGTATTTCGAAGAGCGCAAGCAGGCCCTCGATGCCTGGTCTAAGCGGTTGACTGTCATCGTCAGTGATCTGAAATCCGTGCGTCAAAAAGCGTCTAGGGCAAGCGTGTGAACCTGGAAAGTCACGAATCGGTTTTCCTTTTCTCCAAGTTGTTGTTGTCGTCGGAGGAAAGGCGGGGAAACTTGATCTGACTGCCATTGCGCGCGTTAAACTTTTGCTGCTGATGCTGCCAATATTCTTCCCAACTCGGACCAATTCCGCGAAGATTCAGCTGTACCCACATTCTTTCCAGAAATCCAAGCTCGTAGATGCCTAGTATGTTCGGATTAACGACAAAATCTTGCAGCGCGAACCAGAGAACTTGATAGACACCGATGCCGCGCAGCGTGATTTTTACGAGATACAACGGTTCATTCAACGACGTGCCGTACGGATCTTGCATGGTGTACGACTCGTACGTTGATGGCGTGAAGGACATCATTTTGTTTTGATGATTGTTCTGGATGGCGACCGGAACATGCAATGCGTCTTCAGGCTGAAGTTCTCCCCGATCTGCAAAGGGTTTTCCATCCTTGAAGACCCAGGGGACGCGCGTTTCTGAATGCGATCGTAACTTCTTCCCTAAAAGCTGCACCTTGACCATCAGATTCCTGGCAATCGCCGCGTCGGTGATGCCTTCGCTTCTGTTTACAATTGAAACGTAAGCGTACTGGCCAAAGGTCGGTTTGTTGTCTTTTCCGGCCAGATAGAACGGACCGCGCCACGGCATTCCTTCAACACGTAAAAGTGGGCGACCACTGAAGTGGCTGTCGTATAGGCAGTAGAGCATGATTCCAAACAAAATCACGCTGACCGAGATAGGCACGATTGTATTTGGATGCATTGCGAAATACTGGCCAAGCCCGCCCATGAAGCCACGGACCGTCTGGATCTGAAGAAACTTTTGCGTAGCCGATCTGACGAGGCCATTTACGGTCGGTATGTTCGCAACAACAATTACGGCGAGGACGAGATAGAAGTGACGAATCAGGGAATGCAAGAATCTGCGCATGATTTTATCCTACGGCGTCGGGTGCCATGTGTGGTCCCCGCCGCCGGGTCGATATTTACGCTGCGCGTAGAATCTGAATATGCCTAAGAGCCGACACAGGAAGACCCGCAAGCGCAAGGCCCCGAAGCCACGCCGTGCCAGTGGGGCCGCGCGATACGTGATGGCGGGCGACCTTCGTGACAAGCAGATTCTCGATACGAGCGCGTGGAAGGCGCTCTTCGACGATCCTCGACGGGATGACCTTCTTGAGGTTCTTCAGACCAAAATCGTTATACCGACGACCTTGGCTATATCCGAGATCTCTGCGACTCCCGATCCCGAGCGAAGGCATGCCCTGATTCGGCTCGTAAAGGCCGGCGGACGGGATAACCGCCCCCTTGCTATGCCAAATCAGCTAATGATTCTCGCTTGTAAAGGGTACGCGCGACGGGACAAGGCCATCACGCTCAATGATGGAGGTGAAGCCGAGGGTGCCTGGATCGCGCTGAACGATCCCTCGCTTGTTGATGCCGAGGGACAACGACTGACGCGGGAGTTCAACGAAGAGCGCGAGAATATTTTCAGGAATTGGAACGAGCGCCTGCGTATTGACCTCCAAGCTCTGTTCGACAAAGGCATCGAACGGCCGCGCTCGATGGCTGCTCTCATTCGCCACTACAACCGCAACGATGATTTCCTGTATGGAGTCGTGAATCCGATCTATGAACGGGCCGTCGGCAGAGCCTTACCTCGCCGGGAACTTCGGGCGTTGTTCGACTCGCTTCCACACTGGCGGATGTTCCTGATGGGCTACGCCTGTGCTATCTATCAAAGGGCGGTCAGAGAGGAAGGCTTCAGCCATAAACGCAACCCGGGCAACTTGGACCTCTGGTCTGCGACGTATCTTGCCTCCTGCGAATGCTTCGTTACCGACGACAAACGGCAGCGTCGGACATTGAAGGTAATCAACAATGTCAGCGCCCGCCCTGCTCGAATTCTTTCGTACGACGAATGGAGCGAGAGGCTCCTGCACTGGTAAATCATTCGATAGAGGAGCGAGAGCGCTGGCTCGCTTGCTATCAGGCCAGCGGTTCATTTGGGGGTCTATGCCTTAGGCTCCCACAACGCTCGGTGCTCTTCGAAGTATTCGCGCAATCGTGAATACCCGTCAAAGCGCCGCTTGTGATTCTCAGCCTTCCAATGCTCTTGTTGTGTGGTTACGAACCGTAGCGCGCGCGCGAACGTTTCGACGCCATATTCGGCGGACCAAAGCTCTGCCATTCGAGGGGCGAGTATATGAAGAATCCGCCAGCCGTCTTTATCAACGGTTGCCAAGGTCTTGCAGGCCTCGGCCAGTCGGCTCGCGATACGTCCTAAAGGCGTCGTCGCTGCCTGACTTTCGACTGCGCTGATGTAATTCCAGAGCTCGTCGCCGATTACGATTCGAGGGAAGTCTGCGATTCGATTCTCAAGGTGGTAAGCTCGCTGAAGAGTCGGCCCATAGATCTCATCATTGCCTATTTCCAGCCCCAATCCCGCATCAAGGCCGCCGCGGATCGGACGTTCCAGGGCGAGGCACGAGAGGCCAAGGTAAGCACACGCGATAAGGGTCCCATATACTCCAGTAATCGGGGTGCAGGCTTCGTCGGTGCTCTTCAGGTCCACCGTCATTATCAGAGAATCAGAGAAGCCGCGATGTGTTGCAGAGAGGCGGGCAGTACGGATTTGTTCTTGTATGTCAGGAGGTAGATCGTCGATCAGATGACTCGGCTGCCGAAACCGCTCGAAGTATTGCTTCAAGAGGCGTCGAAGCTGTAGGACGTATCCAGCCGTTTCCGCCAAAAGCCGTCGTGTCTCCTCTCGTTCTTCCGTCGTTTGCGGCATTCGCTTCAACATTGCCAGCTTTTCTCCCTGACCGAGTACGTCGAGGAACGCCGTGACACGATAGCTCAAGTGATATTTGGCTTCTTCTCCAGTGTCGTGGCTCATTGCTGAATGTTACCTCATGAGTAAAAAGCAGGAGCCCCGCGGGTTTGCCACGCTATGTCGAAGGTCGGACGCGCGCGGCAATGAAGTCCGCGAACGGACCAATGTCTCCGTCGATACTGGCGCGGTCGAGCGCGGTGAGGTAAGGCGTGCGATCTTCAACCCGGATGATTGTCCAGGGATAGCCTCCCGACGCAAGCATGGCGTTCATCAGGAAACGGGCCATCCGTCCGTTTCCATCCGGATACGGATGGATGTAGCCGAACATCCAATGGCCCAGTACGGCGCGTACGCCAGCATCCGTTTCATTCTCCAAGAAATCGAATAGCGTGGGCATTGCGTCGCGCACTGCTTCCCAACGCGGTGGGATGTAGCGTGAAGTGCGCAAGTAGACAGCATCGTTGCGGTAGCCTGCGAGGGCTCCGGGAGTAATGAGACCAGCCCCGACACACGGCTGAAAGAGTTGGCGATACCATTCACGATGGGTGTTGCGAACGAGTGCGCCAGGGTTGATTCCGGTGATGATCTCCTGCACATCTTTTTTGACAGTCTGAAATGCCTGCCAATAGCCACGCGCCGCCAGAGCGTCACGGCTTTGCCGATCTGCATCGTGGTTGTCAGGATTCCAGTTCCCCGCCCTCACGCGTTCGATGAGCTCCACCGAGACGGTATATCCCTCGATCGACAGTGAATGATAGGCATCGTTGCGATAGATCTCGTCTACGGAACGCAGATAAGCGTCTTTGTCTTGTGGCAGGCCAGGCGACGATGGAAAGATCTCAAGGACTTTCCCCCTCATGGAATCCCACATGGCCTGCATTCGGCCGACAATGGGCGGCGCGGCGACGGGTCGCGCGGCGAGCGGCTGCTGGGTTTCGAAAGGATCGCTTTCACGAACGGCATATCCGGCAGCCGTCATTGTTTCGAGAATCTCGTCAGCAATGTCGGTACGGCCGATATGCCTGAAGGCTCCCGCTAGACGGCCGGCTACGACTGAATGCCCGCCGTCTAATAGGCGCCGGAGCAGTTCCGATGCGTCGCGAATATTCGCGAGCACTAAACGAATCTCAATAGGGTTGCGGTTAAAAAATGTTTCCGAGACTTTCATTAGCGCGGGTATCGGGGCAAAGAGCCGCAAACCATCACGGGTGGTCAGATCTGGTGCGAGAGGCAACTGAGGTTCTTTAAGGTCGTACAGGGAAGTACCGAACAACAACTCGATCTTGTTGTTGGTGCCTTTGGGACTACTAACAATGACCTGTGATGGAATAACGGTATTCTCAGAGTGAAGAAGAAGCGATTGCTCAGGCGAGAGGTGCCATTGGACTCCGAAGCGTTTCTCGCAATACCGGGCGCAGAACTCCCAGAAGGATGCATACCACGGTGTGCTGTCTCCATCGCGAGCGCTCGGGCTGGATGAGATAAGCCATCCCTTGATGACTTCGCGGAGGAAACCGTTCTGAAGCAGACGCTCTCTGTGAATCCGGCTGAGTTCATTTGACTGAAAGACTCGTCGGCCCGGCTTCTGTAGTTCTTGAAGTGCGGACAATGAAGCGGCGAGTTTTTCGTTGGGCGTGGACATCTTCTAGGCCCTCTGTTTCTTCGAACCAGTACAAGTACCTTCTGCTGTCTCTCTGCAAGTGTATTGCGCTGTATCATTACAAGTCAATCATGCCGCGCTAAAACAAGTAAATCATGTCCAGTATAGCATTAATTAAATCAATTACTTACGGATCATCTCCCAAGACCGATGGCCGAAAGTCATTGATGGCCCGGTGTTTCCACGGCCCGCCCTTGAGAAAACTAAGCCCTTCAATAAGTCCTCCCGGCAGTTTTCAGAAGCCCATCGACATTGATGCTTCAGAACAATCCAAGCGACAGTCATAGCCCCTTCGTCTGCCAAGTCGCCCACGTCGCTCATCGAGGCAACCAGGACAAGACCGTCACACTCAAAACATCGGCGCTCTGAAGGCGACTCTCTTCTCAATCAGCAAAAATATTCTGTCGTTTCATGTCGTCACTTGGCGTTGTCGAGGCCCATCTATAGAAGAGAAGAGCCGCAGCGAAAAATATTTCGATGGGAGCGTCATTTTAGGTCTTCGCCGGGGCCTTCCTCTAGAGAGGCACATGCGTCACGAACGGATGCTCAGTGAACAGCAGCGGCATCGACGTTCAGTTCTGAAGGGAGGAGATTGGCCCGAGGAGAAGAACTCCGGTCATACCGAAAAATATTTCGACCGGCGGTTGTCACAACAGGCCATTCTCGCGGCCTTCTATATAGAGGGACTAATAATGTCCCGCGGAGAGTGGGAGGCAATGGAACTCTCATGTTCCATCCTGAAATGCCTTGAAAATATTTTTGCAGAGCGCTGTCACAATCGGCCTTTCTCGGGACCTTTATCTATGAGGGGGCAAAAAACTGTTGTGCTCTGGTGGCCGCGCCACGCCGGTCCATGAGTTTCGAATAGAAGGGAAACAAAAGCAGTAAATGTCAGAACAACGATTCAAACCTCGGGCACGCGACGAGTACGGGGCCGTAACAAACGTATCCTCCAATGAATCCGATCAACCCCGTTCGGACAATTCCAAACCGTAGCAATTCTTGATGAAGAGAAAGTTCACGCCGTAACGAGTTTGAGCAAGACAACCCGATGGCGAATGGAGCGTCGCGGCGAATTTCCAAAGCGAGTGCGGTTATCGCCTGGCCGGATCGGATGGCGTCAGGCCGACATCGAAGCATGGATTAGCTCCCGAGCCGCATAGATCCGTCTGTCTGGTTTAGATCGAACACATTTCTAAGAACGAAGGAGTTTTTCAATCATGAGTACTGTTAAAGAAACAAATTCCGGAACCGCGGGCGCCGCGGTTGTCAGCGCCGAGAAACGAGTGATTCTGTCGATGGGCGGCAAAGGCGGCGTGGGAAAAACCGGAGTCATGGTGGCTGTCGCCGAATGGTTCACTGCGAACGAAATCCCCGCGAAGCTGCTGGACCTCGACACCGAAAACAAAGCACGAGGATCACTGACGCACTTTTTCGGCGGCAACGTCCCGAAGGTGAACATTCATACACCAGCGGGACTCGACGCCTTTGTCGATCACCTCTCCGACGGACCCGCAGTAATCCTCGCCGACATGGGAGCCGGTTCCGGCCAGGTCACCTACGATTGGTTCGAGAAAATGTATCCAGATGTGGCCGACATTGGAATCGCCTTCACCGCGATCGATGTCGTGACTGCCGATCCTGCCAGTGTAGAAAGTGTCCTCGCATGGGCCAAACGACTGCAGCATCGCGTTCGCTACCTCATCGTTGAGAACAGCGTGACCGAACATTCCGACTTCACGTTTTGGCGTGAGAGCAAGCAGGCATTGCAATTCCAGGAAGTGTTCAAGCCGGCTGTGATTCGCATGGATTACCGTCTCGCAGATCTGGAAAACGGAGCCCGCAGGTATGGCGTCACTTTGGGCGATGTCGCAACGCGAAAGATAGACGCGCCTGAATTGCAGAAAGCATCGCTCGTGATGCGGGCTCAGAGCTACCGGCGTCGCATATTTGCCGAGCTCGAACGAGTTACGGAGGTCCTATTACCGTGAGTACGGCATCGGAGTTCGACGATTTTCCACAACTGGAGGTCCGGGAACGCATCGGTGAATCCCTCCCGCCAGATCTTAGAGCCGCTTACTATCGAGAACTGGTTCACTGCCGATCCCTGCCCGAAAACGATGAGATGCTTCGAATCATTCGCGTCCTGCAGATTCTGACTTTCTTGATCCATCAGGCTCCCGAACGGATTGTTACGGAGCGCGAACGGTTCGAACGATTCCTTACTCCGGCAGTCGATGCCCTGGAGAAGACCGGACAATCCAATCGGGAATACCAGGCACAACTCGATCAACGATTGGCGCACCTTCCGCAGGAAATCGCCGATCTGATCCAACCGAAAGTTATCGCCGATGCCCTCAACGAAAGCCTGCACCAGCAGTTCGTTCAATCAACAATTCCCGAAACCGCGCGACTATTGGAAATCGTGGCCAAGGAGAATAAGAGAGTATCGGCTGAATTCGCGAATGCCGCGAGCCTACTCGAAAACGCATACAACGGTTCAGCGCGTCAAGCAGAGCGGACGATTGCCAACATTGAACAGGCGGCAACACGTCTGTCAAAAGAGTATCGATGGGCCGTCCTCTCGACGTGTGGTCTCACCGCCGCTGCGAGCTTTGTGCTGGGTATGCTCGTTTATTGGTGGGTCTTTACGGCGCCGGTCCGAGTTGAGCCGGTCGGTCCCCCACAAGTTCACTCCGCACCGGCGGCTGTCAGACCCGCGGATCAGCCCAAGAGCCGACGATAGGAACTTGAGCCGATGCTCACGATTCGGGCAATGTCCGATGGCAAGGGATACTCTGCGCGCCACCTCGAACATCGCGACTATTACGCTGAAGGCGAGCGAGTGACAGGTCGCTGGCACGGTCGCGGTGCGGAGCTGCTTGGCTTGCGTGGGGAAGTGAAGTCCGAGGATTTCGAAGCACTGCGCCAGGGCTGCGATCCTGCGAGCGGTGCATTCCTTCGTCAACGGCAGGGTGCGGACCGTCTCGGCCCGGATGGAACAACGCAATCGCAAGCGCGGAGTCTGTATGACCTCACCATCTCAGCTCCGAAATCGGTTTCGGTCATGGCGATTTTAGGAAGCGATTCGAGATTGATCGAAGCCCACGAGAGGGCCGTTGCCGAAACTCTGCAAGAAATTGAAACGCATGCGGCGACTCGTGTTCGTCAACAGGGTGCGAACGAGAACAGGACAACAGGTAATTTGGTATTGGCGGTCTACAACCATGATGCAAGTCGAGAACTCGATCCGCAGCTCCACACGCATGCAGTCGCTGCCAATCTGACCTACGACGGTACGGAAGGACGATGGAAGGCACTGCAGGCTTCGGGGATATACGAACGCCGAGCATACCTTACCGAGGTCTATCGCAACTCTCTTGCTTGTGAGCTGCGGACTCTTGGATATGAAATCGAAAACCGGCGGGATGCCAAAGGACGCGATAGGGGATTTGAGATCCGTGGCATTTCCGACCAACTGCTTTCGAAGTACAGTCAACGCAGCGTGCAGCGCGACCACGCCATCAAAGAATTTATCGAGAAGAGCGGCAGAGCGCCCAGCGACAACGAAATCGCGATGCTGATCCGAGAGACGCGAGCCGACAAACTGATTGAGATCTCGACAGCGGAAGTGCGAAAGCAGCAACGCGAGCGGCTGACCGAAGAAGAAGCTAAAGCGCTCGCTGAGCTGCGAAGGAAAGCCAGAGTTCAGACCGTCCAACCAACGCCCTCGGACAATGCTCTACAGTACGCGCAAGAACACGTTTTCGAACGAGTCTCGGTTGCACGCGATTATGAAATCTTCACCCAAGCGCTACGCCATGGGCGTGGCCAAATCGGCCACGAGCCACTGAAGGATCTACTCGCTGCCAAGCAGTTATCCGGGACGTTGCTGGGTCATGCCAACGATGTCGCAACCGTCGACACGCTTCAACGGGAGCGCGAAATGGTGCAGTCTGTTAATGGAGGGATCGAGGCTTGCGCGCGCTTCAGAGCCGCCAACAAGTTTGTTCCGTCCGATCGCGTGCGACCAGAGGAGCGGAGCTTGATCGAGTTCGTTCTCCACTTCCA
>Ga0066710_100008187_pt1 | contig 10112 bp, 7 predicted proteins | sample GraSoiAngelo_159_FD_79666 | JGI IMG/M metagenome (GOLD analysis project Ga0066710, IMG submission 79666) | Grasslands soil microbial communities from the Angelo Coastal Reserve, California, USA - 14_1009_16_40cm | ecosystem: Environmental > Terrestrial > Soil > Grasslands | place: USA...
ACCCGCCACTTCAAGGGCCGCAAGCGACCGACCCGGCGCCGACGAGGAACATCATGAGAAGGAGTCATACAGGGCCGGTTCGACGGCAAAAGCCCGGTCCCTGCTCACTTTGAGATCAGTTCCGGACACCGTGACCGGAATGTGACGTTCTCTCCACAGACGCCGCGAGGTCACACGCTCCGCGGGACGACGCGGCCCGGGTCCGGCTGATGTAATCCTCGACCGAGTGCCCTACGTACCTGCAGCCGACCGCTACGAGCGCATGACCTACCGCAGGTCAGGTCGCAGCGGCCTGCTCCTGCCTGCGATCTCGTTCGGGCTCTGGCAGAACTTCGGGCACGAGCGCCCGCTGGAGACGAGCCGCGGAATCGTTCGACGTGCGTTCGACCTCGGGATCACGCACTTCGACCTGGCCAACAACTACGGACCGCCGTACGGGTCGGCTGAAGAGAACTTCGGTCGGCTGATGCGCGACGACCTGCGGCCGTACCGCGACGAGCTGGTGATCTCGACGAAGGCCGGCTACGACATGTGGCCCGGGCCGTACGGCGAGTGGGGGTCGCGGAAGTACCTGCTCGCGAGCCTCGAGCAGAGCCTCGCACGGATGGGGCTCGACTACGTCGACATCTTCTACTCGCATCGCTTCGATCCGGAGACGCCGCTGGAGGAGACGATGGGCGCGCTCGCCAGCGCGGTACACCGCGGCCGGGCGCTGTACGTCGGGATCTCCTCGTACTCGGCGGCCAAGACGCGCGAGGCGGCGGAGATCCTCCGCGAGCTCGGCATACCGCTGCTGATCCATCAGCCGTCGTATTCGATGCTCAACCGCTGGATCGAGCCGGAGCTGCTGGACACGCTCGAGGAGCTCGGCGCCGGTTGCATCGGCTTCTCGCCGCTCGCCCAGGGGATGCTGACCGACAAGTACCTCCATGGGATTCCCGAGGGCTCGCGAGCGAGCCGGGACGGCTCGTTGTCGCCGAAGCTGATCACCGACACGGCGATGGAGAAGATCCGCGCCCTGAACAAGGTCGCCCGCAGCCGCGGCCAGACCCTCGCGCAGCTTGCGCTCGCGTGGACGCTGCGCGATCCACGCATGACGTCGACGCTCGTGGGGGCGTCGAGCGTCGAGCAACTCGAGTCGAACGTGGCGGCCATCGACAGGCTCGACTTCACTGAAGGGGAGCTCGCCGAGATCGACCGCTACGCCACCGACGCCGACATCAACATCTGGGCGGAGTCGAGCGCTTAGCCAGAGCCCCTCGCAACTAGAACGGGACGCGAGACGGACACAAGCGAGAGTGCTGTGACAAAGAGAATGCTCGCGGCATCGCCGTGCTCGACGCCGCCGACGCGCAATGCCGACCCCGGGAGCGATGCCACCGCGACCGCAGCGCCGAGCGCGGCGGCCGTGGCGAGGCCGATTCAGTAGGGGCGTCGCCTTGTCAGTGCATCGCCGGCTCGGCCCAGGTGAGCGCGGCCGGCAGTTGGTGACGTCCGAACCCCTTCTCCCCGAGCGGTTGCACCCAGAGCCTGGCCGAGATGTGCAACGCCTTCAGCTCACGCTCGAACTCCAGCGTCCAACGACGCTTGACGGCGCCGTGGCTTCCACCGGTGGACAGGAAGAAGTGCAGAGAGCGCGCGCGGATCGCTGCCGCGTGCTCATGGACCAGCAGCATCGGGTTGTGCGCTGCGAGCGTCGCTGCCGAAGCATGCGCGAAAGGTCCGTCCCGAAACGGAGTGAAGTAACCCTCCCACGACTCCGCTTTCGCGAAGACGCCCAGATGACGGATTGCGATGTCCACCGCGCCATAGCCTCCGGCCGAGACGCCGGCGATCGTGCGCCCCGCCGGAGTGCGTTCGGCAGGTAGGTGCAAATCGGTCCACGGGACGACCGTGCGGACCACGAAATCCTCCCAGACGCCGACCCATTCGCTCTTCGCGCGCTCCTTTCTCGAGCCCTCGGGGAGGCCACCCGGCGGCATCACCACGATGAACGGCCGTGCGGCTCCGCTCTGGATGAGGGAGTCGGCGACGTCGGCGAGCTTGAGGCTCACCACGAAGGACGAAGGCGCGCCCCAGAACCCGTGTAAGAGGTACAGGACGGGATAGTGCTCCGTCGGCGAGTACTGCGGCGGCAGGTACAGATCCGTCAGGCGATTGTCCGACGCAACGAAAGGATTCGGGATGCGCCCGCTCCAGACTGTGCCGCCGTCGGTTCCCTGGTCGATCAGGCTGAAGCCGGGGACCGGCGGCATCTGGTGGAGGGCCGAGGGTGCGGCAAGCGCGCCTCCGACACAGGTCAGTGCCGCGACGGCGGCGACGACGCCACCCGCGGTCTTCACGTCCCTCGCGCGCGGCACCGAGGCCTCCAGGACGTCCGGCGTCTCGGCTTCCGGACGGGTGAGCAGCGCTGCGCCGGCCACGACGGCCGCGAACGCTGCGACACGAGCAGCACCGAGGAGTCCCGCGGGCAGTGGCTCCCTGAACACCGTCATACCGGCCGCGATGGGTAGGGCGTTCGTCCAGAGCGTCGCGAGTCCGGCTGTCGTCAGCGCGGTCCCTCGCTGGAAGCCGAGCTGCAACGCGACGAACGCTAGTCCGTGGCAGGCGAGGAGTGCGGGAACGAACGCGACGTGGAAGCCTCCAGCGACCGCGGCCTTCGTTCCGACGTCTCCCGCGGCGTAGAGCACGCCCGCGGCGATCCCCAGTCCCGCGCCGCGGGCGATGATGTTCGTTGCCGGGCCGGCGGCGAGCGCGGCGACACCCACCGACGCGACCATCCAGAGGGCGGCACCGCCGAGAGAGATATGCCCTGCAGTCTCGTTGCTGCCGGCGAGCGAAACGCCGAGCAGCGCGAGTCCCGCGATCGCGGTGCCCACGGCGACCCTCTCCCGACGCGACCTGACGCCGGTGAGCGCCACGAGGACGCCGAGCCCTCCGGCCGAGCTCGCCTGGACGAGCGAGAGCGGTGCGAGCGCGAGTGCCGCCACGTAGAGGGTCCAGCCGCCGATTCCGGTGAAGAAGCCCACGAGCCAGCGGCGGTTTCCGAAGAGCGTTGCGAGCGAGCGGAACGGCTTGCGTAGCGTCAACGGCGGCAGGCCCGAGGCCGCCCCGTGCTGCACGAAGTAGCTCCAGTTCAAGGCGCCCGCAGACAGCAGCGCCAAAACCAGTCCGGCCGCGATGCGCCAGGTCATTCGCGATCCCGCCCGGTGAACGGCAGGTACGCCTCTGCCGCCAGGGCCGCGATCCCGACGCGAGGCAGATCTCGCCGCCGCTCGTAGACCACGAAGCGGCGCTCCCATTGCGGAAAGAACTTCCGGTTGAAGAGCAGCAGGTTGTCGAGCTGGAAGCGGCCCTTTAGCCGCAGAAGCGCGCGGCGCTCGATTCGTTGCAACGTCGAGAGCTCGGCCTCCGGCGCAAGCAGCGCGGCGAACGGGGCGAAGTTGAGGGAGACGCGGCGAAAGCCTTCCGTTCGTGCCCAGTCGATCGCGGAACAGACCAGCCATTCGTTGAATCCGTTCGGCGTCGTACGAAGGCGTGGCATCGAAGAGAGCGACAATGCGGCCCCGCGGCGGCACACCGCGAAATGGAGGAAGCCGGCGACGGAGCCGTCCGCCGCACGGCCGACGATGAACACCGCATCCTCGTCGTCGAGGCGAAACAAGGTGTCGAGCGCCATGACGAAGCCGCGTTCCGGCTGCGCGCCGCGCCACGCGCGCGCAAGCTCCTCGAGCTCACGCCGGAGCGGCGCGCCGACCTCGCTCGGCCGCAGCGCGCTCGCCGTGTAGCCGGCGCGCTCGAGCCGGTGGACCGATTGTCGCACCTTGCGGATCGGGCGCCCCTCCAGCGAGAACGTGGCCGTGTCGACGACGGCCTCGTCGCCGTGATAGAGCGCGTGCAGTCCGTGCGAGCGGTAGACGCCGAGGGCTGCCTCCGATGCGCCGAGAATCGCCACCCGCCAGTCGCGCGTCCGGGCGAATCGCAGGAACGAGCCGACGAGCTCTGCCAAACGCTCCGGCGGCCCGATCGGATCGCCCGATACGATCGCGACACCGCCCACGACCTTGTAGGCGACGAACGCCGTCTCCTCGTCGTCGAAGAAGTACGACTTGTCCCCGCGCAGAACGAAGGGAGCAAGGGTGTCGACACCCCATGCGGCGACCAGGTCGTGTGTCAGGCGGCGGTGTCGGATCTCCTGTGCGTGGCGATAGCGCCACGGCGCCAGCCAGTCGACCAGCAGGAACCCGACCGCGCAGACGGTGAGCATCAGCAGCGACAGTGGAAACCATTCGCCGAACGAGCCCGACAGGTGTGCCGACCCGGTCGCGTTCGCGCCGACTGCCCCGCGCGCCGTCTCACGTACTGCGAATCCGAGCGTGAAAGGCTGGTCGGCCATCACACGGTTTGCCCACAACGCCGAAACGGAATAGCTGAGGATCACGGAGCCGAAGACAAACGCGCGCAACGCCAGCCGCGGATGTGATGCGGGATCCCCTCGAGCGTCGAAGTCCTGTCTGCGCGCCAGCAAGGCGACGGCCACGATCGCCGTTGCGATCGCGCCGTAGCCGAAGCCGTGCTGGAGGTGGAGCGCGACCAGCCAGACGAGAACGAGCAGCGCGGCCTGCCAGGCCCGGCGCTTTCGGCGAGCGAGCCCCCGGGCGACCACCAGCAGCGCCAGGCCGAGCGGCGCGACGAGCGCCTCCGACACACCGTGCACGTGTTCGGGCGCGAGCGACGCGAAGAGCAAGGGCCGCTTGTCCGGCGTGACCGCGTCGATAACGCCAAGAATTCCCGCGGCAGCAACGAACCACGCCAGCACGAGCGGGCTTCGCGGCCGCGCGCTTTCGCGCGGCCTGCCGCCGAGAGCGCCCGCCGCTCCTGCAAGCACGGCTGGGAGGTAGATCGCCGTCCGTGCCGCCGCAGCGTGAAACGCTTGATGTGCGGGAACCTGGCGCACGATCAGCAACGACAGGCCTGTCTGCAGATAGGCCCAGCCGCCGACTCCGAGCCCGAGCATCAGTCCGGCAGTCAGCCGCTCCGCACGAAACGCGCGTGCGATCAGTCCGAGCGAGAGCGACGCGGTCGTCCAGACTGCCAGGAAGACCAGCAGCGGCACCGCGGAGCGGCGAGAGAGCTCGTCCAGCGGCAGCGCATCCGTGATCGCCGGTCCCGGCAACGCCGAGTGCGGCTGGATCACGTACAGCCAACCGGTGGCCGCGACAACGACTGAGAAGGACACCACCGGAGCGGCGACGATTCGTGCCGCTCTAAGCATGCGCGAGCCTCCGGGCGGCGACCAGGTAGGAGCGCGCTGCCATCCCCCGCCAGAGCGCCCAGTTGTGCCCGCCCCGCAGCTCCAGATAGGTGTGGCCGATCCGCGCCGAGGTGAGGGCTGCTGCGAACTCGCGGTTCTGCTGCCGCAGCGGGTCGTCGGTGCCGGAGTAGAACCAGAAGTACGCGTGCGTGTGGCGTAACGTCGCCGCAGTCGTCTGGACTCGATCGAGCGGCGTGTTTGCCGCCAGACCTTCGAGCTGCCGTCCGAAGATCGAATGGTTCTGGGCGGCGCGCTCGTAGCCCGACCAGCTCTCGACGAGCGAGAACTCGCGTGGATGCTGCAGCGCGATGTTGACGGCGCCGTAACCGCCTTCCGACAGGCCACCGATGCCGCGCCCTCGCCTCGACGCGATCGTGCGATAGCGCGCGTCGATCGCGTGGACGACGTCGCGCGAGACGAAGGTTCCCCAGCCTTCGGCCGCGCCGATGCCGTTGGCCCACTCCTTGTCGGTGAACGTGCCCGTGGAGCCGAAAGGCATTGCGAGGATGAGCGGTTGGGCTCGATGCCTGGCGACGAGCTCGTCCTCGACCACCCCCATCCGAACTGTCAGGAGAAAGGCCAACGGCCGGCCTGGGAAACCGTGCAGCAGATAGAGCACGGGATAGCGCTTGTTCGGATGGTCACGATAGCCCGGCGGCAGGTAGACGTACACGGACTGACTTCGGCCTCCGAGCGCAGCGCTCGCGACCTTGATCTGCTCGATGCTTCCTCGCTGCGAGACGTATGCTGGGTCGCTCGGCGGGGGAAACCCCCGGTAGAGCCAGTAGTTCCTGGCGTAGCGGTCCACCCCGACGAAGCCAACGGCGACGAAGGCGCTCAGGGCGGCGACCAACACTGGCGCGAGCCAGCGTCCCCACATGGACTCGTTCTACAGCGGGTGGGGTTAAGCAGTGGTTAAGGCATCGAGAAGATCGCTACCGTCGGAATGGTGCGCACTCTTGCGGCAGCCCTGGCGCTCGCGGCCCTCACCACGCTGACCGGAACCGCCGGCGCACAGAGTCACGCGCAGCCCGATCAGCTGCGCCGAGCGATCTATTCGCGCGCGGTCGAGGGCAGACTCCAGCTCGCGGTCTACCTGCCGGAGGGCTATGCCGGCGACCGGCGGCGGTATCCGGTGGTGTACTTCCTGCACGGCCTGCCGGCGGCCGCGAGCTCCTATGAGGGCGCGGACTTCCTGGCCCGGGCGCTCACCGCGAGCGGCCGGCAGGCGATCATCGTCGCGCCGCAGGGCGCGCGCGACAACGATTCGGATCCCGAGTACCTCGACTGGGGTCCCGGGCGAAACTGGGAAACGGCGATCACGCGGGACGTCGTCGGTTACGTGGACAGCCACTTCCGGACGATTCGGAGCCGCGAGGGGCGCGCGATCGTCGGCCTGTCTGCCGGAGGGTACGGCGCGGTGATGTTGGCGCTCCATCACCTCGAGGCTTTTTCGGCCGTCGAGTCCTGGAGCGGCTACTTCCATCCGACGGATCCGGATGGACGCCGCGCGCTCGATCTCGGCTCGCCGACCGCAAACGCCAACGCCAGCGCCCATGCGTTCGTCGGGAAGCTCAGGCGGGGCTTCGCTCGGCGGCCGACGTTCTTCTCGTTCTACGTCGGGCGTGGCGACGCGAGGTTCCGCGCGGAGAACCGGTCGTTCCATCGCGAGCTGACCGCGGCGCGGGTCCCTCATGTCTTCCGCATCTACGCCGGGGGCCACGAACAGGCAGTGTGGACGGCCCACGCGAAAGCGTGGCTGGCGGTGGCGGTCGACCATCTGGCGAGACCTCGCTAGCCGGCCCGGGAATGCAGCCCTCCGGAAGCTCGTTGTCCCCTTCTATGCCGGCGGAAGCTCGACAGGTGAACAGGTGGCTCGTTCTCGGGCTCGTCTGTATCGCGCAGTTCATGGTCATCCTCGACGCCACGATCGTGAACGTGGCGCTGCCCTCGATCCAGCGTGGGCTGCACTTCTCGCCGACGAGCCTCCAGTGGATCGTGAACGCGTACACGCTCGTCTTCGGTGGGTTCCTGCTCCTCGGCGGCCGCGCAGCCGACCTGCTTGGCAGACAGCGCCTCTTCATCGCCGGCGTCGCCTTGTTCTCGGCCGCCTCCCTGGTCAACGGGGTCGCGACCTCATCCGGGATGCTGGTCGGCGGGCGTGCGCTGCAAGGGCTTGGTGCAGCCCTCGTCTCGCCGGCGGCACTCTCGATCGTCACGACCACGTTTGCCGAGGGCCGTGAGCGCACCCAGGCGCTCGGTGTCTGGAGCGCGATCGCAGCGGGCGGCGGCGCGGTCGGGCTCGTGCTCGGGGGTCTGCTCACGGAGACCCTCTCCTGGCGCTGGATCTTCTTCATCAACCTGCCGATCGGCATCGCGGCGATCCTGCTGTCGTTGAGGTTCATCCCGGAGTCGCGCGCGGACGACGAGCCGAAGACCGCCGACGTCGCGGGTGCGGTCTCCGTCACGGCGGGACTACTCGTGCTCGTCTACGGGATCGTGAAGGCGCCTGACTACGGCTGGACATCGTTGAGGACGCTCGGGCTCGGCGCGGCCGCGATCCTGCTCCTGGTCGGCTTCGTCTTGATCGAGCTCCGCTCGCGCGCCCCGCTCATCCGGCTTGGCATCTTCCGGATCCGGTCGCTGACGGTTTCCAACACGGCGATGCTGCTCGTCGCGTCCGGGCTTTTCGCGATGTTCTATTTCGCCTCCATCTACGTGCAGGAGGTGCTCGGTTACGGCCCGCTGAAGGCCGGCCTCGCGTTCCTGCCGTTCACGGCCGGAATCGTCATCGGCGCCGGGTTGGCGCAACAGCTGATCCAGAGGCTGGGCGCGCGTGCGGTCCCGCTGATCGGTCTGGCGCTCGCAGTCGTCGGGATGGTGCTCTTCACGCGCATCACGGTGGACGGCACCTATCTCGGCCAGTTGCTACCCGCGATCGGCGTGACCTCGATCGGCATGGGCCTGACGTTCGTCCCGATCACACTGCTCGCGACCACGAACGTCGCCGGCGAGGACGCCGGGCTCGCCTCGGGGCTGTTCAACACCTCACAGCAGGTCGGCGGGGCGCTCGGTCTCGCAGTCCTGTCGACGATCGCCGCCTCGCGGACGCGGCACCTTCCCGCCATCGACCACTCGGCTGCGCTCGTGAGCGGCTTTCGCTATGCGTTCGCCACCGGCGCGGCACTGATGCTCGCTGCGGTCCTGCTCCTCGCGGCCATGATTCGCGACCGGCACGTTGCGCGCATCAACGCGGAGGAGCCGGCCTCGGTCACCGTTTAGGAGGCTGCTGCCGCTGCCGCCAGCGGTGGAGCGTCTTCGACTTGTACGCGCTCTTCGGGGGCTGCGGCTCGGGCTTCGGCTCATGTTCTTCGAGCCAGCGCGCGGCCTCGTCGTCCGGGCTGAGCCCGGTCGCGCGCTCGCGCTCGCCGAGCTTCTCTGCGCCCTTTCGCGTCAACGCCCGCTTCCGTCCCACTGCCTCGGACCCTAGCTGGTGCCTTCCCAGAAGCTCGACAGCATCACTGGAAAGGCACCTGGCATAGTCGGGCCCGTGTTCGATCACGTCACGATCCGCGTCTCGGACCGCGCAGCCTCCGAGCGGTTCTACAACACGGTTCTGCCGACGGTCGGCCTCGAGGAGCCGAGCTTTGCGGAGCCTTACCCGGAGTGGGGCGACTTCTCGCTCGCCCAGGCCACCGAGGAGCAGCCCGTCACCCGCCGGCTGCACGTCGCCTTCTTCGCACCGTCCCGGGCGGTCGTCGACGAGTTCTGGCGGGTCGGGACCGAAGCGGGCTATCGGGACGACGGCGCACCGGGCCCGCGTCCCCAGTACAGCGACGACTACTACGGATCGTTTCTCCTCGATCCGGACGGCAACAGCGCCGAGGCCGTGCACCACGGCCGCACGCGCGAGGCCGGCCGCATCGACCATCTCTGGATCCGCGTCGCGGACGTGTCCGCCTCACGCCGGTTCTACGAGACGATCGCGCCCTATGCCGGGTTGCGTCTCGCCAACGTCCTCCCCGAGCGCGTCCATTTCGCAGGTGCGGGCAGCTCCTTCGGTCTCGTGGCGGGGAAACCGACCGAGCAACTCCACATGGCCTTTCCCGCGGCCGACGACGACGTGGTACGAGCCTTTCATCACGCCGCGACCGAAGCCGGTTATCGCGACAACGGCGCGCCGGGCGAGCGCGGCGTCTATCACCCCGGCTATTACGGCGCGTTCGTCCTCGATCCCGACGGCAACAACGTCGAGGTCGTGAACCACAACCGCCGCACGAGTTAGCTGAGCGTCAGAGTCATCGTGCCGATCTCGGCGCCGAGCGGATCGACGGCGATCGAATACGTCCCGTCGGCGGGGAGGTCGGCGGCGATCGTCCGGCCCGACATCGTCACGAGCGTGGACGGACCGAGCGCATTGCCGTCCGGCTTCAGGATCGAGACGTAGGAGATCAGCACGCTGACCGCCGAGAGCTGGAGCGTCACGTGCTGTCCCGCGCGGCCCGCGAAGGTGATGCGCGCGTTCTGGCCGGGCGTCGTGATCGCGGTGACGAGCGACGGTCCGCCCACGCTGAGGCTTCCACCTGCGTCCGCCGGGACGTCGTAGAGCGTCAGGGTCGTCGAGCCGATCGCCGCCCCCTGGGGATCGACCAGGATCGTGTAGCTGCCCGCCGTCGGCAGGGCCTTGGTGTCGAGGAAGCCGCCGGACGTTCCGAGGTAGACGTTCGAGGCCAGGGCGCTGCCGGTCGGATTGAGGATCGAGACGTAGGCATTGGCAATCGTCGTCGCGCTGAGCTTC
>Ga0066710_100008189_pt1 | contig 10112 bp, 11 predicted proteins | sample GraSoiAngelo_159_FD_79666 | JGI IMG/M metagenome (GOLD analysis project Ga0066710, IMG submission 79666) | Grasslands soil microbial communities from the Angelo Coastal Reserve, California, USA - 14_1009_16_40cm | ecosystem: Environmental > Terrestrial > Soil > Grasslands | place: USA...
CGGCATAAGATCACTCTAGAAAGTCCTTGTTATGAAGTAGATCATAAGCCCTAGCAATGTCGTTTTCTGAAAACTTCTTACCCTTCAGTTTTCGCAGGTAGTCGACGACCTGCCTCTTCGAGCTCACCCTAGGATAGGAATGTGTCTTTACGTAGTGCACGCATGCTAGCAGTTCCAACCAGTAAGGCTTGTTCATCGTAGACGGAATCGAATCGAGGAGGTCCTGGACCTTCTTGAGCACGCTTTCATCGACAGTCTCTTGGATCGAGTCAAAATATTGCCTCGGCAATGCTGCAAGTGAATATGCATCGTCCGCATAAGATGACGAATATGGACCGTGGATATACCACCCGAACCTGTATCCCAAGTCTGCGCCGGCCTCCTGCAAGAGATATGTAATCTTCTGGAATTCCAATCTCTTAGTGAAATCTGATTGGAAACTCTTCAGATCTTCTGTCATTTTCAATGAACGCATATATGATGCCAATTTAGCTCGACTCAAGCTGATTCTACCTCGTTAGGACCAATTAATCCCAAATTAAGACTTCCGGGCGAAATAAGTGCAATAGAGATAGGTAGAAGTGTATCAGGGAAATAGAGAGTCTTCCTCTAGCTTGGGAGGTAACGTTTCCTAGATCGGAGATATCCAGTCTCGCCACTGGGTGCGCTTGTAACTCCGTTTCTCAGTATCAATGAGCCACACTTCAAGCTCGGGAAATGCTTGCGCGATACGCAACCAGGCGATGTGGTGTTGCTCTGCACGCGCCGGTAGACCATCTCCCATCCGCTTGGGGAGCGCGATCACGCAACGCTTAGCACCCTCATTCAATCGAGAAATCGCGCGGAAGAAAATCTGATAGAAGTCATACGCTCGCGCTGATGGTGAAGACTTGAAGCCGATGACCTCGATATGGTATGAGTCTCCCGGTCTAGTGGCTAGAATGTCAACTCCGGTTTGGCCAAGAACTCTCCGAGGACTAAGAGAGTAGCCCTCCTGTTTCAGTAGCTCACGAAGACACTTCTCCACATCATCGTTCGACACCAGAGCAGGCATAACGTTCACCTATTGAGCGTGACTGGAGCATCGAAGATCTGAGGGGTTAGCTGCTCCCGTCTCTTCCTCTGCCTTTCCGAGCGAGGGCTGCGCGAACTCCAGACGTGGCTTTGAGATAGGGAAGAATCAAGGGTTTCATTTCGAAAGTCGGACAGAACTGCCAACCAATCCAATCCGTCGGTTGTTTCATGTCCCAGGTTCCCAGGATCAGCAAGAATTCGAAGTTATCCCCGCGCTTGTCAGAGTTGAGAATTCTCAGAATCCTGCTTGCCAACTCTTCTCCCGGAAAGCGCGCAGCGGACACATACGATATTAGAATGCGAAGGTTTCCAGAGGCAGTAAGCAGTTTGGGTATTTCGTTCTTCTCAACCCCGGTGGAGTCATTCTCATATTCGATCAATACCACCTCACGATCCTTGCCCCGCCACTTCATATCGAATCGTCCCCCTCCTGATGATGGCCCCCCGAATGACGGCCTCTCCGGGGAAACAACGTATCCAAGACTGCTGCCCATAGATTTCAGGAATCCCGAGAGCAGCTTTGTCCAACGGCCGTCGTTAATCGTGTTCCACGAATTGTAGATTGTCCTCACATTCTTGTCGGATTCAGGGTTGAACCTCATCCGAAACTCTCGATACCACTGATCAGCGTGCAAAGCATCACCGAGTACAGTAAATCAGTTCGAGCTCACTAGATATTGGTCGCATTTTTCCTTCTCTTGGCTAGCGCCGCAACTCCGGCGACGACAATTCCTATCACGCCTGCCCCTCCTGCTATCCCAACCAAGACTAGTGCGTTAAGCTGCGAGTTGTCTGGAGGAGAGACATTGACAACAAATGTGGACGGGTTGGCACTAGCCACTGGGGGCTGGTTCGCTTCACCACCATACGTGGCTGTTACGATTTGGGGCCCAGATGCTTTGGGGGAATAGGTCACTGAGCAGGTAGCCGTTGCGCCGGATCCTGACAGAGTACAAGTTGTGGTGCCAAATGATCCTGAGCCGTTGCTCGTCCAGCTAACGCTGCCTGTAGGGGTAATTCCAGTCCCAGGTGAAACGTCTGAAACTGTTGCTGTGCAGGTCGTAGGTTGACCTACAACGATGGTAGCCGGTGTGCAGCTAACAGTAGTCGAAGTGGCACGCGGGTTCACGGTTAGGGTCGTACTTCCCGAACTGCCGGTATGAATGGGGAACTGAGTGGGCTGACCGCCTATGAAGTCATCGAACAACACGTCCCCGTGGGTTGGGGAAGTAACTTGGATCCAATCGAGGTCAGCCTGGCCGTTGGCAGTAAAGAAAAGAACGTGAACGGGGAGAGTACCGAACATTGTTCCACAGAGGCCGAGGCTGGACGTCTGACCTATCAGCGTTCCATCTGGGTCGAATACGGAGAAGTACATGGTCTGCGACTGAGCAGAGAGAGTGATATTGGCCGTGAGCCATTGTCCAAGGAAATTGCCTGTCGTAAGAACAGACCCTGGAGTTGTTTCAACGCACTCTCCCCCGACCAGTATCCCCGTGTTGGGACTGTGGGCATTATCCCTCCCGTAGCCCATCACTGCAGATCCGGATCCCCAATCAAGAGCGGTCTGCCATGCAAACCCTCCATTATTGTCCGTGAAGTTCCACGCCCTTACCCGCAACAAAAGGACAAGCCGTGAATCAACAGTCCAGCTCGCCTTCGACATGAGAGAAACAGCAGGAGGCCATGAGAATTGGAAATTGGTAAAACGAGCGATGGAAGCCGTGGGAAATGTGACTGTGGAGGGATTGACGTTGTTGAGAGTCCAGAGACCCATGCTATCCCAAGTCGTCTGCTCGTTCACAGTCTGCCCGGGCGAATTTGCCGTGATCCAATCTACGTCGTAGTCAGAGACACATCCGTCCCATCCGCACCAGACTGCTACATCGACAAATTGTATGCTTGAAAATGAGAAGTTGGGATCGGTTGCTGAGGTGGTCGCTATCAGCGATCCCTCGTCGTTCATGAAGTTCCAAGTAACGAGCCATGGATTCTTTGTCGCCACGATTTGGACCTGATACCACGTTCCAGTATTCGGACTGCAGCTCAGCACACCGTAGTTGTCGGAGGGTCCTATTCTATGTATGGCAGCTCCTCTATTGCCGCAGTCTGTAGGAAGGTTGCCGGTCAGGTCGAGCTCGAAGGCCGCAACGACGGTGGGATAGGAGGTGCTCGGTTCTTGGCTGACAAGGGCCATGTGGAATCGGCCGAAAGAGTTGACCCTGACCCTCGCCGTCAGGGTAAGATTATCTCCGGAAGGAACGAACGGGGCACCGATGTTGAGTCCACTTGTCGAAATCCCGTTACTATTGAGGTGAAGAAGACCTTGGGACAAGGACAGACTCGAAGATGTGCCACCGAAGGTGTAGGGGGTCCATTGCGATGACAACTGCGACCCGTTAAAGTCATCGAAGAGAGCAGTATTCTGCCCATGCGCAGGGATAAACATAGCAGCTATTGTGAAGATCAAACAGACCGAGAGCCCAACGGCTCGATGCTGTACACTGAATCTCATGCACCAGCAAACGGCCTAGCCATTATTAGAGATATCGAGTGTTCCAGATATCGAAATACTGCCGAAAGTTGCTAATTATTGACAGATTTCGGAATAGCTCTCTCATATACAGGGACGGTGACGAAATTTGCGTTTCAACACAAGGGTCAATGTATGTGCAATGTCGGATCTCGAATGGCATCTTATCATGTTCTCTGGTCAATGTCAACGATGTCGGCCCCGAAATTTCTCTGTCGTCTATCCTTAGATACTTCGATGTTACTAACCAGACTCTGCATTGGCGCCCATTATCGCCAAATCAGATCTTGAGAAACTGAGAAAATACTCCAGCGTAAGAAAGTGGTTGAGGGGGAAATCGAGCCGTACCCAATACAACTATCTGCGGATATTGGCACGCCTGACGATGCAAGTGGAAGACACGCCAGAATGGCTCATAAATACCGTTAGACGAGGCGGGCCCTCGGCACTCAAAGAAATCCTATCTAACACCTCCCCCGAGGCACGATCTCCCTTGCGATCGTTTTTCCGAGCTAATGGTATCTCCGACATGAATTGCTGAGCTTCAAGCTCGGAAAGACTTGTGCAACCCCGTAACCAGGTAACACGATGCTGCTGCTCCGGCAGTAAGCATCTTCCACTAGTGTCTCTCCAAGCGTGCCGTGTGAGTCTTAGGAAAGCCTTCTCAGAGAGCCCGGTTCCATCTTGGGAGTTTTCTGTGAAGTTCGAAGTATTTCTGCAGAAGGTCGGCTTCGGCTTTCGCAGGAAGAATCTGAGATCCTTTTCCATACGTGACGAGCCATCTGAAACTAAGGGCATCAAGCTCTTCCTTGCTGATCTTATCCTGAAAGAACTCCTGTCGCGGCACGTCGTCTTGTATCGCATTGAGCCGGCCGTGCAAGCCCTGTTTCTTCCACTCACCATCGGGGCGTAGTGTGCCTGCCTTTCCGATGTAGACGACTTCTCTCTGGTCATCTTTTACTGCGTAAACGGCGTAGACTCCAGGTGCATCGGGAACTCCCTTGCTCGCAACCCTGAGAAGATCCCCCCTCCTTAGATCAAAGGTGCCCCCGTGAAAATCCCGACAGTATGCCTCCATTGCTTCATCAAATCCTTCAGCGGTCCTTGACTGCAACGTAGAAAGCAACTCCCTGGTCGTTGCACGATTCAATACTAAGGATGATGTAACCATTCTGAAACCAGTTCCAAGGCAAGTGTAGCAGTTCCCGGCGCTGGCCCTCGCTCCAGCTTGGTTTCACATGTTCGCTTTAATTCGTCGAGCTTCAGGCAGACAGGTTGTAGCTCCTGTCTGCTTGTGTCATCTCGGTTTGCTTGGCCATCCCCTTGAAGAGTTCGGGGTGTTCTGTGTGAATCGGAAACAGCCTCGGTGCTCTTATCTCGTCAATTAACTGTCTAAGCTCATCACCTGTCGCGTGTCCGGACGCATGCGACTGGATGAAAGAGAGCCCGAAATGCTTGAGCCAGTTGTGAAGCCGCTGGAAGTCCCCTTCCATCTCCTCGTTGAAAGGCTCACTTAGAGAGTGTATGAATGAGCTACCGTTCTCGGGTCTGATGTCGATCAGCTCGCCAATGTTGTAGTAGCTAAGGTGCGCAATCAGCTTCGCCTGCGCTTTGCCGAGCTTGTCCGCGGTCCAAGCGTTGGGCCGCCCAAGGAACTGCCGTTCTTCCGTGCCGTAGTCTTCCTTTCGATACTGTCCACTTCCTCGTTTGGGAACGATTATGACGATGTGATCGTCGTCGGGGGTTGGGATCTGGAGCTTCGGGTCTTTTGCAAGGTACTTTAGGAGAAACGCGTCTCCGAGCGTTACCGCGAATTTCCTTCCTGTCTTCTTGGCGATGGAGTAGAAAGTTCTCAGCCTGTCGACGTCTTTGAAGCTGAAGTCTGCTATGACGAGCTTGTCGCTCTTTTCGACTATGTCGCTGCAGGTGCCCAATACTTTTCCTTCGCTCTCTCCTGTCTTCCCAAGGTTGATGCGGGTTCCCTCGCTGACCAGCGCAATCGGCTCTGACTCTTTCGCTCGCTCAACAAAGTCTCTCGTCATCTCCGGTTTTGTCCCGTGCATACGGACGTCCGAGGTGTAAACGACCGCTCCTTCAGTCGTATGGATGATGAACCCGTAGTTCCCTGGTATCGAGTGGTCCACGTGGACTGGCTCAATCTCGAGGCTTCCAATCCCGAGTTTCTGCCCGGTCCTGAATGTGCGGAACTCACGTTGTACTGGCGGGGCCTTTCGGTCTACGATGGGCCGCTTTCTGAAATCTATGAGTTCAGACTCTAGGCTTCTGGACCCCGCCTCCTGCAGTGCTTGAAGTATCAGGAGGCATGTTTCTCCGCAGTACACTGGAATCTTCTCGTGGAGGAATGATATGTAGCTCGAATGGTCTAGGTGGGCGTGGGAGAGAATAACCGCATCGAACTCTGGCGGCTCCGGTTTCCTATGCACAGTCGCGAGCAGATCGTCTCTGTACAGGCCCTTCAGGTCTGGTATGAGGCCCATCTCAAAGAAGTCGCCCAGGCCATTGGCGGTTCGCGGCCCGAGGAAGTCCCCGTAGAAGAGCTCCTTGCGGGCAAAGCTCATCCCGAAATCGATGAAGATCCGCGTATCACCGTCTTCTAAGAGGACCTTGTTTCCACCGATTTCTCCGACGCCCCCATAGAATGCAAGTGACACCAAGATGGGATCGGTTCCCCGTTGGCCAAGTGCGATTATAGTCTTGAGGTGCCTGTGAACTCAGCTTCCTGTGAAGTCTTATCTTGGTTGGTGGTTGCACGCAAGCGGCTCGCCCTGAGATGACGGCACATAGTAAGATCGTTTCGACTCTCTCGGAACTCTGCGAAAATTATCCGGACTACGACTCCTCTGAGATTCATCGAGGAAAGGCGCTGCCACGAGACGCCCAGGTTCCTGTCGGAAAATCCCCGCTTCATCTGAACTATAAGCCGGATCTTTGGGTCAAACGCAAGCCGAAGGACAGGCCAGGCGCGAGATGGGATGTATACGAGGTCTGGGATTCTGAATCGGAAGCGAAAGCCGTTTACGAGATTCTCAGAGTAGCCTATACTCCTGGAGTGATCAGCTACTGTATAGTATGCGTCAAGGATTCTTGGACAAAGAAAGAGGCTGTTCGATACATACGAGCTGTACTTGATAACCTGAAAGGTCCCGAAATAACGTATGATGAATCCGTCTCAGTCGCTGAAGTTGACGAGACGGACCTTTCAGACCAAAGAAGACTCCGCCGGACCCTCGCTAGGCAACTGCAATTCTAAGGATGAAGCAAGAGAATGAACTCCATCCGCCAGGCGAACCCATGAGGATTCTTGTCATGCTTCCCGGGGTGTGAATCCAAGAATGGACAAACAGCTAGTGGAGTTCGTAGGTCGAAATTGGCTTACCAGTCAGCTTCTTTCGGCAGGACTTGAGGTGGCTCGACCGGAACGTGATCGAGGAATCGATCTAATCGCGTATCGAGACGTAGGGGAGAAAGAACATTTTCTTGCGTATCCTATTCAAATGAAGGCTGCTACTCGCGGAGTGTTTAGCATTGATCCGAAATATGAGAAGTTTCCAAGGCTTATTCTTGCGTATGTGTGGAATCTCGGAGATTCGGCTCGAACCACTTGTTTTGGCCTGACCTATCAGCAGGCAATTCGCGCTGCTGACGAAATGGGATACACACGCACTAATAGTTGGCAGACAGGAGGGCGGAATAAGAAACGAGGCTACTCGACCACAAGGCCTTCCAGGACGCCTCAGGGAAAAGCTGGCCGAGTTTGAGATGAGTCCCCCTGAAAAATGGCTGACTGTGACTGATAGGTTCAACGAATAGCATCTAGTTCAAGGGCTCACTCGGATAGGTAGCCTTCGGGCCGATTCTTCTCGGCAGTTGGATATCCACAGACTTCCAAATAATCCTCCCGAGTGGAAATTGAGCGTTACGCCTAAAGGAGGCGGAGGCTGCTTGCACCAAGAGAATGTAGACGTCGGGACTGAAAGAGAATGGAAGAAGATCAAGGGCATGGCTTGAGGATTTCCAGAAAGGTGCTCGGCACGATCCTCATATTCGTAGTAGCAGTGGGGGCTGTTGTAGCCGTCGCCATTCCGCGATTACCAACAACCCGAGTAGGCCCACCGCCTCCACCGCCGCCTCCCCCTCGTACGGGAGGCGGGGGATCAACTGGGTCAACTGGGGCAACTGGAGGAGGAGGCTCCAACGTGACGACGCCTCAGGGCGACCACGGTCTCATCCTGAACCAAAACATAACGGACTCTGTCACACTGAAGTTCTACTTTGTTGCAGGCACTCATCTAAACGGAACGATAAGATTGCTCAGTGGCAGGATGCAATTTACAATTACACCTGTCGGACACAATCCCGTCTGGGGAACCGATCTCGGACCTTACTGGCAAAGTGCCTCCTGGAACTTCACCGTCTCAACTGAGAAGATTCCAAATTTCTACTTCCCAGGCGAGTACTACTTCCAATTCAGCGCTGATGGTTCAGCCTATGTCATCGGTTCAGCAACATGAAGAATCCACTTCAAAAGCCCGACTCAGGTTTTTCGACGACTTGGCGGCTCCCTCTCGCCACCTAAGACGACCGGAGACCCGTTTATTGCCCAACCAAACCTAACCACTGGGAAACAAATGCTGAATCTCATTTCAATTTCGCTTTGAGAGTTCGGGGCCCTCTAATGTTGATTCAGACCCTCTAGAGCTCCTGCTGACATGAGCCAACGCGAATGCAAAATCTGTCGCGAACCGATATTCGACCAAGAGGAATGGTCCTACAGGGAGAACCGGATAGCGGGAACGTGGGAGCCAGTTCATAGCAAGTGCTCGTCGCAAACCCGGAATCATGTTTGAGAAGCTGGCGCTGGCTTCACGGATCGGGAGAGAGTTAGGCGCTTGATATCGGACTGGCGCAATTGGGACAGAATTTCGCAGCCGAAGGCAGTGGGCTAGCGCAGTTGGAACAATACTTCCGTCCAATCATCCCAGAAGGTTTGGAGACTCCCTGTTCCCTTGTGCCGGGCTGAACAAAGAACCGGTGAAAAACAATTCCTACCAAGAGCAAAATGGCTGACGTGATGAAGACGTAGTATCCGATCTGGAACCCCCAAGTTATTCCAGAGGAGGATCCAAGAGGTCCCCCGAGACAAGACGATGAGGACTGGCAAGAAGTACCCGCCTCAGCCGCGACGATCGCGAAGTAGACCGCTATCGGGTACACAATCAGGCTACTAGCGTAGCCGGTCAGTCCTCCGATAAGGATCCTATCGTTCTGATATACACTTCCCAAAACTGCCATTCCTATTGAAACGAGGGCTAAGACAATCACGATAAGGCTGTACTGACCTAGTGCTCGATCGAGACTCGTGGTGTCGATCGCTGAACTTGAGGTTGGCTGAGTGAAGAGCCCCCACTGAAGTGATATGCCGAACCCGCTAATCCCCCACCATGGCAACGTCATGCTAATGAGACCGAGAACTCCAGAGATAATCGCGACCAGATTGACTCTTGGAAGCTTGAAGGCGACTGTCGACATGACGATCTGGGTCCGGAGAGGGTCAGAGGTAAGGCGAGCGTAACTTCGGCTCGTTGGAACAGGCTACAAGTGCATGCGATCTTGGCAGAGTCCACCTTGGCCTTTGCGTCGTGACCGAGCTCAAAGGCCGAGAGAAATCGGCTACCAGTTCCCGGTAGATCCCTAGACTTCGGCCGGGCCAAAAGTGCTCCGATGAATGGCAGGGCTCGAAGAAGGCTATGAGGCGGAGGCAATCAGGTTTCGAACTCAAGTCTCAGCCCGCATTGAGGACAGCTATGCACGCCAAGATGAAAAGGATAGATGGAATGACCACCTACCCTGAACAGCAGTAACACTCCACAAAATACGAGCAAATAAGAGTTCCATAGGATTGGAAAGTGAAACAGCTTGTTGGAAACTTCGGTCTTAAATCGAATTATTGGAGCGATAGCTCTTCTCCTCGTAGGCTCTTATCTTTTCGCTCTAGGATTGTCTGATCTCGCAGTCTTACCTGTTCTAGTTACATTCGCGGGGCTTTCAGGAGCTCAAGCGCAGTCTCAAGTTTCAGCTATATAGGATCAGATCATAACTCAACTCGCATTCGGAATTATCTGCCTGGCAGGCTCGATTTTCGTTGCGTTCTTCAAGTTCGAAACAGTAAAGCCTTACATTCCACAACTCTCAAGTCTCCGACCCTCAACTCCCCAGCTTTCGAATTCTTCGAGCTGACAACTGAACAGTTAATTGCCGAACTCAAGCTGAGAATGCCGAAAGCTTGAGGCCTGAAGGTAGAGCCCGAAAACCTTCTACCAACGTTTTCCAAGGCGTTCTGATCGAGGTAATGAAAAATGGAAGCAGTCGCTCCAATCGCGGTCACAATCGTGGTTGACAGCGTTCCGGAATACATTATAAACATCGCTCACATTGGGCTTGGATGTTTCTCGCGTCCTTCTCGGCTCGCCAAGCCTGCGTCCGC
>Ga0066710_100008191_pt1 | contig 10112 bp, 10 predicted proteins | sample GraSoiAngelo_159_FD_79666 | JGI IMG/M metagenome (GOLD analysis project Ga0066710, IMG submission 79666) | Grasslands soil microbial communities from the Angelo Coastal Reserve, California, USA - 14_1009_16_40cm | ecosystem: Environmental > Terrestrial > Soil > Grasslands | place: USA...
CTCGCGATCCTCACGATCGCCTGGCTCGCCGTCCAGCGCGGCCAGGCTCTCGGCGCCTACGGCGTCACGAGCCACGTCTCGTACGGGTTCCGCGACGCCGGGAGGTTCTTCCTCTACCACGCCGCCGATCTCGTCCTTTTGACCGCGTTCCTCCCGGTCGTCGCGCTTGCGATCGTCACCGTGCCGTCGTTCGCGGGCCGGGAGACTTCGCGCGACGTCCAGGCGTTCGTCGCCGTCGCGATCGCCCTCGCGGCGGGATTCGTCGCGCAGGTCGGCCTCTTCGCCTCGCGGCTACTCGGGCGCCTCGCGGAGCGGAACCTGATCGGCCTCGCGCCGCTCGCGTTCCTCGGCTTCGCGCTCTGGCTCGACCGGCGCTGCCCGCGTCCGCGAGTCGTGACCGCCGCGGCAGGGGCGGTCGCGATCGGGCTGCTCGCCTACCTGCCGCCGTCCTTCGTCAGCGCCGCCGCCGAGCCGGACGCCTTCAGCGTCATCCCGCTCTACCGCCTCGAGGTCGACAACCCAGGAACGGACGTACGTCTCGTGCTCGTCCTCGTCGGGGCCGGCGCCGTGGCGCTGCTCGCTCTCTGGCCGCGCGACGCGCGCTGGCTGCTCGCCGTTGCCGTCGGCGGGCTGCTCGCCGTCGCGTCGGTCTCCGTCTCGGACATCGTCGCGACCCAGGCGCGCGGCTTCCAGCGGATCACCGTCGGACCCGACCGCACGTGGATCGACTCCCACGTCGACGGGCCCGCGGTGTACGTCTACGGCGGGGAGCTCGACTGGTCGGGCGGCGCGACGGCGTGGCAGAACGTGTTCTGGAACCGGCGGATCGGTCGCGTCTACACGCTAGGGGGCCGGCGGATCCTCGGCCCGATGCCAACGACCCCGGTCACGCGTGCGCCCGACGGGCGGCTGGTGATCGCCGCCGGGAAGCCGATCCGCGCACGCTGGGTCGTCGCCGCCGGCGGCTACGTCGCGATCGTCGGGCAGAAGGTCGCGGACGCCACGGACGCAGGGCTGTCGTTGTGGAAGGTCGACCCGCCTGTGCGGGTCAGGTGACGCGGCCGAGGAGCACGCAGCCGTTGTGGCCGCCGAGGCCCATCGCGTTCGAGAGCGCGACGTCGACCTCGGCCTCGCGCGCCTCGTTCGGGACGTAGTCGAGGTCGCAGGCCGGATCCTCGTGGCGGTAGTTGATCGTCGGCGGCAGCACGCCCTCGTGCAGGGCGAGCACGCACATCATCGCCTCGATCGCGCCGGCGGCGCCGAATGTGTGGCCCATCACCGACTTCGTCGAGGAGACCGCCAGCTCATAGGCGTGGGCGCCGAAGACGTCCTTGATCGCCTTCGTCTCGGCCGCGTCGCCGAGCGGCGTCGAGGTTCCGTGGGCGTTGATGTAGCCGACGCGCTCCGGCTCGACGTTCGCCCGCCGGAGCGCCGCCCGCATCATCTCCCCGACCCCGATCGCCTCGGGCTCGGGCTGCGCCATGTGGTGCGCGTCGTTCGAGGCCCCGTAGCCGAGCACCTCGGCGTAGATCGTGGCGCCGCGCGCGCGGGCGGCCTCGAGCTCCTCCAGCACGAGCACGCAGGCGCCCTCGCCCATCACGAACCCCGCCCGCGTGGCGTCGAACGGCCGCGAGGCCCGCTCCGGATGCTCGTCCTCGGCGACGAGCCCGCGCATCGCGCAGAAGCCGGCCAGGATCAGCGGGTGGATGCACGCCTCGGTCCCTCCGGCGAGCACCGCGTCCGCGTCGCCGCGCTTGATCAGCTCCGCCGCCTCCCCGACGGCGTGCGAGCCGGTAGCGCAGGCCGAGACGACCGCGTAGTTCGGCCCCCGGATGCCGAGCGAGATCGCGAGCTGCCCGCTCGCGGAGTCGACGAGCACGTTCGGGAGGAAGTTCGGCGAGACGCGCTCCGGCCCGCGCTCCCGCATGACCTCGCTCTGCTCCATGATCCCGATTACGCCCCCTATCGCCGAGCCGAAGACGATCCCCACGCGTGCGGGGTCGAATCCGTTCAGCCCGGCGTCGGCCAGCGCCTCCCGGCCGGCCCTGAGCGCGAGCAGGACGTTGCGGTCGAGCTTGCGGACCTCCTTCGGCGAGGCGACGGACGTCGGGTCGAAGCCCTTCACCTCGGCGGCGATCCGGACCGGGAACTCGCCCGGATCGAACGCCTCGATGAAGTCGACGCCGCTCTCGCCGGCGAGCGCCGCGCGCCACGTCGAAGGCGCATCCAGCCCGAGCGGCGTAACCGCCCCCAGCCCCGTGACTGCGACACGCCTCATAACGCCAGCTTAACGAGAGGTTGGCGCTTGAGATTTGGCCGATCTGGCAAGAAGGAGTGCAAGCAACGGGGCCCGGTCCTTGCCCCCGTCCCTGGTTCTCGACGGAGGTCAGACATGGCAACGATCGCTCCCGCACCGCCAGCACGCCGTAGGCCGGCACGCACGAACCTCAAGCCTGGGCTCGTCTTCTTCCACTCTTCGGTCTCGGGCAACTGCCGGCGGGTCGAAGGCTTCCTCGCGCAGGTGCTCCAGCGCCGCCGGAACCACGGCACGTTCAAGCTCTACCGCGTAGCGAAGGAGGAGCGGCCCGACCTCGTGGAGCGCTTCGGAGTCGAGCCGTTCCCGACGCTCGTCGTCGTCGAGTCGAAGCGCATCCAGGCGCGACTCGAGCGCCCGCGAGGCTGCCGCGAGATCGAGACCTTCCTCGCGCCCTGGCTCAACTAGCGCTCGACCGCTAGACCGTCACGCCGACCTCGTTCAGGGACAGCTCGGCGAACCTGTCCCAGCCGGCGGCGATGCGGTCCGCCATCCGCTGCTCCTCGACGATGATCTCGCGGGCGGCGGTCGCGGTCTCGTCGTCGCCGGCCCGCTCGGCGATGCGCGCCAGCAGCTCGTAGCTCGCGATCTCCATGTGCTCGGTCGCGAAGGCGTCGCGGGCGTTCCGGCCGGCCTTCTCCGGGCGCGCGAGGTCGAGGACGCTCTTCATCAGCGCACCGACCATCCCGCCCGCCTCCCTCGCGAAGGAGGGCGTCGCACCGTGCGCAGCCAGCCGCTTCTGCATACGGTCGAGATGCGTCTGGGTCTCGAGCTTGTGCTGGCGGAGAGCGCCGGCGATCTCCTCGTCGTCGGTCGTCGAGATCATCCCGTCGAGCAGCCGCAGAACGCTCTGCTCCATCGCCACGGCCTCGTCGATGTGCTTCACGAGCTGCGCGTCGAGCTCGGTTGCCATGGGCTGCCTCCTCATCGCGAAGTGTCCGAACGTGCGGCCCGCGATCGTCGCGCGACCGCGAAAGACGTCGTCGCCGTCGGGCTCGAGCTCGTCCACGAGCCCCGCGAACGGAGGCGCGTAGTGGAGCGAGCGACCCCGAACCTCGAACGGCATCGGCGGCAGGCCAGGGAAGGTCGTGCGGCCTCGCGTTCCATGGATGCGCTTGACCACGCCGCGAAGCGGCGGAAGCGCACCCCCGGTGCGCTCGACCCTCCAGACCCCGTCGAGCCCCATCACGCGGTTAGCCTTCCGCGACATGCCCGGACCAAACGTGCCCTTTCCGCCCATGGAGGCCGAGCTCGTCGCGGAGCTGCCGGCCGCGGGAGCGTGGCAGTACGAGCCGAAGTGGGACGGCTTCCGCGGCGTGCTCGAGAACGACGGCGGCGAGCTCGCGCTCTGGAGCCGCAACGGCCGACCCCTCCTCCGCTACTTCCCGGAGCTCCGGCCGCTCGAGGAGCTCCTCCCGGCCCACTCGGCCCTGGACGGCGAGATCGTGATCGAGCGGAACGGCGTCCTGGACTTCGACGCGATGCAGATGCGGCTCCACCCGGCGGAGAGCCGCGTCCGCCGCCTCGCGGGCGAGATCCCGGCGCAGCTCGTCGCCTTCGACCTCCTCCTGTGGGACGGCGACGAGGTGTGGCGCCGCCCGCTCGAGGAACGGCGGGCGGAGCTCGAGCGTCGGGGCGAGGGCTTCCAGCTCTCGCCGATCTCGAGCGACCGCGACCGCGCCCAGGAGTGGCTGCACGGGCTCGAGGCGGCGGGCCTCGACGGCGTGATCGCGAAGCGGCTCGGGCTGCCGTACCTCCCCGGCTCCCGGGAGGGCGTCGTCAAGGTGAAGCCGCACCGGACCGCCGACTGCGTGGTGATCGGGGTCCGCTGGAAGTCGAAGGCCGACCGCCGGATCGCGACCCTCCTCCTCGGGCTCTACGACGACGACAGCGAGCTCCGCTACGTCGGCTCGGCAGCGGTCGGCGCCCGGCGGCACGACGAGATCGCGGCGCTCGTCCTGCCCCTGCTCGAAGGCGCACCGGAACGTGGCTTCTCCGAGCCGAATCGCTGGGGGACGGGCGAGCTGGAGGAGTCCGGCCTCCGCCCGGAGCTCGTCTGCGAGATCCGGTTCGACAAGCTCGAGAAGCACCGCTTCAGGCACGGCACCCGGCTCCTGCGCTTCCGGCCCGACAAGGACCCCGCGCAGTGCACGTGGCGTGAGGTGCGGCCGCCGCCGCGCCCGGACGACCTGACCGTGCCGAAGCTCCTCGCTAACTGAGGAGGAACTAGCGGAACGCCACCTTGTGCCGCAGGAGCACGCTGCTCGCCCCGATGGCGCGTCCTCAGTCGCGCCCGTATCGGTCTGATACGGGCACTCCCTGCGTCCTTGCCTCGGAACGACCAGCGCACTCCTGCAGCGAAGGACGTTCCGCTAGCCCCTCCTAGCTGAGGGCGAGCGCCGGGCTCGAGAGGTCGAGCGAGGGCGCGACGAGGCGGAAGCGACCGCCCGCCGCGGCGTGCACGGTCCTCCGGAGGAAGCCGCGCGAGTCCGTGTGCCGGACGCCGCCGAGGATCTTCCACCGTCCGAAGACGAGCTGCTCGAGCACGTACGTCCGCTGTCCCGACCCCGGCCGGACCTGTCCCCAGAGGACGGTCGTCCCGCCGTGCTGCGAGAGCTCCGCGAGCGGGAGCGAGAAGGCGTAGTACGCGGGCTTCGCGACCCCGCCGATGGAGAGGAGCCCGCTCTGCCAGCGGCCGACGTCGGGCTCGTCGCGGACGAGGAAGTTGATCAGCATGTCGACCTGCGGCGCGAGGTACGCGCGCAACGCCGCCTCGGCGAGGTAGCGCGCCTGGAGCGCCGGCGACACGCCGAGAAACCGGTCCGGCGGGTTCGTCTGGTAGCCGTACTCGGTCAGCCACACCCGCTTCCCCGGAAAGTACCGCTGCACGTCCGCGAGCAGCGTCGGCAGGTTCGCCATCGTGAAGGTGCGGCACCTCGTGCAGGCGCCCGACCACGGCGTCTCGCTGCGCGGGTTGAGCGGATACGGATTGGAGGCGTATGCGTCGAGGCGGGCGTGCGCCGCGGCCATCCCGTGCAGCCAGTCGACCGGCGAGACGCCGCCGACGTTCCCGCGTGGAGCCGTCACGCCGCCGCCCACGACCACGTTCCGCCGGAGCGAGTGCAGCGCCGCGTACGCAGGGTTCAGAAGCGTCTGCACGTAGACGCGAGGAGAGGTCGGGCGGAGCCAGATCCGCTGATTCGGCTCGTTCCAGATCAGCCAGCGCGACACCCACGGGTAGCGCACGGCGGTGGCCCGGGCAAAAGCGGCGAGCGCCGCCTTCGAGCGAGGCATGACGTTCGGACCGGCGCCGCCGTTCGCCCACCTCGGCGTGCCGTACAGCGTGACGACTGCGTCGATCCCGGCCGCGTGCAGGGTCTTCAGCACCGAGTCCGGGATGCTCCAGTCGTAGGCCGGATCCGCAGGCGAGCCGGGACTCGCGGGCGCGCGCCGCGCGACCTCGTCCCAGCGAACCGTGTACCTGACGATCTCGACGCCGAGGCGCTGCAGCCGGTCGACGCGGTCGGAGACGGTGCCCGGGCCGGACGCGAGCCAGGCGTCGTCCTGGACGCCGTACCGGATCGAGGTCGACGCGTCGGCGACATCCGGCGCGGCGAGCACCGGCGCGACGAAGAGCAGGGCGATGAGGAGGAGCTTCTTCACGTCCCGAAGGCGGGCACGGTACCCGAGGGGGATTACGACGCTGTAAAAGAAGGCGTCTCCAGGCCGAGCTGCTCGAAGCGAGGGAGCAGGCTCACCTTCTGGTCCCACATCGTGCCCGTCAGGTCACCGACGTCGGCGACGCGCTCTCGCATCGTCGTGAGCGTGAAGTCGGCCGGGTCGACGCCGGCGACCTCGTCCCAGCGGAGCGGCGCCGAGGCGCGCGCGTCGGCGGTCGGGCGGATCGAGTACGCGCTCGCGATCGTGCGGTCGCGTGCGTTCTGGCCGAAGTCGACGAAGACGCCCTTCCGGTCCTTCACGCGCCAGGTCGTCGTCGCCACCTCCTGGTCGCCGACCCGCTGTTCCACCTCTTCCGCGAGCGCCTTGGCAAAGCGCCGAACGTGCGGGAACTCGACCTCCGGCTCGATCGGCACGAGCACGTGGAGGCCGGTCGCGCCGGACGTCTTCGCGAACGACGGCAGCCCCAGCTCGTTCATCACCTCCCGAACGACGAGCGCGATCCGGCGGACGTCGGGCCACTGACCGTCGGTCGTCGGGTCGAGGTCGATCAGGAGGTAGTCCGGCTTCTCGATCTCCGGGACGCGCGAGTGCCACGTGTGCAGCTCGATGCAGCCGAGGTTGATCACCCAGGCGAGCGCGGCAGCGTTGTCGACGATCGCGAAGACCGTCGAGTGCCCGCTCGGGAAGCGCACGAAGACCTCGTCGACGTAGTCCGGGTGCGGCGGCACGCGCTTCTGGTGGAAGAAGTCGCCCTCGACGCCGTTCGGGAAGCGCTTCATGTGGAACGGCCGCCGGCGCACGTGGGGCAGCGCACAGTCGGCGAGGTCGACGTAGTAGGAGACGAGGTCGCCCTTCGTCAGCCGCGGCGCCGGGAAGAAGACCTTCTCGAGGTTGGTGAGCTTGACCTCGTGGCCGTCGATCAGCATTTCGCGCCGATCAGGATCGTGTTCGGCCGCGGGTCGATCCAGGGACCGCCGTCTTCGCGGAGCTGCCGGAGCGCCGTTTCGACCTCGGCGTCGCTGAGAGAGTCGTAGCGCGCCCGCTCGGCGTGGATCCCGGTCTCGACCTCCGCAAGCGTAAGCCGCTTGTTTCGGAGGACCCGAGTCGTCGAGACCTCGACGAATCCCGACTCCTGGAGCATCTGGACGAGCAGATCAATGGGGATGAGCCGAGCAGCGTCCGCAGCCGCCATCGCCGGGAGGTACCGCTCAGGGATCCGGTCGTGGACGTCCTCGGGCGCGATCGTGCGCACGAGGACGCGACTGCCGGCGCCTAGCACCCGGAACGCCTCGCCCAGAGCTGCCTCGGGACGCTCCAGCTGGTGGAGGACGAGCGAGAGGAGGACGCGGTCGAACGAGGCGTCGGCGAACGGAAGCCGCTCGGCGTCGCCGACGACGAAGTCGACAGCGCCGGCGTCCTCACGCGCACAAGCGACGAACCGCCCCGACTCGTCGATACCGGTCACCTCGGCCGAGACAGCTGCCGCGATCTCGATCGCGTACCCGCCCGTTCCGCAGCCGACGTCGAGGACGCGGTGGCCGCGCTCGATCCCCGCCGCCTCGACGAAGAGCGGGGCCCAGAAGCGCAGGTTGTCGTCGGAGAAGCGCGAGTGGAAGTGGTCGACGTCGAGGCGGTCGGAGCGAAAGCGGCGACGGTCGACCACCCCGGGAGTATCGTTTCTCCCGTGTTGGAGGAGCCTCAGCGTCTCGACCTGTCGCTGGAGCCGCTGGACGACTTCGTCGTCGTGCAGCCCGCCGACGAGGAGACCGAGACGCGCACCGGGCTGATCATCCCCGCGAGCGACGACGCCGGTTGCCGGAGCGGCATCGTCACCGCCACCGGCCCCGAGGTCCACGGGGTCGAGCCGGGCGACAAGGTGCTCTTCCCGAAGGGGAGCGGCTTCGACGTCCGGGTCGCGGGTGCCTCCGTGAAGCTCCTCAGGCGCAGCGAGCTGATCGCGCGCGTCAACGACTAACGATCAGCCGCCGGAGGAGCCCGATCGACTCGTGGTCCTTCTCGCGGAGCGGGCGGCCGCGGTTCGCCCGATAGGGTCTCCTTCTCGTACAGGAGCGCGTGCGGGGCGAGCGTCCGGTACGACACGTCGCCGATCCGGCAGATCGGCCCTTCCAGCGATCCTTCCGGGAACGGCCACTGCTCGAACCCGTGACAGACGAGGGCTCCCGAGGGCCCGATCTCGACGAGCAGGACCTGGATCGACTCTCCGTCCTTCTCGAAGTCGACGGCGGAGTCCACGAGCTCCCGATCGTGCCGGTACCCGCGCGCGGTCAGCGCGTCGTGGACTGCGTCTCGGTCATGGCGCCACGCCACGAGGTCGATGTCCGCATGGTCGCGGGTGATCTTCCCGAGCAGGAAGTCGAGCGCCCACCCGCCTCGCAGCCACGACGAGACGCCCGCGTCGGCGAACGTGCCCTCGAGCTCGCCCAGGAGCCGGAACTGGCGTTGCGCGACCTCGCCCACGCCGACTCCTAGGTCGCTGCGGCGCTCCACAGCGGTACGCCGTCCCGGCGCAGGTTCTCGAGGAACGGCGTAGGCGGGTCGACCTCGAGCTCGCGTTCCGTCCGGAACTGCGGCCCGATCTGCCGGCCGCACTCGAGGAACAACGGATACGTCGCGTTCACGAGCTCCCCGGCGTTCCTCGGCGAGCGGCGAGCGAGTCACGACGAGGAGGTCGACGTCCGAGCGAATCGGCATGCCCGACCACCAGGCGTCGCCGCGCGCCGCGGAGCCGAAGAGCCAGACGGCCACGAGCTCCTCTCCGAGCTCGTCTTGGAGGACCGAGAGGTAGCGGCCGAGACAGTCGTGCTCGAGCTCCGAGACGTGCGGCGTCTCCTCCACAGGCGTCGCATTGTGCCCCCGGAAAGGGCAAAGCCCGCCTTCGTCGCCGCAGACGGGCTTGCAAGGTGCCGGTCGAGGGGGGAGCCGGCAGATCCCATCATCGTCCGAACGGCGCCGAAGGCATGCCCCCAAAAGGGGATCGTCGACGACTGGCGGCAGACGGCTCGGCTACGATCCGCCGGCACGGAGAAGTGGCCGAGTGGCTGAAGGCGGCGCCCTGCTAAGGCGTTAAGGGGGTACTAACCTCCTTCGAGGGTTCGAATCCCTCCTTCTCCGCTTAGCACGGGTGAACCCATGGTTCCCCCGTGAGCCCCCTCCTTCGCGGCTGCCGGCACAGCGGTCGTGTGCGGAGCCGGAGTGAATCCGGCTCCGCGGCGATCTAGGGCGGCGGCTAACCTGTGCCGGCTCGGAGGGGTGGCAGAGCGGTCGAATGCGGCGGTCTCGAAAACCGTTACGGGCCTCTGGGTCTGTCGAGGGTTCAAATCCCTCCCCCTCCGCTTAGTAGGCCGGAACGCGGGTCGTTGAGCGGGATTCCGACGTGATCGTGCCGTGATGCGCGAGCCGATCGGTGGTCCCGGATGGCGCAGTTAGAGCGGCATCCAGTTGACGGCGAGTGACGGCCGCGCGTCCCGTCCGAGCTCGGCTAGGAGCCGCTGGTTCGCGAGCACGTTCGCGTGCGTGAGCATCACGCCCTTCGGATCCGCTGTCGACCCCGAGGTGTACTGCAGGAGGGCGAGCGACTCGGGCGAGCCCACCGCTGGACGCCACGCGTCGGCGAGGCCGTCCGGAACGGCGTCCGTCGCGATGCACGCCATGCCTCCCGCCGACGCGACCGCTTCGGTCGCCGCGAGGAACGACGACGTCGTCAGCACGGCTGCGGGTTCCCGCGTCACGCGCGATCGCGCCGAGCCGGGCAAGCTCGCGATCGACGCGGCGGCGCCGAGGCGCGTAGGCTGGCACGGCGACGACGCTGGCGAAGAGGCACCCGAAGAACGCCTCCACGAACTCCAGCCCGCTCGGGAAGAGCAGGAGCGCGCGTTCTCCGCCGAGCTCGCGCTCCTGGAGAGCTGCGTGCGCGGCGCGCGAGCTCGGCGAAGCTGACGCGGGCCGCCGCGACCTCGCCGTCCTTGAGGAGACAAAGGCGACCTCGTCGCCGAGTTCAGCCGCGCGCTCGTCGACGAGATCGACGAGAGTCGCGGCTTCCGTGATCGTCGTTGTCATCCCGCGGCCTCAGGTTCGCGTCGGCCGCCGTCTTCGGCGC
>Ga0066710_100008193_pt1 | contig 10109 bp, 10 predicted proteins | sample GraSoiAngelo_159_FD_79666 | JGI IMG/M metagenome (GOLD analysis project Ga0066710, IMG submission 79666) | Grasslands soil microbial communities from the Angelo Coastal Reserve, California, USA - 14_1009_16_40cm | ecosystem: Environmental > Terrestrial > Soil > Grasslands | place: USA...
AGATCCGCCAGGGCGCGCTCCTGTTCCGGCGTCCAACGCGCTGTGGCGATTTGAGCGAGGTTGGGCAGCCCTGCGTAACCCTGAGCGCGCAGTTGCTGGATGGCCTCGGCCAGCGGCACGTTTTCGGCGACAGCCGCCTTGACGACCGCGAGCAATTGGTCGAACGGAACTTCGATGGGAATGGTCGCGAAGTGAACCGAGGTGTCGGAGGAAAGGGCATCAGGCGGAGTGAACGTGGCCGCGGAGACGGAAATGCCGGTCCAGCGGCCGCCGGCTTTTGCATAGTAACCGAGTTCGGCCACAAATCGGGTCCCGCCGCGCCCAACGTGAACAAACCAATTGCGCGATTCGGGATGAACGTGCACTTCCGCGAATGGTTCGCCCACGGCAGTTTCGATATAGACGCGCAGCACCAGGTGACCCTCCGCGGAGCGCCGGTTATAATCACGCAGTTGTTCGCGCGTGAAGTCCCAATGAACGTAGAGCCAGTGCGGGTCGCGGGCGGACAGCAGCAATTTTTTCGTGCCGTAGGCTTCCGGCAGTTCACCCGGTTCTCCGGTTGCGCCGACATGTTCCGGCGGCGGCGCAGGTCCGAGCGCATAGCGTTGTCCGGGTCCGCTCATCACGGAGGCCGGCGGTTCGTCGCCTTCGAGCAGGATCGGCGGCACCTTGAGCGGCGGTTTCCGGGTCGCAGACCGGGCGGAGGTCGGGCTTCGCTTCGGGAGTTTTTGGGTCACTTTGGAATTCCGTTCAGCGATGGGTTCGCTTGTTCTCCTGGTCCTCGTCTGCGCCACGCGACGGACACGAGGACGAACAGCTTTGCCTTCGGCCGGTGTTTCGCTGGCGCCGGGAGAAGCTCTCTTTCGGGAAGCGGTCTTTTTTTCCGTTTTCATAATGCCTTTCAGGCGCAGAAATGGAGCGAATTTAACGGGCCAAGCTTACGTCGAAGCAAAACCGGCGCGCAACGGGAAATTGGCCGGAACTGCGCCCCCATAAAGCGCCTACAGGAATGAGTTGACGCTTTTTGGCTTAAAGATGAGAATTCAGTTCGACGGGATGAGCCAGGCAAAAACAGAAAGTGCTCCTGCGCCCGCGGCAACAACCGCGCAAGTCTATGTCGTGGATGACGAACCGATGGTCGGCGACGTAGTCCAGGCCATCCTGAGAATGGGCGGTTATGAAACCGTTTTCTTCAACGACCCCTATGCCGCGTTCAAAGCCTTCAATGAGGCGAATCCGAAACCGACGCTGCTGTTGACTGATTTTCAAATGCCTCAAATGACCGGACGGGAACTGATTCAGCACTGCAAAAAGGCCCACCCCGCCTTGAAGACCATCCTTTACAGCGGCAACGTGCAGGAGGACACGGTCGCGTTCTACCCCGCCCGACCCGATCGCTTTTTGCGAAAACCGTTCAGTCCAAAGACGCTGATCGACATGGTGCAGGCCGTCCTCTCAGAATAGCCCGATCGCGGGCCGTGTTCTAATTTGCTTGACGTGGGTGCGCCGCTGCCGCGGCGCACGGCGGTGCCGCAGCACCGCCGCCACCAAATGAGGGACACTACCCGATCACGCTGCGGTTTGACACCGGCTTTCGTCTTGCCTACCCTGCGGCATGCCGTTGCGCGGGAAGAAACTTGGGCTGCTGATTTCCGTTCCACCCGACCACACCAACTTCAATCACGGCGTTCGGCTCGCGGAAACGGCCCTCGCGGAGGGCGTGGGTGTTTACCTCTACTGCATCGACGAGGCGGTGAAGGGAGTCAGTGACCCGCGCTTGCAAAGGCTTAAAATGGCCGGTCTCAAACTGTTCGCCTGCGCGTACAGCGCGCGGCGCCGCAACATCCCGATGGGCGAACATGCCGCCTTCGGCGGCCTGATCATCGTGAACGATCTGATCGCGGGCACGGATCGCTTCGTGAGTTTCAATTGATCGGCGCGCGGCGACACATCATTCATAGGTGATGAACCCCGGCGTGCTCTTCCTCATTACAACCGATCCGCGAACCAGCCCGCGGCCGGCCGAAGCCGTCCGCATCGCGGCAGGCCTGGCCGCCTGGAGGAAGCTGACCGTCACAGTCTGCCTGCGCGAGCCCGCCGTCCTTGCGCTGAGCGAGTTCCCGGAGGAACTCACAGACGGCGACAATTTCAGCCGTTACCTGCCGCTGGTGACGGAGTCCGGGGGGAGGATCTGCGCGCAACGCAACGCCCCGTTGTTGCGTGTCATAGGGCAAGCAGCCGTTCCCTATCGCGAAATCAACGACGAGGAACTGGCAACACTGGTGTCGGAGACCGATTACCTCATCCGCTTTTGACATGCGCGAGGTGCTCCACATCGTCATTAAACCGAACGACGCGTTGACGGCTGGAATGATCGCGACTCAGCAGAAGCAGCCGGACACGCAGGTGACGATCATGGACCTGACGGTGGCGGAACCGGACTACACGAGATTGCTGGAAGCAATCTTCGCGGCTGATTCGGTTGCGGTCTGGTAAATCAAGGTTCGTTGAGCGACGCCAGGATTTTTCCCGCGGCGGCGCGCGGGTGTTCCGCCGCCCAGATCGGCCTGCCAATCACCAGCCAATTCGCGCCGGCATCAATGGCTTCCTTCGGCGACAGAGTTCGCTTTTGGTCGTCCTTCTTCGCCTCGGGCCCGCGAATGCCCGGCGTGACAAGCTGCGTATCCGAAGGAATGATTCGTCGCAACCGCGCAATTTCCAGCGGCGAGCAAACCAGCCCGCGCAGGCCGCACTTCACCGCGAGTGAGGCCAGCCGTTCGACTTGCCGCCCCACATCCGGTTCCACGCCGATTTCGCTCAGTCCGGCGTTGTCGAGGTTGGTCAGCACGGTGACGCCAAGCACCAGCGGCGGCCGGCGCCCGAGTTTGCGGCCGCATTCCTGAGCGGCCTGCTCGGCGGCGCGCAGCATTTCGCCGCCGCCGCCGGCGTGGACGGTGAGCATTTGCACATCCAGCTGCGCCGCGGCCTCGACCGCCCTTGCGACCGTGTTTGGGATGTCGTGAAATTTCAAGTCAAGGAAAACCGACGCGCCACTGGATTGGATTCGCCGCACTCCTTCCGGCCCGGCGCTGACGAACAGTTCCTTGCCCACCTTGAACGCACCGACGACGGGCGCGAGTTCTTCAACCAGTTTCAGCGCCGCCTCCAAAGTCGGCACGTCGAGCGCGACAATAATCGGGTTGTGCATGGCGCAATGATTTAGCCACGGGTGAACCTGGGATGGAACACTGAATTTGCCGCGCACCGGCGGCCACGGCAGTGTTCTGGTTTCGAGGCCGTGCTGCCGCGCCGCCGCGCGCCCGGGCAACCGCGGCCCCCGCAGAATCCGACACAGGCCGCGGACACAGGCAGTGTCATGATTTGCTGTAATGGCGGTCGATGGCCGCCGCTACAATTTGAATCAGGACAGTCCCCGGACACCCGGTAGTATCCTGATTTGGTGGCGGCGGTGCTGCGGCACCGCCGTGCGCCGCGGCAGCGGCGCACCCACCTTAAGCAGATCAGGACACTACCGGACACCCGCCTTGCTTGACGAGGTGACGGAGATCGTGCGACTTTGGGCGCGTTTGGCAAAAGATCCGTTAGGTGCGGTGGCAAACGATCTTTTTGCCGCCGTCGCGCAAACTCCCGCAGTGCAGTCCCTGCAACGGCGCCTGGAGAAAGGCGGTGCATTGTCCTGCGCCGGCGTCAGTCGATCCGCTCAGCCGTTTTTGGCCGCCCTCCTGCGACACCTTCTTCCTCACCGCCCGATGGTCATTGTCACCGCCGGGCTGACGGTTCAGGAAAGCTTTCAGCAGGACATAACGACGTGGTTGCAGTTCTCAGCTCGTCGAGCTTCCCCGCATGAAAACGCTCGACCCTCGGCTCTCATCACTCAGCCGCTCTTCTATCCAGCCTGGGAAATCCTCCCGCACGAGCCGAAGCTGCCGCACGCGGATGTGATCAGCGAACGGCTGGAAACGCTGGTCGCACTGACGCCGGCCGGAACACCCAACACGCAACCGGCGCCGCTCGTGGTCAGCAGTGTCGTTGGATTGTTGCAACGAACCTTCCAGCCCCATGAACTGAAGCAGCGCACCCGCACACTCGTTCGCGGCGAGCGGCTCGATCCGCTCGACCTGCTCCAATGGCTGGAACAACAGGGTTACGAACCGGAAGCGCAAGTGACGCAAAAAGGCGAAATGGCCCTGCGCGGCGGCATCCTCGACGTCTATCCGCCCACGAGTCCGTGGCCCGTGCGATTGGAGTTTTTCGGAGATGAACTGGAATCGCTTCGCTACTTCGATCCACTCACTCAAATTTCGCGCGAAGAAATCTCGTCGCTGACTCTGCCGCCGGCGGGCGAGTTGGGCATTTTGAAACGCAATCTCTCTTCGGCCGTTGCCGGAAGTCAATCTGCGACAATCCAGACAGCGCCCGCCGGACACTGGACGCCGGACCATGCCACGAAACCGGGCACGCTTCTGGATTATTTGCCGTCCGAAACCCTCTTCCTGCTCTGCGAACCGGAAGCGCTCGGCGAACACGCCGATCGATACGCGCAACAGGCGCCCGCCGCCGACCCCTTCTTTGTCTCATGGGAAGAGTTTCAAGAGGAGTTGGCCGCCAGGAAAATCACGGCGCTGAAGCTGTGCGAAGCCGACCTTTCAAATGCGGGACCTGTCATTGCCAATACAGACCATCAACGCATCGATGCAGATCATTGTGAATCGCAACCGGCTGAAACCGGAAAACAGAAAACAAAGACGATTCCCATTTCCTCGCTCGACGCTTTCCGTCCGCTGGGCGATCGCGCGCCGGAACCTCAAATCGTCGATGCGCAACGTCGTGAATTTTTCACCCAACTGCATCGCTGGCTGCGCCGGGGCTGCGCCGTTCACGTCTTTTGCAACAATGACGGCGAGCGGCAACGGTTCAACGAGATTTGGGACGATTACGGATTCGGCAAGTTGGGACAGGCTTGCAGCCTGTCCGCTTCCGCATCGAACGCGCGCGCGCAGGCGGTTCCTCACGATGCCGGTCCCATTCTGCACATCGGCGCGCTCACCCGCGGCTTTCTTTTCGACGACGGCAAGCTGGTCGTGGTCACAGACGCCGAGATCTTCGGCCGCTACAAGGTGCAGCGACCGCGCCGCCTGAAATCGCCGCACGCCGTCGCGATGCGTTCGGCGCTCGACATCGATTTCGCGGAACTCGACGAAGGCGATTACGTCGTTCATATCCAGCACGGGATCGGGCGTTATCTTGGTTTGAGGCTGTTGCCATTCGGCGCGGGGCGCAAGGGAAACGTGTCTGCGGACGTCGATCCGCTGGCGGAAAGCGAGTCCGGCCAGGAATGCCTCGTGATCGAATATGCGCCCGGCGATGCCGGCCAGCCGCCGCCCAGGCTTTACGTGCCGGTCACCGAGGCGCATTTGGTCAGCAAATACATCGGTGCGGGCAAGGCGCGTCCTCCGCTCAACACGCTCGGAGGCACCCGCTGGGCCAAAACCAAAGCGCAAGCGGAACGGGCGGTCTGCGACCTCGCGGGGGAACTGCTTTCCATCCAGGCGGCACGTGAATCGCAGCCGGGCCACGCCGTCGCGCCCGATACTCCGTGGCAACGCGAGTTCGAAGCCTCCTTCATTTACGAGGAAACTCCCGACCAGAGGCGCGCCATTCTCGAAACCAAGGCCGACCTGGAAAAACCAAAACCGATGGACCGCCTGATCTGTGGCGACGTCGGTTTTGGCAAGACCGAAGTGGCCATCCGCGCCGCGTTCAAAACGGTCATGGACGGGCGGCAGGTCGCCGTGCTGGTGCCCACGACCGTGCTGGCGCAACAGCATTTCAACACCTTCCGCGAGCGAATGGCGGACTACCCGGTGCGCATCGAGCTGCTCTCCCGTTTCCGCACGCGACGCCTGCAGGAGCGCGTGATCCTGGATCTGGCCGCAGGCGCGGTGGATATCGTCATCGGCACGCACCGGTTGGTGCAGGAGGATGTACAGTTCAAAGATCTGGGCCTGGTGGTCATCGACGAAGAGCAACGCTTCGGTGTGATGCAGAAGGAGAAATTCAAACGACTCCGCAAGCTTGTGGACGTGCTCACGCTGAGCGCCACGCCCATCCCGCGCACGCTTTACCTCGCGCTTACTGGCGCCCGCGACATGAGCACCATCGAGACGCCGCCGCAGGACCGGTTGCCGGTCGAAACCATCGTCACCCAATACGACGAGCGTGTGATCCGAGACGCCCTCCAGCGCGAGTTGAACCGCGGCGGCCAGGTTTTTTTTCTTCACAACCGCGTCCTCACCATTGACACCATGGCGCAGAAACTCAAGGCGCTGGTGCCACAGGCGCGCATCGTTGTCGGCCACGGCCAGATGCACAGTGACGACCTGGAGGAGGTGATGACGAAGTTTGTCGATGGCGAGGCGGATGTGCTGCTGTCCACGTCGATCATCGAAAGCGGTCTCGATATTCCGAATGCGAACACGATCCTGATCGATCGCGCCGACCGTTTTGGGCTAAGCGACCTGTACCAGCTGCGCGGCCGCGTCGGCCGTTACAAACATCAGGCGTACGCCTATCTGCTGCTGCCGCGCCATGCGGGTTTGCTGACCGACGCCCGCAAACGCATCAGCGCCATCAAGCAATACTCGACGCTGGGCAGCGGCTTCAAAATCGCCATGCGCGACCTGGAAATTCGCGGCGCGGGCAATCTGCTTGGCCCGGAGCAGAGCGGCCACATTGCGGCGGTCGGCTTCGAGCTTTACTGCCAACTGCTCAAACAGAGTGTCAGCGCGCTCAAAGGCGAGACGGTCAGGCCGCGCCTGGAGGTGCAAGTGCGGTTCGATTTTCTGATGCCGGAGGAAAACCCGTCCAGCGTTGAAGCTGCGGAACACGGACAACCCAAAAGCGACAACCTCGGGGCCTGCATCCCGCTCAAATACCTTTCGGACCCGCGCCAACGGATTGACATCTACCGCAAGCTGGCCCAGACGACGGACAGGCAGGCGCTGACACATCTGCGCGCCGAACTGCGCGACCGCTTTGGCCCGCTGCCGCCGGCGCTGGATTTGCTGTTGCAAATCGCGGAGCTGAAAATCCTGGCGGGCGAACGCGGTGTCACGGCGATGGAAACCAGGGGTGAAAAACTGATGCTGACACGCAACAACGACTACATCACGCGGGCCGGAAAATTCCCGCGCCTGATGAAACAGGAGCCGAAGGCGCGGTTGAATGAAATCAGGAGATTCCTCACGGCGCTGTAACTCCAGAACTCCGTTTCACCCGCCAAAAGCCGGAATTCCGTGCTTGCAATCAGGTTCCGACTGGCTATTTTCCCAAGTCCGCGGCTCCTCCGAAGGAGAGCGGTGCAAACGAAACACTGATTTGATTTATGCCGGCAGCAAACGACTTGCGGAAGGGCATGGCGATTCTCTACAACGGCGACATCGCCGTTGTCCTGGACACACAACATCGCACGCCGGGCAATTTACGCGCCTTCGTCCAGGCCACCATCCGCAGCATCAAGTCCGGCAAATCCTCGGACGTGCGGTTCAGTTCCACGGAAAGAGTGGACGTGGTGCCGATGACCACGAGGAAGATGGAGTTCAGCTATAAGGACGGCGACGATTTCGTTTTTTCCGATCCGGAAACGTTTGAAACCGTGACCCTGCCGCCGGAACTGGTGGGTGACGCCAAAAATTACCTGGTGGAAAACGCGCCCATTACCATGACTTTTGTGGAAGACAAAGCGGTGTCGATTGAGCTGCCGGCCAGCGTCGCGCTCACGGTGACAGACGCCCCGGAAGGCATCCGCGGTGACTCCGCGAACAACGTGCAAAAACCCGTGTCGCTGGAGACGGGCATCACCATTCAGGTCCCCCTTTTCATCAAGACCGGGGAAAAGGTCAAAATCGACACCCGCACCGGCAAATACATGGAACGCGCCTGAGACGAGTTCCGCGTCTCCAGGTCAGGAAGCCCGTTTGCCGGCGCGCATTTCTGGTTCGAGCGGCGGACGGAACCGATATTTTTTCGCCAGGTCAAGCGTCGGCTTCAAGGGTTTGATGCCACCGGTGCAAGTCGGTTCCGAGAGCGACGCAGCCGCGACACAGACGCCCGTTTCCAGGCAAGGCTTCAGGTCCCATCCTTGGTGCAGTCCCAGCAGCACGCCGGCACAAAACGCGTCCCCTGCCCCGGCCATGCCCGCAATGTATTTGGGCGGAAGATTGAGCGAAGATTGCCAGTAATCTTCCCCTTTCCGCGTGCGGGCGAACCCGCCTTCGGGAAAATGGATGACCACCAGCTCGCGCACCCCCATCTGCAGCAGCGCGCCGGCGGCATGCCGCAATGCCACCGTGTCGAGTTTGCCGTCCGGCTGGCGGAGTCTAAAACCAGCCGTTTTGCCCGCCTCGATTTCGTTCAGAATGCAGTAGTCAACGTACTTGAGGGACGGCGCGACGATATGAGCAAACCGGTCGCTGTCTTCGCTCACCACATCCACACTGGTTTTCAGCCCGGCTTCCTGCGCGGCGCACAGCAGCGCGGCGGCTTTGGTGCCAAACTTCCTGTCGCTCGCGTCGAGTGCGTCGAGCAAAAGCAGGTAGCCGAGATGAAAAATTCGAGCGTTGACTTTGTCGAAATCCAGATCCTCCCCGGCCCACAGGGAATTCGCTCCCCGGTTGTGGAAAAAAGTGCGGCGCCCCCCGCGGGGCTCGGTCATGACGTCGGTGTAGGAGGTGGGCGCTTCAGCCGTGGCGCGCAGAAATCGCGCGTCGATTTTGAATTTCCGGCAATCCCGGAGGATGCGCTCACCGAGGGTGTCTTTGCCCACCAGACCGGCGGCGAAAAGGGGAAAAGCGACGCCCAGTTTGGCCAGGTCGACCAGGACGTTGTAGGGCGCCCCTCCAGTCCCCTGCGCCTGGCTGCGAATGTTGGCCAGCTGTTCCGGCCGGGGATACACATCAATCAACTTCACCTGGTCAATAATCCAGTTGCCGCCGGCAAGGAGACCGTTGCGGGCCGAGGCAGGTTTGCTTTTCATTCTGTGCTTCGCAGGAAGCGAGCGTGCGCCGGGTGTTGAATTCCGCGAGTCTAATGGAAAATCCTGTCTTTGTCTGCAATCAATTCTTTGAGGGAGGAAACCGTTTGCGGGTGGCCAACACGCGGTCAGATCATAAAATCGAGAGGGCTGGCGTGAATCTCCTGCAGCCTGCGCGCACGCTCACAGAGGTCGGCCACGGTCAGTTTTTCGACAATTGCCGCCACCGCCTCGCGCACCTGCCGCATCACGCTGCGAATGGCGCACCGGGCTTCGTCAGGACAGGAACATTTTTCGTAGAAGCGCTCGCTGACGCAACTGACCGGGGCGAGCGCGCCTTCGATATGGCGGATCACGGTGGCGAGCGAGATGTCACCCGGGGGCCGCGCCAGCCGGTAGCCGCCCGCGACTCCGCGTTTGCTTTCGACCACACCCGCCGATTTCAAATCGTTCAGAATCTGCTCCAGGAATCGCTTGGGAATGTTCTGTTGTTGCGAAACAGTTTGAATTCGCACCACCGACTGTTTGTAGTTCAGACCCAGCACGAGCAGGGCTCGCAACGCGTATTCGCCCCGCAGAGAGAGCTTCATGCAGGGAACAATAGAATCTACATAAAAACTATCAAGAATTACTTAAGATCATTTGTAATGACACAATAATACCAATAAAAAAGGCATAACTAAATTCATGTCAATATCTATTGACATAGTGTAGATTACTCCTATTATGGTTCGGAAATTGCAATTCGTGAGGAAAGAAAAAGCGAAATGAAACGATCTGTATGGGTACTCGGCGCGGGCGCGATCGGCAGTCAATCAATCACCCATCATTTGCTGGCGGATGACACGGGCGATGGCATCAAAGGTCTCAAACAACAAATCGAACAACTCGACCAGAAGATCCGCATCCTCGAACGCAATCGCGAACTGGAAAGAGAAACCGCTGACACAAAACCCAAAGACGCGCCGAAAATCAGTATCGGCGAGAAGGGCTTTTCCTTCGGCTCCGCCGATGGCAACTTCGCGATCAATCTGCGAGGCGTCTTGCAACTGGATTC
>Ga0066710_100008195_pt1 | contig 10109 bp, 9 predicted proteins | sample GraSoiAngelo_159_FD_79666 | JGI IMG/M metagenome (GOLD analysis project Ga0066710, IMG submission 79666) | Grasslands soil microbial communities from the Angelo Coastal Reserve, California, USA - 14_1009_16_40cm | ecosystem: Environmental > Terrestrial > Soil > Grasslands | place: USA...
GTGATGATGGTGCTGCCGCCGTTCAACCACCCGGCCCGCTGCGCCGAACGTGCGGCAGCACTCGATATCGTCTCCGGCGGGCGGCTGGAGTTCGGCACCGGCCGCTCGGCCACCTGGACGGAACTGGGCGGGTTCCGCTGCGACCCGGACGTCTCCAAGGAGATGTGGGACGAAGCGGTGCATGCGATCCCGAAGATGTGGACGCAGGAGACGTTCTCCTGGGACGGCAAATACTTTTCAATGCCGGAGCGGCCTATCCTCCCAAAGCCGGTGCAGAAGCCGCACCCGCCGATATGGGTTGCCGTCTCCAGCCCGGAGACCGCTATCCAGGCTGCGGAGCGCGGCATCGGCTGCCTGGGCGTATCAATCGGGACTCCGGAGGAGTACCAGAAGCGGGTACAGGACTACCGGCGCATCGTCCGCTCGGCCGAGCCCGTTGGGGATTTCGTGAACGAGCAGGTGAACGGCGTCACCTTCATGTACGTGGACGAGACGGACGAGGAAGCGAAGACCTGGGGCACGAAGTTGGCGTACACCTTCTCGTACCTTGCTGCACACCTGGTGGGAATCAGCTCCGTCTATCCAACGGCTGCGTACAAGACGCCGGGTCTGCTCTTCGCCATCCGGCGCAGCACGGAGGAGAAAGCGCCGGGTGGCGGCGGGGCGGTCCGGGACGGCATGGCGATCGGCAGTCCGGACACCGTGATCAAGCAGCTCAAGCTGTGGGAAGAGATCGGCGTGGACCGCATGGTGTTCATCATCAACACCGCCGAGGTGATCCCACAGGAGCGGGTTCTTAAGTCGCTGAGGCTCTTCGCCGAGCAGGTACTGCCGGCGTTCGACGTCGACGCCCAGGCATCCCGGGAGGCGCCCAAAGCGCGCGACCTGTCCGAAGCGCCAATGCCTGTCTAAGGCGATGACAGAAACGACATTTGTCAGTGCCTCCGACGGCATCAAGCTCGCCGCCCGCGTGCAGGGAGACGGGCCTCCGCTTTATGCCCTTCACGGGGGTCCGGCGAACGATTGCGGCTCGTTCGGGAATTACCTCGAACCGGCGGCGGCGTACCGGCAACTCTGGCTCCTGGACCAGCGTGGCTGCCGCGACTCCGACGACGCCCCGCGTGAAACGTACTCTCTCGGCAGGCTCGCCCAGGACATTGAGGACATGCGTAAGAGCCTGGGTCACGGCCGCGTAGAAATCCTCGGCCACTCGCTCGGCGGCGTTCTCGCTCTGACCTATGCCAGGCACTATCCGGACAACGTTCAGACGCTGATCCTCGTCTGTGCGCCTGTGCGGGGTTGGAAAGGAGTGTTGTCGGACCCCGGAAGCTGGCCCATATGGGTTAGGGTGTCGTTCGAGGGCTTCCGAAGAGACCCTGATTGGACATCGCTCTATCTCAAGCATGAGTTGGGCGGCTGCCCGAATATCGACGTGGTACGAGCACATGTCCGTCGCTCCAGGCGATACGACGCTAAGCGGTTGCGGCCGCTCATGATGGCCGGCTCACGGCCGATCGACGTAAAGTCGCTCGTGCGCGCTGGTGTGAAGATTCGCGGAATCTATGGGACACTCGACCGCCGGTTTCGCGCAGCGGCAGGCTATCTCAGCTCGATCGGTGTGCCCGTCCAGATGATAGACGGCGCTTCTCACTTTCCTTTTGTTGAGCAGCAGGAGGCCTTCCACCAGGCGCTCAAACAGGTCCTTCTTCAACAGCCGACCGCCGCGCATGCCTGACTACGGCCGGCTCACGCAGCAGAGGCTTCCTCACACGCAGCCGGCAGTTGACCCGCTCTACCCGGCCCCGCCGTGGGCGCTGCCCGGCGCGCGCGTACTCAAGCTGATCTATGAGACGGATGCTGAGCCACTGCTGACCTGGTTGCCGCCGAAGCTCAGCCGCTCCTCTCCTCCGTATGCCGTCGTCGTCGTAGCGCACTACCACAAGAGCCCGATCGGCCCCTTCTCACTCGCCACGCAGGGTATAGGCTGCCGGGCCGGTTTCTTCATCCGCGCGCTCAGCGTTCAGGCGATCACCGACAGCCCTGTGGCGATGGCGGCGCTGCGCGAGACATGGGGATATCCCTGCAAGCTGGGCGAGGTGATGCTGGAGCAGGGAGATGACGGCGTTTCCGCCAGCATACGCTCTAGTGACCGGCCGCTCGCCTCGTTGTCACTCCAAGAGCCGGAGCCGATAGACGGGGAGTCCGTCCGCTTTGACCCGGTGCTGAACATCCGCAGCGTCCCGTCATTGGACGAAGGAAAAGCGCATGAACTGCTGCATATGGTGCAGATCGACCCGGAGATTACGATCAAGGAATCTGTCAGGGGGCGTGGCGACGCGGAACTCCTGGCAAGCGACGGCAAGTCCGGGTGGAACGCGTTGCCTGTGCGCGGCATCGTCTCTGCTGTCTACGCCCTAATCGATACGGAACTCCCGCTCGCCCGCTTCGTTGTTCCCTACTAGGGAACGGCAAGCGGCGTTGACCCCTGTACTCGGGCGATGCTACCTTGCAGTTCAGGCTGGAGGCAGCCGGGGAGCGGGCACGACCGACAACATGGAACAAGAAGACAACCTGACCGCCGGGGGCGACGCGAAGCGTACCCGTAGGGGGCCGTACACTCGGAAACAGATACTGGACGCCTCCCTGCGCTTGTTTGCAGAGCGAGGGTTCGCGCGTACAACCGTACGGGACATCGCGCGGCAGGCCGGGATAACCGATGCCGCCATCTATTATCACTTCCAATCCAAGCGCGAGTTGCTGGAGGCGTTGGTCGAGGAGCGGGGGTTTCTCAGCAGTCTTCAAAACCTCGAACGTGTGACCGCAGACCTTCCGATTGCCGAGACAATGACCTGGATGGCTCGCGGCGCCGTGAGCATCATGGACGAAAACAGGGAGTTCTTGCGGCTAATCATCATGGAGGGGTTGGGCGGCGACGACGCAGCACTGGAGCAGTACCGCCGCCTCATCGACTTGTGGGAGAGCGCGCTGTCGAAGGTGCTCAAGCGCTACGAGGACAAGGGTGAATTGCCTCGGGACGGCCTGCAGGAGCTGTCGCGGCAGATAATCTACGTGATCCTGATGGCGTTCCAGGAAAGCCTCCTGGGCCGGCACACCGACCCGGAGGCCTCAGCAGCCGAGCGGCGCGAGAGCCTTGCGGCATTTGCCGCCAGCGCGCTCCAGCGTTTGTTAGGGACAGCCGCGTTGCCAGCTCGGACCTGATGCCGCCATCCCGCCAGCCAGCGGCCGGTCCGGCGTAGTGGCTCGCCCGCGCATCGGACTCATCGGCTGTGGCCTTCGCGGCCGCTTCCATTCGGCCGGCATCCGAGGGCTGATGAAGCTGGGACTGCTGGATGCGGATTACCTGGTGGTGTGTGACGCAGACGAGGAACGGGCCCGCGCTTTCGCCTCGGCCGCCCGCGTGGAGCGGTTCACGACGGATCCGAGTGAGATCATCAGGTCGCCCGAGATAAACGTTGTCTACATCACTGTTACTACAGCGGCCCACAAAAGGCTGGTGATAGAGGCCGCCGGTGCCGGGAAGCACATCTTCTGCGAGAAACCGCTCGCGACCAATCTCGCCGACGTGGAGGAAATGGTAGAGGCTGTCGATGCGGCCGGTGTCAAGGCCGGCGTTGGTCTTATACTTCGCCACTCGCCAATCCTCACGGTCCTGAAGTCGCTAACCGAGGATCCAACCCTGGGGAGGCTGATGGTCATTGTCTTCCGCGACGACCAGTTCTTCCCGATACAGGGACACTACATGAGCGATTGGCGCAAAGACCGCTCCGTGGCGGGGTCCGGCACCCTGCTCGAACACTCTATTCATGATGCAGACGTGCTCCACTGGTTCGGAGGGCGGGTGGAGCGGGTTCGCGGCAGCCTGTCGAATTTCGCTGGATACGAGGGCGTGGAAGACCTGGCGACCGTGCACCTGGAGTTCGAATCGGGCGCCTTCGCCGAGCTTGTATCCGTGTGGCACGGCGTGCTCGGCCGGCCCTCGACGCGCCGGCTTGAGCTGTTTTACGAGAAGGGCGTGTTCTTCATAGACCACGACTTTCTGGGCGCCATACAGGTGCAGACGCACGCCAGAAACGCCGAACTGATCAAAGAGGAAGAAGTCCGCAGCCGCTACCTGGCACAGCTGGGCCTGAACAATGAGGCGTTCGACCAAGCACTCCGATATTCCCTCGAAGACTACTTCTTCCTGCGCTCCGTTATCGACAATTCGGAGCCGTTCCCTGACTTCCATGTGGCGCTCCAGGCGCACCGCCTGATCGATGCCGTTTACCGATCTGCTGCCGGCAAGAACGGCGAACCAGTGTCCATGCGCGGAGACATGTGATCAGCTCGCGGGCGGCGATTGCCTCAGCGGCTGCCTGGCTATTGCTGCTCGTCTTCGCGATAGCGCTCTCGGCGCTCGCTGCCTCGCACAACACGCTACAGGGTGACAGGGGACTGGCTACATGGCTACAGGACCAGCCATTTCCGGGTCAGACGCTCTCCGATGGCGTTCGAGCGGTCACGCAGACTGAGGTTATTCTCGTCCTGGGCGCCGTCGCGGCGCTGGTCCTCTGGGTCACCGGCTATCGGAGCCAGGCGGTGATCCTGGCCCTCGGGCTCGTGACGATGGGCGTACTTGAAGTGGGGCTTAAGGGGCTGGTCGACCGGCCCCGTCCAGACCCGGAGCTGGTGGAACGGCGCGCTGGCTTCGATAGCTCGGGCAGCTTCCCCTCGGGCCATGTCCTGGCCACGACGTTCTTCTACGGCGCGGTCACCTATTTCGCCCTGTCGAATCGGCTGGAGCGTATGCTTGGCTGGGCGCTGATCGCCGTCTCTTGCTTCTTCCTGGTCACGGTCCCTCTGGCCAGCGTCTGGCTTGGCGTGCATTGGCCCAGCGACATCCTCGGCAGCTGGGCGTGGGCCGCGCTTCTCCTGGCGTTGCTGATTGCCGCAGACCACACCATCGCGGTTGGCCGAGTACGATTTCCCCGAACGTTCACTAGCAACCGCGCCTCCTGGCCCCGCGATGAGCGTCATAATTGATGAAGGGGACAGCAAGGAAGGCGATCATGAAGAGACTGTTCGAACTGGCGGCAAGAGCGCTCGGGCCGGAAGAAGGACAGGCGCTGGCGGAATACGGTCTGCTCCTTGCGTTTATAGCCGCTGTCTGCGTTCTCGCCCTGGTGGCTTTAGGCGTGGCGATCTCCGGGTCGTACACCAGTATCATCGGCAGCTTCTAACGCCTGCTGAATCTCGGCTCGAATCAGAGCCCGCCGCCTGAGGCGCCGGCCTCGGGACCCGGGCTCTGGCCAGTTATTTCCGACTCGCTTCTGGCCCCAGAAGGCGTCACGTACGAGCCCCATTCCTCGCCCCGGCTCCAATCGAGCATGATCACTTCTATCTCCTCACCCGGTTCCACCACGTCCACATCGGCTGGTATAACGGTGAGCGCGTTAGCCCGCATCATTGAAGTGAGAATACCCGACCCCTGGGCGCCGGTGAGCGAAGCGACATAACGGCCACCCTCCTCTGTTACGATGCAGCGCGCCAGGAAAACACGGGGGTCATCGCGGTTGACGATGCGATCGCGGGTGACGACACGTAGGTGGGGTCGCCGCCAATCGATTTTGCCCATCATCTTGAACATAGCGGGCCGGCCGAAGAGCTCGAAGGCGACCATGGAACTGACCGGATTGCCCGGCAGTCCGAGATGGGGGACGCGGCGGCCCTCCTTGCCCTCCGGGTAAAAGCAGCCGAAAGCCAACGGCTTTCCCGGCTTCATCGCCACTGTCCAGAAATCAACTTCGCCCTCGCGTGCCAGAACGTCTTTCACCACGTCATAATCACCACGCGACACCCCGGCGGAGGTCACAAGCATGTCGCAGGCGAAGCCCTCACGAATTCTTGCCGTGAGGTCTTCGATGGTATCCTTGGCGATGCCCAGCATCCGCGGAATTCCTCCGTGTCGCGCGACGAGGGAAGCGACGCTATACGCGTTGCTATCGTAAATGCGAGCACCGGCCTGTTCAGCGCCGGGTTCCAATAGTTCATCGCCTGTGGACAGCACGCCGACGATAGGGGGGCGAATCACGGATACACTCGCCCGCCCGAGCGAGGCTATTACTCCGATTTCGGATGAACGGAGAACGGTGCCACGCTGCACGACGGCCGCGCCCGCCTGGATGTCCTCGGCGGCGCGCCGGATATTGGCGCCCGGCTGCGCCGCTTTAAACACCCGGACGGTGGTCTGCTTGAGACGGCGGGCTGCCTCCGGCGCCCGATCGAAAGGCTCGTCCGTCTCTTCGAAAGGCACGATGGAGTCAGCGCCGGCCGGGACGGGCGCGCCCGTCATGATCCTTACGGCCGTGCCGGCCTTTACCTCGCCGGAGAACTGGTAGCCGGCGGCGACCTCTCCGATGACCGATAGTGAGACGGGGTTATCCTCACCTGCCCCGGAAGTATCAGCCGCTCGTACGGCATATCCGTCCATAGCCGTGTTGTCCAGCGGCGGCACGTCAAAGGAAGCGCGGACATCTTCGTCTAGCACCTGGCCTAACGCCTGCAGCAATGGCTTGTCTTCTGCACCCATCACATCTACGTAGCCGAGGATGCGGTCGAGGGCTTCTTCGATGCTGATCACGGCGTTTAGGCTCTAAAGACGGCCCATCCTATGCCTGGGTTGTGCCGATTCTTGTTAGCCCAGGTGGACGACAAGGCAGGTGGTGGTCCGCTGCACGCCTTCAACTCGCTGGATGCCGTCCGTGATGGCGCGGCCCAGCTTGTCGAGGTCGTCGGATTCAAGCAGCGCGATCACATCAAAAGGGCCTGTGACCGCGTCCACGGAGATCACGTGCGCTTCCTCAAAGCTCAACTTCTTTACGCCCTCTCCCACCGCATTGGATTTACCGACGGCCGATTCAATCAGCACGTATGCTCGCATCATTCGCTTGCCTCCTTGATCTAGAGCCTGCCTGTGGTTGACCGACCCTGGGCCGCTGCGAACCGCGCTCGCCGCGTTGCCCCGGCAATCCGGCGCGGCCTATAATATCGCACGGCCCCGCTCCCGGCACCCTATACAAATGACGTCCTTACTCGACACTATCTCCGAGATCGAGCAATCGGCAATTGGCGAGCTAAAGAGCGCTTCCGACCAGTCAGCTCTCGAAGCGTGGCACATACGCTATCTGGGCCGCAAAGGAAAGCTAACGCAGGTCCTGAGATCGCTTGCCGGGGTTGCGAACCTGGACGAGCGCCGGGCGGGAGGCCAGCGCGCTAACGTAGCGAAAGAGCGGCTGGAAGCAGCTTATTCCGAGCAGCGGTCGCAGATCGAAGAGCAGCGCCTGTCTTCCGTGATCGCCGGCGAACGGCTGGATGTAACGCTTCCGGGCATCGCCGTGCCACGGGGCCGCCTGCATCCGGTGACCCAGACAATGCGAGATGTGCTGGCCGCGTTTGTGAGCATGGGCTTCCAGGTGGCGGAGGGGCCCGAAATCGAGTGGGACCACTACAACTTTGAAGCGCTTCGCATTCCGGCGGAACACCCGGCGCGTGACATGTGGGACACGCTCTGGATCGATTACGAGCAAGACGGGCGAAGGCCGATGCTCATGCGCACCCACACCTCGCCGAACCAGATCCGCATTATGGAGAAGACGCGACCGCCGGTGCGGGTGGTGGTGCCGGGGAAGTGCTACCGATTCGAGGCGACCGACCCCACGCACGAATGGATGATGCAGCAGGTGGAAGGACTGGCCGTGGACGACGGAATCAGCATGGCCGACCTTAAGGGGAGCCTCACCGATTTCGCCAGGCGCATCTTCGGCCCGGAGCGCCGTACTGCGTTCCGCTGCGATTACTTTCCCTTCGTGGAGCCCGGCATGGAGATGCGAATCGATTGCTTCATCTGCCGCGGCGAGGGCCGCCTGGAGGACGGCCGCCCCTGCCGCACCTGCCATCAGACGGGATGGATCGAGATACTGGGGGCGGGCATGGTGCACCCCGAGATACTCGAGAACGTTGGATACGACTCCGGCCGATACACCGGCTTCGCCTTCGGCCTGGGCATCGAGCGTATCGCCTTGCTGCGTTACGGTATCGAAGACATCCGCCACCTCTACGCCAATGACCTGCGGTTCCTTGAACAGTTTTAGCCGAATAGGACAGGTATAGTTGCGCGTACCACTTAACTGGCTCGCTGACTACGTGGACATCGTGCTCCCGCCCGAGGAGCTGGCGCGCCGACTAACAATGGCCGGCGTAGAGGTGGGCGACATCATGCGCTCCGGGGAGGAGTGGGAGGGTATCAGGGTGGCCGAAGTCGTGAAAGTGGATCCGCACCCGGATCCCGAGGTTGAGCGGCTGCGTCTGGCTACTGTAGAGCTGGACGAGGACGAGCGCCACACCGTCGTTTGCGGCGCGCCGAATATAGCGCCCGGCCAGAAGGTTGCGTTCGCCGGCATAGGGACGCGGCTTATCGACGGACGTACGGGCGAGCCCACCGTGCTCAAGGCCGCGAGGAAACGGGGCGTGGAATCGGCTGGGATGGTGCTCTCTGAGAAAGAGCTGGGGATATCTGAGCAGCACAAGGGCATACTCGTCCTTCCCGACGAGGCGGAGGTTGGCGCTCCGTTAAGTTCGGTGCTTGGTGAAACGGTTTTCGATCTGGATCTGACGCCAAACCGGGGCGACCTCCTCTCGGTTCTGGGCGTGGCACGGGAGGTAGCTGCCTTGTCCGGCGGCCAGGTGCGCGATCCCTCGATTGAGCATGCGGCCGAAGGCAAACCGATCAAAGGCCGCGTTGCCGTCCAGATCGCCGCGCCGGACCTCTGCCCGCGATACGTGGCGGCACTTGTGGAAAATATCAAGGTGACTGAGTCCCCGTCCTGGCTCCGGGAACGCCTGCTGGCGGCCGGGCTGCGGCCGATCAACAACGTGGTCGACGTAACGAACTACGTGATGTTGGAGATGGGACAGCCCCTGCACGCCTTTGACTTCGCCGGGTTGCGGGGGGGCAAGATCATCGTCCGCAGGGCCGGTCCCGGTGAGACCTTGACGCTGCTTGACGGCACCCGGCGAGAAATGACTGCCGACATGCTAGTGATTGCGGACGCGCAGGAGGCGCGTGCGCTCGCCGGGCTAATGGGTGGAAGCGAAAGCGAAGTTACCGAGAGGACGACGGCGGTCCTGCTGGAGTCTGCGAACTTCTCGCCCGCCGGCATCCGGCGCACAAGCCAGGCGTTAAAAGCCCGGACCGATGCATCCATCCGGTTCGAGAAGGGCCTCAGCCCTCGCCTGCCGCCGATTGCGGCTCAACGCGCGACAAAGTTGCTGGTGGAAATTTGCGGGGGCCACGCCGCCGAGGGAATGATAGACGTGTACCCGGTCAAGGAGAAGGAAGCCCGGGTGGACCTCACCCAGGAACGCCTACATCGAGTGCTAGGTGTTGAACTGCCGGCAACGAAGGTGCGACGGGTGCTGGAATCGCTGGGCTTCGGCTGCCGGTGGGTGCCCCCGGACCGGTACATCGTGCGCGTGCCTTACTGGCGGACGGACGTGAAGATCCCCGATGACCTTGTGGAGGAAGTCGCTCGCATCGTCGGCTACGATCAGCTTCCGACCACGCTTCTGAGCGGCGAGATCCCCGCGTTCAGCCCGCAGCCGTTGCTGCGCCTGCGTGAAACAGTTCGGGATGCTCTAGCAGCGGCGGGGATGCAGGAAGTGATCAACTACTCCTTGACTACGCGAGAGGCGCTTGCCAAAGTCCTGGGGCCGGAAGAACTCGCGATCAACCCGCCGCTGCGGGTGGCGAACCCGATGAGCCGTGAGTACGACTATTGTCGCCCGACGCTGCGCGCATCGCTACTGGAGTGCCTGGCGAAAAACGTCCGCTCCCAGCCGGGCATGCTTTCGCTTTATGAGGTGGGCCGCGTGTACCTGCCGAGGGACCGCGAGCTGCCGAGGGAGATCGAGAGCGTCTGTGGCCTGGTCACCGGCCGGCGGCCGGACCGTTGGGGCCAGCCGACGGAGGACGAGGCCGGGTTTTATGACGCCAAAGGCCTGCTGGAAAACGCCCTCGATCAACTCCATCTCCAAGCCCATTATGAGGACAC
>Ga0066710_100008196_pt1 | contig 10108 bp, 8 predicted proteins | sample GraSoiAngelo_159_FD_79666 | JGI IMG/M metagenome (GOLD analysis project Ga0066710, IMG submission 79666) | Grasslands soil microbial communities from the Angelo Coastal Reserve, California, USA - 14_1009_16_40cm | ecosystem: Environmental > Terrestrial > Soil > Grasslands | place: USA...
TTGGCCCTCAGTACTTCCGTCCGAACCGTGACCTCCTCGATGCGCTGCCAGTTGGGTTGGAAGCCAATGCCCGCTTCATGCAGCAAGTGGATTCTTCCTTGCGAGTCGACCTCAACCTCAGGCGCGATAAGATCGCGCTTGAAATAGCGCTTGCTGGCAGACACATCGCCTGGCAAAAGGAAATTTTCCAGGCTGGAAAGAGCAATGTTTTGTGCCCGTCCAATCCCCGATTCCAACATGCCTCCACACCAGACAGGGATTCGGTGAGACTGGCAGACATCGTGAACTCTTCTGGCTTCTGTGTGCCCTCCCACTCGGCCTAGCTTTATATTGATAATCTTGCAAGCTCCGGCCTCTATGGCTTTGCGGGCATCGTCGGCGTCGAGAATGGATTCATCCAGGCAAAGCGGTGTGTTTATGGCTTGCTGGAGCTTGATATGATCGAGAATGTCGTTCCAGGCCAGAGGCTGCTCAATCATCAGCAGATTGAATTCGTCTAATCTCCGAAACAGATCCAAATGGTCAAGAGTATAGGCAGAATTGGCGTCGCACATCAACACAATTACGGGGAACTGCTTTCGAATTTGCTTGACGATTTCCAGGTCCCAACCAGGTTTGATTTTAATTTTAATGCGCTGATAGCCCGCCTTCAGTTCCTTTTCAATTTTCTGCAGCAGTTCTGTCACGCGGTCTTGAATCCCAATGGACACGCCACAGTTAATAAACTTTCGTTTGCCGCCCAGTAGCTGATACAGCGGTTGCTGCCTTTGCCGTGCGTACAGATCCCAGAGCGCTGTCTCCACAGCTGCCTTCGCCATATTGTGACCGCGGATCGGTCTCAGAAGAGGAGCGACTTCTTCAGGCTTATCCAGCTTGGCATGAAGGACGCGAGAGAGTATGAAATCTTTAAGAATATGCCAAGCAGTGCCAGTGGACTCATGGTTGTAAAACGGAGCTTCCGGAGAGGTGGCCTCGCCGTATCCTATAATCCCATCACTGAAGACCCGCACCAGAATGATGCGCCGCAGTGTGGTTCGGCCAAAGCTGGTTTCAAAAAATGAAATCAGCGGCATCTGGATTTCCCGAAGTTCAATTTGATCGAGTTTCATAGCCATGTGAGGGTTAACTTAGGTGGCTTTACCACTAAAGGTGAAACGTGATGCGTGAAACGTGAACATGTAAGGTGCTGATTAGCCGAAGGGGACACTTTGAAGCAGAGTTTCCAATTCCTTCTCGTCAACCGTGGCCCTGCGCAAGTCAGGTCTGTAAAAGGTACCATCTTCACGCACTGCATGTCCGCGCTGCTGTGGAACCATGGTAAGCAGCAAGCGTATGACTTGTGTAAGCAGACTCAGACGATGGCTGGTGACCTCTTCGCGAAGAACATGTCGCCCTTTGTAATACCAGTCGCGACTCTCTCGGCCAGAACCAAGAGCGTATTCGTAAAACCGCGCGCGGTCTTTACCTGTGTTGCGGGAATAGCCTTCGGCCAAGTTGGCACTTATGGAACCAATCGCCCGATAAAGCTGATCAGATAAATCGAGTGTGCGTTTATCAGAAATTAGCTTTGTAACATCATACCACCCCAGATCCGCCAGGAACAAAGCGAGCCGATACGCTTCCATCTTCCACAATGTATCGTCAGTAATCGTGTGGGGAACTGATCTTTTCCATTCTTCGTAGTTCACTCGTCCTTCTCCCTACATCTTACGTATCACGTTTTACGCATTACGTTTCAAGGATTTTAAAGCCTCAGAACCAACTGAGTAAGCAGGGCGGCACGGGAGGCCAGGCTTGCGATCAGGACATGCTCATGCAAAGCGTGGGGGCCGGCTCCATCCGGACCCAGGCCGTCCAACGTGGGAACTCCCAGCGCTGCCGTAAAACAGCCATCACTGGCTCCGCCGGTCGATCCTTCCTGTAGATCAATCCCGATTTCTGCTGCCAAACTCCGGGCCCGCTTGAAAATTTGCACGATCTGGTCCGTTCGCTCCAACGGTGGGCGATTGATCCCCCCGGTTATTTCCAGGCGTGCGCCCTCGAGCTGCGGCTTGAGTTGGTGAATATGATTTGCCAGTCTTTGGCCTTCGGCGACGGACGCGATTCTCAGGTCCACCTCGATTCTGGCGTGATCAGCGATCACATTGGAGCGTGATCCGCCTCCAACCGTCCCGACGTTGATGGTGGTGCCTTTTTGAAAATCGTTCAGTCTATAGAGGTCGACGATCTGATGAGCAATTTCCTGGATCGCGCTGACACCTTTGTGATAGTCCACTCCGGAGTGAGCAGCCACCCCTTTGGCTGAGATGACGAAGTTCCCTACCCCTTTGCGTAATGTCTTTAGCGCTCCGCCTGGTAAGCAAGGCTCAAGAACCAAAACCGCTTCACTCTGGCGAGCCTCGTTCTCAATTAGAACACGCGAGGTCTGGCTTCCAACTTCTTCATCCGAGTCAACCAATATGGTGATGGGGCGCAAAAAGGGGGCTCGTCGCTCAGAGAGATGAGAGAGGTAGGATGCCAGGGCCAACATTAAGGTGAGCCCGCCTCTCATATCAAAAGCTCCCGGGCCGTAGATCTTGCCGCCTTCCACTCGAGCTGGACGACGCTGTGACTCACCCACTTCCCAGACCGTGTCCATGTGACCCAAGACTAAAATCTGTTTCTTCTCCTGAGAGCCTGGAAAGAAGCGGGCGATTAAGTGGTTTCCAGCTTTCCGGTTCTCGACCAACTCAGTTTCTGCACCGCATTCTTGAAACTGCTTGCCGAGACGCTCAGCTAGCGCATCCAGGGCGGCTTTCTGGTCTGATGGTGTATCCAGATTGATCAGGGCTGTCAACCACTGGATCATTTCAGGCTCAAGCCTCTTAAAGAATGGGAGTAGCTGAATTGTTTCTTGATTTGTGTCCACGGAGGTAAGTTTAACACTTGACGGACTCGTTTTCACTAGCCACGCGCTCCAGCGCGGGGCCAAGCCAGACCAACACGGGCGGGACGCCCGTGCCACCCAGCCTGGGCATCTTGCCCAGGCTAACTAACCAAGGGCTCCGCCCTTGATCCCCTGCCCCCACCCTGACAGGGAGCCCGAAGTGCCAGCGAGGGTCATCGCGCGGCTGTCCCTCGCTGGCGCTTCGGGCTCTCAGTCCGTCCCCAAAACGGGAACAAAATCCTCGTCTCGATCAACATAACGGGGTAATGTCCAAACTTCAGAGCCCCGCGCTCCAGCGCGGGGCCAAGGAAAAGAGATTTGGAAGGCCATCTGAGACCCAAAACAACATAATTGAAGACTCGTCAGCCCGAAAATCTTCAGAGGCTTTGCTTCTGTGTTATAGTTCTTGCCGATGTCCCTCGTGGGTACCACGCAATGGTGGAATGATGGGAAATCGGTTCTGCAATTGAAGCTCGACCGGTCTCGAAAGTGGCCTTTTCTTCTAGCGTTCCTATGCTTGCGATTAATGGCCTTTGCCCCTTGCATGCTTCCTCAAACGAAATCCAAGCCAGTTAAGCGCGCAGCTGTTCAGTTTACCTGGGCGACAAAAACTTTGAAGCAACTTTCACTCCAAGAGAAGATTGGCCAGCTCATCATGCCGGCTTTTCGCGGCACCTATCTCAACTCCCAAAGCGCTGAATTCAAGGAAATAGAACGCCAGATTCGGAAAAATCACGTCGGAGGTTTCATCCTTTTTGCAGGAGACGTTTACGAGTCAGCCATTTTGATTGATAAAATGCAGTCCCTGTCAAAGCTTCCTCTCCTCATCGCCTCCGATTTCGAAAGGGGGGCCAACTTTCGCATTCGCAACACGGTATCTTTCCCCTGGAACATGGCCATCGGTGCTACTGGGTCAGAGCATTGGGCTGAGGTCCAAGGCCGGATTACAGCCCAGGAAGCCCGGGCCATGGGAGTTAACTGGATTTTTGCTCCCGTGCTCGATGTGAACAACAACCCGTCCAATCCAGTCATCAATATTCGTTCCTTTGGTGAAGACGCGGAATTGGTGGCTCGCCTGGGTGTCGCCTTTGTTCGTGGAGCTCAGCAGGCTGGCGTCTTGGCCACAGGCAAGCATTTTCCAGGGCATGGAGATACCGGAGTTGACTCTCATCTGGAGCTCCCCCTTGTTACGGCAGACCGGCAGCGTTTGGAAAAAATGGAATTTGTTCCCTTCAAGAAGGCCATTGAGAACGGTGTTTGGGCAATCATGACCGCCCATTTGGCCGTTCCCACCTTGGAGAGTGACCCGGATATTCCCGCGACTCTGTCCAGCAAGGTTCTTCACGGAGCCCTACAACAGGAATTAGGGTTTTCGAATCTCGTTGTGACGGACTCGTTGAAAATGGCTGGACTGACTAATGGATTCTGGATCGGAGATGCGGTGGTGCGGGCTGTGAAAGCGGGTGTCGATGTCCTCTTAGATCCACCCAATCCGGATGTAGTCTATCAGGCTTTGCTGGACGCGGCTCGTCGGGGCGACATTCCCGAGGAGCGGCTGAATCAGTCAGTCGAGAAAATCTTGCGGGCCAAGGCCTGGCTGGGTTTGCCCAAAAACAGGCGAGTCGATTTGGAAGCTGTCAGCCAGGTAGTTGATAATCCGCACCTGCAGCGGCAAGCTCAACAAATGGCCGATGCCTCGATAACTTTGGTTCGCGACTCAAGAAATTTTCTGCCTGTCGATGTTCGCCGCATCCGCTCTGCCCTGGCAGTCCTGGTTCTGGGCCGCGATCAGCAGGAAGATACTGCCCTATTTGAAGAGGAATTGCGGCGGCGTCTGGAGGAACTAACGATTCATAGAGTCTCTACGGGTTCCACCGATGACCAGCTTGCTGAAGTTTTGAAAAGAGCCGAGACTGCTGACCTGGTCATCTGTGCAGCCTTTGCGCGTCTTGTCACGGGAACAGGCACGGTCGGCCTGCCGGAAAAACTGGCTCACTGCGTAAATCAGCTCATCGCACTTGAAAAGCCAGTATTGGTTATTGCCTTCGGCAATCCTTATATCATAGAGCAATTCCCCCAAGCACGGGCTTATCTCTGCACTTTCAGCAATGCGGATGTGTCCCAGACCGCCGCAGCCAAAGCAATCTTTGGCGAAATTCCGATCGTCGGCAGACTTCCAGTAACCCTGCCGGGAACTGCACCCATTTATAGTGGAATAGAGCGTCCGCAGCTCAGCATGAGGCTCGAAGCCGATCTACCCGGAGAACTTCAGCCGGTCAAGGACCGCTTAGGCACTTTAGACAGCCTGTTAGAAAAGCATATCCGCCAGCGAGCCTTCCCAGGTGCCTCGGTTGCCATCGGGTATCGAGGTCATTTGCTTTACCAGAAAGCCTTCGGTAGATTTGATTACTCCCCGAGAGGTACTCCGGTGGCCCCGGAGACCATTTACGATTTGGCTTCCTTAACCAAAGTGGTCAGCGCTACCACCCTGACAATGCAGCTTTTCGAAACAGGGCAGCTCAAATTGGAGTTCCCCATCAGCCGCTTTTATCCGTCGTTTACAAGCGGCGGAAGAGAGAAAATTACCATCAAACACCTGTTGACCCATTCTTCGGGCTTGCCTGCACATTTGCCTTTTTACAAAGATACCCGTGGCAAAAATGAATTCGTAAAGAAAATTCTTCAAACCCCGCTGGAATACGAGCCGGGGACCCAGGCTGTTTACAGCGATCTGGGCATTATTCTTTTGGGAAGTATTCTGGAGAAAATTACTGCCAGGCCTTTGAATGAATTAGCACGCGACCGTATTTTTGCACCCTTGGGAATGGCTCACACTCTCTTTAAGCCGGGTCCAAGCCTGAAATCAAAAATTGCCCCCACAGAGAATGATCCGTGGCGAAGTCGTCTGGTCCAGGGCGAGGTTCACGATGAGAATGCCTTTGCCATGGGAGGTGTTTCCGCCCATGCCGGGCTATTTAGCAATTCAGGCGACCTGTCTATTTTTTGTCAAATGCTTATCAACGGTGGAGTTTATGATCATCATCGGATTGTAAAGCGCAGTACTCTGGAAAAATTTGTTGCTCGACAGAGCCTTCCGCCCGGCAGCAGTCGAGCGCTTGGATGGGACACACCCTCAGGAGAAAGTTCTGCCGGAAGTTTACTTTCATCGAAGTCCTTCGGGCATACCGGATTCAGCGGAACTTCGATCTGGGTGGATCCAACCCGTCAATTATTCATCATCTTACTGACCAATCGTGTTTATCCTACCCGCGAGAACAATGCCATTCGGGAGGTTCGGCGAGAAGTCGCGGACGCGGTGGTGACCGCTATTGAAGGGATTAGATAGCGCCATGTCTTTAATGCTCAAAGAAATTGAGCAGCAGCCAGAGGTGCTGGCTCGAACTCTAAAAGAAGAGACCGCTAAAATTTTGAAGTTTGGAAAATTTCTGTCTTCCCGGGAGATTCACCTCATCGTATTGGTGGCCCGAGGGTCTTCGGATAACGCCGCCCTCTTTGGCAGGTACTTGCTGGAAATCACGAATGGGATTCCGGTCTCGCTAGCAGCGTCCTCCGTCCACACCCTTTATCACTCCAGGCTGCGCATGAATCACACGCTTGTGGTAGGAGTTTCCCAATCCGGTGAGGGAACGGATATCAATTGGGTGCTACGGAACTCAAAAAAACAGGGCGCCTATACTATCGGGATTACCAATGAAGGGCGATCATCCATGTCTAAATTGGTGGACGAAGTCTTCCTGATTCGAGCTGGCAAGGAAAGGAGCGTGGCTGCCACCAAGACCTACACCGGTCAACTACTGATGTTCTACCTTTTGGCAGCCGCGCTGCAGGGCGGCCGAGGTGTGGAAAAACTGCAGCGGATCCCTGAACTGGCAGCGGCGTCGCTCAGACTGAAAACCCAGGTCGCTTCCATCGTGGAACGTTATCGCTTTATGAATCATTGCATCGTGGTGGGCCGTGGGCTCAATTATGCCAATGCTTACGAATTAGCCATCAAGTTGATGGAGACTTGCTACATTGTTTCCGAGCGGTTCTCCTCAGCAGATTTCTTGCATGGTCCTGTGGCCATGGTCCAACAGGATTTTCCGGTCATTCTTTTCGCTCCCCCCGGAAAAACCTTTAAAGATATGCTCAAATTGGCCCGGCAGTTGAAAGGGCTGAAAGCTGAAACGGTCGTCATTTCCAGCGAGTCTTCCGTTCTCAAGTGGGCAACCCGATCCGTGAAGGTAGGTCCGAGAATTGAGGACTTCATTTCCCCCATTCCTTACATCATCCCCGGACAGCTTTTTGCTGCGATGCTGGCGGAGGTTAAAGGATTGAGCCCAGATAAGCCGAGGTTGTTAAAAAAAGTAACCCAAACGTTGTGAATTGAGATTGAAACGTGATGTGACATGTGACGGAACTAAGGTTTCGCTTTCACGTTTCACGCATCACGTTTCACCTTTCCGGCATCACCAGGATTGAGACAGTAATGGATCTTCTTTTAGACGACTTGCTCACTGAAGAACGTAATCCCACTTCGATGGATATTGACTTGTTGTCCACGGAAGGGATTTTGCGGATTATCAATCAGGAAGATCAGAAAGTTCCCCTGGCCGTGGCCCAAGAGATTCCTCAAATAGCCAAAGCCGTGGATTTGGTGGCTGAAGCGCTGCGGAATGGCGGGCGCCTCATCTACGTCGGAGCTGGCACCAGCGGCCGCTTAGGAGTGCTGGACGCCAGCGAATGCCCGCCCACCTACAATGTGAGTCCGGAACTAGTGCAAGGTGTTATGGCAGGAGGACTGAAAGCCGCCTACCAGTCGATCGAAGCCATCGAAGACGACGAAATCGCTGGAGCCACGGCTATGAAGAGAAAGAAGCTGAGCCGGAAAGACGTGCTGGCCGGAATTGCCGCCAGTGGAAGAACCCCGTTTACTATTGGGGCGATGAAATACGGCAGGTCTATTGGTGCCAAAGTCCTCAGTATTACTTGCAATCCCAATTCAAAAATGGCTGAGATTGCTGATGTCTCGATTGCCCCAATTGTTGGGCCTGAAGTGATTACAGGTTCGACTCGCATGAAGTCCGGAACCGCTCAAAAGCTGGTTCTCAATATGATCAGCACCTCGACAATGATTAGACTCGGCTTTGTCTACAGCAACTTGATGATCCACGTGCAGATGAAGAATGCCAAATTGCGCGAGCGTGGACGGAGAATTATTATGGCTGCCTGCGGAGTTGATTACGAAACCGCGGATCAAACTCTGAGGAAGGCTAAAGGGAACATTAAATTGGCGATTGTGATGTTACAGCATGGAGTATCTCGTGAGATCGCTCTAGGGCGATTGAAAAAGGCCCATATGAACCTTAGAGAGGCTTTGCATTGGCAGAGCGGCAGACGTGAAAATCCCGCCTAATACCCAAATTATGCCCTCTAGGAGCGATCCCCTCACCCCCGTCCCCTCTCCCCCAACGGGGGCGAGGGGAGCGTATTTGTTTTTTGATAATCGCCCCCTCCCAAGGGGGGAGGGTGCCCAAAGGGCGGGTGAGGGGGTCGTTGCTCGCGGAGCACAGCTTTGGCGCCACCCACATCTTCACCAACTGCAAAATTTGGGTACTAAGGGTGTCGTTGTTATCCACGAAACTTGGTCATGAATCGATTTGCCATTCTTGCCAAAAAGATCGTGACTCCGGAAACAATCATTCCGCAGGGCGTTGTGTTGGTGGAAGACAAAAGAATTCTGGAAGCCGGTCCTCCAGATCGAGTGAGGTTCGAAGAGAGAGAGTTTCCCATCTTGCACGCTGAGCGACAGACTTTAGTTCCTGGCTTCATCGACGTTCATATTCATGGAGGCGGTGGAAGAGATATCATGGAAGGAACTCGAGAGGCCATCGAAGTGATTTCCGGAATCTTAGCCAAACACGGAACGACGGCCTATCTAGCCACCACCGTGACGGCCTCTCCGATCGCCACGATTCAAGCTGTAGAGCGCCTTGGGAAATTAATGGAGGAGGGAACCGAGGGCGCCCAAATTGTGGGGCTCCATCTGGAAGGGCCGTTTATTAGTGAGAAGAAACGAGGTGTGCATCCGCCCGAACACATTCGCAAACCTTCGACCCGCATCTTTGATGAGCTCCTCAAGATGTCTAATCATCAGGTCAAGCTAATCACGCTGGCTCCGGAGATTGAAGGCTCGCTGGAATTCATTGAGAATGCCAGGTCTAAGGGCGTGCTTGTTTCGATGGGCCACTCGAATGCCACTTTCGAGGAGGCCATGCGCGCCATCAATGCCGGCGTGTCGCATGCCACTCATACTTTCAACGCCATGCGGGATTTCAATCATCGAGAGCCAGGGATTTTGGGAGCGGTTTTGGCGGACCAGGGTGTCTGGGCAGAGATTATTGCAGACGGGGTGCACGTCGATCCAGTGGCAGTGAACATCCTGCTGAAATGCAAAGGCGTGAAAAAGATCTTGCTGATCACCGACGCGATTAGCGCCACAGAAATGCCCGACGGGCAATATCAGCTAGGCAGTTTGACCGTGCAGGTAACTAAAGGTGTCTGCCGAGTCCCCGAAGGCCAACTGGCGGGAAGCACCTTGACCCAAGATCGGGCACTGCAAAACATGATGCGTTGGACCGGGTTGCCGCTTGAAGAAGCCGTTTACATGGCAACTCAAAATCCTGCCCAAGCTGTGGGAATAGACAAACATAAAGGATCTGTGCAACCTGGCTACGATGCAGACCTGGTTTTACTTGAGGACGACCTCAGGGTGCATGCGACCCTGCGAGGAGGCCAGATTATCTATCAGAATGCGAAGTGAGAGAGACAAACCTCAAGGCGGGCTCTTTACGTAATAAATCTTGCCATCATGCTGAATTAGGCAGTCTTCAGGGCGCGAAAGAACCGATTGATATGAGGAGAGAGCCTTTATCTGTTCTTGATAGAGGGATGAGTTTTTGTATATGAAAGTGAGGTTCTTCTTTTCCTTTCCCACAATCGATAAATCGACCCACACGTTATTTCTGAGTTCGAAGGTCTTTCCAGACACCTCAATTTGAGCGGGTTTCTTTCCTTCGGATGATGGCTCCGCATTTGCTGCTCTCATGCCAATAACACGTTCCAGTTTCATTCTGGGACTCCGAGCAGGCAGACCCATAGCTCTGGCTTTTTGAGATGAAA
>Ga0066710_100008197_pt1 | contig 10108 bp, 8 predicted proteins | sample GraSoiAngelo_159_FD_79666 | JGI IMG/M metagenome (GOLD analysis project Ga0066710, IMG submission 79666) | Grasslands soil microbial communities from the Angelo Coastal Reserve, California, USA - 14_1009_16_40cm | ecosystem: Environmental > Terrestrial > Soil > Grasslands | place: USA...
ATCAGGAGCTGGCGAGCGATGGAACGATCGGCGCCAGGTAAATTGACGCCGGTAGCTACTTCTTCCACATCGTCGGGTGCAACGCCGGCCCGCCGGATGGCCTCGGCAACAACCGGGCCGCCGAGCCTGGGCAAAGTGAAATCTTTCATGGCGCCACCGAATTTGCCAAAAGGGCTGCGGACGGCGCTAATGACGACAACTTCTTCTTTTGGACTCACGATCGTTCTCCATCGTCGTGACTATTTTCCCGACAATTCTAAATGACGGTCTCTGCTTTCAACTGGCCTATCTGTTCTTCCGTGTAACCCAGCACTTCCCTGAGGATTTCGGCGTTGTGTTCACCCAACAAGGGAGCGGGACGAGTGACAGGTTCCCCGTTGCCGGACAGCTTGGCAACGGGCCCCACGAGCTTGACTGTGCCAAGGATGGGATCGGGCACATCAATCAGCAATTTCCGGGCGGCAACATGAGGACAGTTGAAAATCTCCTGAGCGGTTTGCACCGGACCGATGGGCAGACCCACAGCCAGTAGCTTCTGGGCGGCTTCCGCTTGGGTGAGGCTGCGGAACCATTGATTGATAATCTCACCGAGCCAGCCCGGCATGTTCTTGGCCCGCTCCGGGCCCGAGGTTGCGCCTGCATGGCCCACTAAATCCGGGCGTTCGATGGCCTGGCAGAACTTGGCCCAATCCCCTTCAGTGGCCACGATCAGACCGATCCAGCCATCCTTGCACTGGAACGGTCCCCACGGCGCCATGTAGGATTCACGTCCCCGTTCAATAACATGTCCGGTCAACGAATACGCGGTGACGGAGCGTTCGGCCAACCCGATCATGGTGTCGTACATCGAAACGTCAATATATTGGCCGCGGCCGATCTGGGCCCGCTGGTACAGAGCCAGCATGATGGCGTAAGCTGCCTGCATTCCGGAAACGATGTCACCCAAGGCGACGCCGAGCCAAGTCGGGGGGCCGTCGGACTGGCCGCACGTGTTCATCAGCCCACCCATTGCCTGGGCCACGATGTCGTATGCCGGCCGCCTGCTGTAGGGTCCGAGGTAGCCTTCGAGGCTGCCAAATCCGGAAATGCATGCGTAAATGAGGCCAGGATTCAGTTCGGAGAGCTGCTTGTAGCCAATTCCCATTTCATCCAGCAGGCCGGGGCGGAAATTTTCGACGATAACGTCCGATTTGCGGGCCAACTCACGGAAGACCTGGCGTCCTCGATCGCTCTTGAGATTGAGGGTCAGGCTACGCTTATTGCGATTGAAACGGAGGAAATAACCACTCTGGGTTTCGCCTTTGTCGTTTTTAATTTTCGGCGCGCCGCCTCGTGCGGTATCGCCGCCCTCGGGACGTTCGACTTTGATGACATTGGCGCCCTGGTCGGCGAGCATCATGGTGCAATACGGCCCCGCCACCTGAATTTCAAAGCTTAAAACCCTAACCCCATCAAGAGGCCTCCGTGGACGGCTCACCCTAGCCCCCAAAACTCAAAACCAAGAAACAAAGACTGTGATGCGATCACGGGGCTACCTTATAGTATTTCGTTTTGCCGTGCAAGAGGCCCTCTGCCGTCCCCTGAGATGTAGATATTGTGGCCCCGTATAATAGAGAAGCTAGAATGTAGGCGCTGGAATTTGAAAGTATGAAATATCTCAGCCTCGTTTTAAGGAATGTCGTACGAAACCGACGGCGGACCATCCTGACGGTGCTCAGCATCACCATGTCGCTTTTCCTGATCAGCACGCTGAAGACGTTGCTGGATGAACTTGAGAATCCGCCGAGAACGCCGGAATCCGCAAAGCGTCTCTTCACCCGCCACAAAGTGTCCTTGGGTGTGATGATGCCACTGGCTTATCGGGCAAAAATCCGCGCCGTGCCTGGCGTGGAGGACGTTACGACATTCCAATGGTTCGGCGGAGTCTACAAAGATCCGGCGAACTTTTTCGGTCAGTTTGCTGTAGATGCAGACAGACTATTTGCGATTTATCCGGAGTACAAGATCGACGATCCGGCACATATCCAGGATTTCATCAAGGAGAGGACGGCGGCACTGGCAGGAGTCAAACTGGCCAAGAAGTACGGCTGGAAAGTAGGAGACCGGATTACCCTAAAAGGTACGTTCACCACATTTGACGTAGAGACGACGATTCGTGGTTTGGTCGACGGAGGCGGGTCCGAGAACACGTACTACTTTCATTATGACTACTTCAATGAACTATCGAACAACTCCGGCCAGATTGGAACATTGTCAGTCAAAGCGAAGTCGGCCGAAGATATCCCAGCCGTCATCGACTCCATCGACAGCATGTTTGCGAATAGCACCGCTCCGACGAAAACGGAGTCGGAGCAGGCATTCTTCTTGAGTTTCGTATCGATGTACGGAAATGTGCGGCTGCTGGTTGTGAGTATCTCGACGGTGGTGTTGTTCACCATTATTCTCGTGGCAGCCAATACCATGGCCATGTCGATCCGTGAGCGGACGGGCGAGATCGCCATTCTCAAGACGCTTGGCTTTACTCCCGTACAGGTATTGGCCATGACGATCGCGGAATCGTTGATCATCGCGCTCGCCGGCGGCTTGCTGGGTTCCATCGGGGCACGCTTGGCGTATCGCTCGGTCGACTTCAACGAGTTGAGTCAGGGGTTTTTACTTCAGTTCGTCGTCCGATGGGAAACCATCATGATGGCGGTCGGTATTTCGATCCTCGTCGCGTTCACGAGCACGCTTCTGCCGGCCTGGGGCGCCTCGCATCTGTCGATCGCGGAAGCGATCCGCCGGCGCGGCGAGTGATCATTCGATGATTCCGGTGAAGTACAATTTTCGAAGTCTGGTTGTGCGGCGTGTGGGCACAATGATGACAATCGGCGGCGTTGCTCTCACGGTGGGTATTTTCGTTTCGATCCTGGCAATGGTGAACGGTCTGGAAAATACGTATGTGAACAGCGGTGAGCCGTTGAATCTCGTTCTGCTCCGCAAGGGTTCACAAACCGAAACCAACAGTTATTACAGTCGCAGCTTCAAAGGTATCGTCGAAACAATGAACGGCGTTCAGGCGGTGTCCGGCGAGATCCTGGTGATCATCAATCATCCGCGGCTGACGGGTGAGAGCGCCAACCTGATCGTTAGAGGTATTTCGGACAAGACATTCGAGCTGAGGCCGAAGATCAAGCTCGTCGAGGGCCGGATGTTGAAGACCGGACTTCGCGAAGTCCTCGTGAGCCGATCCGTATCGAATCGGTTCAAGGACGGAACGATTGGCGATACGATTCACATCGGACGCACGGGCTGGAAGGTCGTGGGCATCTTCGATGCGTCGCGTACACCGTACGATTCCGAGATTTGGGGAGACTACGGCGACGTTGCCCAGGAATTCGATCGCCCCATCTATAGTTCCCTCCTGGTCCGCTGCGCCGATGAGGGTTCGCTGAAAGAGGTTCAGCAGAAAATCGTCGATGACCGGCGGCTGCAGATGGATGCTCCGCGCGAAACCGAGTACTTCGAATCGCAGGTCGGCACTGCCGCGCCGATGAAAGTGCTGGGATACGTGGTAGGAATCATCATGGCGATCGGATCCTGTTTTGCCGTGATGAATACGATGTACGCGGCCACGGCGTACCGCACTCGGGAGATTGCCACCTTGCGCGTCCTGGGATTCCGCCGCAGAAACATACTGCTATCGTTCATGCTGGAGTCGTTGCTGCTGGCACTGATCGGCGGTGCGCTGGGTTGCCTGATGGCGCTGCCCATGAACGGCATTTCCACCGGGACTGCAAACTTCCTGACATTTTCCGAGATTGTTTTCCAATTCCGCGTGACACCACGTTTGATGTTGATCGGGCTAATGTTTTCGGCGGTGGTGGGCACGCTTGGCGGGTTCCTTCCGGCTCGCCTTGCCGCAAGAATCCCGATTGTCCGCGCACTCCGGACCGAAGTGTAAGAGGATGGATCATCTTTCCAGCGAGCTCAGCAAACTAAAGATCGACCGGTCGCAGCGTAATGACCAGCCATCTTCTCGGAAGGCAATTGCTGTAGCGGTCGTCGTGATCGTCCTCGTTCTCGCCGGCGTCTTCGCCGTTTTTGCACTTCGAAACTCGAGCGCCTCCGCCGAAGTCGAAACGGTGCGGCCGCGCACAGAGTCCGCATCATCATCGGCGGTGCTGGTGGCGACGGGCTACGTTGTTGCGCATCACAAGATTCAAGTAGGATCGAAGATTTCGGGTCGGGTCGCCTGGATTGGAGTGGAAAAAGGTGATCGCGTCAGGCAGGGCCAGACCGTCGTCCGGCTTGAAGATCGCGAGTATCGGGCCCAGCTCGATCAGGGCAAAGCCGCACTCGATTCCGCCCAAGCGCGGCTGAATGAATTGCAGCGCGGATCGCGGCCAGAAGAGATCGAGCGGGCGAAACACGACGTCGAAAGCGCGGAGGCGCAACTGCGAAGTGAAGAGGCCAATCTCAGGCGCATTGAAGGATTGGTCAAAGAGGGCGTATTTCCACCGCAATCCCTGGACGATGCGAAGGGACGCACCGATTCCGCCCGCGCGAACCTGGCTTCCCTGGGCCGCACATATGAATTGGTCCGGCAAGGCCCTCGAAAAGAGCAGATCGATAATGCACGCGCCGAAGTGGAGCGAGCCCGGGCCGCCGTCAATTACGCTCAGACCATTCTCGACGCGACCGACATCAAGGTTCCCGTCAGCGGCACGATACTCGAACGCAACGTGGAACAGGGAGAAATGGTCACGACATCGTTCGTCGGCGATCGCGGCGCCAAGTCTTTCGTGGTGACCTTGGCGGATTTGAATGACCTGCAGGTCGAACTCGACATCAATCAGAATGACTTTAATCGTATTGGCCCAAATCAGCCCTGCACGATGACCACCGACGCCTTTCCCGATCGGCCGTACAAGTGCCGTGTGGACGAGATCGCGCCGGAGGCGAATCGGCAAAAGGCGACAGTCCAGGTGAAGGTGAAGGTACTGGAGCCTGATGAATACGTGCGTCCCGAGATGAATGCGCGCGTCACGTTCATGAATACCGAAGGAACGCAGAAAGAGGGAGAAACAAAGCTGTATATCGTCCCGAAACGCGCCGTCATCGAACGCGAAGGGGACAAGCGGGTCGTTGTGATGGTCGACGGCAAAGTTCAGACCAGGCCGGTCACGGTCGAACGTGAGGTCGGTGCGGACGTCTACATCTCTGCCGGTCTCAGCGGGAATGAATCGATCATCGTGACCGAGCCCGAGAAACTGAAAGTTGGAGATCGCGTGGAGAGCAAGAAATAGCCATGGCCGCTGTGGAGATCCGTAACGTCAAAAAGGTTTTTAAGCGAGAGGCAACGGAAGTCGTGGCCTTGAACAACACAAACCTGGATCTGGAGTCCGGAGGATTCCTCTGTCTGATGGGTCCATCGGGCTCGGGCAAGTCGACATTGTTGAACCTTATTGCGGGGATCGACCGTCCGACAACCGGTGAGGTCCTGGTCGGCGGCAAAAATATTTCGAACATGAGCGAATCCCAGTTGGCCACCTGGCGTAATCACACCATCGGATTCGTCTTTCAATCATTCAACCTGATTCCCGTCTTGACGGCGTTTGAAAACGTCGAGCTCCCGCTTCTCCTCACGAAACTTTCGAAGTCGCAGCGTCGCGCGCACGTCGAGACCGCATTGTCACTGGTGGGCCTGACCGAGCGGTCTTCGCACTATCCCCGGCAACTCTCCGGCGGCCAGGAACAACGCGTCGCCATTGCCCGTGCGATCGTGACGGATCCCGCATTGATCCTTGCTGATGAGCCGACCGGCGATCTCGACGCGCAGTCTGCCGACGAGGTTCTGGCTATCCTGGAGAAGTTGAACCAGGATTCTCAAAAGACAATCATCATGGTCACTCACGATCCACGCGCCGCACACCACGCCAAAGTCATACGTCACCTCGACAAAGGAATTCTTTTGCCGGAGGGAGTTACGGCGTAACATCGCCCGTTCATGGTGAAAAACCTCTTTGGCCAGGAAAACCCATGGCGCCGACCGGCTTTGCCCAACGAATCGCCGGATCCGAAGTTCGCAACTGTAGGGGCGGTCTATGACCGCGCGTATTTCGTTGAATCTGGGAAGAACGGGCGGTCATAGACCGCCCCTACAGTTGCGAACCGTAAAGTCGCTCCCCGACCGATCCTGGACGTGCTGCAAGAACGAGTATCCCTGTTCTGGAGATCGAACTCGCCTTCTGGGGGCAGGACGGTATATGTTACGCCCACAGCGGTACACGCATGGATTTGTCTCTTAAAGTTCTATCCGAAAGGAAGACGTCAATGAATCGACACAAATTCTGGAGTCTGGCCATTCCAACGCTGCTCGTGATGGGACTTGTTGGTCAAAGCGTTCAGCAACCCGCGCGGCCGATCGGCTTTGCAAATGCGATCCAGGAATTTCTCGATCAAGACAAGGCCAGTCCGCCGCCTCAAGGGGCGATTCTCTTCATCGGCAGCAGCATCTTCCGTTTGTGGGCGGACCTCAAGACGCAGATGGCGCCACTGCCCGTCTTCAATCGTGCATTTGGCGGTTCACGCACATGGGAGGTGTTGCACTACATGGACAAGATCGTCCTGCCGTATAAGCCAAGAATCATCGTCTATTACTGCGGCAGTAACGATGTGGATGCCGGAGCCAGCGCGGCGGAAATCTCCGCCAACTTCAAGGCGTTCGTGAATAAGGTTGCCGCTCAACTGCCCGAGACTCGAATCTTCTATGTGTCCATTAATAAGGCGCCGGAAAAGAAGGCTCTGTGGAACGTGGTCGACGAAGCGAATTCACTCATTCGCGATTACACTGTGCATAATAAGCAACTCGGTTTCATTGACGTGAATCCTGTATTGTTCGATGCCTCAGGCAAACCGCGCCTGGAGCTTTACCGCGACGACCTGCTGCACTTCCACCCGCCTGCTTACGTGGAATTCACAAAGATCGTTCGACCTGTGATCGAGAAGGCATGGAACATACCCCGTTAGCGAATGACCTCGCGGCATCCGAACAGAGGGAGGCCGCATGATGAGAATTGCGCATTGGGATACTGTCAAGTTATTTTTGCGCGAGCCCTTAGGGCTCTCCGGGAAGCGCAGGCGTGCTTCGGGGTGGCCTGCGATGATGCGTCGCCTGCTCATATCCATATGCTAGCTTCAGGATGGTTCCCTCCTCGTACGGCCGTCCCATGAACGTGATTCCGGCGGGAAGGTTATCGGTTGTAAATCCCGCCGGGACGGCGATAGCAGGAACGAATACCAGGAACGTATTGAGATGCGGCACACCTTTCGTGTTAACAAAAGGCGGATTCACGCCATCCTTGATAAGCGTCGGCTGATGCTCGACGGATTTGTAGACGATGGCGTCCAGTTTGCTGTCTGCCATAACTTTCATGACGTTCGTCATGAGTTCGTCCTGCGCCCTCAGAAACCGGTAATGGCGTGATTCATCGGAGGTGCCCCGAAGGCGGTTTTGCGCGTACGGAACGACCTTTGAGAAGTCCGGCGCTCGCAGGAGTTCTTCGAAAGACTTGAATGGAGCTTTGGCACTGCGGCCGATGAACACCTTGAACGCTTCCCGCACCTCGGTGGGACTGGTGGTTCGCGTGGCGAGCAGTTCGTTCAGCTTGGGAATCGTAATCGGATCGACCAACGAGGCGCCCGCCGCCCTCAGTTCTTCAACTGCTTTGTCGAAGACCGCGGTTATTTTGGCGAAGTCCTCCGATTGCGGTTCGGATCTGTTACCCATCGGCTCGCGCAGGATGCCGATGCGCGATCCTCTCAAGCCATTCTTGTCGAGAAATTTGGTGTAAGTATCCGGAACGTGACCCACACCTCGAGCCGTCAGCGGATCTTCCGTATCGTAGCCGACGATGACATCGAGAAGGTTGGCGAGATCGGTCACTGTGCGCGCCATCGGACCGAGAGAGCCCGTGATCTCCGGCCACCCGTCATACATACCGCTGCGGCTGACCAACCCAGCGGTTGGCCTCATCCCCACAACGGAATTCCAGGTCGATGGACGCCGAATCGATGCAAAACCTTCTTCGCCGACGGCAATCGTCGCAAAGTTTGCAGAAAGGCCTGCGGCCGATCCGCCCGATGAACCGCCCGCGGTTCGATCCAACCCATAGGGATTCCGCGTCGAGCCGAAGAGAGAGCCATGCGTGTCCCCTCCTCCCAATTCACCGAGCGTCGCCTTTCCTAAGATGATCGCTCCAGCCTTCCTCACCTTCTCTGCAACAAAAGAGTCTCGGTCCGGGTAGTAATCCTTAAAGAGGATCGAGCCTAGCGTGGTCGGCATTCCCTTCGCATCCATTTGATCCTTGATGATCACCGGAATGCCATGAAGGCGACCGGCAAAACCAGAGGTCTTGAATGCCGCATCCAGCCGATCCGCCTCTTCAAGTGCCTTGGGATTGATCGTAATGATGGAATTGATGGCTGGCCCCTTTTTGTCATACGCCTGGATGCGGTTTAGATAAAGCTGCACCAATTGGTGCGACGTCAGGCGCCCGGACTTGTAGGCGTTGTGAACTGCGTCGATTGTGGTTTCCTCGAGGTGGAACGTCTGAGTCTGACTCGTGACTCTGCCGGGCCAGAGAGAGCCGAAAACGAGCAATATCACAGCACCCGCCAGTGCCCGTTCCATGAGGATTGAAACACGCCCCTCGCGGCCTTTATTTTGGCTCATCGAAACGCTCCTGAAGATAGAAATCTCGCAAAGCACGCGGGCTAGAGTTGCTTGAGAATCAGGCCAATCGACGCAAACTAGTTACGCAGGAATTTATGGGCCACGTCAATATCACACTTCTCATTCGCGTGAGGCATGTTTGGCCGGTACAGCCACTGCCCGGACCACTCTACCGGCCGGGCCAGATACACCGGATCTTCGATCACGCCGGAATAAATCAGGCTTTTGCCATCCTGACTGAGGCCGAAGCGTTCAGTCAGGCGTTTCCGCGTGCTGCTGGGCAATGAAGTGGAAAGGCCCATTGGATGTTCCTTGAAATTGGTAGTCTCGACGACCAGGGTGTCTCCTTCCCATCGTCCCACGGAATGGCCGTGCAGGAATGTTTCGCCAGCCGGCGGATGCTTACGGCCGTCGAGATAAATAATGCGTTCGGAGTCCATCCAATCCACCTTCATCACCACGCGGTCACGTTGAACAGTAATGGTATTGGCCACGGGGTAGAACATCAGTGCCGGTGCTCCGATAGGAATGCAGTCCTTCTGCGTCGTTGCCTTAGGATCTACATTGGCCATGGCGGCCTTGCCCTTTTCGGTGACCGGCCAGTTCCTCGCGCCGCCAAGGAATGCATTGAATTCGGTGCGGGGGGAGAACCAGGTCCCTGCAATACTGGTGGCGATTTCATTCCTGGCCGTATAGATACTTCGAGAGGCGATATTCAATGGATAATAGGCCCCGTCGCTCTTGTAGAGATCTTTTCCCAACATGAACTTATCGGAGTTGCTCCGGGCGGGGTTACCGATAACGGTCACCACGTCGCCGACGGCGAGCGAATCCCTGTTAAAACCGAGAGGACTCAGCACAGATGCGGCGCCCGCTTCGATTTCGATTGCAGCGGTCGATCCATCGGCCTTTCTCACCTGAAGGGTCATGTAAACATGCGGGTTTTTGAACTTATATTCAGTGATCGTGCCGGTCATTTTGACTTCCTGCTGAGTGTCGTACGCGGCGGCACTATGGTGCGCCAGAGCGGGAGCGGCAAGCGGCAACGACATTGAACAGGCCAGAACGAATTTGGCGATCTTATTCATAGTCTCTCCTGGATATTCACCTGTGCCGTGATTATACCGACGGTTTTGTGGCGAATTCTCCCACCGAATTCGGCGGAGTGCAAGCGATGTCCGACAGATCCGGTTTAAGTCGGCGCGAATAACAGCGGCAGCACGGCGCCCGTTACCCATGCGCCGGGTCTATGGAGCTGTGAAAAAATTAGAATAGGGCGATTCCCCTCCTTGCATCACCGCAAGGAGGGGTGGCCGAGCGATCAAAAAATTATTGCGAAGCCTCCGCTGACCGCGAGGCCGGGGTGGTTTTCCGATGAAAACAAATGGAAAA
>Ga0066710_100008198_pt1 | contig 10108 bp, 8 predicted proteins | sample GraSoiAngelo_159_FD_79666 | JGI IMG/M metagenome (GOLD analysis project Ga0066710, IMG submission 79666) | Grasslands soil microbial communities from the Angelo Coastal Reserve, California, USA - 14_1009_16_40cm | ecosystem: Environmental > Terrestrial > Soil > Grasslands | place: USA...
AGCGGCAGCCGTTGCTGCGAGCCCGCTCGGTTTTCCCGGACTTTTACTCTCAGAAAGGAGCATGGCTATGAATACGGAAACAAGAATATCAAGCAGCGACAAGACCGCTGTGCAACCGTTTCGCTTGCCGGGTCTTCAAGACTCATGTTGACATTCTAAATGAATCGGCGCATTCTCCTTTAGAATGCCAAAAGAAGTCCTGCAAGGCACACTCGATTTGATGGTTCTGCGAACGCTCGAAACGATGGGTCCGCAGCACGGTTTCGGACTCGCGAAGCGCATCCTTCAGATCTCCGAAGGCATCCTGGATCTCAACCAGGGCACTCTTTACCCGGCTCTCCTCCGCCTCGAACAGCGCCGCTGGATCAAGTCCAAGTGGGGCATCTCCGACAACAATCGCCAGGCGAAGTTTTACGAACTCACACCGCGGGGCCGAAAACAGATCGCGGAAGAAAAGGAAAGCTGGGATCTGACCGTCTCGGTAATGAACCGCTTTCTGAGCGACGATCCTGCAGCCAAGGAGTAGGCGATGCTTTCGAGACTCTGGAATCTGTTCCGGCGCAAGCGGCTAGAGCGTGAACTGGATGTCGAGTTTCGACATCATCTGGAATCGCTCGAGGCGGAGTATCGATCGCGCGGGCTGTCAGTGCACGAAGCGCGGCTGGCGGCTCGCAGGGACTTTGGAGGCATGGTGACGATCCAGGAGGCCTACCGCGATCAAAGGGGAATTCCGATGCTCGAAAGCCTGTGCCGAGACGTCCGATTCAGTCTGCGATCGATGCGGCGCGCGCCCGCGCTCACACTTGCGATTATCGCCACGTTGGCAATCGGCATCGGCGCCAACACGACGATTTTCAGCGTCGTCAACGGCGTCTTGATCCAGCCTCTGCCGTACCCCGAGCCGGATGCACTGGTTGGGCTATGGCATAGCGCGCAGTTCCAAGGGATAACGTCGAACAACATCCGCATGTCGTCCACGTTGTACCTTGCCTATCGCAAGCACAACAGAACCTTTCAAGATTTCGGCCTGTGGCATATCGCGGCGGCCAGCGTCACCGGAATCGGCGAACCGGAAGAAGTCCGCACACTGGTCGTGACGTATGGGACGCTACCCGCCATCGGCGTGCAGCCGGCGCGCGGAAGGTGGTTTTCAGCGGCTGACGACACGGCCGCAACACCGGAAACCGTCATTCTCAGCCACGGATATTGGCAACGCCGCTTTGGTGGAGATCCCGGCGTGCTCGGGCGCAAGATCACAATCGATTCTCTGCCTCGAGAAGTAATCGGCGTCATGCCGCAACGATTCCAATTCATGGCCTCCGAGGCCGACGTGCTGTTGCCGCAGCGGTTCCAGGGGAATCAACTGCAGCCCAATGATGTCCACGCTTACGTTGGAATCGCGAGGCTGAAGCCGGGAGTTTCGCTGGCGGAGGCGAATGCCGATGTGGCTCGAATGCTGCCCATGTGGATCGCCGAGTACGGAACAAACGGGCCGGCTTTGGCGGCTGCACACTTCGCGCCGGCCCTGCGGCCACTCAAGCAAGATGTGATCGGAGATGCGGGCACTGTCCTTTGGGTCCTCATGGGAACCATCAGCATCGTCTTGGTGATCGCGTGTGCGAACGTTGCCAATCTGCTGCTGGTGCGCACTGAAGGCCGGCAGCGGGAACTCACTGTCCGCGCCGCGCTGGGTGCGGGCCGGCTTCACATTGCGCGCCAATTGCTCGCCGAAAGCATCATGTTGGCGCTGTCCGGAGGCATGGCCGGCTTGATGCTTGCGTATGGCGGACTTCGTCTTCTCGTCGCGATGAGCCCGGCAAACCTGCCGCGATTGGCCGAAATCTCTATCGATGCCTCGGTTCTGTTGTTTGCATTCGCTGTGTCGGTGTCGTCGGGGCTGTTCTTTGGCCTCATTCCTGTTGTGAAGTACCTCGTGCCGAAGAGGTCTATCGCTCTGGCCGATGCGCTGCATGCCGGCGGGCGCACGCTCAGCCTTGGCCGCGAGCGGAGCCGTTCGCGGAACGCTCTTGTTGTGTCGCAGGTTGCGCTCGCGGCCGTGCTGCTCGTGGCCGCGGGGTTGATGATTCGCAGCTTCCAGGCCTTGCGCAGCGTTCAGCCGGGATTCACGGCGCCCGGGCGGATTCAAGCGGTGCGCGTTTCGATTCCGGAGTCGCAAGTTATGGAGCCGGAACGGACGCTGCAGATGCCGCACGACATCGTGGAACGGATCGGCGCAATCCCGGGCGTGGCCGCTGTTTCCTTCGGAACGGCATTACCTATGGAGACCGAATTCGAAAACAACATGGTCGTGACGGCCGAAGACAAGACGTACGCCGTCGGGATACCGCCTTTGCGGCGCTCGAAGTCTGTCGCGCCCGATTATTTCAGGACGCTCGGAACTCCCCTATTGGCCGGCCGCGATTTCACATGGTCCGACATTCGTGATAACCGGCCCGTTGCGATCGTCTCCGAGAGCATGGCAAAGGAGATGTGGGGCGGTCCGCCGGCCGCGATCGGCAAACGGATCCGCGTAGGACGGGTTGGAAACTGGAATGAAATCGTTGGAGTGGCTGGGGACGTCTACGACAGCGGAGTTCAACAGACGGCCCCGGCCATCGTGTATTGGCGAGCGGGATTACAAAGAGGTTCGGGAAGGCTGGCTCCCAACATCCCGCGTGAAGTGACCTTCGCGGTCCGCAGTGACCTTTCGGGAACGGGGGAGTTCATAAGACGGATCGGTGAGGCCATATGGGCGGTCAATCCGAGTCTTCCCCTTGCCAGAGTACAGACGCTTGCCGAGGTCTACGACAAGTCAATGTCGCGCACAGCGTTCACGCTGGTGATGCTGGCGATCGCCGGATCCATGGCATTGGTGTTGGGATTGGTCGGTATTTACGGCGTGATCTCTTACGGCGTTTCGCAACGCACGCGTGAGGTCGGAATCCGAATCGCGCTTGGAGCGCAAGGTTTGGAGGTTCAGCGCATGTTTCTGCGCGAGGGACTCGCGATGACGGCGGCCGGCGTCGTTGCTGGACTCTTCGGAGCTTTTGCGCTCACACGCTGGATGTCCTCTTTGCTGTTCGGAGTGAGTCCGTTCGACCCGATCACCTATGGATCCGTTTCCGTCGCGCTCGTACTCGCAGCCGGCCTTGCCAGCTACATCCCGTCGCTGCGCGCAACCCGTGTGGATCCGATGGACTCGCTCAGAGCGGAGTAGAGGTCGAGAGCAACCCATGCTTGTCAGATTCAGGAATCTGTTTCGCCGCAAACGCCTGGACCGGGAACTCGACGCCGAGCTTCGGTATATCACCTCGAGTCGCTCGAGATTGAGCATCGCGCGCGAGGGCTCTCAGCCGAAGACGCGCGTCGGGCTGATTTTGGAACATTGCCGCAGATAGAAGAGGCTTATCGCGGTCAAAGAGGAATTCCAATGCTCGAAACACCATTGAGAAATATCCGCTTCAGCCTGCGATCGATGCTGCGAACTCCGATAGTGACGCTGGCAGTCGTCATCACGCTGGCGATCGGGATCGGCGCAAACTCGGCCATTTTCAGCGTCATCAATGGTGTGCTGATCAAGCTGTCTTAAATCCGCCGCGCGTGGGCCCACCCGCAAGTTGACATAAGCCGGTTTTACATGACGTCGATACCCGATCCACACCACTTGAAATGACTATCCGCAGATGCTCTATTTGGGAAAACGTCGCTTTTTACAGCAGGATCGACGTCGGTGCCGGGACCGGATTAGTAACGATTAGTCGCCAAGTGTTTAGTAATCGCGTCAGTCCGTTCCGTTGGTGGTCAGTGGACGTAATACCGGCATCTCGCTAATTGGGGACAAGGTAGAATGTCGCAGCACAGACATAATGTACTTTACAATAGAAAGCACTCTTCACTAAAATCTACCTCGTGCGTGTCAAAATGATTCTTCCTGCTCTCACCGAGGCCACGAGTCCCCTGTTCCGGCCTATCAAGTACTCTCTGTTTCCGCCTCTGGGTCTGGCCACTCTCGCCGCCTACCTCGATTGGGACGACGAGATCACGATCACCGACGAACATGTTGAGACGCTCTTTCTCGACGACATGCCGGACATGGTGGTGATCCAAGTCTACATCACGTCCGCCGCCCGCTCGTATCGGATCGCCGACCATTACATGCGGCGGGGCGCCTACGTTGTGCTAGGCGGGCTGCACGTCACCTCATTGCCCGACGAAGCGGCCGAACACGCCGACACGATTTTCCTCGGACCTGCCGAGGATACCTGGCCCGAGTTTCTCAGCGACTACCGCAGCGGTCAGCCCGCCACGCGTTACCAATCGCGGACACGTACTCTGGAAAGTGTGCCGCCGATTCGCCGCGACCTCATCAAGCGGTCTCTGTATCTCGTGCCAAACTCCATCGTCGTGTCGCGCGGTTGCCCGTACGTCTGCGACTTCTGTTACAAGGACGCATTTTTCAAGGGTGGCCGCTCCTACTACACGCAGGCCGTGGATGCCGCCCTGGCCGAAATCGACCGGCTGCCGGGCCGCCACCTCTATTTCCTCGATGACCATCTCTTCGGCAATATCCATTTCGCCTCTGCGCTCTTCGATGGCATGCGCGGCATGGGGCGGCTGTGGCAGGCTGCAGGGACCGTCAACTCCGTGCTCCAACCTCACCTGCTCGAGAAGGCCGCAGCCTGCGGGCTGCGCAGCCTGTTCGTCGGCTTCGAGACAACGAATATCAGCAATCTCCGTGAGCAGCGGAAAATGCAGAACATGCACCACGACTACGGCACTGCCGTCCGGCGCCTGCACGACATGGGAGTTATGGTCAACGGCAGCTTCGTGTTCGGCATGGACGCCGACGACGAAACCGTTTTCGAGCGAACAGTGGAGTGGGCCATTTCCGAGGGCATCGAGACCTCAACTTTCCATATCCTCACTCCATATCCCGGAACCGCGCTCCACACGCGTATGCAGCAGCAGGGGCGCATCCTGCACAACAACTGGGACCTCTACGATACGCGCCATACTGTTTTCCAACCCATGCGGCTCACGCCCGCCCAACTGGAAGCCGGCTATTGGCGCGCCTACAAGGACTTCTATCGCTGGGGCTCGATCATGCGTGGAGCCGTCGTCAAGGACACCTGGTCCGGACGATTGCGCCACTTCGCTTATGCCGCAGGCTGGAAGAAGTTCGAGCCTTTGTGGGACTTCATCATCCGTGCACGCCAGGTTGCCAGAATGTTACCGCTGCTTGAAACGATCCTGACTGAGTTCGGAACGCGCCGTGCCGGCAAGGGCAAGATAGCGCCTATGGTTAGCGAGATGGTTCCTATGGGAAAGGCGCTGAAAGCGAGGGCGGAGTGATCATCGCATACGGCTACGAACCGAGTCCGCATTGGACGGGCATCGTGGAGGGCGTGCCGTAGTGGGTGTTCGGCTTGCCCGTTGAGAGGCATCTTGCCCCAGCACGCCTTTCCTAAATTTGCGGATACAGAAGTCTTGCATCACACCCAGCATCGGTCTATCGTCTTACTCAGCGAGACACACTCTTTAAGGAGGGAAACCGATGAGAGTGTTTTTAGTCAGTTTCTTGGCCGCCTTCGCAAGTATTGCGCTGTTCTCGGCCGTACATCTGGCCGGGCAAGAGGCCGGAGCGGTTGAGTTTAGAGTTCCCCACCTGGAGCAGGTCCCTGAGGACACGGTCGAATTCCGGTCCTCCCCAACTGCTGCCGACTGCAACTACCTGCGTAATCCAGATGAATTCCTGCGCTCGACGGAACTCCATCGGAAGGAAGTGTCTCGGTGGACAGAGATCGTTGGAAGCCAAGTCAGGATGCTCCCCGCGAGTGGCGATTTACAGACCGGCGCCGCCCCTGCGCGCATGCCGCGCAACAACTTCATCGATGATTACATCTTTGGCCGTATGGAAGGGGCCGGCATTCAGCCCGCTCCACTGGCATCGGACTTGGAATTCCTTAGACGGGTGACTTTCGATATCACCGGCAGGCCCCCATCCCCGACCGAGATTTTCGCTTTCGTTGCCGATCCGAATCCGAACAAACGCGATGCTCTGGTCGACAAACTGGTGTGGACCTTCGAGTTCCTCGACAAGTGGACGATGTTCTTCGGAGACCTTTACAAGAACAACGCCACCGCGACAAACGTGGTCCGCTACAATCAGGGCCGCGACGCCTTCTACGCGTACATCCGACAATCCATCGCCGAGAATAAGCCTTACAACCAGATGGCCCAGGAGATGATCGCCGCAGCAGGCGATAATTTTGTAAATGGTGCGGCGAATTGGCTGGTGGGAACCACCGTTCCCATGGGTCCGGCACAGGATACCTATGACGGTGGCGCAGTCAACGCGGCACAGATGTTCCTCGGCATCAATGTCGTGGACTGCCTGCTCTGTCACGACGGAGCGCGACACCTCGATTCGTTGAATCTCTGGGGCAAAAATGAAACCCGGGCCAACATATGGGGGCTTTCGGCGTTTTTCGCCCGGACTCGTATGACCAGGCAGGTGGTCAGCCAGACACCGCTTTACGCCGACTTCATCGTCTCTGAGGCGGCGACCGGCGACTACATCCTGAACACAACTAGCGGCAACCGGCAGCCGCGGCAGCCGCAGGGCGGCGTCAACCGAATCATGCCGAAGTATCCGTGGAATGACCAGACGATTCCGGCTACTGCAAATCGCTTGCAGTCCCTCGCGACGATCCTCACCAGCGATATTCAGTTCTCGCGCGCGACCGTCAACTACATTTGGGAAAAGTTCATGGTCGAGCCGTTTGTCTCGCCCTCCAATTCGTTTGATCTCGCGCGTCTGGACCCCAACAATCCGCCACCAGCGCCGTGGATGCTGCAGCCCACGAATCCCGAACTGCTCAATGCCATGGCGGTCTGGTTCCAGGAGAACGGCTACGATCTGCGGTACCTGATGATGATGATCGCCAAATCCAACGCCTACCAGTTGAGTTCGGCCTATCCCGGGCAATGGAAGCCGGAATACGTTCCGTATTACGCCCGCAAGTTCGTTCGCCGTCTGGATGCGGAAGAGATACACGACGCCATTGTGAAAACCACCGGGGTCCTTCCCAGCTACTCTCTCGACTACCAGGGATCCTTATATGGCTTACCTTCAGTGAGCTGGGCGATGCAGTTCCCTGACACGAGTGAGCCCCGCTCTAACAACACGGTAGCCCAGTTCCTCAACGCATTCGGACGCGGCAACCGTGACCAGGTGATGCGGAGCACCAGCGGTTCGGTCCTTCAGGCGCTGAATATGATGAACCATTCTTTCGTGACGTCCCGGATCCATGCGAACAACAATGGGTCCAACGTCCAATGGATACTTCGGTACACGTCGAATCCGGACGCCATCGTCGAACATCTCTTTCTATCCACCTTGTCGCGGCCACCGACGCCCGAAGAACGTGCTGTAGGTGCAGAGGTCATGAAATGGCTTGGAAACCAGCGTGGCGCAGAATCGATGCAGTGGGCGCTTCTGAACAAACTGGAGTTCCTTTTCAATTATTGATCAGGGGACGATCATGAAAACGATCACGGAACCGATCATCAATCGTCGTATATTTTTCGAGATCGCAAGCGCAGGCGTTGCGGGCTACTTTCTTTCTCCGTTGGACGTGCTTGCACAGGCTGGAACAACCTACCAGAAGCCGGCTGTCGTCATGAACAGCGCCAGGTACGCCATCTTTATCCTACTGGCGGGTGCGCCGAGCCATGTGGACACTTTTGACCTGAAAGTCGGTCCATGGACGCCGGCAAACTTTCAGCCCACAACTTTCGATGGAGTCGATTTCCCCGCGGGCTTGCTTCCCAATTTGTCGTACCAGTGGGGCCAATTCGCCTTCTTGCGGAGCTGCCAGTCGAACGCCCTCGTGCACTCATTGCTCCAGACCTGGAATCAGATTGCTCGCAACCCGACGACTTCGACTGGAAAGATTGCACCAAACATCGGCTCGATTGTGGCTCTGGAGTTTGACTCGCAGCGGCGGCGGGACCAGGTCTTGCCGGGCTTCGTTTCTTTGAACACGGGCGGCAACTTGATTCGCAATGGGTATCTGCCCGCACGTTATTCCCCATTTGACGTTACCGCGAACGCTGGTGGTCTGACGAACCTTCAGCATCCGGACGGCCAGGTCAGCTTTGGTGATCGGCGCCTCGTGGTGGAGGCGCTCAACTCGGTGAATCCCGTGCGTGTGGACTTCGATGAAATGCGTGACTTCTACACCAGCGCACAGAGCATGATGTATGATCCCGCCGTCAATAACGTCTTTCGGTTCTCGCCAACGGACCAGCAAAGGTACGGCAACTCGGGCTTCGGCAACTCGTGTATCGTCGCTCGGAACCTGATCGCCGCCGATCTCGGTACGCGCTACTTTCAAATCAACCTCGGCGGATGGGACAACCATTCGAACATCTACCAGGCCAATGCCGGAATCTACAATCCGGCCCGGCAGCTCGACCAAGGTCTTGCAAACCTCATCGCGGACCTCGCGATCATGCCGGGCTCGAACGGCCGAAGCCAGCTCGACCAAACCTTGATTGTCGTCAAAGGCGAATTTGGACGAACGGTGGGCAGCCTCAACGGCCAACAGGGCCGCGACCACTACGCTGTTCACACGACCTTGTTCGCCGGCGGTGGCGTCCGCGGCGGCCGGGCGATGGGAACAACGACGGCCGACGGGCGGTTTGTCGACAGCCCGGGCTGGTCGCAGGAACGGCCCGTCGCACCGGAAGATATCGCCGCAACGATCTACTCGGCGCTCGGGATCAACTACACGACGCAGCGTCGCGACGACCCACTGGGTCGAGGGTTCGAGTACGTTCCATCCACGTCAACTTGGCCTCCATATCCGGTCGTGGAGCTATTCCAGTAGGCGTCAATCTGGTTTGGGTCCCGGAGCGGCGGGTTGGCTGTTTAGTGGCCCGCCCTTAGCCATTACCGATAATCCCGGATCCGCTGTTTGCTATAGTTCGTCGGTTCAACGATTTGCTATGCGTTCATGCAGGCGACCGGCATGGTCAACGATCACATCATAACCTGCTTCAAATACCGCTAGGCCTTTTCCTGGAACCGTCGGCGATGTCGCGCTCACGGATCGCCGACCGTCATAGACCGCCGCTACAGTGGATTGGGCCGGCACACAACGCAACTGCAATTTGGGCGACTAGAGAGAAACGGACTCACTAGCCGCCGGAAAGGGCTCCGACGATGTAGATTTCGGCGCCTGTGGTAATAGGAGTGGCGAGGTCGCGTACCTTCTCTTCACCGAGAAAGATATTCATGTGCGGCCGAATCCGCCTTTGCTCGTCAATCACGCGGAAGGCCAAACCGGGGAAACGGCTGTCGAGAGCCGCGATCGCTTCCCCGACGGTGGCGGCCTCGACCTCTATTATCTTGAGACCCCCGGTATAGGAGTAGAGCAGTGGTGCGATCCGAACCCGAACGGCCGCCATCAGTCCAGTCGCGCCGCAGTAAGGGACATGATCTTCGGTAGACCCGTGGCGAGACTTTGCCAGGAGTCGCCCTCATCGGCGCTTCCCCATACTTCGCCTGAAGTCGTACCGAAGGCCAGTTCCAGCGATGCGCCTCCGTTGTGCGCCATTGCCTGGCGCAGCACCGTGTGCCAAGCGCGGGACGGCAATCCGCGATCGAGCCGTTGCCAGGACTCGCCGCCATCGTGCGTGCGAAACACGGCGGGCTTCCCTTCCACGCTGGTGCGCGGCCAAACCGTTCCGCCGTCCATGGGCACTACCCACAATGTCTTGTCATTCCTCGGGTGACAGGTAATCGGGAAGCCGATGTCGCCGATCTCTTTCGGCATGTTGTTGCCGATCTGCTTCCACCGCTGTTCTTTGACACCGTCCTGCCAGTCGAGCCGGTAGATGCCGCAATGATTCTGGTGGTACCAACGGCGAGGGTTGGCCGGATGGATTACCGCGTCATGTGGATCGTGACCGTACTCGTATTCGCTGCCATTCTCTTTGGGAGGTGCGAAATCCATGGCTACACCCCCGTTCACGGGCCACCAGGAGCCGCCTTGATCTTCCGAGAGAAACAAGCCGCCACCGGAAAGCCCGAGAAACATCC
>Ga0066710_100008199_pt1 | contig 10108 bp, 9 predicted proteins | sample GraSoiAngelo_159_FD_79666 | JGI IMG/M metagenome (GOLD analysis project Ga0066710, IMG submission 79666) | Grasslands soil microbial communities from the Angelo Coastal Reserve, California, USA - 14_1009_16_40cm | ecosystem: Environmental > Terrestrial > Soil > Grasslands | place: USA...
ATGTTGAGCGTCGGGGGGCCGAGGAGGGGCAGTTGGTAGAAGTGGTCCATCACCCAGATCGAGTCGAAGCCCGATTCCTCGGCGGTGACGGCAATGTCGCTCACTCGCTCGAAGAGGGCGTCGTCCGCGACGCCGGGATAGGTGAACGATGGGATCTGGAGCCCGAGGCGGATCATGGGACACGCTACCGCCGCCTCAGCGACTGCGGTCACAGCGACCACTGTCACAGGCAGGGAGATGCCCTCCCGGTCGCGAAAGACCTGTGCAACTGCTGCGAACCGGCCATGCTGGGCGCGATGAATCGCGCGTCAGTGGTCCTGGCGGGCTTCGGAGCGGGCTCGATCCCGTTCTCGAACATCGCGTCGCGCCGGACGCGCGGCGTCGACCTGCGTGAGGTGGGCAGCGGCACCGTGTCGGGCACCGCCCTCTACCGGGTGGCCGGGTTCACGCCGCTGGCCGTGGCCGGAGTCCTCGGCGTCAGCAAGGGCGCGGTCCGCCCGCCCCGCCGGGCGTCCCCGTCCTCGCCGCGGGTCTCATCGCCGGGCGCCTCGCGCGCCAGACCGGCCTCGGTTCGTTCGTGGCGCTCGCCGCGCTGGTGCCGGTGCTGGCGCGCACGAGCGGGCGGCGCGGCGCGGCCGCCGGCGCGTGCGTCGCGTTGCCGATGGCTGCGAAGCGCCTCGCCGGCAACCGGCGCGTGGCCGGGCCCGCACGCCGTCGCGCCTACGTGCGACGCCTGTTGTTCGACAACGACGGCGGAGTCGTGTGAAGGACCTGCTTCGACGCAAGGGCTTCCGCTCGTTGCTCATCGGTCAGGGCGTCTCCGCGCTCGGCGACTGGATGGGCACGATCGCGCTGATGGTCCTCGTCTCCCAGGAGACCGGATCGTCGACCGCGGTCGGGGGCATACTCGTGCTGCGCCTCATCCCCGCGGCGGTCGCCGGTCCGCTCGCGGCACGCCTCGCGCAACGCTGGGACCGGCGGCGCACCATGCTCACCATGGACCTCGTGCGCGCCGGGATCGTCGCCGTGGTGCCGCTCGTGAGCGCGCTCTGGTGGGCCTACCTCTGGGCCTTCATGCTCGAGCTCGCGAGCCTCGCGTTCCTGCCCGCGCGCGACGCGTCGATCCCCGAGCTGGCCGGCGACGACCTTCCCGTCGCGAACGGCCTCGTGCTGGGCTCGTCCTACGGCACCATCCCGTTGGGCGCGGCTGCGTTCGCGCTGGCAGCCGCGCTCACGCACGTCCACATCGGCATCCCCGGAGCCTGGAGCGCGAACTTCGCCCTGGCGTTCTGGATCGACGCGGTCACCTTCCTGATCTCGTTCGCGTTCGTGCGCGGCATCGCCGACTTGGGGCGCGGGAGACGGGCCGACGGCGCGCCGGTCGAGGGTGGGCTGGGCAGCCCGCGCACCTTCACCGAAGCGCTGCACATCCCGCTCATCCGCGCGGTCATCCCCGCCACGTTGACCGCCGCCCTCGGCGTGGGCGCGCTCTTCTCGCTCGGCATCGTGTTCGTCCGCGACCTCCTGGGTGCCACGAATGCCGAGTTCGGGGCGATGATCGCGCTCTTCGGCGTGGGCGCGGTCGGCGGCCTCGGCCTCCTCTCGCGGCGTCGCGAGGCCGACCTGCTGGTCACCGTGCGGACGGGTGTGGCGGCACAGGGCATCGTCATCGTGGTGTTCAGCCTGGCGCCGACGCTCGCCGGTGCCTTCCTCGGAGCCGTCGGTTTCGGCGGGGCGGCCGCCTTCACCCTGGCGGCAGGGATGAGTGCGCTGCAGAGTCGCCTCGAGGACGAGGAGCGCGTGCTCGCGTTCACCGTCTTCCACGTGGTGATCCGCGGCGGACTCAGCCTCGCCGCCCTCGGGGCAGGCATCGCGGCCGACCTCGTCGGCGGCGTGAGCTGGCCGCTCGTCGGCCACCTCGAGCCGGAGCGAATGGTGTTGTTCTGCGCCGGGGCGCTCGTTTTCGTCAGCGCCGGCTTCGTCCGCGAGTCCGCGCCCGAGCAGCCGGCGCGAAGGGAGGCGTGGCGTGTCCGTCTCCATCGTCACTGACAGCGCGGCGTCGCTCCCCCCCGACCTCGCTGCCTGCCACGACATCACGGTCGTGCCGATGTCGCTGACGCTCGGGGGGATCTCGTACCGCGACGGTGACCTCAGCCTCGCCGAGCTCCTGTCGCGCCTCGACGAGGGCGTCACCACGTCGGCGCCGTCGCCCGGTGAGGTGGCCAAGGCGGTCGAGGAGAGCTTGGGAGACGACGGCGTGCTCGTGCTCACGATCGCGGGGACGATGAGCGGAACGTTCCATGCCGCCCACGTCGCCTCCTCGTTGGTCGACGGCGCGGTGCGGGTGTTCGACACCGAGACCGCGGCGGGCGCCGAGGGACTCGTCGTGCTCGCGGCGGCGCTGGTGGCACGCGACGGAGGTCGGCTCGATGAAGTCGAGGCGACGGCGGCCCACGTGCGCGATCGAGTCCGCCTGGTGGCGACGGTCGACAGCCTCGACCACCTCGTCCGCAGCGGGCGCGTGCCCGGCATCGCGGGGCGGGCCGGGCGCAGCCTCGGTCTCAACCCCCTGTTCGAGTTCCGGCGGGGTCACCCCCGGCCGCTCCGCCCCGCGCTCAGCCGGCCGACGGCGCTCGACCGCATGACCGCGGCGCTGTTCAACTCGCGGGTGGCCGGGGCGCGGCTCCATGTGGCGGCGCTGCACGCGGGGGCGCCCGAGCCGGCCGAGCGGTTGCTCGAGCAGGTGCGCGCCGAAGTCGATCCGGCCACCGAGTTCCTCGGCTCGTTCAGCCCGGTGATGGTGGTGCACACCGGGCCGGGCCTGGTCGGCCTCGCCTGGTGGTGGGACGAGCGCCCGCTCAGCTGACGGAAGCGACCCGCATCGCCAGCGCCCATTCCACGGCGGCGCAGATGGCGGGGATGCCGGGCGCGTCGAAGGCGTGGCCCATGCCCGGCACGAGGTCGATCCGGCGCGGGTCGTTGGCCGCCGCGTAGAGCAGCGGCGCCTCGCGTGGGGAGATGAACCGGTCGATCGTGCCGTGCACGATGGCGAGGGGCGCGGTGATGCGCGCCGCGAGCCCGTCGGGCGCCTCGGGACGGGACCAACCCCGCGCCAGGCGCACGCCCATGTAGCGCGCCGCCAGGTGGCGCCCCGGGGGCGTCTGGGTGAGGCCCGCGGCGAGCAGGCTGCGGAGGGTGCGGGGGATGCGCCAGCCGGCCGGGCTGCTCACCGCGACCACTCCCGCGAGGTCGGCATCGCTCGCTGCATAGCGCATCACCGCGATGGCACCCATGGACGCGCCGAGCACCACGACCCGATCGGACTGCTCGCGCGCGAGGGCCACTGCCGCGGCAACGTCGTGACGTTCGGCGTCGCCCAGGGTGCAGTGGCCGCCGGAATCGCCCTGGCCCCGGCCGTCGTACGTCAGCACGGCGTGCCCGCATCCTCGGAGCGCATGGGTCACGGCGAGCACGGCGGCGTCGTCCTTCGAGGCGGCGAAGCCATGGGTGACCACGACGGTCGTCGCCGACTCTCCGCCGCTCGACGGCCACTGCCGACCGGCGAGCGTGACCTCGTCGACGGTCGTGAGAGTGACGGCGGAGCTCACCATGGCCCCCGCAAACATACCGGCCGGACAGCTCACGCGGAGGTGACGATGGCGCGGCGGCCGCGCAACACCCCGATGCGGCGCATCGAGCGCTTGAACCAGACGGTCGAGATCACGATCGCGCTGCCGGTGAGAGTCCATGAAACGAAGGTCTTGGCCAGGAGGTAGATGGCGAGGTCCTGGCTCACGAGCAGCCAGATGGTGACGGCGGCGTTCAGCATGTTGGTGAGCGCCCAGAGCAGCGAGATGCGCATGAAGAAGCGCCGCATCGCCGGGTTGGCCAGCAGCGACTGGGGGAGTGGGCAGAAGTCGGCGGCCAGGCGCTCGGCGAGGGGTCGGCCCGCGGGTACCGACAGGAGGAACGCGGCGGCGACGGCGATGGTGCCGAGGGTCGGCTGCAGGAAGTACACGAAGACGCTTCCGCTGCCGAACGCAATGATGCTGCGGACGGTGAGCGCCGTCGCGCCGAGGAGGAGGACGCCGGGAACCCGGCGCCGCGTGATGAGCCGGCAGGCGACCGCCCCGTAGGACCAGGCGATCGCGGCCAGCAGCGCTCCCCAGACGCCGATGAGCCACAGGCTCAGATAGAAGATCCCGAGAGGGATCACGGTCGCTTCGACGATGTGCGGCAGGGCGTGACGTGCCAGGTTGCGGAAGCGGGGGATCTCCCAGGTATCCGAGTGCATATCGTTCTTTCTCGGCCGGAGAGCACTGGAACTGCAGGCCGTTCTCTGACCTGCCGGCGAACGTCACGCTAGCCGGACACGAGCTCGCTGCCCGGCCACCCCCCGAGCGCAGCCCGCGCCGCCGCCGTGATCGACGTCACGTGGCCACGGCTCCCACGCCGTCGTACGGTGACAGCCGTGGGACGCGGCTCCTGGATCGCTTGCGACGAGCAGAAGGTCAAGGCACCCGTGCTCATCTCGTTCCTGCTGGCGAACGCAGCGGGCGCGGTGCTGTCCTTCATGAGCGGGCAGCTCGCCAATCCGCCTGCTCGCGGTGCGGCCGGCGACATGCGGTACCTCCACGTCTTCATTGCGTATCTCGCGGTCATGGGGATCGTCGGGCACAGCATCGGGCATCGCATCTTTCGAAACGCGTGCGGCTGGCTGGTCCAGCAGCGACGTCCCGACGAGGAGGAGCGCCGCGCTGTGCTCGCAGTGCCATGGCGCTACGCAGTGGTGTCATTCGGCATGTGGCTCGGCGCGGCCGCGCTGTTCGGTGCGCTCAACGTCCGGTGGGAGTCCGACGTGATCACCGGCGTGCGGGTAGCACTGTCCATCGTCCTCGCCGGCCTCGCGGCTTGCGCGGCGACGTACCTGCTCGTCGAGCGGTGTATGCGTCCGGTGTACGTCCACGCGCTCATGGCGAAGGATTTCGACCATCGTCACGCGAGGTTCGGCATCCGGCCCCGCTTCCTGCTCTCGTGGGCCTTCGGGTCCGCGGTCCCGCTGCTGCTCGTCGGCGTCGAGCGCCTCGGACGGCCCGCGGGCTTCGTGCAGCCCGTCGCCAGCCTGGTGTTCCTCATCTCGACCGGCGTGGTGACCGGCGGTCTCGTCATCTACGCCGCGGCGCGCTCAGTCGCCGATCCGATCGACGCCGTCCGGGACGCGCTCACGCGCGTGCGGGCCGACGACCTCGACGTGCAGGTCGCGGTCGACGACGGCGGCGAGATCGGGTTGCTGCAGATCGGGTTCAACCAGATGGTCGAGGGGCTGCGCGAGCGGCGCACGCTGCAGGACCTGTTCGGTCGCCACGTCGGGCCCGGGGTCGCGCGCCAGGCGCTCGAGCGGGGGGTCGCGCTTGGAGGGGAACGACGCGAGGTCAGCGTGTTGTTCGTCGACATCGTGGCGTCGACGGGGCTGGCCGAGAGCCGGCCGCCCGACGAGGTCGTCACCGTCCTCAACGTCTTCTTCGACTCGGTGGTGCGCCGGGTGGGCGCCGAGGGCGGCTGGGTGAACAAGTTCGAGGGCGACGGTGCCATGTGCGTGTTCGGCGCACCGGAGCCGCAGGTCGATCACGCGAACCGCTCGCTGCGGGCGGCGCGCACGCTGCGACGCGACCTGCTCGCGCTGGCGGCCTCCAATCCCGGTCTCGACGCGGCCGTCGGGGTGTCGTCGGGCATCGTGGTCGCCGGCAACGTCGGCACCGAGCTGCGCTACGAGTACACCGTGATCGGCGATCCCGTGAACGAGGCGGCCCGCCTCACCGAGGAGGCGAAGCGGCGTCTGGGCCGGGTGCTCGCGAGCGACGAATCGGTGGAGCGGGCCACGAGCGAGGCGGTCCGGTGGCGGGTCGTCGACGAGCTGTCGCTGCGCGGGCGGCAGCGGCCCACGCTGGCCTACGAGCCCGCGCCCGACGACAGCGCGTCGGCCAGCACGGCGTCCGCCGCGCCTCGCTCGGCGTCCGAAGCGGGCTCGCCGGAGTAGGCGTCCCATTCGACGATCCGCACCGCGTCGCCCCACCGCTCGTGGGGCATCGGAGCCCGCCGGAGCACGTCGACGTACTCGCGCACGCTCTCGCTCGGCCTTCGGGGCCGGCCCCGCTCCTCGCCCGCTCGCTCGAGGCGATCGACCCAGGACTCGCCCCACGACGCGGGGCGCGCCGCGCGTCGTCGCGCCCGGAGCACCCGCACCCGCCGGGTGCCGGCCAGGGCGATGCCGGCGACGACGAGGATGACGAGGGTCTCCGGGGCGCGGTCCGGCAGCGAGGGAAGCCGCGCCGCGACGAACGAAGAGAGACCTGCACCCGCGGCATGCCGGGCCTGCTCGCCCGCGAGGGGCACCTCGGCGGTGGGGTCGAAGCTCTGCCAGCCGACACCGGGGAACCAGACCTCGGCCCACGCGTGCGCGTCGCTCGCTCGCACCTCGTAGAGGCCGGTGAACGGGTTGCGCTCACCGGGTGCGTAGCCGACCGCGAGCCGCGCCGGGACCCCGAGGGAGCGCAGCATCACCACCAAGCTCGAGCCGATCTGCTCGCAGAAGCCCTTGCGGGTGACGAACAAGAAGTTGTCGACGGCGTCCTCACCGGGGGGAAGCGGGGGCGCGTCGAGCGAGTACGCGGTGTGCGTCGCCATCCATCGCTCGAGCGCCCGCACCTTGTCGTAGCGCGTCGGCGCGCTCGCGGTGACGGAAGACGCGAGAGCGCGCACCCGCTCGGGCGTCGTGGGCAGCTGGAGGTAGCGCGCGGTGAACGATGACGGCGGCGGCGGGAAGGGTGTGTCCGACTGCCGCAGCCGCGCCGCGGTCACCGGGGGACGCCGGCTGACGACGGTGTAGACCGCACCCTGCTGCAGCTCCACGCCCGCACGGATGGTCCCGTCGGAGAGCTGGAACACACCGCGGTCGGGGAAGTAGAGCTGGGTCGGCACGTAGGCGCCGAAGATGAGATTGGGCCCCGGCCGGGCGACGTAGAACGTCTGCACCAGCTCCTGGGCCGCGTCGTCGAGCGAGTCCTCGGGGCCGATCGGTAGATCGAGCGGCGCCGGTCCGCGTAACGGTCGTGGGCGCTCGGGGCTCGTCGTCCACCGGTGGCCGTCCCAGTGGTCGAACGTCTGCCCCCGCCAGCGGTCCGGTGCCGACGCGCGCACGCGCATGACCAGGGTGTCGTCGGGGCGACCGCGCACCGCGGTGTCGAGGCTGGTCGAGAAGCCGAAGTAGCCGAAGGACGCTCGCTTCCCGCCGCTGCGACCACGACGAGCCGGACGAGCCGGGTCGTCGTCGCCGAGGGACGGGTTGCTGAGGCCGCCGGGCACCACGCTCGGCACCACGTGCGGCAGCTCGGCGGGGAAGGTGATCGCCCGGGCCGCGCCGGCCGCGGGCACGACGAGGAAGGCGCCCGTGCCGACGAGGGCTACGAGCGCGATCGCCAGCGCGACCGGGCGAGCCACGTCGAGTGCGACGTTTGCGCGTGCTGCCATCGCCTCGGCGGGCAGCCGGGGCAGGTCGCGCAGCTCGCTCCGGTGGGCGAGCACGAGCGCGGCCAGCGCCGCGGGGGCCCACAGCAGTAGGTGCACGCCGTAGGTCAGTGAGATCGACAGCACACCGGCCACCGCCATCAGCACGAGGCTGGAGACCAGAGAGAACAGGAGATCGCGCCGGGCGGGCACGTCGAGTGAGTGCAGCACCTGGACCCAGAGGAACAGCTCGGCGAGCGGGATCTGCACCTGGTCGAGCGAACCGCCCCCGACACCGGTGGCGGCGTGCAGAAATCGGCTGAAGGCGATCATGACGCCCACCGCGAGGCCCGCCTTGAGCAAGAAGCCGTCTCGGTGGCGGGTGACGTGAGAGAACGCGAAGGCCGCGGGGATCCCGGCGACCACCGCGAGCTGCAGGGCGAGCCCGCCGACGCCCTCGCCCGTGACGGCGAGGCCGGCCACGACGACGGCGACCATCACCGCGACGCGCAGGGCGATCGACTCCTCGGCGGGAAGCCGGGCGTTCACGCGCTTGAGGGCGGCGAGCACTCAGACCGCGCAGGCGTCGACGCGCACGACCGCGCTGCCGGCTGCGACCGCGACTTCGGCGGGCGGGCCCCCGACCGCCCGCGCCAGGCGCCGGCTGACCTCGACGGGCGAATCGACACGACCACCGACGGGGCCGCCCCGCTCCGCAGTGCACATCGTGACCGGTGCGCCCGCCGCCAGGGCGGCATTGGCGATACCGGCCGCCCGCCCGGCCGCCGTCTCCGCGGCCGCGCCGCCGCCCCGCAGATCGACGACGAGCACCACGCCCGGTCGGTGGGGAGCGTCGAGCTCCTTGACCATCAACGTCCCCGTCCGGGCCGTCGCCGGCCAGTGGACGAGCTTCACCGGATCACCGGGCACGTACTCGCGCGCGCCGCGCACGACGTCGCCGTCCCGCCATCCTGGTGCCGACTGTTCGTCCGCCCCGCTCCCGCGGGCGCCGGGCGGCGTCATCTCCGTGTCGATCGGCGCGGGGCCCACCTCGACGGGGCGGGTGAGGGGGATGTGCACGCGCCGCCGCCACCGCACGAGCCCGAGCGGCCACGCGCTCGTCACGTCGACAGCGACCTCTCGGAGGACACTTCGGCGCGCTGGCACTGCGATGGTCTCACCCTCTGCGGGCCCGTCGCACGCGAACCACGACCCCTCCGGCTCGACGAGACGGGCACGCAGGTTGCGCACCCGGACCGGCACCGAGACCGTGACGCTGAGGGAACGACCCGCCGTCGCGTCGCGCGGGGCACGGACCTCGAGGCGGGCGCGTCGCAGCGCGAGCGGCGGCAGCACCACGCTCACCGCGAGCACGCCGACGAGACCGGACAGCAGCACCATCAGCCAGCCCGAGCCGGTCGTGCGGGCGATGACGAAGATGGCTGCGCCGATCAGCACGAGGACGGCCACGGCTCGGCTGACCGCGGGGCGCGGCACGCCACGCGCACCGGTGCCGGCGCCGGCGGCGCTCACGCGCGCGGCACCGCGACCGACTCGACCACCTGTCGCACGACGGCGCGCCCCGCGACGGCATCGGAGCCGCCATTGAGCATCAGCCGGTGTGCGAGCACGGGCGCGGCGAGCGCTTTCACGTCGTCGGGCACCACGAAGTGGCGACCGGCCATCATCGCGGTCGCCTGCGCCGCGTGCAGCAGCGCGAGCGCGGCGCGCGGGCTGGCTCCGAGGCGCACGTCACGGTGGGCCCGCGTGGCCGCGCCGATGTCGATGATGTAGTCGGCGACGGCCGGCGCGCAGTGCACGCGCCGCACGACGGCGATGGCCCGGCCGAGGCTTGCAGGGTCGGTGACGGTGGGCAGGCCGACGAGGGCGTCGACACCGCCGAGCCCGAGGAGCAGATCGCGTTCGGCGTCCCGACCCGGGTGCCCGAGCTCCAGCACCAGCGCGAAGCGGTCGCGCTGGCCCTCGAGGAGCGGAAAGGTGCCCGCGTGGTCGAACGGGTTCTGGGTGGCGATGAGCACGAAGGGATTCGGAAGGGGATGACTCGTTCCGTCGACCGACACCTGCCGTTCCTCCATCGCCTCCAGTACCGCGGACTGGGAGCGCGGCGTCGCCCGGTTCACTTCGTCGGTGAGAACCACGTTGGCGAACAGCGGTCCCGGGCGGAACTCCCAGGTCTCCGATGCCTTGTGGAACACGGACACCCCGGTGAGCTCGCTCGGCAACAGGTCCGGGGTGGCCTGGATGCGCCGGAACGTGCCGCCGACGGAGCGGGCGAGCGCCTTGGCGAGCAGCGTCTTGCCGTGCCCGGGGACGTCCTCGATGAGCAGGTGGCCGCCGGAGAGCACGGCCGCCACCGCCAGGCGGAGGGCCTCGGGCTTGCCCCGGATGACGGTGGACAGGTTGGCGAGCAGGGCCCCACCCAGCTCGGCCACCTCAGTGGCCGGTCGCGCTCGCTCGCCGCTGCGCAGAGGCGAGGTCATCTCTTCAGTTTCGACCCGTTTGCGCGGCCCCTTTAAGCCTCAGCCCGGCCTTCGGCGACGCGAAACTCAAGACTCGTCCGCTTCCTAAACCTTGGCCGCCATCC
>Ga0066710_100008200_pt1 | contig 10108 bp, 9 predicted proteins | sample GraSoiAngelo_159_FD_79666 | JGI IMG/M metagenome (GOLD analysis project Ga0066710, IMG submission 79666) | Grasslands soil microbial communities from the Angelo Coastal Reserve, California, USA - 14_1009_16_40cm | ecosystem: Environmental > Terrestrial > Soil > Grasslands | place: USA...
AAGGGGGCACGGGCGGCGGTGTTGCCGGGAGTGGGCGCGTTCGATGATTGCATCACCGCGATGCGCAAGCAGGAATTGCTCGAAAGTGTGAAGGGATTCATCGCGTCCGGTCGGCCTTTCCTCGGAATTTGCGTGGGATATCAGGCGCTATTCGAGCGCAGCGAGGAATTCAACAGTTGCGCGGCGGGGCTTGGAATTTTTAAGGGGAGTGTGGTGCGGTTCGCGGAACAGCCCGGATTGAAGATTCCGCAGATCGGATGGAACCAGATCGAATTTGCGAATGGCAAGTGTCCGCTGTTCAAGGGCATTGCGGACAAGTCATATGTTTACTTCGTGCACAGCTTTTTTCCGAAGCCGGTGGATCCGTCTATTGTTTCCGCGCGTACGGAATACGGCGAGAAATTCGCATCAGCGATTTGGAGGGACAACGTTTTTGCAACGCAGTTTCACCCTGAGAAAAGCCAGGCGGTAGGATTGAAGTTGTTGAAGAATTTCGTGGAGCTCGTGGCCTGAGCTAGGGCTTCAGCACAATCTTTCCGCTGAGCGTGCCCTTTTTGCCGATGGTATTCTCTTCCTGGAGCCTATGCGCGGTCGCGGCTTCGGACAGCGGCAGCACCCGATCGATGTTCGGCTTGAGCTTGCCTTCAGTGAGCCAACGATTGATCTCGTTTGCGGCGGCGCGTTGCTCGTCGGGCTGTGCATTGAAAACGGCAAAGCCGTGCAGCGAACAATCGCGCGTGTAAAACAGGCCGACGGGAAACGACGGACGTGCGTCACGGCCCGCCATGAGCACCATGCGCCCGCGAAACACCAGCGCTGGAATCGCGCTGTCGAAGTCGGGTTCACGAGTCGTTTCCCACCAAACGTTCACGCCCGCGGCCGCAGCTTTCTTGATTGCCTCGGCCACGTTCTCGGTTTTGTAATTGATGGCAACATCGGCGCCGAGTTTGCGGCAGGCGGCGGTCTTTTGGTCACTCCCAGCGGTCGCGATGACTTTTGCGCCCATCGCTTTCGCCATTTGGATGACGCTTGAACCCACGCCACCGCTTCCGCCATTCACGAACAGCGTTTCGCCGCTCTTGAGTTGCGCGCGAGTAATGCCGACGTGTGCGGTGATGCCGACCAACGCGATGGCCGCAGCGTCTTCGTCGGAAACGCCGGCGGGTGTTGGATATAAGTCCTGTTCGTCAACGGAGGCCAGCTCCGCGAAGGTTCCTTGCCGGCCCATCATGCCTTGGTTGCTGCCCCAGACGCGGTCCCCGGGTTTGAAGCGAGTGACTTTCGAACCTGCGCGCTCGACGGTGCCGGCGAGATCGCAACCAACAATAAAAGGCAGCGGGAGGTCCACTTTCACGCCCCCACTGCGGATGTAGGTGTCGATCGGATTTACGGCGACGGCTTTAATGCGGACGAGCACTTGCGAATCTCCGAGTTTCGGCTCGGAAAGTTCCCCATATTTGATGTTTTCGGGCGGGCCGGGCTTTTCGATGAAAGCGGCTTTCACGAATCAGTTCGAGGCGACCTGACTTTTGCCAACGCAGAAGAGCTTGCTGTTGGTGCGGATGAAGAGCTGTCCGCTAGCGACGGCAATCGACGAGCGAATCATGTCATCCCCTTCTTCGCCCATCGAAATGGTGCTGATAATTTCTCCCTTGTTCGCGTCCACGACTACGACGTCGCCCTTGAAGTTCATGCCATAAATCTTTCCATCGGCTCCGGCTGGCGAAGCTTCGTATTTACTGCGGCCGGGGGTTTCGACTGTCCACTTCGGCTGTCCGGTCTTCGGATCGACCCGAGATACGTTCTTCTTCCAGTCGCTCCAGACAAAGAAGTCGCCGTCGTAGAATAACGGCGTTGGCACGTCGGTCGTAACGCCACGTTGCGCATCGCTTTTCCATGCGAAATCGCCGTCGCTGAGCGTGCCGTTTGCGCCGGCGGCGATGCCATAAATCGGTCCGCCCTTGGGTGTGCACGCCAAAATAACACCCGCGCCGGCAACAGGCGATGGCACCAGGCGCCAATGGCCAATCCGCTGCGGATTCCATGTGCCCCAACGCCAGAATTCTTTGCCGCTCGCGGGGTCATGCCCGGTGAGGGCATCGCCGCCGGCCAGAATGATTTCTTTGCGCCCGTTATATTCGAATGGCATCGGCGTATTAAACGACTCGCGGGATTCTTCTTTCGCCTCGCTCGGACGCACATGCCGCCAGAGCGTCTTGCCGCTGCCGGGATCAATCGCGAGCAAATATGATTCAATGCCGCTGGGCTGTTTGCCGCGGCCCTGCACCGGCACGTCGCGCTGCAGCACTTGCATGTAGAGCTTGCCATCGTAGAGGAGCGGGCTGGTGGAGAATGTCCACAGGAACGCGAAGTCGCCCTCGTCTTTCTGAATGTTCCGCGCCCAAAGTTTGTTGCCGCCGAAATCGAACGCGACGAGATCACCATTGCCGTAGAAAAATATTACGCGCTTGCCATCAGTCGTAGGGGATGGCGAGGCGAAAGTGCTTTTCTCGTCCTTTTGGTAAGCATCGGCGACTTTGTGTTTCCACATTATGGCGCCGGTCTTGCGATGCGCGCACACGGCCCACAGCGAGCGGGTACTTTTATCGCTGGTTGTGACAAAGACGTGATTGTCCCAAATGGCTGGCGACGCCGCGCTTGGACCTGGCAGAGGCAACGTCCAGGCGATATTCTCGGTTTTGGACCACTTGGCGGGCAGGTTCTTTTCCGGGCTGGAGCCGTCAAAGTTCGGTCCGCGCCATTGGGGCCAGTTGGCAGCCGAAGCAGCAACAGCCATGAAGCTACAAAACGCGATGAGAGCTAACCTTTTCATGTGAATTTTTGATTCGACCGCCCATGCGCGGCGGTTTATTCATGAAAGAAGATTGTGACCATCTGCCTGCGAAGCAATCATAAATGTATATGAACATTATCGCTTACTCCTCCAGCCGACGGGCGTTTCTGCGCCGAGCCGCGTTTGCCAGCGCGCTGTTGACGGTGCCCGGAGCTTTCGCTGAAGAACTCGTGCGCACACCGCCGCAAACTGAAGGGCCATTTTACCCCGATCACCTGCCACTGGACACTGACAACGACCTGATCATCGTTAACGACGCGACCACGCCCGCTGTCGGCGATATCACGTGGCTAAGCGGGCGCGTGTTGGATGCGCGCGGCGAGCCCATTCGCAATGCGCTGGTGGAGATTTGGCAATGCGACAATAACGGCGCTTATCTGCACAGTCGCACCGGCAATCGCGAGAAGCGCGACAGCAATTTCCAGGGTTTCGGCCGATTTCTGACGGGATCAAGTGGCGAATACCTGTTCCGCACCATCAAGCCTGTCCCTTATCCGGGCCGCTGCCCACACATCCATTTCGCGATCAAGATGAAGGGCCACAAGGAACTCATCACGCAATGTTATATCGAAGGCTTTGCCGGGAATGAACGAGATGGCGTTTATCGCGGCATTAAGGAGGAAAAGGCGCGCAAGTCTGTCACGATTCCATTTGCGCCCATGAAAGGCTCGCGCATCGGCGAACTCGCGGCGCGCTTCGAGATTGTGATAGGGCTGACGCCGGAAGCGGCGTAACACCGCGTCAGTTCGACGCAAAGGCGCGTCGAACCTGCGCCCGAGGCGGGCGCGCTCCCCAGCGCGTTAGGAAAGGGATAGCTTTACACCCACTTGCTGGAGGCATAAAGTCTAGATTATGGCTGCAGAATTTGATGCCTCGGAATTCGTGGACGACGATTTTCAAACCGCTCGCAAGTCACCGGGAGGCGCCGAGCCGTCTCGCGCTCCCACGCGCGAAGAGGTGGACGCGAAAGTCACCAACATGCACCAGAAGCTCGCCGAGCTGAAACGCACCCAGCAGGAACTCGAACGCGAACGCTCCTCGCTCGAAGACATTCGGCGCCGCCAGGTTGAATTCACCACTGGCCGGCAGGAGATGATCCAAAATCTGACCCGCGGGGTTGGCTTGTTGCACGAAGCGGAATTCGCCGCACGACGCGATGCGGAACAAATGGCCAAAGCGCTGGCTGGTTTGCGCGAAGGATTGGAAAAAGTCCAGGCGATCCGCGAAGAGAGCTGGAGCCGCGAGAACCTGAATGCCGAACTAACACGCGCCAACACAGCCGTTGAAAACGCGCGCATGGAGTGGAATGCCGCGCGACTGAAGTTTGAAGTTCTCAACGGCCCGACTGCCGCGGAAGAAGGGGCTGCTGAACCGACCCACGCGACTTTGGGCGACGCGCTGCGCGAAAAGAGCTATGCCGAATGGTGCAAGCTGGGCCTGGCCTTGACGTGGCCGCTGGCGCTGGCGGCGCTTGGCATTTTCGTGATATTGCTCGTTTTTCTGCTGCGGTGACGCTGCCCTATGGGATTGTTTAAGAAAAAAGCCGATCCCATTTCCGAGCGCGCCCGCGCCTTAAACCAGCAGATCGCTGACCTCGAAAAGCAGATCACGCGGCTGGCTGACAAAATTGAGACGGAGCCGCCGGAAGAATCGCCCCCGCCCCCGGAGCCCGCTCCCGTGCAGGACAAGGTAGGGCGAGGCGTCCCAGCCGAGCCCCCCTCGGTGGGTCCGCGCCTGCGTTCCACCGCTTTCCCCCAAAGCCAGGTGATCGTCCACACACGCGCGCGCGACAGTTCCGAACCTGTGTTCGAGGAAGTCCCGAACAATCCATTCAAGACCAATGGCGACGAACCGACACCGGAACCCGAGCCGGATATCGGCGTCCGCAAGGGCAACCTCTCGGAGATGTGGAAGCGCATACAAAGCCAGTTCAAGAACCCGCCCGCCTCAAACCCTAAATTAGTAAGTTATTTAGCGGCAGGGAGCATCCAGGGCTTGCGGCCACTGCGCTATGAGAAACGCGTCGCCCGCAACCGCTTTATCGCGCTCGTTGTCGTTCTCGGCCTCGTGATCTGGGGATTGCTGGCCGTATTTCTCAGGAGATAAGGTGGAACTCACCATCGAATGCCTCCGGTAAGTTCATCGGGCACCCCGATCTCCCGGTATCGCGACAAAAAGCGGAACAATCCGCAGCTTGTGGGACTGCTGGCGGAGGGCGACTCCTGGTTTTCGTTTCCGCCGTGGCTGCGCACGAACATCCTGGAGGAGTTGATCGAGATCAACGGCGGCTTCGCTGCGTGGCTGACTACGGCCCAGAGCGGCGACGAAGTGCGCTCCATGATGTCTGGTCCCGAGTTTGAGTATATGGTGCGAATTCTCGGAGAAGAGGATCTGCAGTTCGACGGCATCCTTTTCAGCGGCGGCGGCAACGACATCGTCGGACGCTGCCTGCTGCCACTGCTCAATCGCTATCAATCTGGCATGACCTGGCAGGACTGCATCAACATGCCGCGGTTGGATCGACGTTTCCGCGAGATCGAAGATGCATATGAAGAACTGCGCGCGCTCCGCGATGATTATCAGCCGAACGCCACGATCTTTACCCATGCTTACGATTACGCCACGCCCAGCGGCGCACCGGTCCGCGTGCTATGGTTTCAAGTTGGTCCGTGGCTCAAGAACTACATGGAGCAGAAAAAAGGAATCCGCGACCAGAACCTGCAAAAGAAGATCGTCGATTACATGCTCAGCCGATTCGACGATCTGCAGCTCGGGTTGGAACAAAAGCATGACCGTTGGAAATACGTGCGCACCCAGGGCACGCTGGCGAACAACGAGTGGAAAGACGAAATTCATCCCACCACTGCCGGATTTAAAAAAGTCGCGCGCAAATTCCAGGCGGCGATTTCTCAGGTGTTCCCGTCGCTGCCCGCGCCATAATCCGAACGATCAGCCTTGCCACGGCGACCGACTTTCCGTACTGCTTTTGCATGACTTCATCATTGGCGGGGAAGCTCGGAGTGGTGTTTGGCGTGGCGAATAAGCGCTCGATCGCGTGGGCGATCGCGCAAGCCTGGCACAATCAAGGCGCGAAGCTGGCCTTCACTTACCAGGGCGAACGCCTGAAAGAGAATGTCGAGGAGTTGGTCGGAACGTTCGGCCAGGACACGCCGATCCTTCCGTGCGACGTCACCAAAGACGACGAGATCGCGCGCGTGTTTTCGGAAGTCCAGCAACGCTTCGGCAAGCTGCACCTCATGCTGCACTCGGTTGCGTTCGCGCCGCGCGAAGCCCTAGAAGGCAATTTCCTCGACACGAGTCGCGAGGCTTTTCGGGTCGCGCACGATGTAAGTGCCTATTCACTCGTGGCGCTCGCGCGCGCCGCCGCGCCCATGATGACCGAAGGCGGCAGCATTGTGGCCATGACCTATTACGGCGCGGAAAAGGTCGTGCCTCATTACAATGTCATGGGCGTCGCCAAAGCTTCGCTCGAAGCCAGCACGCGCTACTTGGCGTATGACCTCGGCCCGCGCAAAATCCGCGTGAACTGCATTAGCGCCGGCCCGATGAACACGCTCGCGGCCCGAGGGATCGCCGGCTTTACCGACATGCTCAAGCATTATGAAGCGCACGCGCCATTGAAGCGCAACGTCCTCCCTGAAGAACTCGGCGCGACCGCCGCCTTCCTCGCCAGCGACGGCGCGGCGGCCATCACTGGCCAGGTCATCTACGTCGATTCCGGCTACCAGATCATGGGCATGTAAGCAGTTTTTTGTTTCTTCCACTGGCTTTCAGCGTATAATTCGCCAACTTATCCCCGTAAGAAGGGCATGAACGGTCGCGGTATGAAAGCAGTGGGGGTCTTCCCCAAAAAACGCGCAGTGGACCTCATCACCCAAGCGCCGCCGCAAATCCATGGCCCTAAACAGGTCAGAATCCGCACCATCGAGGTGGGCGTTTGCGGCACGGACCGCGAAATTTGCTCCTTCGCTTACGGCACCCCGCCCAAAGGTTCGGAATATCTCGTGCTCGGGCACGAGGCACTGGGCGAAGTGGTCGAGGTGGGCCCCGAGACGCGCCGATTCAAAGTAGGCGACCTTGTCGTCCCCAGCGTCCGCCGGCCCTGCGCGCACGCGAGTTGCGCGCCCTGCCGCGTCGATCGCCAGGATTTCTGCTCGACCGGTGATTTCACCGAGCGTGGAATCAAGATGACGCACGGCTACATGACGGAATTTTTCGTGGAGGAGGAAAAGTTCCTCACACCTGTACCGCAACAACTCCGCGACGTCGCAGTGTTGGTCGAGCCGCTAACCGTCGCGGAAAAAGCCCTGGAGCAAGTTTGGAAAGTCCAGGACCGACTGCCCTGGGGCAACAATGGTCACGGCAAAACCGCGGTCGTGCTCGGCGCCGGGCCAGTGGGCATCCTGGGCGCGATGGCGTTGCTCGTGCGCGGCTTCCGCACGCTTGTGTATTCCCGCTCTCCAGCGCCGAACCCGAAGTCCGAACTCGTGAACTCCCTCGGCGCAAAATACGTCTCCTCGCAGACCGTCCCACTTGAAAAATTTGCGGTCGAGAGCGGACCGATCGACCTGGTCTACGAAGCCGTGGGCGTGGCGAGCATTTCATTCGAACTGCTGAAGCTTCTCGGCCTCAACGGCATTTTCGTGTTCACCGGCATCCCAGCGCAGAAACCAGCTATCCCGATCGAGGCCGATTCGCTCATGCGCGACATCGTGCTGAAAAACCAGGTCCTCGTCGGCACCGTCAACGCCGATGCCGGCGCCTTCGGGGCGGCCATTCACGATCTTGGCGTTTTCAAGCAACGCTGGCCTGATGCCCTGCGCGCGGTAATCAGCGAGCGTTACCCCATGGACGCCTACCACGACTTGCTCATCGGTAAAAACACCGGCATCAAAAACGTGATCTCGATCGCGTGAGCCTCAACGATCCCGTAGCAGAAATCGAAAGCGGCAGAGGACTGCCGCACTCCAGGACGCATCGCGAAATCCGACAAGTTTTGGAGTGGGGCAGTCCTCTGGCGCTTTTGATTTGCGTGTTGACCGCCCGACCCTGCCTGCGTGCTCGAATGCCATCGGTTGCCGCTTAACCTGAGCCAATCATGCCTGGTCTCGTGTCATGATCGATCCAGAACTGGCGAAAGCCGTCAGCGATTTCGGCCTCGAAAAGTACAAGCGTCACATTTTTCTTTGCGCGGACCAAAGCGAACCGAAATGCGCGCCGCGCGACAGCACGCTCGCATCATGGGATTTCCTGAAGAAACGGCTCGCGGAATTGAAACTCGTCGGCCCTAACGCGCTCGTTTATCGCAGCAAAGTGAATTGCCTGCGCGTCTGCACGCGCGGACCAGTCGCGGTCGTATATCCAGAAGGCGTTTGGTATCACTCGTGCACGCCCGAAGTGCTCGAGGAAATAATCCAGGAGCATCTCATGCAGGGGCGCATTGTGGAAAAATTCGCATTCGCAAAAAATGATCTTTGCAACAATCCTGAGCGTGCTCGCAACGCCTGATTCAGCGGTGGGGCGAGCGTACTCGCGAGCCGCCGGCTGTGGCAAAGCGCCGCTCGTCAGTAGCTTCGCCCCACCACGTGCGAGTCCGGTTCAAGGCTTTCTCTGTTGCGTTGTGCCTTTCCTCATGCAACAGATGATGCAGCGGATGAAGTTTTGTAAAGATTGCGCGACACCTATTGAATTCACCGCCAGCTTTCTTATAGTGCGCACGTTCAAACAATGACCAGTAACAGTTCCGGCCACGCCGATTGGGACATCCAGGCGGCTCGCAACCTCTACAACATCCAGAGTTGGGGCACTAAATACTTCGACATCAACGATGCCGGGCATGTCATCGCGCGCCCGTTACACGAAGCGGGCGCCACCGTTGATCTCACCGACGTCATCGAAGAAGCCAAAGCGCGCGGCCTGAAATTTCCGGTGCTGATTCGTTTCCAGGACATCCTTCGGCACCGCGTCGAGTCCATCAATCTCGCCTTCCGCGCCTCGATCAAGGAATTCAACTATCAGGGCCAATACCGCGGCGTGTTCCCGATCAAGGTCAACCAGTTGCGCGAAGTGGTGGAGGAAATTCTGGACGCCGGCCGCGCCTTTAACTTTGGTCTCGAAGTCGGTAGCAAGCCGGAGCTCTTCGCCGGACTGGCCCTCCAAAATCAAGCTGGTGGGCTCATCATTTGCAACGGCTACAAAGATGCCGAATTCGTGCGGATGGCCCTGCTTGGCACCAAGCTCGGCAAAAAGGTGATCATGGTGGTCGAGAAGCTCGAGGAGCTGAAGCAGATCATCACGATTTCGCGCCAGGTCGGGGTCGAGCCATTCATCGGCATGCGTGCGCGCCTGCTCAGCAAAGGCATGGGCAAATGGTCCGAGAGCGCCGGCGAAAATGCCAAGTTCGGGCTGAGCACTCTCGAACTGCTGACCGCGACCGAGCTCCTCAAATCCGAAAACCTGATGCACTGCTTCAAGCTGCTGCATTTCCACATTGGCTCGCAGATTCCGGATATTCTCACGGTCAAGAAAGCTGTCCAGGAAGCCGCGCGCTATTACGCCAAACTCGTGAAGATGGGTTTCAAAATTGAGTTTCTCGATGTCGGCGGCGGTCTGGGTGTGGATTACGACGGCAGCCGGTCGGCATTCGATAGCTCCACGAATTACACGCTCCAGGAATACACGAACGATATCGTCTATTACATCGGTGACGTTTGTAATGCCGAGAAAGTTCCGCACCCTGACATCATCAGCGAAAGCGGCCGCGCGATCGTTGCACATCACAGCGTCTTGATTGTGGAGGTCTTCGGCGCCATCGAAAAGATTCGGCCAGAGACGGTTCTCGATTACAGCGACACCGAAAACGCCCTTGTGAAGGAGCTGGTCGACATCAAGCGCAACCTTGGCAAGCTTAACAAACTCGAGGCGTATCATGATGCGCTGGAACGGAAAGAAGATGCACACCAGATGTTCACGCTTGGCATGCTTGATCTGGCGGACAAGGCCAAGATCGAGCACCTCTATTGGGAGATCAGCCAGGAGGTCGTCCAGAGTTTCCGCGGCCAGGCCTATATCCCGGAAGAGATTCGCAAGCTCGAAGACAGCCTGGGCGACCAGTACCTTTGCAATTTTTCCGTGTTCCAGTCACTGCTCGATCATTGGGCGCTCGGCCAGCTTTTTCCGATCATGCCCGTGAATCGCCTGACTGAGCGCCCGACTCGCGAAGCCACGCTGGTG
>Ga0066710_100008201_pt1 | contig 10107 bp, 6 predicted proteins | sample GraSoiAngelo_159_FD_79666 | JGI IMG/M metagenome (GOLD analysis project Ga0066710, IMG submission 79666) | Grasslands soil microbial communities from the Angelo Coastal Reserve, California, USA - 14_1009_16_40cm | ecosystem: Environmental > Terrestrial > Soil > Grasslands | place: USA...
GCACCGCTGCCGCGAGCGCGCCGACCACAACGGCCGCGATCACCTCGGTCCGACGCGACGCGAGCGCGGCAACGCCCCCGGCGAAGAGTCCCGCCAACCCGAGCACGATGACGGGAGCGACACGTGGGGTATTGCGCAGCGCCAATCCGAGTGACGTCCCGTTCGCGAACGCCTTGAAGAGTTGCCCGTACCAGCTCGGGTGGTGGAACGGCCACGCGCCGACGCCGACCACCGTTCCGACCAGCACCAGCACGACGAAGTATGCGCGGTGGCGCCAGCGGATCACCGCGGCGGCCACGAGCGCGATAGCGGGTACCGCGAAGCTCAGACCGACGACCCAGAAGTCCGACAGGTAGTCCTTCGACTGGTCGATCGACGGTCCCAGGCGGTCGAACCCGTAGAAGAACCAGTTGCCCAGGCCCCGCAGCAGGTCGAGCGGATTCGACGACCGCGTGACGACGTGAAGGCTCTCGGTGAGCTGCAGTACCGGGAGCCCGTAGGCGCCTTGTATTCGTAGTCCGACGGCCCACCAGAGGGAGACCCCGAGGGTGAGCACCGCAATCCGGCCGGCGGCGCGCAGCGTCGTCATGGCCGCGGTTCGGCCGCGCAGCATCTCGAGCGCCAGCCACGTCGCCGGTGCCACGCTGGCGAGCAAGAGCGCGGACGCGTTCACCCCTCCGATCGCAAACATCACAAGCGCGAACAACGCGGGGTCGCGCCATCCACCTCTCCGCACCGACCGAATGGTCAGCCCGACCAGCCAGGGGAGGCCTGCCCACGGCAGCAGGATCAGCGAGATGCGCGCCGTGAAGGCGAGCTGGTACGGCGTCAGCATGTAGATCAACGCGCCCGCGATCGCGCCGGCGTGGCGGGCGCCGAGCAACCGGAACAACCACAGCGCGCCGAGCCCGGCCGCGAACGAGATCGTGCCCCACCACAGGCGCTGCGCCACCCAGTCGGAGAACCCGAGCTGCTGCATCACCCAGTAGTAGGGACCGATCGGGAACAGGTAGCCGAGGTGCTGGTGGGAGACGGTGCCGGCGCCGACGTGGGGGTCCCACATGCTGGGGACGCGGCCGAGGAACCGGCCGGGGTCGAGGTAGAGGTAGGAGTTGTTGTCGCCGCTGACCTTCCCGCGCGACGACAGGAGGAACGGCAGATATGCCACCAGCGCGAAGCCGACGGTCTCGGCGCCTCCCCCGGCGTATCGTCGCGCGGCCGGTGCCGCCACCCCCGTCATGTCGGCAGGATGCTAGGCGCACGCTCTGAGAGTTCCGAGCCGCGCCGTGGCCGTAGAAGGCGCAGGGCGCCGACTACCGTCTCCGGCCGGTGGGGGCGTCGGAGCGGACCTTGGTAGAAGAGCGCGTCATGACGCCGACCGTGCAATCTGGTCGCGACATGCGCGCCTTCCTGCGGCGCTACTGGATCCTCATCGGGTTGGTCGCGCTGGTCTTCGGCGGCGCGGTCGTCGTCAAGCTGGTGGTTTATCCCGCGTTCTCGTGGAACCGCGACGAGGTCGTGTACCTCTGGCAGATCCGGGCCCTGCGCGCCAGCCAGGTCTTGCCGACCGACGGCGGCGCACCGCTGTTCTTCCAACCGTGGCTGACAGGGTTGCGGGCGGGCCACTTCTTCTCGCAGTACACGCCCGGCTGGCCCGCCGTGCTCCTCGCGTTCGACGTCGTGCTCGGCTCGCCGGCGCTGGCGCTCGCGGTGAGCGCGGCCGCGGCGGTGCTCGCCATCTACACGTTCACGCGCGAGTTGACGCGCGACCACGTGCTCGCCCTCGTCGCGGCGGGAGTGATGGCGGCTTCGCCGATCATCGCGGTCCAGAGCGGCGTGTACCTCGGCTACTTGTTCACCCTTGCTGTCGGCCTCTTCGCGGGTGCCGCGCTCCTGCACGGTGTCCAGTGCCAGAAGCGGTGGCCCCTCGTCGTCGCCGGAGTGTTGCTCGGCTGGCTGTTCATGACCCGGCCGTTCGACGCGGTGCTTTGGGGCGCGGCCTACGCGGTGTACCTGCTCGTCGCTCGGCGGGGTGAATGGCGCCGCCTTGTCGGTGCTGCAGGCTGGCTCGCGCTCGGCGTCGTGCCGCTGATCGTCGCGACCCTCGTCTACAACCGACACGTCACGGGAGGGTTCACCAGGTTCCCGATCACCGCGGCGGACCCAATCGATACCTTCGGCTTCGGCAAGCGCCGTATCGGCACGCGTTGGCCAGCGTCGCACTACGACGTCGAAAACATGTTCCGCGGCATTGGGCGCAACGCACTTTTCCTTCCCGAGTTCCTCCTCGGGAGCTACCTCGGCGCGGGTGTCGGCGCCGCCGCTCTTTGGTTTCGCAGGCGGGACCGAACGACAATCGCGCTCGTCGCGCTCGGCGTCGCGTTCCCGATCGGGTACGCGTTCTTCTGGGGGATCTACCTGTCGAGCCTGACCGCCAACCTCAGCGGACCTATCTACTTGATTCCTGCGTTCGCGCCACTCAGTGTTCTCATCGCGTACGCCCTCGTCGAGACGTGGCGGCGCCGGCGCGCCTTCGGGCTCGCGCTCAGTGCCCTATTGCTGGTCGCGACGATTCCCTTCACGGTCGACAAGCTCCGGGTCAACCACACGATCAGCGAGTCGCAGCAACCGTGGAAGCACGCGACGGATGCCATTCGTGGTCGCGCGTTGGTCATCGTCGAAGGCTCCGGGCCCTACCTTCTCCACCGCAACCCATACTCGGAGAACGGCCCCGACCTCGACAACCGTCTCCTGTACGCGGCAGATCGTGGCGCGGAGAACTTCAACCTTATCCGCCGCTATCCGCACCGCACGGCCTACCTCGAGCAATCGAACGCGCTTCCTGACGACGCCGCAATCACCTCCCACGTCGGCGTGCCGAAGGTCAGTGTCCGGCCGTTGCAAACCCTGAGCAGTCCGGCCATCACGTTCCGAGTAAGAGTTCGACCGGGTGGCCAATATGCCGTCGCCTACCTGCAGGTCGGAGACCATCGCGAGATCCGCACACTGACGGCGGACGCAGCGCCAAACGCCGTCTACGAGACCGAATGGACCGTCGGAGTCTCGCCGCCCGACAGTGCGGACTCGTTCGTCGCCCTGCCCGGACCGGCTGGGAGCGTGGAAGTCGGCATGGGGTACGGCCCGAACGCTCGTCGCGCGTTCAATCGGCGGCACTTCGCGGAGCAATTCCATTACGTCATCAACGGGCGCACGGTCGAGATGCTCACGCCCTCGGGCAAGCTGATCTTCGAGCCAGCCAGAAACAAAGAGGGAAAGAAGGTTCGGGGCAAGTTTCATGGTCGTTATACCGACACCATCCCCGGTTTGGACGTGACGGCGACGACGGCAGCCGGATCGGGTGGCCGTTGACGACGAGTAGCGTCGATGGGCGCCCGATGAGCGATCAGAGCGACACCCCGGAGCGACCGCACCTCGCGTACATCCCGGCGCTCGATGGCCTGCGCGCCATCGCGGTCATGGCCGTCCTCGCGTACCACGGTGGCGTCAGCTGGATGGTGGGCGGCTACCTGGGCGTCGATCTGTTCTTCGTGCTGAGCGGCTTTCTCATCACGTCACTCCTGCTCGGCGAGTGGCGTCAACACGGCCGGATCAACCTGCGGGAGTTCTGGCAACGGCGAGTGCGGCGTCTATTGCCGGCGCTCGCGCTGGTGCTCGTCGGTGTCATCGCCTACGCAGCGGTCGTCGCAAATCGATCTGAGCTGTCGCGCATCCGCGGCGACGGGTTCGCGACCCTGGCATACGTCGCCAACTGGCGATTCGTGTTCAGCGGTCAGAGCTACTTCGACGCGTTCGCGACCCCGTCACCGCTGCGTCACGTCTGGTCGCTGGCAATCGAGGAGCAGTTCTACCTGCTCTGGCCGTTACTCCTCGTGGGGTTGTTGAGTCTGCGGCGGCTGCGAGTCGAGCGACTGTGGACGATCATCGTCGCCGGGGCGGCCGGGTCGGCGGTCCTGATGTGGGCGCTGTACCGCCCGGGTCACGATCCCTCCCGCGTGTACTACGGCACCGACACCCGGGCGCAGGCGCTGCTGGTCGGCGCCGCGCTCGCCGCGGCGATGCCCCAGTTGCGCAAAATCCTCTCGCCCGTCGGGAGCGTGCTCGGTGTGGTTGGCGCGGGCGTCGTCGGTTGGATGATGGTGACCGCGCGTGACACCGCGGGCTGGATGTACACGTTCGGGTACCTCCTCGTCGGGGTGGCCGCGGCGGCAGTGATCTTCGCGGCGGTCGCGCCCGGTCCCATCGCGCGCGTGCTCAGCCCCCGGCCATTGCGCTGGGTCGGGATGATTTCGTACGGCGTGTACCTGTGGCACTGGCCGCTGTTCCTGGTCATCACCGAGCAACGGACCGGACTCGACGGCGGCGCACTCTTCGGGGCGCGCGTCGCCGCAACCTTCGTAATTGCGACCGCGTCGTTTTATCTGGTCGAGCGCCCGATCCGCCGCGGCGCGTTGGTGCGTTCGTGGCGAAGGCTGGCCTTGATCCCGGTGACGGCCGTGGTGTTGGTCGTGGCATTGATCTTCGTCACCGACCGCGGCCCGGTGCGCCTGATCTCGACGGAGGCGGCGTCGGCGGCGGTTCGCGGCCAGGTCCGAACCGGTGCGCCGGATGTCGCGCCCTCCACGACGCACTTGCCGCGCCGCATCATGGTGGCCGGCGACTCGGTTGCGGAGACGCTCGCGATCGGTATGCAGCACGCCTCCGCCGACCACGGCATTCAGGTGTTCAACCAGGGCCGCCTCGGGTGCGGCCTCGCCCAGCGGGCCGAAGCGCACCGCGCCGGCGAGTGGAATCGCATGGATCAGTCCTGCGACGCCTGGCCGGAGCAGTGGGTCAATGCCTCGATCCGGTGGCGACCGGAGATGACGCTGATCTTGTTCGCAGTGTGGCCGCTGCTCGACATACGGGGCGAAGGTCGCGAGCTTCCGCTCGGTTCGCCCGCAAACGACAAGTACCAGCTTTCCGAGCTCGACTACGGCGTGCGCTTGCTCGAAGCGGAGGGGAGCCAGGTGGTGCTGTTGACGTCGCCGTACAACCAGGGCTCGCCGCCGCCGGGCGTCAACTGGGAGGAGAACGAGCACGCGCGCACCGACCACTTCAACGAGCTGCTGCGGCGTTACCACGAGGAGCATCCCAACGTCGGCCTGATCGACTTCAACGCGTTCCTCTCACCGGACGGCACCTACCAGAACGAGATGTTCGGCCTCGAGCTCCGCGACGACGGCGTGCATTTCACGCAAAACGCGGGCGTGTTGTCGTTTGAATGGCTGCTGCCTCAACTACCGCGACTCCCCGGCCCCTGATCTGGGTAGGGAGCGGTAGCTCGGCGCCGCGGGAGAGCGGTCAGCCCAGATCGAGCGTGGGGCCGCGCTCGGGACGAGATCGGCGCGCCCCGGGTTCGTCTTCGCCGTCGTCGGCCGGGTGTTCGACCACCGCAATGACCCGGGTCTGCATGAACCGAGCCGTCCGCACGATCTGACCGGTGCGCGTAACCTCGGCCACCTCGACGACGCCTCGTGCCGTCGTCGTCTCCAGCCGCCGCCCCGCCCGCGCCGCGATCAGCTCGTAGGTGCGGATGCCTCCACCGCCGACGTCGACCACGACCTCGACCCGGTCGCCTTTCACGGGCCCCATGATCGCTTATGCGGCGCAGCGGGGCCACCGGTAACGTAAACGCGGCACGAGTGAGGTGACGTGGAACTGGAGCTGAGTCCGGACCAAGAGGTGTTCCAGGACTCGACGCGGCGCTTCCTCGAGGCCGAGTGCCCGATGACCCGGGTCCGCGAGCTCGCCGAACACCCGGATGGGTTCGAGCGCGACTGGTGGCAGCGGGGCGCGGCCCTCGGGTGGACGGCATTGCTCGTGCCGGAGGAGCAGGGTGGCGGCAGCATCAGCGGGCGGGGCCTGATCGACCTCACCCTCGTCGCCGACCAGTTCGGGAGGCACGTGGCTCCGGGTCCCCTCGTGGCAACGAACGTCGTGGCGGCGGCGCTGGCCCAGTCGGGCACACCGGAGCAACAAGTCGAGCTCCTGCCCGGGATCGTGGCGGGTGAGATCGTGGCGACGTGGTGCGACGGGTGCACCGTCGATCGGGTCGGTGACGGCTTCGTGGTGCGCGGCGCGGCGGCACCCGTGGAAGCGGGCGCGCAAGCCGACTGGCTGCTGGTCACTGGAGATGACATCCAAGTGCTGGTGCCCGCGACCGCCTCCGGCGTGCAGGCGACGCCGCTGCACAGCCTCGACCTCGTGCGGCGCTTCGCCACCGTTCGGTTCGACGACGTCGAGGTGCCGGCCTCGGCGGCAGTCGCACGCGACTCGGTCGAGCGCCAACTCGACGTCGCGTTGGTGATCCAGGTCGCCGAGATGGTCGGCGCCGCCGATCGCGTGTTCGCGTTCACCCTCGAGTGGGCGTTCGACCGCTACTCGTTCGGACGACCACTGGCGTCGTACCAGGAGCTCAAGCACCGCTTCGCCGACATGAAGATGTGGCTCGAGGCGTGCCACGCGACCGCCGCCGCCGCGGCGAACGCCGTCGAGGACGAGGCGCCGGATGCCGCCGAGCTGGCGAGTGTCGCCAAGGCGTACGTCGGTGACTTCGGCATGGAGTTGATGCAGGACTGCGTGCAGATGCACGGCGGCATCGGCCTCACGTACGACCACGATCTGCACGTGTTCCTGCGACGCGCTACCCAGAACCGCGCGCTGTTCGGCTCACCGGCGTGGCATCGCCAGCGCCTCGCCGGGTACCTCGAGGAAGCAGTTTGATGACGCAGACAGTCAGCGAGGACACGCAAGTGGAGGATGTCGAATCCTTCCGTCGGCGAGCGCGGGCGTGGCTGGCAGAGAACATGCTGCGCCTCCCGCCGGAGCCGCAGCACTCCGTGCGGCGGGTCGAGTACTTCGCCGACGCGGACGATCGCCAGGCGCGGCACCGCGTGCTCCAACGCCAGCTGTTCGACGGCGGCTTTGCCGGAATCACCTTTCCGCGCGAGTACGGCGGGCTGGGCCTCAGCGCTGCGCATCAACGGGCGTTCACCGAGGAATCCGTGGTGTACGAGATGCCGGGGCTGTTCAACATCCCCACCTTTTCCATCTGCGGGGCGACGCTGCTCGAGTTCGGCACCGAGGAGCAGAAGCGACGCCACATCCTCGGCATGCTGCGCGGAGACGCGCTCTGGATCCAGTTCCTCTCGGAGCCGACCGGCGGTTCCGACCTTGCGGGACTGCTCACGTCCGCGGTGCGTGACGGTGACGAGTGGGTGCTGAACGGATCGAAGATCTGGAGCACCGGCGCGTTCCACGCCGACTGGGCCCTGTGCCTCGCCCGCACCAACTGGGATGTGCCGAAGCACCGCGGCCTCACCATGTTCATCATGGAGGTCCACCAGCCGGGGGTGGAGATCCACCGGATCAAGATGGTGAACGGCTCCATGGAGTTCTGCCAGGAGTTCTTCACGGACCTGCGCATCCCACACTCCGATGTGCTCGGCGAAGTCGACGATGGCTGGCAGGTCGCGACGCGGCTGCTGTTCCACGAGCGCAACGCGGTCGGCGGCGGTTCGACGTTCGTCAGCGGCCGTGACAACGTCCAAGGCGCCGGGCCCGACGACTACCTCCTGCGGCTGGTCGACGTGTCGGGACGGCTCGACGACCCGGTGGCGCGCGATCTGCTCGGTGAGGCGCACACGTTGAAAGTGGTCGAGGCTCAGATCGTCGACCGCATCTCGCGGGCCATGCGAACCGGGGTGATGAACGAGAACGCCGCCAGCATCCTGCGCCTCTATCGCGGCGTCATGTCGACGCGCCTCTCGACCATCAGCCTCGACATCGCCGGTCGAGGAGCGGCTGCCTGGACCGACGACGACGCCGCGATCGGTGACGTCGGCATGCGCTTCGTGTCGCGGCAAACGAGCTGTATCGGCGGCGGCACGACCGAGATGGCGCGCAACTCGATCAGCGAACGTGTCCTCGGCATGCCGCGCGAACAAACCGGCGACCGCGACATCCCGTTCAAGCAGGTCCGCCGCAACGCCTAACTTGCCCGCTCTAGGCGGCGGACACGTCAACCCTTTGGCGTGCTCCGGGGGAGGCCCAGGTAGCGCTCGGCGATCATGTTGCGGTGGATGTCGGTGCTTCCGCCGTAGATGGCCGTGCCCTGCGCGTAGCGGTGGGCGTACTCGGGGAACCCGTCAGCCACCGCGCCGCGCTCGCCGTGCTGCACCAGCCCGGCGGGACCCACGAGGTCGAGCAGATCAGCCGCATCCCGGATGAGCAGCTCCGACGACAGGATCCGACCGCTCGGACCCGTCACGAGCCCGGACACCTCGACGTCCAACGCGACCTCCGCGAGCCGCACGCGAGCGAAGGGATCGTCGAGGACGCGCCGACCATGCTCGTCGCGCGTGTCGCGCGCCCACTCGCTGACCGCGCCGAGGAGCTCGCGGGTAGTGCTGACGTACGACTCGTCCGGCTCGCGTAGCCCGAGGCGGCCGCGTCGGTTCGTGCCGTGCTCGGCGCCGAGGGTGCCCGACAAGACCGCCCAGCCCTCGTCGGCCGGACCGAGGCGGTGGTCGTCGCCGATGCGCACGTCGTCGTAGTAGACGAAGTTGGTGCGCTCGCCCCCGAGCGTCCCGATCCCCGTGATCTGCACACCCGCCCGATCGAGCGGCACGAGGAACATGGTGAGCCCGCGGTGCTTGGGCGCGTCCGGATTGCTGCGCGCCAAAAGGAACGAGTACTGGCAGACTTGCGCGCCGGTCGTGAACATCTTCTGCCCCGAGATCACCCATTCGTTGCCGTCTCGGGTCGCGCGGGTGCGTACGCCCGCCAGGTCCGATCCGGTGTCGGGCTCCGTGTAGCCGAGGCAGATGCGCACATGACCGGATGCGACTTTCCGGAGCACGTCGGCCTTCAGGGCTTCGTCGGCGAAGTCGCGGACCCCGATCGTGGTGAGGACCGTCGTCCCGGCGACGATCAACGGCGCGTTGCTCCGCCGTAGTTCTGTAACCAGGATCTGGTGGCGCAGCGGGTCGAGGGCGGCGCCGCCGTCTTCCACGGGCCAGTCGGGTGTCAGCCAGCCGCGCTCCGCCAGCGCGAAGTGCAGCGCTTCGTTGAACCCCGCCCCGGTGCGACGCTCCTCTTCCAGCACCTCCTCGGTGACGTGCTCCGCGCAGAACGCGCGGACCTCCTTCCAGAACGCCTTCGTCGCGTCTTCGAGCGTGATGCGGCTGAAATCCATCGCCTACTCCGCGGGACCGTAGAGCGCGTCCGCAATCGCGAGCAGCTCTCGTTGCGGGTCACCGGCGAGCAGACTCCACGACTTGGCTCGCCGGAAGTACAGCTGGAGATCGGATTCGAGGGTGAATCCAAGCCCGCCGTGCACATGCACGCCGACCGTGCACGCCAGCTCCGCGGACCGCGTGGCGTGGAGGAACGCCATCGGCACCAGCGCCTCGAGCGCCTCCGGCTCGTGCTCGGCGAACCACGCCGCTTTGCGCGTGAGCTTTTGGGCGCCATCGAGCGCGATCGAGACGTCGGCGATTCGGTGCGCGACCGCCTGGAACGTGCCGATGGGGACGCCGAACGCCTGCCGATTCTTCGCATGCTCGACCGACAGCGCCAACGTGGCCCCGATCACACCGAGGAGTGCCCCGGCAACGAGCAGCTTCCACTCGCGCACCGCATCGTCGAAGTACTCATGGGCGCGCGCACCGGTCGCGAGCACGGCGCGCGCTTCGTCCGTGTCCGCCACGTCCCACCACGCCAGCGGTGCCGACCCGATGTTCGCGGCCGCCGACTGGTTGGCCGCCACCCGCTGCGCACCGACGACGACCAGCTCGTCGCCGTCGAGCGCCACGACCGCGTCCGCGATCGCGCCGGCCGGAAGCAGCTGCGGCGTCCCCCGGCGCGCCGGCGCGAGTGCGATGGTCACGACGCGGCTCCCGTCGAGCACGCCCGCCAGCGCCTGACTCCCGGCATCCCCCGCGCGGGCGAGCCCGCGCGCCGCCACGATCCCCTCGATGAGCGGCACCGGTCCCAACGATCGGCCGCCCTCCTCGGCGACTAGCACCCGCCCACAGGGGCCCGCGC
>Ga0066710_100008202_pt1 | contig 10107 bp, 8 predicted proteins | sample GraSoiAngelo_159_FD_79666 | JGI IMG/M metagenome (GOLD analysis project Ga0066710, IMG submission 79666) | Grasslands soil microbial communities from the Angelo Coastal Reserve, California, USA - 14_1009_16_40cm | ecosystem: Environmental > Terrestrial > Soil > Grasslands | place: USA...
GGCACGAGACGGTGGGAACTGTAGGGGCGGGCCTTGTGCCCGCCCAGGGGGCAACCACAAGGGTGCCTCCAGCGAAACGGGCTGTTTCATCGGTGGGGCCGACTATCAAGCCATTCGACGGATCGAACGTGTTCCTCTTCACACCGGCGCCGGCTTATCGGATGCATTACAACGCGGCGCGCGGCGTGGACGTTCCGGAGTATCCGCCGGTGGGCGCGCGCATCGACTATTACCTTGCGTCGCCGTCAGGAAGAGTGACGCTCGACATTGTCGATGCAGCCGGCACCGTCGTGCGCAGCTACACGAGCGAATCGCGTGGCGCGGCAGCGACCGGGCGAGGCGGCGGCGGACGCCGCGGCGGCGCGTTGCCGTCCACGCTCCCGGTCAAGGCCGGCATGAATCGTTTCATGTGGGACCTCCGATATCCCGGCGGGCCGGCCGGCGGCGGCGACGGTGAAGGCAGCGGGTTCAGCGGCGGCGGACCGATGGCTGCGCCGGCCATCTACAAAGCGCGGCTCACGGCAGGCGACGTAACGAAGACCGAATCGTTCACGGTCAAGATCGACCCGCGCATCGCCAAAGACGGCATCACGGTTGCCGATCTGGCCGAGCAGACGAAGCTCGCGCTCAAGGTGCGCGATGCGCTGGCCGACGCCCGGCAACTCGCGCAGCGTGTGCGCCAGGCGCTCGACGCGAAGCGCGGCGATCAGGCGGCGCTGCAGAGTTTGTGGGACCGCCTGATGACAAAGACGGGTCCGTACGAAGACCAGATGTTCATCGACCAGATGTCGAACGTCGGCCGCGAGATTGGCGGCGCCGATCAAAAGGTCGGCGCGAGCGCGCACGAGCGATTCAATCAGTTGATGAAGGAGTGGGCGGCGATCAAAGCGGACGCCGACAACGCGGTCCAATGACAGTTGGTGAATTGGCGAGTTGGTGACTTGGTGAATTGAAATCCTCGACCGCTGCGTACATCGGCGCAGCGCTGTTCGTCGCGCTGATGGTGACGTTCAGCACGCTCGGCGACCGGCCCCCGAGCGGCGGTCAATTGCTGCTGCTCGGTGTGCTCGGAGTCGGCTCGCATCTCGTACTGCTGCCGGTCGTGTCCGCCGCCGGCCGCGCTGCGTGGGCACGAGCCTGCGGCTATTCATGGATTGCGATCGACGTCATCTTGAACGTGGCGTCGGTCAATGGCATGGCGCTGGCGGCCGTTACGCCATTGCGCCTGGGCGGCCACATCCTCGCGGCGCTCTGGATTGCCGACGCGGCAATATCCGCCGCCGGCATCGCGCGGGTGGTGGGCGTCGCGCTCGCGGCGCTGCTGGCCTTTCACGCGTTCGCGGCGCAGCGGGTCCCAGCGTGGGTCCTGTTCATTCCCTTCACGTTGATTCCGCTGTGGCTGGTCCTGCTTGGACGTGCGCTGCCAAAAACCCCGCGTCAACCTCCCGCGCGAACTACCGGCCTCTAGAGTAACCGAGGACCGCTTCATCCTCTGCCGCGTAGTCGAACGCGCCGCTGTCGATCGCCGGCGGGTTCGCGCGTTCCCATTCGACGGCTCGTCGAATCGCCTCGTGTTCTGCGACCGGCTCCGCGTAACCGAGCTCGTCGCGGATACGTGTCGTGTCGACGACCCAATGTTGATCGAGATTCCCTCCGGGGCGAAGATGCGCGGGCGTACGATCGGCGGGGAGCACGACGAATTCGCCGCGCCACGCGGTGACCGCGGCGATCCGGCGCGCCCATTCCAGTTCCGAGAGATTCTCCGCTCCTGCTACGTTATAGACGCGACCCGCCGCGCGAGCGCTGGTGGCGGCCAGGACTATCGCGGCCGCCACATTCTCCACATACCCGCGCGGCGAGTGCCAGCGCGCGTGCCGGTCCTCGAACACAATCGCCGGCCGCCGATCGTCCATGCGCTTCACGATCGGAAACCACCGGTGCAGACGATCGCCGGGCCCGTACACCATCGGTAAACGCAGTACTGTGCCCGGCAATTCGGCGTCACCGAGAATTTCGCGCTCGACGGGGATCTTGTCGTACTCGTCGTCCAGCCAGCCGAACACACGCTGCAGCATTCGTACGCGATCGGGCGAATAGGTCTGCGAGATCGTCCGCAGCGCCGAATGTTCAGCGAGCGGCAGGGGCTCGAGTGGTCCAGGCTCCGACCCGTGGAGCACGCCGCACGCGCGATAGACGTCACAGCTGCTCAGCGCAACCACGCGCGCGGCGACGCCGCGGAACACGTTCATCAGGTCCCGCGCCTGGCGCCCTGAGCTGAGAATCAGATCGATGACAACGTCCGGTGCAAGCGCGCGCAGCTCGGCGGCAAGCTCGGGCAGGCGATTGCGGTCTCCGATCATTTGCCGCGCCGCGCCGGCGTCTGTCGGTCCTCGATGAAAGACGACAACGTCGTGGCCGCGACGAACGAGATCGGCCGCGACGAACGATCCGATGAAGCCGGTGCCGCCAATCCGAAGAATCCGCACGAACTAACCAATACATCACGCGCTACCGCGTCGCGGGCGCTCGGGCCTTCGGCTCCTCGAACCAGTTCTCATCGTCCAGGAATCGGCCGGCGCCAGAGCCGCCACCACGCGGTGTCACCGAGTCCGAGCGCCTCCCACCAGCGATCGAGCGCTGGTTTTTCGAGCCGCATCACCGCATCAGGCGTGACTCCTGGCGGCATCGGGACCTGATCGGCTAGCGCGTCGACGACGGCCGCGCGGTCCATGCGATCCACGCGCGCAATGAGATGCCAGAGCGTGAGCCCGTCGCCGTTGCCGCCGCGCGCGAGAACCACGCGCAGTGCCGCTCTGCGCTGCGCCGGCTCACCGAAGTCGAAGTCGTCCAGCGCCTCGCGATACGCCTGGCTCTCGTTGTCGTATCGCGGCGTCCCTGGACCGCGCTTCGGATCGGTCCGGCACGAGGCGCCCGCCGGAACGAACGATTCGAGGCCGTCCCGCTCGAAGGCGACCCACCCAGCAGTGACGCTGATGATCCCGGAGCCGTCTTCGTCGACGTGGAGCGTGTACGCACAGCCGAGATCGGTCGCGCGCGCCGACGGCGTGTCGACGACGAACTGGCCGGGCGGCGCGGCGATCGACGCGTGGAGCGTGCCGCGCTCGAGCGAGAGTTGATGATGGCCGGCGCGCGTGTCGACGAGCCGCACGCGCGAGCGGGGCTCGATGGTGACCCGGCCAATGGTGCTCACCGTCACCTGCGCGCGCGATGCGTCGTCGGTGACGAGGGTCTCGCCGACGGCGATCCGTCCTGTCGCGGAGAGCGGCATCGATCCGATCCGCGGCCGTCCATCGACACGTGCGACTTCCCAGGATGCGCCGCTGCGGGTCGTCTGCCACGTCAGCCCGATCATCACGACGATCGCGGCCGCGGCGGCGAGCGCCGGGCCGAGATACCGGAACGTCCATACGCGAGGTTTCGCGACTGCCGGCAGTTCGGGAAGCTGTGGCACTGACCCTGTCGTCCGTAGCCGGCCGAGCAGCGCTTCGAGCCGCTGCACGTCGGGGTCGGGCGCGCCGGATCGGTCCCAGAGATAGTCGTCGCTCATAACGTTTCCATGCAAAGCCCGCAGAGAGCGCCAGGACCCTTCATATCCCAAGCCTCTCGCGCAGCAGTTTCATTCCGCGGTGCAGATTGACGCGCACCGAGGCGGGCGTGAGGCCCGACCGCTCGGCGATTTCGGCGCCGCTCATGCCTTCCACGAGCCGCATCAGCAGCGTCTCGCGATACGCGTCCGGCAGCTTCCTGATCACGTCGAGGACCTCCATCGTTTCCGATTCGATTGCGTCGCCGCCAGGCAGCTCCGCCGGCAGTTCCACCTGATTGCGCGACTGCCGCAGGTAATCGGTGGCCCGATTGCGCGCGATGGTGGCGAGCCAGCCGCCGAACGCCGCCGGCTCGCGCAGCTCCCGAAGGCAGGTGTAGGCGGTGACGAAGACGTCCTGCACGAGATCGTCGACATCACCGCGCGGGACGCGGCCGAGCACAATCGCGTGGACCATGCGGACGTAATCCGCATAGAGCCGCGCGAACGCGTCCCGATCACCTGACGCGACGGCCCGAACGATCTCCCCGAGACGCCGGTTGACCTCGGGTCGGTCGGACTCGACGGGCCGTGAAAACGTCAGCGCAGCAGGCACGCGGTCGAGCTCGAGGACCCGATCCATGGCAGCAGCATTCCGCTATGTGAGGGACGGGACCGGCGGCGCGAATGTTAACAGAGACGAAAAATTGGTGGACATCGGTTGTGCGTTTAGCCAATATATCGCTATGCAATACATCAGATCGCGGATGCTCGACCGGGAGCTGAAAAAGGGCAGCGCCGAGCTGCTCATTCTCTCGCTCGTCGAGGACCAGCCCCGTCACGGCTACGACCTCGGCAAATTGATCGAGCTGCGTTCGGGCGGGGTGCTCAAATTCCGCGTCGCCTCACTCTATCCGCTGTTGTACCGGCTCGAGAAACGCGGGTGGATTCACGGCCGCTGGGTCGAAAAGGCGGGACAGCGTCGCCGCCGCTATTACAGGCTCACGACGACCGGTGCGGGCGTTCTCGAAGCGCAGCGCGGCACGTGGCGCGAGTTCGTGGCAGCGATCAATCGCATTGCAGGAGTCGAGAATGCCTGACTGGGCGGGGGCGATTGAAACGAGACTAGCGGGACTGACGCTTCCTCCCGCGCGGAAGACCGAAATCGTCGAGGAACTAGCGCAGCATCTCGCTGATCGTTATGCCGAACTACGCGCCGCGGGCATGGCGGAGAGCGCAGCGCGCGACAGCGCCCTGGCGGAGCTGGACGACGATCAGCTGGTTGGCGAACTCACGAGGATCGAGCGTCCGCGTCCATCATCGACGGCCGAATTGGGCGGCACTCGTGGCGGTCTGTTTGCCGACGTCCGCAGTGATGTGCGGTATGCAGTTCGCGCGCTGCGCAAGCATCCGGGTTTTGCCGCAGTCGTCGTCCTGACCCTTGCGCTCGGCATCGGCGCAAACGCGGCAATCTTCAGCGTCGTCAACGCCGTCGTCCTGAGGCCGCTCCCCTTCACGCGCGCCGATCGGCTGGCCGTCATATGGGGCAACCTGCCGGCACTCCACTTCACGGACATCGTCGTGTCGGCGGCCGAGTACCTCGACTTCCGGACCGACAATCAGGCGTTCGATGGCATGGCGGCGTACGACACGACCGCCTTCAACCTGACCGGGCGCGGAGAGCCTGAGCGTGTCGACGGCGCGGTCGTGACGACGAACCTGTTCGCGGTGCTCGGGGCGGCGCCAGCCGCCGGTCGCCCGTTCGTCGAACGCGATGGCGAGCCGGGAGGGGCGCGCGTGGCGATCCTCAGCGACGCGTTGTGGCGGCGGCGTTTTGGCGGCGACGCGTCCCTGATCGGTCGCACGGTCACGCTCGACGGCAACAGCGTCGTTGTCGTCGGCATCATGCCGCGCGGATTTCATTTCCCTGATGACACGGTGGATGTCTGGACGCCGATTGTTTTCGACGCAGATCTTGTGACCGACAACAATCGAGGATCGCGCTCGTACACCGTCATCGGCCGGCTGAAGCAAAATGTCGCGACCGATCAGGCGCAGGCGGCGATGGATGTCGTCACCGAGCGCATGGCGCACGCGCATCCGACGCAGTACCGCGGTGGGTTCACCGCGACCGTGCGCGGGCTGCAGGAGGAAGTGGTAGGCGGCACCAGACAGGCGCTGTTCGTGCTGCTCGGCGCGGTCGGCCTGGTGCTGCTCGTCGCCTGCGCCAACGTTGCAAACCTCCTGCTGGCCCGGGCGCATGCGAGGCGTAAAGAGGTGGCGATCCGACGCGCACTTGGGGCGCGGCGCGGACGCATCGTGCGGCAGTTGCTGACCGAAAGCCTGGTGCTCGCGGTCCTCGGCGGCTGTGCGGGCCTGCTGCTGGCTGTATGGGGCGTGGACGTGCTGATCGCATTTGCGCCGCGAGATATTCCGCGTCTCGGGGAGATCACATTGGACGGGCGCGTGGTGGCGTTCACGGCCGCGACGGCAACGATTACCGGCGTGCTCTTCGGGCTTGTGCCGGCGGTGCACGCGTCGCACACGAATCTTCACGAAACGTTGAAAGATGGCGGCCGTGCGACAGGCGGTCGCCGCCGTGGCCGTTTGCTTGCCACCCTCGTAGTGAGCGAAATGGCTCTTGCGCTCGTCCTGCTGATTGCCGCCGGGCTGCTGATCAACAGTCTTGTGCGGCTGCAGGACGTGCCGCCTGGGTTCGACCCACGCCGCGTGCTCACGCTGCGCATTGCGCCGCCGCCGGCAAAGTACACATTCGAGAAGAGCGACCGCTTCTACACCGAGATCCTCGCCAGGTTGGCGGCGCAGCGCGGCGTCGAGGCGGCCGCGGCAGTCAACGCGCTGCCGTTCAGCGGCTTCGGCGGCGACCGCAGCTTCTTTCTCGAGGGACAGCTTGCGCCGGGTCCCGACAGCAAGCCTGACGAGCAGGTGCGGTTCGTGACCGCCGGCTACTTTGCCGCCATCCGGATCCCGGTCCGGCGCGGACGCGAGTTCGAAGATCGAGATACGATGCAAGCGAAACCCGTCGCGGTGGTGAACGAGGCGCTCGCGCGCAAGTACTCGCCGAACGGCAGCGCGATCGGCAAGCGTGTGACGTTCGATCGACAGCAGCCGAAATGGTACGAGGTGGTCGGCGTGGTCGCGAACATCCGAGACCGGTCGCTGAGCCGCGAGCCCCAGCCGCAGCTCTACGTCCCGTACTCGCAGCCGCTGTTCGCGGGCGCCACCGCGAGATCGATGTTCCTCGTCGTTCGTACCGCGGGCGACCCGCTGGCGGCAGCGCAGACGGTACGCGACATCATCACATCAGTCGATCCCGACCAGCCGATGGCCAGCGTGAAGAGCATGGAGCAGCGCATCGCCGACACGCTCCCATCACCACGTTGCAACACGTTGTTGATGTCATTGATCGCATCTGTTGCGCTTCTACTCGCAGCACTCGGCATCTACGGAGTGATTGCCTACTCCGCAACCGAGCGGACGCACGAAATCGGGGTACGAATCGCGCTCGGCGCGACGGGGCGTGCAATCGTCGGCCTCCTGGTCGGCGAAGGCATCGTCCTCGCCCTCGCCGGAACAGCCGTGGGCATCGTTGCGGCGGTCGGGCTGACGCGCGTGATGGCCAGCCTGCTGTTCGGCGTTGCGCCGACCGATCCGGCGACATTCGCCGCCGTATCGACGCTGCTCGTCGCCATTGCGCTCGTGGCCTCATGGCTGCCCGCCCGCCGCGCAACGCGCGTGGATCCGCTGACCGCGCTGCGAGCCGAGTAGACATCGTCAATTCTGCAAGTTCACCAATTCACCAACTCACCAATTCACCAACTCACCAATTTACCGACTGCCGTCTATACTGGTCGGCATCATGCCCGACAAAGCGGAGCAACTGCGCGCGCTTCACAAAGCGCCGCCAATTCTCGTGTTGCCCAATGCCTGGGATGCGGCGAGCGCTCGCATTTTTCAGGCTGAGGGATTCCCGGCCATCGCGACGACGAGCGCCGGCGTGGCCGCGGCGCTGGGCTATCCCGACGGCGGCGTGGTGCCGGCGCGCGAGATGATCGAGGCGGTTGCCCGGATCGCCCGCGCCGTCGACGTGCCGGTAACGGCGGACATCGAGCACGCGTACGGCGCGACGCCGGGTGCCGTCGCCGACGTCGTGCTGCGCGTCATTGCGGCCGGCGCAGTCGGCATCAACATCGAAGACATCATGCCCGAGGCGTCGGACCTCGAGCCGATTTTGCTGCAGACGAACAAGATCAAGACGATTGCAAAGGCAGCGGCGAAAGCCGGTGTCCGCGTGGTCATCAACGCCCGAACCGACGTCTTTCTGCGCGGCATCGGCGCGCCGGACACACGCACGGCTGCTGCGATCGAGCGCGGCCGCGAGTATCTCGCGGCAGGGGCCGACTGCGTGTTCGTTCCCGCCGTGATCGATCGCGACACGATCGCGGCGCTCGTGCAAGGCATCGGCGGGCCGGTCAACATCCTTGCGGTGAAGGGCGCCCCATCTGTTGCAGAGCTCGCGGCGCTCGGCGTCGCGCGTGTCAGCGTCGGCTCGGGTGCGATGCGCGCGGCGCTGGCCGTCGCACGCGACACGGCTCGCGAGCTGAAGACGCGCGGCACATACGACGCGTTCACGATGCACGCGATGACGTTTGCGGAAGTCTACGAGCTCATGAAATGACCGAGCGAGCGCGGGAGAACCCGGCAGAAGGACTGGCAATCGGGTTCCGGGTGAAGTCCGGCTATGCCGTTGCCGTTGTGTTGGCCGGCCCTGCCGCCGCGCCGCAGCCGCTTGCCCGCGCCGTTATCGACCTGAGCGACCCGAAGGTTGCGGGCACGCGACAGCCGTACCACGACGGCTTCTACCAATCGGAGCAGGATGAACGCGCCATCGCGCGACGCGTCAGCGTCGTCAAGCGGTGCGCGGTGCGGTCGGTCGCTGCGCTCGTTGGCGAGGTGCGCAGCATCGCGCCGTCAGAAAAGGGACGTGCCCGCTCGATTCGCGCCGGCCTGGCGGTGGGCAGCCTGATCGATCCGGCGACGGTCGGCAACCCGCATATTCGCGCGCACGCCAACGAGGGCCGCCTGTTCCGAACCGTTCTCGAAGATGCGCTGCGTGCGCATGGCATCGACTCCGACGTCATCGTTGAAAAACAGATGGCGGAGCGCGCGGCGACGGAGCTCGCGCGTTCGCCGGCGTCGATCGCGCGGGCGATCAAGGGATTCGGCAATGCCCTCGAAGGCCCGTGGCGTGCCGACGAGAAGGCGGCGGCAACGGCCGCCTGGCTGGCATTGACGCGACCAGCGCCTTGACCTCCGTCCCCGCTGCTCGCGGTCTTCTCGGCATTTACGATATTTCTGAGAGCTGGCTGCCAAATCAGCCATTGTGCTGGTGTTCCCTGCGGGGACGGAGGTCACTATAATCCGCGTCTATGAACCGACTGTTTCCTGGCGCGGTGGTCTTGGTCGCCGTCAGTGCCTTTGCCGCCATGCGCGCGCAGAACGGACGCAAGCCGTCGGCGTCAACGTCCCATAAGCCGTTCACCGTCGTCGAAGCGACCATCCCCGAGATGCGGGCGGCGATGGAGCAGGGACGCGCGACGTCGCGCGACATCGTGCAGCAGTACCTCTCGCGGATCGCGACGTACGAGGATCGGCTGCACGCGGCAATCACGGTCAACCCGAAAGCGCTCGAGCTCGCCGACGAACGCGATCGGGAGCGTGCACAAGGGAAGATTCGCGGTCCGCTTCACGGAATTCCGATCGCGCTCAAGGACAATATCCACACGACGGACATGCGCACGACGGGCGGCACGCTCGCGTTCGAATCTCTCATGCCGCCGTACGAGGCCACGCTGACGAAGAATCTCCGCGAGGCGGGCGCGATCATCATCGCGAAGACGGGCATGACGGAGCTCGCCAACTGGGTGGCGGGCGCGCCCACGCCGATGCCGGGCAATTACAACGGTCTGGCCGGATACGGCTACAACCCGTACGATCCGCGCCGCGATCCGCGCGACGCGACGTTCGACGGCCGGCCGGCGCTCGCCACCGGCGGATCGAGCTCGGGGGTCGGCACGGCCGCGAACTTCTGGGCCGCCAACGTCGGCACCGAGACCTCGGGGTCGGTGTTGAGCCCGTCGAACCAGAACATGCTCGCCGGGATCAAGCCAACGGTGGGTCGCATCAGCCGGTACGGCGTCATTCCAATTACCGCGGATCAGGACACTCCCGGGCCGATGGCAAAAAACGTCGCGGACGTCGCGGTCATGCTCGGCGCTCTCGAAGGCTCCGCGCCCGATCCGAACGACCCCGCGACCCGCACCTGCATGCCGCCGCCCGGACGCGACTACACGAAATTCCTGAATCGCGATGGTCTCAAGGGCGCGCGCATCGGCATCCCGCGCGCGTTCTATTACGACAAGGCGACGCCGCCAGGCCACAAGGAAGCGCGCGGCGGACTGAACGACGACCAGAAGAAGATGATGGACGATGCGATCGCGATGCTGAAGAAGCAAGGCGCCGTCGTGGTCGATCCCGCCGAC
>Ga0066710_100008203_pt1 | contig 10107 bp, 10 predicted proteins | sample GraSoiAngelo_159_FD_79666 | JGI IMG/M metagenome (GOLD analysis project Ga0066710, IMG submission 79666) | Grasslands soil microbial communities from the Angelo Coastal Reserve, California, USA - 14_1009_16_40cm | ecosystem: Environmental > Terrestrial > Soil > Grasslands | place: USA...
ACGTAGTCCGGCAACCCCGGCGCCAATCACCAGGAAATCGGTTTCGGCTGGAGCACACTTCATTAACAAAAATGTTACCACGCGTGGACAGTCGGCTGCCGAGGTTAGGTCATTGGGTTAAGTTATGATGACAAAGCCGTGATCCGAGTGACCATCTCCGTGACGCCGCGTCCGTATCAGGCGATCATTGAAAGCGGCCTGCTGCAACGCTCCGGCACACATCTGCGCGAGATTCTTGGCCAGCGCCAGCAGCTTTTTGTCGTGACCGTGCCTCCCGTGCGACGGAAATGGGGCAAGATGCTGATGGCCTCGCTCACTTCCGCGGGATTCACCGCGAAACTTCTGGAGATGAAAGACGGCGAGCCTCATAAGAAACTCGCTACGGTCGAAGAATTATCAGAAAAGTTATCCCGCATGGGGGCGGATCGAGAATCCGTCGTTATAGCATTTGGTGGCGGTGTGGTCGGAGACGTCGGCGGCTTGTTGGCATCGTTGTACATACGCGGTGTGGACTTGGTGCAGATTCCTACCACGGTGCTGGCTCAAGTGGACGCCTCCATTGGTGGCAAAACGGGAGTTAATCTCCGGACAGGAAAAAACCTGCTGGGAACTTTTCATCAACCGCGTGTCGTGTTGATCGATCCAGCGGTCCTATCCACATTGCCGGAACGTGAATTTCGCGCCGGCCTGTTCGAGTCGCTGAAGTGCGGAGTGATTGGTAATCCCGAGCTGTTTCGCCGGTTGCAGAACGTTCAAATAAAAGAGTTGCGTGAAAACGCTGCCGCCCTGGAATGGATGATTGCCGAGTCGGTAAAACTAAAAGCGGATGTCGTTTCCTCGGACGAGCGCGAAGGCGGTCTGCGTCGCGTGCTCAACTTCGGACATACCATCGGACACGCCCTCGAAACCGAAACCCGTTACCGCCGCTTCCTTCACGGAGAAGCGGTCGCCTGGGGAATGATTGCCGCCACCCGCATCGCGACGATAGTGAATAGAATAGATCAGGCGGCCGCAGGTCAGATCATTGACGCTCTCATGGGCCTGGGTCCGCTGCCAAAGGTTGAAGTCCGCAGTCGAAACATCCTCCGACGCTTGCAAGCCGACAAAAAGACGCGCGACGGAGTGGTGCACTTCGTTCTTCCGGATAGAATCGGTAAAGTCGAGATCGTGAACAACGTGCCTGAGAACGCTGTAATTCAGGCGCTCGACGAGTTACGCCAGTTGTCGCGAAACTCCTGAAACAGTCTGGAGCTTGTCTATTCGTGGTAACCGTTTCTAATCCGCCCAACAGCCCGCGTTCCGCGAAAAAGCCGGCGGGGACGCCCCCAGTCATCGGCGCTGCTCCTGTGGGCTCCCGTGATCCGGAGTCGGCGGCGCGCGCGGTACGCGAGATGTTCACCTCCATCGCGCCGCGCTACGATTTGCTGAATCATGTGCTCTCGTTCAACGTGGATCGGTTCTGGTGGCGAAGAACAGCCCGCAGCTTCGCTCAAGTGCTTGCACGTCCCGATGCTCGGGTGCTTGATCTATGTTGTGGCACGGGCGACATGACGCTCGCGCTCCACCGAAAAGCCGCGACGCCCGAAATTGTGGGCGTGGACTTTTCCCATGCCATGCTGGAGCGGGCAAGCAAGAAATCATCATCGCTGCGTTGGGTCGAAGCTGACGCGCTGTGTCTGCCGTTTCCCGCTTCGCATTTCGATCTCGTCACCAGCGCGTTTGGTTTTCGAAATTTCGCCGACTACGATGCCGGCCTGCGCGAGATCCTGCGCGTCTTGCGTGACGGAGGCGAATGCGGAATTCTGGACTTCGGCGAGCCCCGCGGCGTGATTGGAAAGCTCTACCGTATCTATTTCCAGCATGTGCTGCCCGCACTTGGCACGCTGATCTCCGGCGTGAAGGGCCCATACGCGTATCTGCCCGCGTCAGTGGAGCGATTTCCTGAACCTAAGGAAATGCTGGAGCGCATGCGCCATGCGGGCTTCAGGGAAGTATCGTGGACGCCGTACAGCTTCGGCATTGCAGGATTGTTTCGAGGAAAAAAATAGTTATCCGGCGGCGGAGCGCTGTGCTGCGGCCGGCGCATCAGACTTGAAGCAGTCGGCCAGCGCCTCCTCGATGGTGAACCGAATCACATTCTCATAATCCTGACCCAGAAACTTTCGCAGCCGATCCGTATTCATGGTGTACTCGCCTGTCATGTAGGGAGCAGCCTGATCTGGAATCGCGGACATTCCCAACTTCCATAGCAACCGCAGAATCAGCCGGAAGGCCCATTTTCCCGGGACACGCAGAAGCTTTGCATCTGCCATCTCGATACAGCGTCCGAAGCTGAGAGACTCGCCGCGCCCGGCAACGTTCAATATGGTGAGGCGCTGCGCTTCAGGTTCTGTTCTGCGCAGAATGTAGGCCATCAGGCGGGCGACGTCATCGACGTGCACGAACTGTATTCGCTTTTCCAGATAAGACTTTCCCAGAGGCAGCATGCAGGGAAGCCGTTTGCCCCGCGCGCGCATTTTGATTGCGCGGTTAGATCGTCCATTGGGAGTGCCGCGAAAGGCTCCGACCATGTAGTTGTCCACGCTGGCTCCGGAAAAAATGTGAGGCCGCAACATATACGCACTGCACCCGCGCAGCGAAGGCGCCCGCTGCTGTACCACTTTGTCGCATTCCATTTTATGAATTGCGTAAGGTAAAGAATGGGCGCCCAGCGGATATTCTTCGCTGACCGGATTGGGCAAATCCGGACCGTACACCGAAACGCTGCTGGGAAAAATAAACTTCGACACAATAGCATCGCGACGGTTCGCTTCTGTGATAGCTTCCATCACCCTCGCGGTTCCCGCCACGTTGATGTGCCACATGCGGTCGAGATCGAGTACTCCGGTGCGCACTGGGTCCAGCACAAACGCGAGGTGAATGACCGCGGTGGCGCCGGATTCCCGCAGCAGCAAAAACAACTCTCGACAGGATTCCTCCTGGCCCAGATCCATTTGCACGAAGCGTAATGGAAGAGTTGTCTTTGGACGCTGCAGGTCTACCCCAATGACTTCGAAATCCGTCAATTGCGGCAGCAGGCGCAGCCCCAGATTGCCGGCTACGCCAGTGACAACGACAGTGGGATTGGAATCAGCCATCAGTCGGGGTCGGATGGCGATTGTGGGTTGACGCCTCCCGGTACAAGCTGCGATCCTGGAGTTACCGTAAAGTATTTCTCATTCAACTCAGGCGTGGCAGACTGCCTAATGGTTTGCATGGAATCCTGCATGCGTTGAGCTCGCAGGGTGCCGCGGATTTCCTCCCGCACCTTGTCCAGTGGTACCGTGTCCTTTTCGCCCATCTTGTAGATGAAAAAACCACTGGGATCAGAAATTAGCGCGGAAACTGCGCCCGGCTTCAGATCCATAATCGTGATATGGCTCGGAGGCAGATTAGTGCGCCGCACTTTCCCCATGTTGGGGCTGGGAGGTTTCGACTTCAATCCGGCAAATTGAAAGGCTTCGTCCTGTAACTTGCTGAATGCTTCGCCCGCTGCAGCACGCGTGCGCAGTGCCGCAGCCTCGGTCTTCATCGCGGCTTCGCCATCGTCTTGACGTTTTTTGGTTTCCGCCTCGCTCAGTTTCACTTTGGTGGCGGGCGTGGGTATTTGTTTGGTCTTGGGAATTAAAATCCGCTCCAGGCTGGCTTCATCGTAAGCTGCGCTATTGTTGCGATAGTAATCTTCAATATCTTTGTCAGGAACCTGGGTGGCTTTCTCTTGCAATGCATGCCCGAGTTGCTGAGCGGCTACCTGAACACGCGCGATCCTAAGCAGTTCTTCAAAGCGCGGTCCCTGATCGAGTCCCATCTTATGCGCTTCGTGAGCCATCACTAATCCCATGGCGTAGCTGGTGGCGAGCTGTCGTCGAGCGGGCGGAGCCATATTCGGGGCGAGCGCATCCACTAGTTTTTCGAATTCCGCGCGCGTGATCACCGTCTTACAGTCGGAGGCTTTGGTCTTGTCCGCAGGAGGATTGTCGCAGAGACCCTGAATCGTGATAACGGCGCCGTCCGGTGGAATGTTCGCGGCCTCCAGCGCCTGTTTAGAGTCCTCTGCCGGCTTTCCTGGTGCCGCGTTCGACGGCGCCGCCGGGTTTTGGGATGGAGCTGGCGGCTGAGAAGATGTTGGGTTTGCCGCTTGTCCCCAAGCCAGGACACCAAGCAGCAGACATGTCAGACCACGAAAGATCATAACGATGATTCCTCCAGGTAAGTTCGAAAGGTGTAAAGAAAATCCTAGCACAGAGTGGCGCGAAACTTGGCTTACACGTAATTTCTCTCAGCTTCGATGATGTCGAATAAGAATCGGTCAAGACGGTCCACAGAAGCGACTTGGCTGCAAACCATCCGACAGAGATAATGCCAGTATGCCGGGAACGTCGGCCGTCTACAGTCCAGGCTCCATGCGCGCGGAAAAGCGTGCGGTCGCAGGCCACTCCGTGCTGGCGGCGATGGCTATCACTGCTCTCAAAATAGTGGTAGGCATCACAACGGGTAGCCTGGGAATCCTCTCCGAAGCGGCCCACTCTGCACTTGATCTGATTGCCGCCGTCATTACATTGCTCTCGGTTCGTGTATCCGACAAGCCCGCCGACGCCGATCATCAATACGGACATGGCAAAGTCGAAAATTTCTCAGCCTTCATCGAGACCGGACTGCTGCTGCTGACTTGCGTTTGAATCGTGTACGAAGCCATGGAGCGCCTGTTCGTCCTTCATGTGGAAATCGAACCCAGTATGGCTGCCTTCGCCGTGATGTTCTTTTCCATGGCTGTGGACTTTTGGCGCTCCCGTGCTCTGGGCAGGATTGCAGCCAAGTATGACAGTCAGGCTTTGGAGGCTGATGCGCTTCACTTCTCCACTGACATCTGGTCGAGCGGCGTGGTCGTTCTTGGCTTGCTGCTGGTGATGTTGGGGCGAAAATACAATATCGACTGGTTGCGCGATTCCGACCCGATTGCAGCGCTCTTTGTGGCCGGAGTGGTGGTCTCCGTGAGCTGGAGGCTGGCCCGCAGAACCATCGACGCCCTTCTCGACGCCGCCCCCGCCGGGGTGCGCAACCGGATTATTTCCGCAGTTTCGAAAGTGGACGGACTGCTCGAAGTGGATCGAGTAAGGATTCGCCGTGCCGGCAATCGCTACTTTGCCGATCTTTCCATTGGACTGGCGCGCAACGTGACTTTCCAGCGCTCCGAGCAAGTCGCGGATGCAGTCACGATGGCCGTTCACGATGTTCTTCCTGATGCCGACGTGATCGTGCACTCGGTCCCTCGGGCCATGAACACGGAAAATATTTTTGATAAGGTCCGTGCTGTGGCTACACGCCAGAATTTCAATGTGCACGACGTCAGCGTGCAGAACCTGCACGGCCGTCTCCACGTCGAGCAACATCTTGAACTGGACGAGCACCTGAGCTTGAAGGAAGCGCATGATCGCGTCACCTCACTCGAATCAGAGATCCGCAGTGACGTGCCGGAAATTTCTTCCATCCTTACCCACATCGAAAGCGAACCGGCCACCATTGAAACCGGCGACGAGATCCTGCGCGATGCCAGGCTGGAAAAGCGTCTGAAAGAAATTGCGTCCGAGTTCCCCGAAATTCTGGATATGCACGATGTCCAGATCAAACGGGTGCGCGGCCGTTTGTATGTCTCCTGCCACTGCACCATGTCCGATGAGCTCCCGCTGTCACGTGTCCACGATATTTCCACCGACCTCGAAATCCGTTTCAAGCAGGAAGCGCCGGAGCTGTTCCGAGTGCTGATTCATCCGGAGCCGAGCACGGACAATCGGCGGTGATGGCAGTCACAGCCTGGAACTAATTTACGAAGCACGATTGACGATTGTCGATCTCTCTCGAAGTCGAGGTAGTCTATGACAATCAGAACTGACGAATTGAAGACTCTGACTAAAAAATTTGCCCTGCGGATTATCAAGGTAAGCCGAGCGTTGCCTCGTTGTCCGGAACCGCGGGTGATCGGATATCAGCTGTTGCGCTCTGGGACTTCAGTGGCGGCAAATTATCGTGCGGCTTGCCGCGGACGTTCACGCCCCGAATTCCTGGCGAAAATTGGAATTGTCGTCGAAGAGGCCGATGAAACTGTCTTTTGGTTGGAAATGCTGACGGAAGCTGGCTTAGTCCGCGGTGAACTCCTCGGTGACATCATTTCCGAGGCAAACCAACTAGTTGCTATCTTCTCCGCTTCCCAGCTCACGGTGAAGCCAGGATTTAAAATCGAAAATCGTCAATCGTAATTTGTAAATTGGTGTCCTATGACTGAAGCCCGCGCCACCCTAATCGACAATTACCGCTTCAACGCTGTCGCCACTTCCGGCCACGCCATCGTCGTTGACGGTGATAAGAAAACTGGAAACAGTCCTATGGAATTAGTCCTGATTGGACTTTGTGGATGCACTGGCTACGATGTCGCCAGTATTCTCCGCAAGAAGCGCGAACCGTTCAGCAGCCTGGAAGTACGCGCCGTTGCCGAGCGGGCCGCCAACCCACCATCGGTCTATACTGACATTCGCCTGATCTATCGGGTGGGAGGAAATGTCTCCCATAAAGCCGTCGAAGATGCGGTCAAGCTCTCGGAAGAAAAGTACTGTTCGGTATCAGCCATGCTGCAAAAGACAGCCAAAATCACCTTCGAAATCGAATATGTAACAGACTAGGAAGGTTACAATTCGTCAATCGACAATCGTACTTCGTAAATCCCCCTCTCCCGTCCGCGGATACCTTTACATCGCCACCGCCGCATTTTTGTGGGGAGTCGCGGCCACGCTGGGACGCGCTGCCTTCACCGGACGGCTGCTTCCCGGCGGAGAGGCGTTGCGCCCCATCGATCCTCTGATTCTCTCGCAGAGCCGGACTACATTTTCATTTCTCATTTTTCTACCGGTCTTGGGTTTGTATCGCGGTTGGCGGCAACTGCGAATGCCTCGTGCGGATGTGAGGCGAATTTTTCTGTTGGGAACTCTGGGCGTGGCTGCGTCCAATTATTTTTACTATTTGGCAATCCAGAGAACAAATGTAGCCACCGCCATTATCCTGCAATATACGGCGCCGATCTGGGTGTTGCTCTACTCCGTCGCTCTCAGATTGCAGAAGCCGACGCTGCAACGAGTATCCGCCGTGGGATTGGCAGTAGCGGGGATCGCTATGGTGATCGGCGTAGTGGGGCCGGGGACATTCCGACTGGATCCACTGGGCGTCATGGCAGCCCTGCTCGCGGCATTTTCGTTTGCGTTTTATAACATCGGCGGACACGGCATCCTCGCCCGCCACGACCGCTGGACGGTCCTGCTATACACCACATTCAGCGCATCGCTTTTCTGGATTGTGATGAATCCGCCGTGGAAGATCGTTGCCGCCAACCATTCCGCCGGGCAGTGGCTGTTCCTGCTGGGCTTCTCGTTGATTTCGGTACTGGGTCCATTTTCGTTTTACTTCGCGGGATTGCAGCATCTGGAGCCCACACGCGCAGTTGTGGTCAGTTGTCTAGAACCGGTGTTCTCGATCGTGATCGCGGCGCTAGTTCTGGGCGAGATCCTCCGGCCGACACAAATGATAGGAATCGTGGTTGTGCTGGCGGCAATCATCGTGGTGCAGTTGCCCGATCGGAAATCGCGTGAAGCAATGCCGGTAGTAGAACCCCTCGAGTAGCGAAACTCGCGCAGACTATTCCAGTTGCTTGCCCTTGGTCTCCGGCAACTGCGTCGCCACGAGCGATGCCAGCAAGAACGACACTGCACAAAGATAGAATGCCCAGCTCAATCCCTTCGTTTCTCCAACCCGTCCAATCACAAAGGGCGCAATCGAACTCATGGCGCGAGCTCCGTTATAGGTAAAACCCAAAGCGCGGGCACGAACCTGGGTGGGAAAAATCTCGCTGCCAATGATGCCGGAACCGGAAAAAAATCCTGTGCCGAAAAAGGCGACCACCGTACCTGCCACCAGCAACAACCAAGGCTGCCGCGCCGAGGCATAAAGCGCCACGAGAAGAGATGCCATGAATGTATAGAAGATGAATGACTTACGGCGTCCAAGATAATCGGCCACCCAACCGAAGCTGGCATATCCAGGAAACATTCCAAACAGGTTCAGCACCACCATCAGGGTTGTCGTGCCCATGACCCCGAACCCGCGTCCGCCCTGTTCCACGGGCAGGGAAAGATACGGTGGCATCCATGTGAACAGTCCCCACCAGGCGAACATCCCGAAAAAATTAACGAAGAGCAGCGCAAACGTGTACTTCACAAACGGCGGCTGGAAGATTCGTGCGAAGCCGTCGTGCTTGGATCCATCCGGAGTAATTGCACTCGGTGACCTGGCAGCCACCCGATGACGCTCCAACCACATTTCGGATTCCGGCACATCTTTGCGGATCCACAAAATGACCAGGGCTGGCAGGATTCCTACGAAAAACACTATCCGCCAATTCGCGTAGTGCAATACTATTCCTGCAACCAGGGCGGCGAGCGCGTAGCCAATCGCCCACGAGCTTTGCACGATTGAGATCGCCTTGGCGCGCAGCTCGGTGGGCCAGGTCTCAGCTACCAGCGTTGCTCCTGTATTCCACTCGCCACCCATTCCCAGCCCGAGGATGAAGCGGAACGCTGCAAGCATCGCTACTGAAGTAGCTAGACCGGAGGCGAAAGAACATATCGAGTAAGTGAGGATACTCAACATCAGCGCACGTTTCCGTCCAATGCGGTCGGCGATGAAGCCGAAAAATACGCCGCCGATGCCGGATGCCAGCAAAGTAAGCGTACCCAAACCTCCGGCTGTCGCCTTGCTCATTCCCAGGTCGCGCATGATGTGGGCCAACACCAGCGCGTAAAGCATGACGTCGAACGCATCGAGCATCCATCCCAGCGCCGCCGCAATCAAGGTGCGGCGCTGCGCCGAGGTGATTTGGGAAAAGGTAAAGGGGACGCGCATCGCTGGGATTGTCAATTTTCAATTGCCAATTAGCAATTGAAAACCGTTTTCGTGATTGTCGTGGGGTGCTGTGATCATCAACCGTGCAGTTTCAGCACATGAAAATACCTGCGGGCCTTTTTCACATCCCGGGCGATCTGTTCGCGCAATGCGTCTATTGAGGGAAACTTGATCTCATCGCGCACCCGTTCGAGAAAGTATATTTCCACTTCCGTCTCGGGCCCCAGTTCAATGGGATGAAAGTTCAGCAAATGGGTCTCTACGGCAAACGACTCCACCTCGAAAGTAGGGCGATTTCCCACATTTGTTACCGAATCAAAGCATTCGTTCGCTACGCGAGTGCGAGTTATGTAAACCCCGTCTTTCGGAACCAGCTCTTCGTACCGGCTCAGATTGATGGTGGGAACCGTGTACTTGGAACCGTATCCTCGCCCCCGGCCCGGCGTGGAAAGAATACTGAATGGACGTCCCAGAAGATGCCGCGCCCGGCTGACTCGTCCCTGAGCCAGTAGTTTGCGAATCTGACTGCTCGAGACGGGTTCTCCCCGCAGCTGCATCTCGGGATAGACCTTCACCTCGAATCCCATTTCACGCCCGAGCCCAGTCAACAAATTGACGTCGCCTCCGGCCTTATGGCCGAAGCGGAAGTTGTAGCCTTCGTGTATTTCGCGAGGCCGCAATCTTTTTTTGAGGATCTCTTCGGCGAATTGCCGTGGCGTCATGAGCGACAGGTCGCGAGCGAAGGGGAGCAGGAGGACAGCGTCCAGCCCAGTGGCTTCGAGAAGGCGCAATTTTTCTGGAGTCGGCGTGAGCAGCTTCAATCCGGAATCCGGCCGCAGGATGCGCACCGGATGCGGCTCGAACGTCACCGCTACTGCTTTGACGCCCTGTTCCCGCGCCCGCCGCGCAATGTCTTTCAGCACATGACTGTGGGCACGATGAACACCGTCGAAGTTCCCCACGGTCACTACCGTCGGGCCGAAGCCCGAAGGCACATCCTCGAGTTTATGAAAGATCTCCATACGATTTGTTACGTAGCGGCAGGCGACTCGCCTGCCCAGGTAGCCGACGAGCTACGCTCGTCCCGGCAGGCCGGGTCGCCTGCCGCTACGCGATCTAAATCTC
>Ga0066710_100008204_pt1 | contig 10107 bp, 8 predicted proteins | sample GraSoiAngelo_159_FD_79666 | JGI IMG/M metagenome (GOLD analysis project Ga0066710, IMG submission 79666) | Grasslands soil microbial communities from the Angelo Coastal Reserve, California, USA - 14_1009_16_40cm | ecosystem: Environmental > Terrestrial > Soil > Grasslands | place: USA...
AAGATGCCGGCACGAAGCTCGCGGCCGAGATCGTTCGCGTCGTACCCGGCCCTGCGGTCGTCCTGGGGATCCCGCGCGGCGGTGTCGTGGTCGCGGTCCCGGTCGCCAAGACCCTGCGGGCCCAACTCGACGTGGTGGTGCCGAGGAAGGTGGGCGCCCCGTTCAACCCGGAGCTGGGTCTGGGGGCGGTCGCGCCGGGGGTGCGGGTCCTGGACGACGCGTTGATCGCGCGACTCGGTGTCTCCACGGAGTACCTGGAGGGTGAGATCGCGCGTGAGGAGGCAGAGATCGTGCGCCGCACCGCGGCCTACCGGGGTGACCGTCCGGCGGTCGAGTTGGAGGGGCGGACCGCCGTGATCGTCGACGACGGCGTCGCGACGGGGGGGACGGCCCTCGCCGCCGTGGCGTGGGCGCCCGCGCAGCGCGCGCCCGCCGTCGTCTTCGGGGCGCCGGTCGGGCCGCCGGAGACGGCGGCCCGGCTCGGCGCCACCTGCGACGCCGTCGTGCTGCTCCAGACGCCGTACGGGTTCTCGGCCGTGGGCGAGTGGTACGACCGGTTCGACCAGGTGAGCGACGACGAGGTCCGCGCGGCGCTCGCGGCCGCCGCATGAGACGGTTCGAGTTCGGGGTCGCGCTGGTGCTCACCGGGTTCGGCGTCCGGTCGGCCGTCTACTGGGCGCGGCGCCCCTTCGAGTCGACCGCGACTCGCGACCAGCTGCTCTACGCCGTCTACCTGACCGGGCGCGTCGGCATGTGGTTCGCATTCGCGGGCCTGTTCTTCCTCTTCGCGTTCGCGGGTGCCTCGGATCCTGCGCCCGATCCGACCACCGGTGCGCTCGTCGTCGACGACCCGTCGAAGTACGCGTGGTACGTCATCGTGTTCGCGGTCCTGGGAGCGCTGCAGCTGCTCGCGGGCTGGTTCCTCGGTCATGGAGGTGGAGCTGACGAGGACGACGGGCAGGATCAACGACCCGGACTGACCCCGTGACGGCGCGCGTCAGCCGACCGCTTTGATGATCTCCTCCGACAGCTGCGTGAACTGCTGCAGGTGCGCCACGCGATCGGTCTTCAGCGTGTCGACGATCGCGGCATAGGTGTCGGCCCGGCCCTGGCGTTCGTACAGCCGACGCGGCCGCAGCAGCTCGGGATCGTCGAACCCGGGCACCTCGCTCGCGACGCCGTAGCCGAAGTCGGGATCCGTCTCGAAGACGATCGTTCCTTCGGCGATCCCCTTCACGCACGCCGACGTGTGCGGGATCTTGACCTTCTTCGAGCGGTCGTCGCCGTCGGGGCCGCCGACGCGGCCGGTGTTCAGCACGTACGTCTCGATCGGGTGGGTAGCGAGCAGCTCCAGCAGGCGATTGCCCTGGAGGCCATGGGGGAGCGGGAAGAACGGGTTGGTTCCCGGGACGCGGAGGAACTTCCCGTCCTCGGCGGCGCCGCCGGCCGAGGTGCCGGTCGTCTCTCCCAGCATGAAGTAGGCCGCCCCCTGCTCCTGCGTGAGCTTGGCGACCGCCGGGATGATGTTCTCGTTCCGGTTGAGGATCAGCAGGTAGTCGACGGGACCGACGTTGCGGGCGTCCTCGAAGGCGAGCAGGTCGCTCATCTCGAAGACAGCTCGGCCGTTCTTCGTGTAGTGCTCGTTGAAGAAGTCGACCCGTCCGGCTTCGTCTTGGTAGACGTTCTCGAGGTACGCGGATGGCTTCACGACGGCACCGTGGATCGACGGCTCGAAGCTCGCGTCCAATCCGAAGGTCTTCGCGAAACACCCGTTCTCGGTCCCGTATGCGTGGCCGCCGGGCATCAGTCCTACGAAGTCGTCCTGGATCGGGCGGGAGCCGTTCTGCGTCGTGAACGTCGTCGTGGTCTTGCCCGTGCCCGACAGCCCGATGATCATGAACACCTTGTCGCCGTCATCCGTCGGGATGACCTTGAGTCCGGCGTGCAAGGCGAGCCCGCCCTTGCCATAGACGATCTCGTTCCACATCCGGAGCCCACCCTTCTTGGACTCCCCGAAGTAATCCGAGTTGAGGACGCGGGTGACGTAGTTGTCGAGGTCGACCGCGATCACGCGATCGTCCGGGTATCCGGGCGCTGCCAGCCCCGGCGTATAGATGACCCGCACCTCGGGCTCCCGGCCGTCGCGTCGCTCGAAGTAGAGCTTCTGCTGCATCCCGGCGATGTTCGCGTAGCGCATCTCCATCACGAGTCGGGCGGCCGTCTGCATCGCCGGATCGTTGCCGATGTAGCCGTCGACGACGATCACGTCGTTCTCGGCCAGGTATGCGTCCTGGAGGGCGGCGACCTCGTCGTAGTGGGCGCGCGTCATGGTCTTGCCGCTCGATGCTCGGTCGACGACGTAGGTGCTGCCCGCACTCCGAGACAGGACCGTGGTCTGGACGTTGACGTTGCCGAACTCCGTGAGACGGGCTTCCGGCATGGCTTCGGTGAAGGTCCTGAGCTCTTCCGGGGTCGGGTTGTCGAACACCTTCGCCACGTGGGCCCTCCTCGCCTGTGCGGAACACGGAGAAACGTTCGTACGGAGTGCGGAACGGCCCTAGAGTTTATCGGACGGTCAAGGGCGCTCTCGGTCGTGGGAGCGGCCGCGGGACGCGATGACGAGGGATGACCGTGGATATCAGCGAAGACGAGCTCATCACGGCCATCGGGCGGGTGCTCTCCGGAACGGGCCCCGACGTCCTCGTGCCCGTCGGCGACGATGCGGCGGTCGTCCGAGGGGGCACCGGGGATCTGGTGCTCACGACGGACGCCCTCGTCGAGGGCACGCACTTCGATCGGACGATGAGCACGCCGCGCGACATCGGGTACAAGGCGATCGCGGTGAGCCTCAGCGACATCGCGGCGATGGCGGGATCGCCGCGGTACGCGCTCTGCGCTTTGACGTTGTCCGGCGACGTGGACGCGGGCTGGACGATGGAGCTGTTCGGCGGGATGCGGGAAGCCACTGACGAGTTCGCGTGCGCCCTCGTCGGCGGGAACCTCGCCCGGGGCTCGGAGGTCACGGTCGCGATCACGCTGACCGGTGAGGTCGCGCGCGGTGCGGTGGTGCGCAGGAGTGGCGCGGAGCCCGGGGACGTGGTGGTGGTCACCGGCACGCTCGGCGGCGCGGCCGCGGGTCGTCGGCTGGCGCGGCGCGGGGCGCCTTGGACCGAGGACGAGCTCCATGCGATCCACCGTCACGAGCGCCCCGCGCCGCGCGTCGGGGAAGCGCCGGTGCTGGCGCGCAACGGCGCGACGTCGATGATCGACGTGTCCGACGGGCTCACGCGCGATCTCGTGCGGATCTGCGAGGCGAGTGGCGTCGGCGTCCGGCTGGACCCGGCCAAGGTTCCGAGGCATGCGGCCGCCGCCGAGGGCGAAGCCCTCGGCGGCGGCGAAGACTACGAGCTCCTCGCCACGATGCCATCGGCGGCTGCGGCTGCCGACGCAGCGGGGGAGCTGGCCGACGTGTTCGCGACGTTGCTCACCCCGATCGGAACGATCGCCGTGGACGGGCTCCAGACGATCGACGACACCGGAGCGACGCATCCCCTCGAGCCGTCCGGATGGGACCACTTCGCATGAGCGGCCCGAACACCAGAACGCGCGCGCTCTCCATCGCCGGGAGCGACTCGGGAGGGGGCGCGGGTATCCAGGCCGACCTGAAGACCTTCTCGGCCCTCGGGGTCTTCGGGTTGACGGCCGTCACGGCGGTCACCGTTCAGAACACGACGGGCGTGCAGGGGTTCGAGGCGATCTCACCCGGAACGGTCGCAGATCAGATCCGCGCCGTCGCGTCCGACATCGGGGTGGACGCCGCGAAGACCGGGATGCTCGCGAACGCGCCGATCGTGGAGGCGGTCGCGGCCGCCGTGGCCGAGGCGGCGATCCCGAACCTCGTGGTCGATCCGGTGTTCGTCTCCAAGCACGGCCACGTGCTCCTCGCGGACGACGCCGTCGGAGCGCTCCGTACCCGCATCCTGCCGCTGGCGACGATCGTCACACCCAACCTTCCGGAGGCCGCGGGTCTCGCCGGATCCGCCGTCGAGACCCGCGACCAGATGCGCCGTGCGGCCGATGCGATCCTCGCGCTCGGCGCCGGCGCCGTGTTGGTGAAGGGCGGCCACCTCGACGATCCTGCTCGTTCGTCGGACCTGTTCGTCGGCGCGTCTTGGGAGGGATGGCTGGAAGTGGAACGGATCGACACCCCGAACACCCACGGGACGGGATGCACGCTCTCGGCCGCGATCGCGGCGCGGCTCGCGCTCGGGGACGATGTCCCCGACGCGGTCCGCGCCGCGAAAGCGTTCGTGACAGAGGCGATCCGATACGCCCTCACGCTGGGCGGCGGCATCGGTCCGGTCGACCCGATGTGGGCGAACCGCCCCGAGCCTCCACCCTCCTGACCGGCGGGGACTAGCCCGGCTCGGCCATCCCAGATGGCCCCCGCGGGGCGTCAAGCGGGTCCACCACCGGGCCGACCTTGTACGTACGAGGCAACACCCTGCGGTCGAGGCGGAAAGGCCGATCCTGATGCGCAAGGACCTGAACTCCGAGGCGTCGCGCCAGCTCCACCGGCGGCGAGGGCGGGTGCTGATCGCTGCCTCGGTGGCGGTGCTTATCGTGGGGAGTGCGTTATCGATGGGGATCGCGGTGTCCTGGCGGAGCGACCGGAAGGATGCGGCCGCCAAACGGTTCCGAGCGGACGAACAGCTGCTGGAGAGCAACGTGCGCTCGACGGTCTCCACCTATATCCACGCGTTGCAGGTGACGCGGGGCTTCTTCCGTGCGAACCCCGTCGCCACGCGACCGCAGTTCCTCACGTTCGCACGCTCGCTTGACTTCAAGGACTCGACGCCTGCGTTGACGGCGATCGAATCGATCCGAGCCGGCGCTCGGCCCGAGACGACCGGTGGACCCCGCGTCGCGTACCCGATCGACATGGTCGCCCCGCGCTCGGCCGCCCTCGGGCTGCTGTGGCGCGACCTCGCGTACGACCCTTCGGTCCGCGAAGCGCTCCCGCTCGTCGCCCGGCACGGAGGCGTCATGATGATGCCGCCACGGATCGACGTGTTCCGTCACCTTCGCATGTTGTTGGTCGGGTCGGTGAGCCAAGAGGAAGGGTCGGCCCGCTGGGTCGGAGCCTCGATCGATCCCGCGATCTTCGCGACCCAGGCCATCGGGGAGGTCCCGCCGGGGATCCGGGCGTCGCTCCGTTGGGGCACGGAGGGCCAGGTCCTCGGGGCCGCCGCCGGACCAGAGGGCGCCGCCGATCGCCCAACGATGCTGTCGATGTCGGTGCCCGTCACCGCGGGGGGCACCGATTGGATGCTCGACGTCGAGGCGACGGGCGACTACGACCCCACGGTCATCGCCTTCCCGTGGCGGCCGTTCGCCGCCGGGCTCGTCCCCGCGATCGTGATGGCGATGATCCTGTTCGTGCTGGGTCGATCGCGCATCGAGGCGCTCGACCTGGCCACCCGCTTGGGGAAGGATCTGATCGCCTCCGAAGCTCGCGCCAAGGCTGTCATGGAGAGCGCCCTCGAGGCGATCATCACGTCGGACGCGGTCGGGCACGTCGAATCCGTGAATCCGGCCGCCGAGGTCCTCTTCGGCTGGCTCGAGACCGAGATCGTCGGACGACCAATCGCCGTCGTCGTGCCGGGGCTGGAGCTGTCGGGCGAACACGACGGGCTCGACGACCTGCACTGGGGTCCGAGCGAGCGGATGATGGAGGCGATCCGCAAGGATGGCGGACGGTTGCCCGTCGACCTGTCGATGTCGTCGATCACGATCGGCGGCGGAGAGATGTTCACCCTGATCGCGCGTGACGCGACCCTGCGGAAGCTCTACGAGGACCAGCTCGAACATCAGGCGACGCACGACCCGCTCACGGGCCTCGCCAACCGCACGCTCTTCGATGAGCTGCTGGTGCGTGCCACGTACCGCGCCGATCGGAGCGGCCGGCCGGTGGCCCTCCTCTACCTCGATCTCGACGGGTTCAAGGATGTGAACGACGTTTTCGGTCACCAATCCGGAGACCGCGTGCTCTCGGAGACCTCGCGGAGGCTCGAAGAGGTGGTTCGTCCGGGCGACATGGTGGCGCGGATGGGCGGTGACGAATTCGTCGTGCTCTGCGAGTACCTGGCAGCGCCGAGCGATGCGGAGAAGATCGCGACGCGCATCGTTCAGGCCGTCGGCAAGCCGATCCCGTTGGCCTCGGGCGTGGCGACGGTCACGGCGAGCGTCGGGATCGCGCTCGGAAGCCCCGGAGAGACCGCGGCCTCGCTCGTTTCACGGGCGGACGAAGCGATGTACCGCATGAAGCAGGGCGGGAAGGCGGGGTTCCTGTTCGCCGGTGCGGCAGGCGGCTGATCGCGGCCGGGCCCCGCGTCAGACGCGCGAAGGCCGAACGACCTTCCCCGCCTTGATGCAGCTGGTGCAGGCGTGGATCCGCCGGGGTGTCCCGTCCACCAGGGCTCGTACGCGCTGGATGTTGGGATCCCATCGCCGGTTGATCCGCTTGTGCGAGAAGGTCACGGACTTCCCGAACCACGGCTTCTTCCCACAGATATCGCACACGGCTGCCATCGCGCCACGAGGGTACCAGGCCCCTACCGCGCGATGGCGTTCAGGTTGGCTTGCAAGGCGTCCTCGGAGAGCTGTCCGCGCACGGTCGCGACCAAGCGACCGTCCGCATCGTAGAACTGGGTCATCGGTGGCGAGAAGAGGTTGAAGGACAAGCCGATCGAGTTCGCGGGGTCGAACACGCTCGGATACGTCACACCCTGCTGGTGCATGAACGCCCTCGCGCCATCGCGGAAGTCCTGCAGGTCGACACCCAGGAACTGGATAGCGTGCCCGAGCCGGCGGTGGGCCTCCACGAGCAACGGGGTCTCCGCTTTACACGGCGGGCACCAGGCCGCCCAGTAGTTCACGACGACCGGCGTCCCGCGGAGCTGCTGGAGCAACTGCCGGAACCCGTCCGCGTCCATCGCCGGGAGCTCGTCGGCCACGGTGGGAAGCGCAGGCGCGGTCGTCGCGTTCTCGGCCGGCACGGTCCCCGTGGCCGCCGCGTCGTGGGCGCATCCGGTCGAGAGGACGGCGGCGAGGACCAGTGGAGCGAGCACCACCCGGGGGGCTGTCACGCGTCCATGGTAGAACCGGGTCCAGCGTGAGGATCCGCCCGTGCCGTTGACGCTCTCCTCTCCGATCGTCGCGATCGATCGGAAGCTGGCCCTCCGTCGTGGCGGGTTCCGCACGAAGGGCCCGGAAGCGCACACGGTGCTCGAAGAGGCGTTCGACATCACCACGGTGGGGGAGCTCCTCCATCACTACCCGCGCCGCTACATCGACCGGTCCCGCGTCGAGACCATCCGGGGGCTCCATCCGGGGGTCTCCGCGACCGTGATCGCGACGGTTCGCCGGGTCGCGAAGCGGCAGACGAGACGGCATCAGTCGATGGTGACCGTCACGCTCCACGATGGCACGGGGGCCCTCGACCTCACGTTCTTCAACCAGCCGTGGGCGGCGTCGCTCTACCGCGAGGGATCCGAGGTCGCTGTCTCCGGCGTCGCCCAGCTCTACCGGGGACGGTTGCAGCTCGCGAACCAGGAGGTCGAGGTCCTTCGGGGGGATGGGCAGGACCTCGTGCATACGGCTCGGATCACCCCGGTCCACCCCGCATCCGAAGGGATCAGCGCCAAGACGATCCGTGAGCTGATCTGGCGGGCGCTCGACCGGCTGCCGCGCCAAGCCGATCCGCTCCCGGGCGACCTGGTGGCGGCCGAATCGTTGAGCGACTGGGACGCCGCATGCCGGCGGATCCATTTCCCAGCCGACGAGCACGAGCTCGCCAGCGCACGGGAGCGCTTGAAGTTCGACGAGCTCTTCATGCTGGAGCTCGGCGTGGCGTTCCGGAAGCAGCGTCTGGCCACCGAGCGGGCCGGGGTGGCTCACGGTCCCGATGGCCCCCTCACGCGCGCGCTGGGGTCGACGCTCCCGTTCGAACCCACCCGCGCTCAGTACGGAGCGATGGATCAGATCGACGCGAAGATGGCTGCGCCGCAGCCCATGAACGTGCTACTCCAGGGCGACGTCGGCTCGGGGAAGACGCTGGTCGCGCTGCACGCATGCCTCGTGGCCGTCCAGTCCGGCCACCAGGCGGCCATCATGGCCCCAACCGAGGTCCTTGCGGGCCAGCATGCCCGCTCGGTCGCCGATCTGTTGCGACCGATGGGGGGCGTGAACGCGCTCGAGGCCCCTTCACGGGCGGCAGCGGACAGCCAGCGCTCCCTCTTCGAAGGATCGACGCCGGCGATCGTCGAACCCACCGTGCGCTTCGCGATGTTGACGGGATCCGTGACCGGCAAGGAACGCGACCGGGTCTCGGAGGGGATCGAGGACGGCACGATCGATCTGGTGATCGGCACGCACGCGCTCGTGCAAGGAAGCGTCACGTTCCGCGACCTGTCGCTCGCCGTCATCGACGAACAGCATCGGTTCGGGCTCCATCAGCGGATGGCCCTGAAGGGGAAGGGATCGGGCGACATCGACGTGTTGATCATGACGGCGACGCCGATCCCTCGGACGCTCGCGTTGACCTATTACGGGGACCTCGACGTCGTGGTCGTGGACGAGATGCCCCGAGGGCGCGGGCCGATCCAGACGCGCGTCGTACGGGATGCTGCTGCGCGCACCGCGGCGGAGACCTTGGTCCGGCAGGAGGTCGGTGCCGAACGACAAGCGTTCGTCGTCTGCGCCGCGATCGACGAGGCCAACCGCAACCAGGTCAAGGCGGCGGAGGCGGAGGCGATCCGTCTGCGGACGGAGGTCTTCCCCGACCTCCGCGTCGAGCTCCTGCACGGACGCATGCGGCCGAAAGAGAAGGAGCGGGCCATGGACGCGTTCCGGGCCGGCTCCGCGGACGTGTTGATCTCGACCACCGTGATCGAGGTCGGGGTCGACGTGCCCAACGCCACCGTGATGCTGGTGGAGAACGCGGAGCGGTTCGGCCTGGCGCAGCTTCACCAGCTCCGGGGGAGGATCGGCCGCGGACCCGATGCCTCGTACTGCGTGCTGTTCGACGAGTCCGAGGAGTCGAACGCCGAGGCGAGGGCGCGCATCGACGCGATGGTGCGAACCACCGACGGATTCGCCCTGGCTGATGAAGATCTGCGGCTGCGCGGGGAGGGCACGCTGTTCGACACGAAGCAATCCGGCATGCCCGACCTCAAGCTCGCCCGACTGGCCGAGGACATGGATCTGGTCAAGCGTGCCCGAGCCCGCGCGTTCGCCCAGCTGGAGGACGACCCGCAGCTCGTCGCGCGCCCCGTGTTGCTGGAGGAGCTCCGGCGACGATTCGAACGATCGATCGAGTGGCTCTTCCAATCCTGAGCGGTGGGCGGGTCGCGCGGGTCGTGCTCTTGGATCGCCGGTGGACCGCGAGGCACGGCTAGGCTGCCGCCCGTGCGGGTGATCGCCGGTTCGGCCCGTGGGACGCGCCTGGGCCCAGTCCCGGCGGGGGTGCGCCCGCTCTCGGATCGAGCTCGCGAGGGTCTGTTCGCGAGCCTCGGCCCCGACGTTTCGGACGCGCGCTGCCTGGATCTGTTCGCGGGCACGGGGGCGGTCGGCATCGAGGCGCTCTCACGCGGAGCCGGATCCTGCACGTTCGTCGATGCCGCCCGTGAGGCGACCGCTGCCATCCGGTCCAACCTGGAACGCGCGCGCGTGTCGGGGCGAGCGATCGTCCAGACGGCCGATGTTGGCGTCTACCTGCGTCGACGGCGGAAGGACGAACATCCGTACGAGCTCGTGTTCCTGGACCCGCCGTACGGGCTCACGGAGCCTCATCTGAGCGGCTACCTGACCGCCCTCGACGCCGGATGGCTTGCCCCCGAGGGGTGGACGGTCGTGCTGACCAGGGGTCACAAGAGTTCGGTCCCGTCGGTTCCGGTACACTGGGCCACTCGGAGGCACCTTCGTTACGGAGACAGCCTCCTGACCCTGTACCGGGAGGATCGATGGGCTTGACCGCCCTGTGTCCGGGGACGTTCGACCCGGTGACCAACGGGCATCTGGACGTCGTCGGCCGAGCCGCACAACTGT
>Ga0066710_100008205_pt1 | contig 10107 bp, 8 predicted proteins | sample GraSoiAngelo_159_FD_79666 | JGI IMG/M metagenome (GOLD analysis project Ga0066710, IMG submission 79666) | Grasslands soil microbial communities from the Angelo Coastal Reserve, California, USA - 14_1009_16_40cm | ecosystem: Environmental > Terrestrial > Soil > Grasslands | place: USA...
CGCCTGCTCGTCACGCTCGTCCTGGCCGTCCTCGCGACGTCCGTGGGGCATGCCGAGACCTGGATGTGCTCGGAGCCTGAGGGCGCCATTTTTCGAGATCATGCCGGGCCCAACTGCCGGGAGATCTACACCACGCACTTCTCGACGCCGGTGGTGCCCCCGCTCCAGGCCGTCTCGACTCCTTTTCCGGCCACGATCCGTCACGTTCCCATTCTTTCGACAAAGGATGCCGGTCCCGGCGTCAAGCAAGCCGGCGGCATCGCGTTGGCGACCCTGACGATCAGCCACGTGAGCCAGGGAACCGGCCCTGCCGTCTCTGCCGATGCCCACTTTGGGAAGGACAGCCGCGCGGCATTGGGAGCAGCGCTTGCTGCCTCGGCAAAAGCCCTGGGCTATGATGCCCGATACCTCAAGGTCCGGCTGTCATCGCAGCTCAACGGCAAGGAGAGGAAGCGGACCTTCAACGGCCCCAGCGCGGGCATGATGTGGGCCGTGGCCATCGCATCGGGCATCCTTGGGGATCCACTGAGGACGGATGTATGCCTCGCGGGAACGGTGGCGAGCGATCTTTCGATCGGGCCCGTCGGCGGCCTGGAGGAGAAGATCAAAGGATGTAAGCAGTTCGACCGTCACGAACTGATTCTGCCCGCCGGACAGAATTCCATCCCTGTCGTGTGGAATGGCATCGGGTCCGGCGTCAAGATCACGGAGGTGGGCACACTGGGGGAAGCCTATGTGGCGGCGACCGGACGGCCGCTGCGTGAGGTTGGCCGCTAAACGGGTTCCAGCACCTCGGACCGAGTTTCCGAGGCCCTGGGCGCCGCCTCGTCGACGACTCCATCCAGCTCAGACAACAAGGACGATTGCTCGGACTCACCGAGTTCTTTGAGGTCACGAAGCGCCGGCATATCCGACAGGTCCTTCAACCCGAATGACTGCAGGAATTGCTTCGTCGTGCCGTACATGATCGGACGCCCCGGAATATCCTTTCGCCCGACGATCCGCACCAAGCGGCGATCCAGCAAGGTTCTGAGGACGCCCGCCGTATCCACCCCCCGTATCTGTTCGATCTCTGACCGCACCAACGGCTGCTTGTAGGCGATAATCGCCAACGTCTCCATCGCCGAGCGCGACACCTTTGCGCTCGCCTTCGTCCTCTCCAAGCGTTTGACCCACGGGGCGCAGTCCGGCCGGGTCGTAATTTGAAATCCACCGGCGACTTCGACGATCTGAAGGCCGCGGTTGTCGGCGGCATAATCCGACTGGAGGGCGCGAAGTGCTGCCGCCAGCTCCGTCCGAGATGATCCCTCGACGACGCCGAGCAGACGATCCACGGAAACCGGCTCGCCGGACACAAACAGCAGCGCCTCTAGGATGCCCTTCAGCCCGTCCAATCCTTGAGACGCCTCGCGGCTCTCGGCATGTTCATCATGGCAGGGGTGGACCACGTTCAATTCCTGTGTGCTCATTCTTGAGTCTCCTCCAGTTCCGCGTCTCCGATATCCGCCGGCAAAAAAGCCCGTGAGAGGAGGATGCCCGCGAAGGCCTCTGGCTGAAACGCCCGCACCAGCCTGAGCCGGATCAGTTCCAACAGACCTAAAAACGTCACGATCAGCACCAGGCGCCCCTCCTCCGGCCGAAACAGCATCTCAAACGGAATGGCTTCCTCCTCTTCCAGTCGTTCCAAAATATAGTTCATGCGATCTTTCACGGTGAAATGATCCGCCGACAATTCCATCAACGCCTTGGCAGGCGTGCGCTGGATCACATCCTGGAGCGCATCCATCAAATCGAGCAACGTCAGATCGAGGGGACCGTCCTCCTCCTTGGTATTCGCGCTCAGCGGCATCCGTCCGAACGCTTCACGCCACTGGCGCCCGCGGCCCTCCAACGCATGGGCCGCTTCCTTGAACTGCTTGTACTCCAGCAGGCGGCGGACCAGATCAGCGCGCGGATCTTCCCCCTCCTCTTCATCCTCGGAGGGTTCCGCCGGGAGCAGCATCCGCGACTTGATGTAGATCAACGTCGCCGCCATCACGAGAAACTCTCCGGCGACATCGAGATTCAACATCTTCATCGCCGTGATGTGATCGAGATACTGTTTGGTGATCAACGCGATGGGAATGTCATAGATGTTGATCTCGTTCTTCTTGATCAGATGCAGGAGCAGATCGAGCGGCCCCTCGTACTGATCCAGACGGATCCTGTAGGAGTCTTCAAGCGTGTCCATCCCGATTTCCAGACCTTCGGTCACAAGGCCTCCACCAGCAACTAGAGCCCCGCTATACCAGCTTAAGGGGGCAAAGGCAAGCATTCGCCCATATATTGTGGAAATTACCCCCTCAGTAATACTATACTTGACTCAGAAATCTGGCCCCGCAACCACATAGGAGGTGACCCATGCACTTCATACGAGCCGGAGAATATGTCATCAATCTTGAGTTGATTACGTCTTGCCGGCTCCGAAGCGACGGCGGTATCCAGCTCACGCTGTCTGGACAGGATGGACACATTATACTGACTGGGGCTGAGGCTGATATCATCAGGAAGGCGGTCAATGCCTAGTGTCCGCTGCTGAGTCATGTCAATGATTGCTAGCCCTTCTTGAGGATGACGATGAAGGCAATGAGAAACGCCGTGAGGCCGGCGCCGACGATCGCGAGGAACACCGGGTTTTCAAACCCGACCGACGTCCGGGGATTCGCAAACTTGACCCGCGTGAAATTCGGCTCTTCCTTGTAAACGACTTTGGCGAAATCGTCCTTCGCCAGGAAGCTCGCATCCGAAAAGTTCGCTTCTCCTTGAAACGTGGCGCGTCTGAAATAGGTGTCTGCGGCGAAGACGGTAGACATAAAAAACGCCGCCTTTTCGAAGACCGCCTCTGAAAAGTCGGCCATCCCCTCAAAACGGCTCCCTGAAAATGACGTGCCCATCTTGAAGTAGGCGCGGGAAAAACCCGCCTCCTTCTGAAAGGTGACCGAGAGAAAATTCGTGAGCCCGGCAAAACCTGCTCTCAGATAGGTGATCGACTCATGGAACACCGATTGATAAAAGCGCGCGTTGCCGGCGAACGCGGTCTTCTCAAAAGTGGCCGGCTTGTCAAAGATGCAGGACAGCCAGAACGAGTCCTCGAGGAAGATTGTCTGCGAACTATCGAGCGGGCCCAGAAAGATCGTTCGCGAAAGGTCCACCGTCTTCGTGAATGTCGTGCCGCGAAATGAGACCGGCCCTTGGATGACCACCATGTCTCCCAGCAGACGCTGCTCGACCATGTCTGGTTTCAGTTGCGTGTCCACGATGCCGTCCACGACAGAATCCTCGATCAGAAAGGGACCGCGAATGACGCGCGCGTCCGTGACCCGACCCCGCGACAATTTTGACAGGACTCGATCCGGCAGCGACAAGGACCGGATCGGGACCGACGCAAGCCGGGTCAGGAGGAGGTCTCCCGTCACCACCGCATTCTTGAGCGAAATGCCTTGCCCCGCCTTGATCGCCCCGATGATCTCGGCCGCCGTCACCGCATGGCTCGCGCGATCCACTTGGGAGCACTCGCGGCTCAGGTGACGCATGAAGACCGTCGAATCGCTGACGTTGTCCCGTTCAATGCCGCAGGCCGCAGCGGCGGCCGGAATATGCGTGCCAAGACACAGGCCGAGGATCAGTATGAAGCCGGTGACCTGAGGCTTCATGTTCGTCGCGAGGTTCTCAGAGTAATGCGCAAGCCATCCTCTCAAGACAGGCAATTGCGGGCATCCTGGTGAAGATTGTAGAATCGTGAACGTTACCGGCGCGTCCGATGCGCCGCGCAATCAATGGAAGGAGTCATGTCGGGATGGTCCTAGCGTTTGTCTCAGATCCTTTGGACGAAGAACACGCCAGCGGGCATTTCTACCACATCTGCCAAGGCGTCATGCAAAAAGAAGAAGTCCTGCCCCCGCCGCCCGGCGAACCCATTATCTGTACCGGATGCGGCGTCGAACTGGAGATGGAGGACTTCATGGAGGCGCATTTGAGAGGCGCCACATGATCACCGATAGTTGAGATACTGCAGATCCACCCCGAAGTCCTTCCCTTTTAAGAACGCGATCACGGCCTGCAATTCATCGCGGCTCTTGCTCTGCACCCGGACCTGGTCACCCTGAATCTGCGCCTGCACCTTGAACTTGCCGTCCTTGATCCCCTTGGCGATCTCCTTCGCCTTCTCCGGTGACAATCCATTCTGAATCTTGGCCGTCTGGCGCACTGCCCCGCCCAAGGACGGCTCGGGCGTTCCGAAGGCAAAGGCTTTGACCGACACACTCCGCTTGATCAGCTTCGCCTTGAGAATGTCCACGACGCTTTTGAGCTTGTAGTCGTCATCCGAGATGAGCACGAGCTCTCCTTCTTTGTCCTTCAACGTCAAGTCCGTCTTGGTCCCTTTGAAATCGAACCGCTGTTGGATTTCCTTGAGCGTCTGGTCGATCGCGTTCTTGACCTCTTGCAGGTCTACTTTCGACGCCACATCGAAGGAATTCGCGTCCGCCATCGTCGTCCACCGATCCCGGTCTGATTACGTCGCCACCTGGTCGGCCGGACCATCCAGCACCTCGCGCACTTTCCGCGTGAGTACGTCGGGCGTGAACGGCTTTTGCAGGTAGGCCGTCGCGTTGTCGAGCGCCGCCGGACGGATTCCCGCCTCCTCAGGATAGCCCGAGATGTAGAGCACGCGCATGTCCGGCCGAATGGGCGCGAACCGGACGGCCAATTCCTTCCCGCTCATGCCGGGCATGACGACATCGGTCACCATGAGCGAGATCGGACCGGTGTGCTGCTCGCTGATCGCCAGTGCTTCATGCCCGTGCCGCGCCACCAAGACCGTATAGCCGTTCTGGGTGAGCACCTCATGGGCGAACGACCGGACGATCTCCTCGTCCTCGACCAGCAGCACGGTCTCCGATCCGCCGACGCAACCCAGCGGCGGGGGCGGAGCCGGGGCTTCGACCGGTTCATCGATCGAAGGAAGGTAAATGGTGAAGCATGTCCCCTGCCCTGGTCGGCTCCTCACAAAAATATACCCATCGCTTTGCTTGACGATCCCATAGACGGTCGCCAATCCCAATCCGGTACCTTTGCCGCGCTCCTTCGTCGTAAAAAACGGCTCGAAGATTCGTGCCTGTGTTTCCGCCGGGATGCCGATGCCCGTGTCGCTGACCGCCAGCATCACATAGGGTCCGGGAACGAGCGGCGCGTGTTCATTGGCATAGGCTTGATCCAGCATGACATTGGACGTCTCGACCGTCAGCTGTCCCCCCTCCGGCATGGCGTCCCGGGCGTTGACCGCAAGGTTCATGATGACCTGTTCGATCTGTCCCGGATCGGCCTTGACGTTTTTGAGGGCGGGGTCCAAGACAGGGACCAGATCGATATCTTCGCCGATCACCCGTCGCAGCATGCGGTCCATGGTGTTGACGACCCCGTTCAGGTCCAAGACCTTTGGCTGCAAGACCTGTCGGCGGCTGAAAGCCAGGAGCTGCCGTGTGAGCGACGCCGCCCAGTCGCCGGCTTTCTTGATTTCTTCGACGTGCTTTCGCTGCAGATCGTGCGGGCCCAGGCACGCCAGCAACAACTCGCTGTACCCCAGGATGGCCGTCAGCAGATTGTTGAAGTCGTGCGCGATCCCTCCCGCCAGTCTCCCGACGGCTTCCATTTTCTGGGACTGGCGAAGCTGCTCCAGGCTCGATCGCAGCGTCTCCTCCGCCTGTCGGCGCTCGATCGCCGTCGCCAAGACATTGGCCACCGCCTGAAGAAAATGCGTGTCCTCCTTCGTGAAGGCTTTGTGGCGCTTGGTATAGACGCCCAGAACGCCCCATGGCTTGTCCTGGCTATGAATGATGGCGGTCATTCCGCTGACGATGCCGTGATCGAGCAATAACGTGTCGCCTTGAAACTTGGTGTCGGTGGTGAAGTCATCGACCACCACCGGTTGGCCGGTCAGCACCGTATACCCCGCTTGAGTTTCGACGCCCGCGCCGATCGTTGCCGAGGCCGCTGTGTGATCCCACCCCGAACCGGCCAGGAGCCGGAAGCATTGTCCGCCGGACACGACTTCAAGCACTTTGCAATATTCCATTTCGAGCGTGCCGGCCACCAGCTTGACGGCTTGTTCGAGCAGGTCATTCAGATCGTTCGTCAGCAACGCCCGTTGGCCAAACTCCGCCACGACCACCTGCTGGCGCGCGCGGGCCTTGAAGTCCGCTTCCACCTGCGCCCGTCTGATGAGATCGGCGACGTGTCGCTCGGCAATGGCAAAACGCACAGCAAGCAGCTTCGTCTGGATCGGCTTAACGAAATAATCATTCGCGCCGGCGTCCAAGACCGCGGTCAAATCCTCAGGATGGTTTCGGGATGTGATGATGAGAATCACGCTCTGGTGCCCGAGGGGAAGGGCCCGTATACGACGGCAAAGTTCCACGCCGTCCATACCAGGCAATATCCAATCCAGGACGATCAATGGATAGGTCTCTCCCTGGCATGCCTCCCAGGCGGCCTCGGCATCGCCGAAGTCCGTCACCTCATGCCCCCGCACCTTCAGCGACTGCTTGAGAATCTTGCGGGCATCCTCATCGTCTTCAACGAGCAGAACCTTCATGCCATCTCCTTATCGCTCGGTTGCCAGGGCGTCCCGCACCCGTTCGAACTCGGTCTCGACGTTCCCGAAGACGCTCTTCATCTCCTCCACGGACAGCGGGCTGCTGCGTTGTTCAAGCACGCCGAACAGATTGACCATCGCCATGGCTCCAAGATTGCCGCACATGCCTTTGAGAGTGTGCGCTTCACGCTGCACCACCTTCATATTGCCGTCTGTAATGGCCGTGCGCAACGCATCCAGCCGCTGAGGAAGGTTTTGAAAGAAATGTTCGATGAGCGTCCGCAGAAACATCGGGTCATCCTCGCCGCCCAAGGCGCGGAGTTCCTCCAGGACGCGGGCATCGACAGCCGGCATTCCATTGAGCGGTTCGGGGTCCGACCGCCTTCGTCCCACCCACGCTTCCTCCTCCACAGTTTCCTCCTTGGCTTCTCCGCGCGGAATCCACCGCTGAAGCATCGCGCCCAGTTGTTCGACCTTGACCGGCTTGAAGAGGCAATCGTCCATCCCGGCTGCCAGACATTTGTCGTGGAATCCGGACATCGCATTCGCGGTCATCGCGATGATCGGGATGCGGGACATCGGCTGCCCAGGCGCGTCCGAATTCTTGGCTTCTCGAATCGTCAGCGCCTCATGCTCTCGAATGATCCGCGTGGCCTCGAAACCGTCCAACTCCGGCATTTGAATATCCATCAGGATGGCATCGTACGTCATACGGGAGCGCGCTTCAATCGCCTGGACGCCGCTGCCGGCAATATCCGCCCGGTATCCCAACTTCTCAAGCATCTTCAGGGCCACTTTCTGATTCACGATGTTGTCTTCTGCGACCAAGACATGAAAACGCGGCACGACGGTAGCCTCAGCACGCTCGGCGGCCAACGCCGTCAATCGAGCCGGTTCGGGCCAGCCTGTCGGCGATTGCAGGACATGGGTCAGGCTATCATAGAGATACGATCGCCGCACCGGTTTCGGGATATATGACATGATCCCCGCTTGCCGTCCCTCGTCACCCAAGGCCCGCCGCCCCAGGGATGTGAGCAGGATCAAACGTGTGGAGACGAGACGTGGATCGGCCTTGATGGCCTGGGCCACCTGCAGGCCGCTCATGCCCGGCATCTCCATATCCAGAATGGCGAGTTGAAAGGGCAAGCCCGCGCCGGCCGCCGTGCCCAGCAGCTCCAGCGCCACCTCCCCATTTTCCGCGGCATCGGCGTGCATGCCCCACCCCGACAGCTCGTCGCAGAGGACGGTGCGGGCGGTCTCATTGTCATCCACAACCAGGACGGGGATGCCGTCGAGCTGTTCAGGGGGATTCGCGATCGCGAATTGGCTCTCCGGCTGTTGCTCCAGTTTCACGGTGAAGTAGAACGTGCTGCCTTTTCCGAGTTCACTGTCATGGCCGATCTGCCCGCCCATCAGTTCAGTCAATTGCTTGGAGATCGCCAGGCCCAGCCCCGTGCCTCCATATCGCCGGGTCGTCGAGCTGTCGGCCTGCGAGAATGGTTGCAGCAGTCGCGCGCGCCCTTCCGCCGAAATACCGATGCCCGTATCTTTCACTGCGAAACGGAGAATGACCACGTTGCCGGTGGCCGCGACCAGCTCCGCGGACAGCACAATTTCCCCCTTTGCGGTGAACTTCACCGCATTGCCCACGAGGTTCATCAAGATCTGGCGGAACCGCCCGGGATCTCCGCGCACAGCCGACGGCACGCCCGGCTGGAACACCACGGCCAGTTCCAAGCCCTTGCTGTGGGCGCGTTCGGCGAGGAGTTCGGCAACCTCCTCGACCTCCGTTCGGAGATCGAAATCAATATGGTCGAGCGAGAGCTTGCCGGCCTCGATCTTGGAGAAATCCAGGATGTCGTTGAGGATGGTCAACAGCGACTCGCCTGAATTGCGGACCGTCTCCGCAAACTCCCGCTGCTCCCCCGAGAGGTCCGTGTCGAGCAGCAATCCCGTCATCCCGATGACCGCATTCATCGGCGTGCGGATCTCGTGGCTCATCACCGCCAGAAATTCCGCCTTCGTGCGGGCCGCCTCCAGAGCCTGATCGCGCGCGAAGGACAGCGCCTCTTCGGCCCGCCGCCGCCGCTGATCGTTCCGGTAGGCTTCGATGATGCTCGCGCACGTGATCAAAAACGGTTGCAGATATTTGACGAGCCCTTCGTCATACCCGCCGATTCGGTTGGCAATGCCGACGATGCCGACCACGTTCTTGTCCTGACGCAACGGCAACCCGAGAAAACTGTACAGAGGAGGATGATCCGGCGGCAAGTTCCCGGGACGGGGCAACAGCGCATCGTCGTTCACGATCATCGGCTGCCCCGTCTGCATGACGGACCCGATCGGCCCGAAGTCCTCGTAGAAGGCGCGGGTGTCCTCGGTCCAGGTCAAATTCGCGATGGCGTGAGTCTTCATGTAGGGCTTGCCGGATGCGCTCAGCAACACCTCGCCGATGAAGCCATATTCGCTTTTTGTCAACAGCAGCACGCTGTCAATGAGGCTATCGAAGATGACGCCGGGTTCGGCATAGCGAATAAAGTGGAGGAGCGCATAGCCGATGGTGTCCAGCAGCGCGTTGAACGCTTTGACCTCTTCCTCGGTGCGCTTTCGTTCCGTGATGTTTCGGACGATGACCATGATCTGCTGTTCGACCAGCGGCACGAACCTCGCTTCATAGGAGTATTCGCGGTCCTGCCGCATCAGCGAGAATTCCCGGCTCACGATCGTCGCGGTCTTGGCTGTGCGCAGCTCTTTGATCGCGGCTTGGAACAGCTCGCCGACGTGCTTCCACGGCAGATCCTGAATGCGCTTTCCGAGAAATGTCTCCGGCGGCAGGTCAATCTCCGCCATCCGCCCCGCCTGATAATCCCGGATCGTGCCGTCCGCGTCGATCCGGAAGCTGAGGTCCGGGAATGCTTGGAACATCGCGCGCATTTCCGAATTGGATTTAAACAGCGCCTGCGCGCTCCGGTCGAGGCAGCGCTCCAAAATCCCGCGGTCGGCGTCCGCTTGCTGGTATGCCGCGTTCACCATCTCGAGAAACCGTTGCCAGTCCGGCGGAAACACGGTGGTGTTTCCGAAATGCCGGAGGAGCTGCAATTTCAATTGGCTATGAAAATCCATACGGTTTTCCGCGCTGAGGAATGAGACTACGACGAGATCGGCCAAAGGTCAAGCACGCTCAGCAGCATGGGCCGGTGGGAATGTTGATGCCCGTCGAATCCACGCCGACCTCGCTGCTCGTGAACGGTTTCTTCTGAACCAGAAAGCCGTACCACTTTGCAAAAGAATCCCCGAGGACGAGGATCGCCAGTGCGGCGACCACGCCGACGAGGGCCGCGTCCAAGGAAAAAGCGAGTGCCTCTGCGCCGCTTGCTTCGCGAGCGTTCCGCGCAAACATCATGAACAGTTCATAGCAGCCCGTGAGCGTGATCACGCCGACGAACACCATCGGCAACGCCGTGACCCAGAGGTAC
>Ga0066710_100008206_pt1 | contig 10107 bp, 4 predicted proteins | sample GraSoiAngelo_159_FD_79666 | JGI IMG/M metagenome (GOLD analysis project Ga0066710, IMG submission 79666) | Grasslands soil microbial communities from the Angelo Coastal Reserve, California, USA - 14_1009_16_40cm | ecosystem: Environmental > Terrestrial > Soil > Grasslands | place: USA...
GTTGTGCCGCCCGCTCCCGAGGCGCTGAAGGACTCAGCAGCCGCTTGGAAAGCGGGAGGGCGGAGATCCCAGGCCAACTTCCTCCTCGGCTATGCTTGCGAGTTCGCGCAATACGTCCGGCACCTTGACATGCTCCGGACCAGCTTGAAGAAGGTGGATTTCCGCTCTCCTCCGTCCGCATCGAGCACCGCCGGAGAGCCGCTCTCGCCCGAGGTCCTCTCGGCGTTTCCTGACGACGAAAGGGAAGGCTGGGTCTTTGTCAAAGGCATCTTTCTCAAGTACTCGGAGAACCCCCAGGACCCTGTCAAGGGGCACCTCGAGATCCAGGGAGAGCTGCAGCACAATGTGAGCTTCTTCATCTGGCTCCCCGCCGCGAAACCTCACCTGGATCGTCTGGAAAAAGGACCCTGGTCGAGGCGCATCTCCGGGCTCAGCCAGTCGTATCCGTTCCAGATCCGGGACACGGTCGCCAAGGCTCCGCCGGGCCACCAGGTCGTGGTCGCGGGGCGCTTTTTGCGGGACCGGTTGGGCTTCCCCCGCAACTGGTTCGAGGTGTGGGACATCAAGGTCGGGTTGAGCACCGCGCAGGAACAGATCTTCCTCGCGCTCAAGGACCCAGTCGTCATCCGCCACCCCGGGATGAAGTTGGGGGAAATCGCCACGTGGCTTCAAACCCTCTTTGGCCTCAAATTGACTTTTGAAGGGATCGAAGAGAAGGCTCTCCTCGAAGTCGATGCGCGTGAATGCACCCTGGGGGCGTTCATCGACCAGCTAGCGAAGGATCGAGGCGTTGGCTGGTGGTATGACCAGGGGACGGTGCATTTTTCTCCAACGCCGCCAAGAGATGCCGCGCGAGACGTGGAGCCGGTTCTCGAGGAGTTGAAAAGGCTAGAGCGGGGTAAAGTTCGCTTTGGCAAAGGAGAGCTGGCCCAAGCCATTCCTCAAGGTGAAAGCTTGCCGGACGATGTGGCCCTCCTCGAGGAGAAGGCCAAGAAGGCCGTCATCAAGATGGACTACACCTTGGCCGAAAAATGCTGCGGCAAGCTGCGGGAGAAGGTCTCGGAGCCTGTTCAAAAAGAAAAATGGCAGAGGATGGAAGAAAAGCTGCAGCTCTTCCGCAAGATCACTCAAGGCAGCGGGCTGAGCCACCTGGTGGATGCGAAGGATCTGGCCCGGATTGTGATCCACAGCCCCAGCGGAGATTCCCGGCAAACCGTTCGAATCCTCGAGCGCCGGGGCGATCTCCTCCTCGTCCAACCCAGCTATGGAGGGGAGTTCTCGGTCAAGGCGGAAGCCGTGCGGGAGATTCATCCCATCCCCGCGGAAGATTGGAGGAAGGAAAGGGAAGCCGAGCTTGAGAAGCGGGTCCGAGACCTGGAAAAGAGCCCGCCCCGCGAGCAAATGAGCGAGTATTTTCTCCTGTCTCTTTTTGCCAAGACCAACGGCTTTCCGGAGCGTGGAACCAACTTCCTGACGAAAGCCATCGCTTACGACGAGTTCGGGTGGCTCCTGGCCACTTACTTCCCCGACGAGCGGAAGGAGCTCCTCAAGGCCTGGCGAAGAGCAACGGGAAGGGCTTCACCCGAGCCGTCGCTGGCTGGGGGTGCCAAGGAGAAAGAAGTGGCGAGTGCCCCGAAGGAAGGGCCTTTCCCCGACCTCAAGGCGGAGGAGCCTCTTCCAAAAAACCCGGAGGACCTCCTTCCTTTCGCTCAAAGGCACCACGACCAGGGCCGGTTCCTTGTAGGCAAGTCTCTTCCGGGCATGGACAATGCCCAGGTGAACTCGAAGCTAGCGCTCGAGCATCTCCAGCTGGCTCAAGATGCTCTGGCAAAGGTCATCGAGATCCGTCCTGACGATGACAAGGCTGCGAAGCTCCGCCGGGATTTGGCTCCCTTGATCGAGATCGCGGTGAGGGGCATGAATTTTTTCGAGTAACCCCGCGAAGCATCTATTTTTTCTTGACGAGCTCGATCCGCGCAAGGAGCCGGGCCAGGTCAACCCTGGCCGAGATTCCATCACCGGAGGAACATCACTCGCACGCGCTGAAGCTTTCGCAACCGAGGCCATCGACGGTGGGATCGTTGCCGCACGATGGATAAGGAGCCGCGATCGGCGGGCCGCCGAGGAAAAGAAACCGGAGAGTGTAGAGCGGATCCGAAATGTTCACGGCCCCGTCGTCATTCGAGTCGAGGGCCTTGCTGCACTCCGGGCTCGGATGGCTACCGAGGAAAAGATGGCCCAGGGTGTGGATCGCGTCGGAGATGGTGACCCGGCCGTTTCCATTGGAGTCGCCGCGGAGGAAGGGGACTCTCGTGGACTTGAGGGTGACCGAGGCGGTCGCGAAGTTGCAGGGAAGGCGGTCATCATCTTCCACGGTCAGGAGGTTCGAGACGGGCTGGCCCGTCCCGGTGAGACCATCCTTGAAGGACAGGGCCGCCGAAAGCTCCCTCTTGGAGGGGCTCGAAAGGAGCACATCGAGCTTCAGCACGGACTCCGTTCCAACTGGACGGAGATGGGCATTGGGCTCGAGCGAGAGAACGACCGCGCTGACCACGCCGTTCTTGCCGCCGTTCCGTGCCGGGTCGACGATTTCGGTCCGCTCGAAGCCGCCCGAGCGGAACCCGTCAGGGAAGGGCGCGGCTCCAGTCCCATCGGTGGTGACCGAGGCAAGCTCCGCGTCCCCGCTCAAGCCAATGGAGAGCGACCAACCCTGAACTCCTCCCGAGGCAAGCTCCGAAATGATGTTGGCGAAGATGGTTGCGGCCCCCGATGCGGTCACGATCTCCGCTCCCGCGGCGGACCCCTTTTCGCCGAGAATTCCCGCGAAGGGCTCGAGGCTTGAGAGCCGCTCCGTCGAGAATCCAACGTGCAGCGTCGTGCAGGGAGCGATTTCGAAGGTCTTCACGGCCCGGGACGGAGAGATGCTACTTCCATCTTGGGTGACCGTGCATGCGGTGGGCGCCGAGCTTTCAGCCTTGAGGCCATCGACATAGCGCAGCGTGACAAACCCTCCAGCTCCACCTGGAGCCAGGCCGATCACGGCGATCCTCGAGTTGGCATTGGTTGGAAGGGTGATGGGCAGGGTGAAGCTCAGCACCACCGCTTCCACCGCCCCCTCGTTGCCAGGCCCGGTCGTCAGCCGGGTATAGACGAAGCCTGCGTTGAAGAGGGCCGCTGCCTGCGTGCCTGCCACGGTGAGCCCGGCGATGGAGGCATTCTCGGCTGTCACCCCGAACGCCCAGCCTTGCGCTCCCGGCCCGCTCCCAGCGTGGGTGAGCGTGCAATAGAGGGGGGACGGGCTTCCCGAGGGGATTTCAAAGCCGAGATCGAAGGTGTCCGCCCGGAGGAAGGTTCCAAGGAACAAAAGCACGAGCGCGAACAAAGCAAGCCTCATGGCTACCCTCCCTTGAAAGAAAAGCTAGTTCCGCGGTTCATTCAGCTCGAGTCTTTTCTCGTTCCGTATTATACGAGGCCTCGACCGAAAAAGTAGCGACGAAGTTTGGTGAACGACGCTGTCATCGTTGAGCTTTGTTCTCGATGAGCTCCTGGAAGGTCATATTGTCTCGCAGGCTCCCCAGGTCCGGATCCGTACGGGCGCGAAGAGTGTTGAGGGCGCGGAGCTGTTCCATGGACTCGGCAAGGTATTTCACGGCGCTGTCGGCGTCCCCGCGCAGGGCGTACACGCAGGCTATGTAGTACTTCGTGAACGGGTCGTCGGAACCACGCTGGAGCCGCGATTCGTACGCCTTCACGGCGCGCTCCAGGTTGCGGTCGGCCTCGGCCCGATCGCCCTTGCGTATCCACGCGGCCCCCAGCTTTTGCTGGAGCTCGATGAGCGTCCGCTCGCGCAGCGCGTGGTCGCTCCGGGCCAGGAACGCGAGCTCCCGCTCGTACTCGCGGATGGCCTCGTCGTACGAGCCCCGCAGGTAATGCACATAGCCGAGCCGCGCGTGGGCGCCAACGATCTGTAGCCCCTCGCTTCCCGAGAGGAGCTTCTCCTGCAGCTCGACGGCCTTGCGACATGCCGCTTCCGCGCGATCCAGGTCGCGGCGCAGCGCGTGAAGGAACCCGAGTTGCAAGTACGCGTGCCCGAACTCGGGGTTCAGCTCGACGCACTTCTCGAGCTCCGCGATGCCCTCCGCGATCATGCCCTTTCCGACCCAGTAGACTCGTGCCAGCGTGAGATGCGCCACGGCGTTCTTCGGTTCGAGTCGAATGGACTCCCCTATCGCCTGAATCGCTTCGTCGTAGCTGCCGAGGTTGCCCAGAGCGGCGCCAAGCCACGCGTGCGCGTTCGAGAGCCGCGGGTTGAGCGCGATCGAGCGGCGCGCGAAGCCAACTGCCTTGTCAAAGAGGCCAGGCAAGCCGAGGAACGAGCCCTTGAGCGTGTACGCGGACGCGAGACCAGCCCACGCGGACGCGTAGACGGGGTCGAGCTCGAGCGCCTTCTCGAAGAGGTGGACCGCGCGATCGAGCGAGTCGCGGTTGCCGCTGCGGAGGTTCAACATGCCGCGCGAATAGCACTCGTACGCCTCGACGGAGCTGGTCTCCTTCCGCTCGATCTCGGCGATCTCGGATCCATGGAGCTTCAGGTTGAGCCCTTGAGTCAGCTCGTAGACGATTTTGTCCTGGAGATGGAAGATATCGCTCAACTGCCCGTCGACCTTCACCGTCTTGAGCAGCTTGCCTGTTCGCGCCTCGCTGAAGTGAGCGGTGATCCGGATGAACGAGCCCACGCGCTGGTACGCGCCCCGCAGGAGCCACGTTGCGCCCAGCCGACGACCGAGCTCCATCGCCATGCGCTCATCGAGAGCGTTCACCTCGGATGAGCTCAGGCTCTTCAAGGTTTCGAAGATCCGCGCTCGCCCGATCACGGACAGCCCGTGGACACTCTGGAGGTCCGCCGTGACGGTCTCCGCGATTCCGGTCCCGATCCAGTCGTCCGCGGGTTCCTTGGTGATGTTCGAGAAGGTCAAGACGGCTACCGCGTTCTCCGTACTGGCCAAGTCGCCGGCGGAGCCCGACGCGCTCCGCATCGCCGAGACCGTCCCCGTGCGGGAGGGATCACCGTCGAGGCCCGACTGCCATTCCTCCGGCTCGAGCGCCCTCGCGACCCTGCGAAGACCCGCGCAAAGCTCGCCGGCGGAGGGCCAGCGGAACTGGATGTCCTTTTCCATGGCCCGCTGGATCATGAGAGAGACCTGCGCCGGGACTTCGCTGTTGAGAAGCGCGGCCGGCGGCGGATCGCGGTGAAGGATCTGGTCGATCACCTCGGTGAGGCTCTCCCCCACGAACGGCAGCTTTCCCGTGACCATCTGGTACATGAGGACTCCCAGTGAGAAGATGTCCGAGCGATGATCGAGGACCCGGCCGAGCGCCTGCTCCGGCGACATGTAGGACACGGTCCCGAGGACGACGCCAGGCGCCGTGACATTGACATCGGTCCTCAACGCGTCTCCAGTCCTCGTGGCGCCGTTCGGCGGCGCCACCAGCTTCGCGATTCCGAAGTCGAGGACCTTGACGAGCCCGCGGGCCGTGATGATCAGGTTCGAGCCCTTGATGTCCCTGTGGATGATTCCGTGGGAGTGGGCCTCGTCGAGGGCGTCGGCGGTCTGGAGGCTAATGTCGACGGCATCCCGGATCGGCAGTGGCCCACGCTCGAGCTTCCGCGAGAGCAGCTCGCCCTCGACATACTCCATCACGATGAAGAGGTGCTCGCCCTCCTCGACGACGTCGTAGGTGACCGCGATGTGGGGCGAGCGGAGCGCAGAGGCCGCCCGAGCCTCCTGGAGGAGCCGCCAGCGCTTCTCCGGGTCGGACCGCTGGGCAGGAGAGAGGAACTTGAGCGCCACCGAGCGCCCCAGGCGCGAGTCCTCTGCGCGGTACACTTCACCCATCCCGCCGGCTCCAAGCTTCTCGCCTACAATGTAGTGGAGGATGGTGGTTCCGGTCATTCGAGGCGTGCTTCCATGGGAAAAACGTCAGTCTAACAGCTCGGTGTAGGTTGTCAAAGACGGTGAGCCCTGCGCCCGATGCGAGACCGCGGCGTGGCAAGCTAAGTGTCCACGCGCCGCGTCGTTCTTTTGCGCTCAAGAGCCGGCAGGGACCGGCACCTCCATCGGCTCGGCTTCACTCGGACAGGCACCTGGCCTCTCGTAGACGAAAAAGCGGAGCGCCATCGCCATCGTGGCCAGGATCGACAGGAGGTGCGAGTGGTCCGCCGCCCCCCGGCAATGTTCGTCCAGGAGCCCCAGGATTCCCTTTCCGTCGAAGACCGATCCATCGAAATGGCTTGACCGCACAAAGTCCTCGAGGACCTGGCGAAAGGCAGGCTCCTTTCGCGTGGCCTCGCGAATCCCCTCCCGAGTTGACCTTTCCTGTGCCTTGTGAGAGGAAGAGCTGAAGATCTTGGCTATTTTCTTGCCGGCTTTGGAGCTGGTGGAAAGGGCGGTGTTCCTCCAATTGCCCACCACGCTGCCGCGGAGCCGCAAGCCCGTGTTCGCGTAGGGAACGTCGCGAATCTCTGGGCCCAGTCGATAAATCACGGCTTGATAGAGGGGTTGACCAAAGCGAAGGCGCGTGGGAAGGCTCAAGGCAAAGTCCATGCAGCCGTTGTCCAGAAAGACATATACCTTCTCGAAGAGGTGACTATCCACTGGCGCTGCACAAACGGTCATTCGCGCTTGTCTCTCGCGCAAGTCCCAAAGCTGGTACGCCTCGATGTTCGATCCACCAGCCAGCGGCAGAAAGGAGGCATGAAATGCATCTCGAAGCAAGGGGAAGCTCCGGCGAAGGAAGTCATCATGGAACACGCGCCGAAGTGAGTCGATGGGGTAGACAAGATACCAGCGAAAAGCTCGCTCGATGAACTGGCTTCGGCTTCTGGGCAGGAACATGTAAGGGTAGATGTGCGCTCCGGAGATCACATCGCCGAAGTGCCCTCCCAGGATGAAGTCTCCTTGCTCCTTCATCACCTGGTGATGGGTCAGGGTCATGCAGTTTGCATAGATCACGGCGCCTTCGGTGCGCCAGACGATCTTCGGTATTATGGCGGAGAAGTCCACGGCTCGAGGATCCTCTCGGTAGTGGAGAAACCCAAGCCGGCGGGCGATCTCGGCGCCGCAAAGGAAGTCGGGAGAATCGGCGAATCCCCGCGTCCGCGCCCAAACAGGACGCCGGTGCCGCGGAATGGCGCACGCGACAGCCCGGCTGTCGAGGCCTCCACTCAGGCTCAGCACCACGCGCTCCTTTCCCTCCAAGCGGATCCTGGTCGCTTCTTTCAAGAGCGACTGCCACTCATCCATCAGCGCCGCCGGTCTTGGGAGCGAGCCGGGCACGTTGAAGCCGAGCTTCGAGTGGGTCGAAAGCTCGAGCTTCCCCGCCTGATATTCGAGCCTGGACCCGGGCGGCAAGCACTTCACGCCCTCGATGAAGGTGCTGCCGCTCAAGTTGTGGCGGTGAGCGAAGACCTGAAGGAGACCCACTGGGTCGACGGCCAGCGTCTTTGATGCCAGCCTCACAACCGATTTTTTTTCGGAGCCGAAGAGCAATCGGCCCGCCTCTTCGAGGTAATACAGTGGCTTGCTCGCATAGCGGTCGCCAAGGATCATGAGACGCCGCTCTCTCTTTTGGTAAATCAGGATGTTGAAGTTGCCGTTGACTCGAGTGACGAAGTCAGGCCCCTCCTGGAGGAAAAGATCGAGCAGGGTCGTGCAGGTTGAGCGTCCACCCGCGGCCTTCAGGCTCCTCAAGAGGTCCGGCGTGTTGAAGACCTCCCCCTCGAGAAAGAGAAGGGTGTTTTGAGCCGGCTCCAGCGCCGGCTGCTCCAAGTTCTTGAGAAGGCCCGTGAGCGTATTCAAGATAACGCCATGGCTTGAAATGAAGCTCTTCTCTACAAAGCTCAGGCCTTTCAGGCTGTTGACCTGGCTCAGCGCATCGAGGACTCGCTGGGGGTCCGTCATGGATTCTCCCGCCGTGACTATGCCCGAGAGCCCTGGCATGGTGCCCCGTCAGTGACCCTTCTTTTGGACCGCGCTTCGCTTCTCCAACGTCTCGAGGAGGAGCCGAGCATCGTGGAAAGATGCGAAGCAATACGGGTACTTTTCCTGAATCGCTTTGATTCTAGCTATTGCCTCGTCGTACTTCCGGTTTTCCAGCAACGAGTCGGCAAATACCGTGCGCGTGACTCGGAAAAGCTCTCCCCTTACGTGATAGTCGTAGCCAACGAGTGCGCTAGCCGCGGCAATCAGGAGACAGATGGCGGCGGTTCGAAGAATCCGCCTTCGAAAGGCCCGGCGGCGCGCAAACTTTCCAGACCGGATCTTGTTGTAAAGCTCCTTGGCTTTCTGGTTGGAGTGGTCGTACTTGAGGATGCGAGCAAACACCTTCTCGGCATTGTCGAACTGGCGCTTTTTTAGGTGCTCTCGGGCGATATCAAAAAGATCTTGCACGGAGGCCTTGTGCTCACCCAGGGCAAACCGGGCATCGGCGAGCTCCACCCGGTACTTCATGTCCTCGGGAAAGAGCTTCGCCATTTCCGCCAAGTGATCCCGCGCAATCTCCATCAGCCCAAGCGATTTGAAGTGCTCGGCAAACTGGTCGCCAAATTGGGCCATTTTCCCACGGTCGCCTTGCCGGCGGATCACATCCCAGAGCTTTTGCCATGCTACTATGTCCTTTGAGTTGAGCTCCAGGGACTTTCGCAAGCTTGCTTCCGCCGAGTTGAGATCCCCTTCATCCAGAAGAGAAATGGCCAAGACCTTGTTGTATGTCGCGCTTTCGTCCCGCTCTCCTGTTTGCTCAAGGAGCTGGGCCAGCCGCTGGAGTATCTGCCGGTTGTTTGGCTCGCGCTCGAGAATGGTCTTCAGGCAAGGAATTGCCTGCTTCGGGTCCTCATCCTCCTTCGAGCGCTGAATGGCAAGAGAACCATCGAGCGGCCGGATCTTTTTTTCCACGATCAGCTGTGCCAGGACCCCGCACGCATTGAAACGAGAGTAAGGTAGCTTTCCAATGACCTGCCGCAAGGTCCTCGTGCCATCCAGGAGTTGAATGGCTTCCCGGGTGATGTCGTCTTGAGCTTCATTCAAGAGTCGCTCCCGGTCGGCGGTTTGCACAAAATAAATCTCGTTTTCCGTTGGCATGTGGAGGCGGATTCTCAGCCAGTCGTCCGTGCGGCGAGCGGCTTCCATGAGAATTGTCGCCGATGCAAACCGAAGGCGCAGGCACCTTGCTTCGCGATCCGAGAACTTCTCATCCAGATTGCCCTCAAGAAATTCAAACGTCCCTTCCCGGAACGACAAGACCTCGTAAAGAGTCTGCTTGACGAGCTCCAGGAAGTACGATTGGTACTCTTCAAGCTTCAAGATGCCAAGGTCCCGGAGGATTTCGCCAAGGCTCTTTTTTTTGGTTTTCCGGTACCGTTTGAGGACCTCTTCCAGCTGGTCCCTGGTGAGGATTTCCTTCTCGGCAAGCCATCCAGCGATCGAGAAGCCTTGATTGTCGGTGTAAGAGATTATCTTGCCTTCGAGGAACTGGATGTAGCGCTCGACAGCTTCCCGCTGGATGGTCAAAGTCCCCGTTTTTTGGTTGGCGGCGAGGTTTTGGAACAAATCCCCCAAAGCTATAGAGGAAATGTCGCCCTGAAAGCTCATCGTCTCTCCCGCGGAGTGCCTGAGGTCCAAAAAAACGTGCTAAAGCACTTGAAGTATAGGATGTTGGGGAAAGCACGACCAGCAACCGGCGCCTGGCAAAATCGCTTCAAGCACCCACTCTTCAGTGGTGATAACCACCCCACGGCGATCCGTTGCCTAGAGTGCATTTCAGAATGAAATTCCGAGCCGCGTTGCGGCTCGCTTTAGTTGCTCAAGGAGAATCGAGTTGCCCCGCGGGACGGCTCCGCCACTGCGGGCCGACAACGCCAGAAACTCGGTCCAGAGCGGTAGACGTCCAGCTTCTCGTGCGCAAGCCTACAGCCAGCGGTCTACGACAACGTCCACGTCCACGTCCACGTCCACGTCCATGCCGTCGGCCTCGAGTTGTACAGGTTATTCCCTTACGGCGTCTTAGCTCAGGAACCACCATGTGATAACATCGCGGACATGAAGGCGA
>Ga0066710_100008207_pt1 | contig 10106 bp, 7 predicted proteins | sample GraSoiAngelo_159_FD_79666 | JGI IMG/M metagenome (GOLD analysis project Ga0066710, IMG submission 79666) | Grasslands soil microbial communities from the Angelo Coastal Reserve, California, USA - 14_1009_16_40cm | ecosystem: Environmental > Terrestrial > Soil > Grasslands | place: USA...
GCGCTCAACATCGGTGCATCGCTCGGCAAATCGAACCCGAACCCCGACGTGGAAGGCCTGTTCGAGCTCCCGCACTTCTCGTCGACGCCCGCCTGCGCCCCCGAGAACGTGCCGCACCCGGTGCAGCCGCCTGACGGCCACGACAACCCGTTTCAGTTCCACGAATCGCTCGAAGAGCTGCTGCTGTCGGACTATCCGAAGGCGCGGCACCGTCCGTGGGAGGAACTCGCGGGAGTGTGAGCGCTACGGGCAGGTATTGGTGACGTCGCCGGTGCTCGTGTTGACCGCGATGCCCCAAGCTGCCTTCGGCGTCGACTTCAGGTACGGCGGGGACGCGCCGGTCAGTTGCGCGACCGTGGGCCACGAACCGTTCTTGGAGTAGTAGCCGGCGGCGGCGCCCTCGACCGTCTTCGAGGTCGCGGTGCACGCCTGGTGCTCACCGGTGCCCTGGAATGCGCTGATGCCGAGCAGCACGATGGTTGCGAGGACGCCCAACAAGAGGACGACGATCAGCATTTCGATGAGGGTGAGCCCCTCCGCCGCTTCGTGACGGCGCGCGACGGTGCGCTGCATCGAAGCCATGCCTGCCCTCCCTTGGCCCGACCCCCCGGGCGGTGCGAATCGCCGCAGCGACGAACGCGGGCCGACACTAACCCCCGGCGCCCCGCCATGTCAGGAATGGGCCATCAGGGCGCTTGCCCGACGGCGGGAAGCCCGGCGGCCTGGGCGGCAGCGACGGGCGGAGCCTCCTGTTGAGCACGCCGGCGACTTCCGTCGCGAGCTCCATCGAGCCGATCACGTGGACCGTATGCTCCGGCGCATGGATCTCACGAAGTACCAACACCGCGACTCCGTCACGGTGAACGCCGCGCCGGAGGCCGTGTACGCGGTCGTCGCCGACGTCACGCGCATCGGTGAGCTCAGCCCCGTGTGCAAGCGCGCGCAGTGGACCGATGACGACCACACGCGCTTCACGGGCGATAACGAGACACCGGAACGGCAGTGGACCACGCACTGCCGCGTCGACGTCGCCGAGCCGGGCAAGGAGTTCGCGTTCATCAACTGCGGGATGGACGGCACCCACGAGCTCGTGCGCTGGTCGTACACGTTCGCGCCCGCCGGTGATGGCACGGAGGTCACCGAGCACTGGCAGGTGCTGCCGGGGTACGTGGAGTACGTCAGCGGCCTCGCGCCGGGTATGGACATCGAGGAGCTCCTCGACGGCACGGTGCCGCGGACGAAGGAGGGCATCGCCGAGACCCTGGGCAACCTGAAGGCGGTCGCCGAGTCGTGACGGACCGCGCCGAGCCGACGGATCGTCGGTTCCGGCAGTCCTACGGCGGCGACCGTGGCGCGGAGACCGTCGCTCGTGCCGAAGCTCGCGAACACGTCCGGTGAGGGGCACACGTCGTAGATCGTGATGATGCAACGGCGCCTCTGCCACACTGCGGGTCGTGCAGAGCCGCTGGTCCGACCGCGAGAGTGCAGCCTTCGACGACCTCTTGGGCCTGCGCGTGTACACGTCCCGATTGCTCGGCGCCGATCCCGCGCTGGTGATGCACGGCGGCGGCAACACGTCGGTGAAGGTGCAAGAGCCCGACCTGTTCGGCCGGCCCGTCGACGTGCTCTACGTCAAGGGTTCGGGCTCGGACCTCGCCACCGTCACCGAAGCCGGCTTCGCGCCCGTCCGCCTCGAGCACCTCCTCGAGCTGGCCGAGCTGCCCGAGCTGCCCGACGCCGTAATGGCGCAGCAGCTGAAGCTGGCGTGCACTCGCGCGGATGCGCCGGCGCCGTCGGTGGAAGCGATCCTGCACGCACTGATCCCCGCGCGCTACGTCGACCACACCCATGCCGACGCGCTCCTGAGCATCACCAACACGCCGCACGGTCGTTCGTTCGTCACCGACGCGTACGGCGATCGGGTCGTCGTCGTCGACTATGTCATGCCCGGGTTCGCGCTGGCACGCAAGTGCGCGGCCGAGCTGCGCAGCCAGTGGCACGACGAGGTCATCGGCATGGTCCTCCTCCAACACGGGCTCTTCTCGTTCGGGCAAACCGCTCGGGAATCGTACGAACGGGTGATCGAGCTCGTGACCCGGGCTGAGGAGTTCCTCGCCAAGGCCGGCGCGTGGGACCTGCCGACACGCGACGGCGACGACCGTATCGCCGGAAGTCGGGGCGCGCGCGCGACGCTGCGGCACGAGATCTCGCGGGTCGCGGGCGCACCCATGATCGTTGCGTCGACTTCGACCGCGCGCACGCGGGCATTCCTCACGCGCCCCGATGCCGCGGAGCTTGTGGTGCGCGGGCCACTAACGCCGGATCACGTCATCCGGACAAAGCGCGTCCCGATGCTCGGGCGGGACGTGAACGCGTACGCCCGCGATTACCGGGCCTACTTCGACCGCAATCGGTCGCGCAGCGCGCAGCCGCTCACGATGCTCGACGCCGCTCCCCGCGTCGTGATCGATCCCGAGCTGGGTCTTTTGACGGCCGGCCGCACGGCACGGGACGCCGCCATCGCGTCCGACATCGCTTGCCACACGATCGACGCGATCGAGCGCGCGTCCGCGCTCGACGAGTGGCAGGCGCTGCCCGAGCCCGACCTCTTCGACGTCGAGTACTGGGAGCTCGAGCAGGCCAAACTCGGTCGTTCCGAACCGCCCGCACCGTTTGCCGGGGAGGTGGCGCTCGTCACCGGCGGGGCGTCGGGCATCGGCAACGCGACGGTCGCGGCGCTCCGCAACCTCGGCGCGGCCGTCATTGCGCTCGACCGCAACCCCGCGATCGCCGAAGCCACGACCATCGATCTGCTCGGCGTCGAATGCGACGTGACCGAGGAAGCCGCGCTCGAACGGGCCATCGATCTCGGTGTCGCCCGCTTCGGCGGCGTCGACATCGTCGTCCTCAACGCCGGAGTGTTCCCCGCGTCGACCCCCATCGAGTCGTTGTCGCTCGACTCGTGGCGCCACGCGATGGCCGTCAACGTCGATGCCAACCTCTCGGTGCTGCGGACGTGCGGCGAGCTGCTCGCATGCGCACCGAACGGCGGCCGCGTCGTCGTGAACGCCTCGAAGAACGTCGCCGCGCCCGGACCGGGCGCAGCCGCGTACTCGGCGTCGAAGGCGTCGCTCACACAGTTGGCGCGCGTGGCGGCGCTCGAGTGGGGCGGGCGCAATATCCGCGTGAACATCGTGCATCCGAACGCCGTCTTCGACACGGGAATCTGGGACGACGGGACACTGCGGGCGCGGGCCGCGAGCTACGGCCTCAGCGTCGAGGAGTACAAGACGAACAATCTGCTCCGCGTCGAGGTGACGAGCCACGACGTCGCCGCCGTGATCGCCGCACTGTGTTCACCGACGTTCGCCAAGACGACCGGCGCCCAGATCCCGATCGACGGCGGCAACGACCGCGTCGTCTGACGGTTCGTCACACCGCCGCATACGGCCGCCCACTGAGCGCTCGAGGTCCAAACGAGGAGTGCGGGTGGTAGCGAGTCGGCCTGGTACGCCGGAAGATGCGAAGGGCCCTGAGCTGGGGCCGGAGTTGTAGGCGATCTGGCGGCTGACCTGCGGTTTCGGTGCTCCGCGGTCGTCGTCGATTCGCATGGCTTTTCGACCTCCCGCGGCCCATCCGCGGCCCACGATGCGCGGGGCCGCGACCGGCGCCGGCCTCTACCTTTCGTAATGCGCCTCCGATCGACGAACGGCGTCGAAGTAGCTGGCTGGTCGCGACGGTCCCACCGCTAGTCCTCGACCCATGCCGTGTGGTCGCCGCGGTCGTTGGCGTCGAACGCGTGAACCCAACTCTCGGGATCGTCCGAGTCCGCGAGTTCCACCGGCTCGCCGCAGCCAGCGCACCGTCGACGATCCGCGTCGGCTTGAACGAATCGCTGCACGATGACGTCGAACCCGTCAGTGATGAGTCCGAGGGCATCTGCAAGGACCGCAACCGCCGTCCTAGGCAACACAGCAGAACGATCACCGATCGAGACAACGACCTCAGCAGCCGCAGACGGCGCTACGGATCGACGCAACACCTCGAGAGCGAGTCGCGCCCGCGCGGCCTCCTGCATGCGTGCAGCGTCGCCGCTCATCGCAGCCTCCAATCGTGGCCCCCGAGGCCGTTGCGCCTCCTCGAAAGCCTCGCGTTGCCCTGTGACAGCATCGGAGCCTCATCCGGCGGCTGACCCACGCGACTCCGTAGATTCTTGGTGTGGAGGGGCTTCCTGGCGGGCTCTACGAGCAGCTCATCACATCCGGACTCGACGACCGGCTCGGTGACGTCGATCCCGAACTGGTGGACCGCGGGCCCCTCGATCCGACCGATGCCTACGAGGTACTCACTGCGCATCTCGCCCGGCTTGCTCGCCGCGCCCTTGCAGCCGTGCCCGGTGACGACACTGCGACGGTCGCTAAACAGGTCGAGATCGCTAACGAGATCGCGGCCGCGATTCTCGCAGTCGCGCCGAACGACTCGACGGAGGAACTCGTTCACGAGTCGGGGGAGCTGCTCCGGGAGATCCTCGAGCGCTCTGGGTTGCCGGGCCGCCCGATCGCGACGCAGCGACCCGAGGTGCCTCTGTCGTCCAGTGCGCTGCTCGTCAACGGTCGCGACCAGCCGCGCATCGGTTCCGAGGTGCAGCGAGAGTTGGCGTCTGCCGATCGCGTGGACTTGCTGTGCGCGTTTGTGAAGTGGCACGGACTCCGCGTGCTGGAGGAACAGCTGGAAGCGCTCATGCATCGAGGCGCGCAGATGCGGGTAATCACAACGACCTACATCGGCGCCACCGAGCGACGCGCGCTCGACCGGTTCGTCGAACTGGGCGCCGAGGTCAAGGTCTCGTACGAGACGCGCATGACGCGGCTCCACGCGAAAGCCTGGTTGTTCCACCGCAACTCGGGGTTCTCGACTGCGTACGTCGGGTCGTCGAACCTGTCGAAATCGGCATTGCTCGACGGCTTGGAGTGGAACGTCCGGCTCTCCGCAGTCGAGCACGGCCACTTGCTGGACACGTTCCAAGCGACCTTCGACGAGTACTGGGAAGACCCGGCATTCGAGGCCTACGACCCTACAGACCCGATGCAGCGCGACCGGCTTGATGAGGCCTTACGCGCCGAGGGAGCGCATCCGACCGACCTCCCGATTGAGATCACAACGCTGGAGGTTCGCCCGTGGGGCTACCAGCGGGAAATCTTGGACGAGCTCACGGCTGAACGGGAGGTGCACGGCCACGACCAGAATCTCGTGGTCATGGCGACCGGAACCGGCAAGACCGTCGTTGCCGGGCTCGACTACCGCCGCCTACGCGACGCCGGCCGGGTCGACTCGTTGCTGTTCGTCGCACATCGCGAAGAGATTCTTGCTCAGAGCCTGGCGACATTCCGTCACATCATGCGACGGGGCTCGTTCGGCGAGCGCCTCGTCGCTGGCGAGCGACCGAGCGAGTGGCGGCACGTCTTCGCGTCGGTGCAATCACTTGCACGGCTCGACCTCGAGCGAGACCTCGATCCCGAGTCCTTCGACATGGTCATCGTTGACGAGTTCCACCATGCGAGCGCTGAAACGAAGACGTATGCGCGCCTTCTCAAGCATCTCCGTCCGAAGGCGCTCCTCGGGCTCACCGCGACCCCCGAACGCTCCGACGGGCAGTCGGTCCTCGACTGGTTCGGCGGCCGCATTGCCGTCGAATTGCGTTTGTGGGAAGCGCTCGAACGTGGGCTGCTCGCACCGTTCCAGTACTTCGGTGTACACGACGGCACCGATCTCCAGTCCATCCAGTGGCGACGCGGGACGGGCTACGACGTTGCCGAACTCACGAACGTCTACACCGCGCACGACATGCGCCTCGCGATCATCCTGCAGGCGCTACGCGACAAGATCACTGATGTCGGCCGCATGCGCGCGCTTGGCTTCTGCGTCAGCATTGACCACGCCGAGTTCATGGCGAAGCGCTTCAACGAGGCAGGCATCCCTTCGCTGTCGGTGACATCGCGCAGCGCGAGCGAGGATCGACGCGCAGGCCTTGAAGCGCTGCGGAGCCGCGACGTCAACATCATCTTCACCGTCGACCTCTTCAACGAAGGCGTCGACGTGCCGGAAATCGACACGGTCTTGTTTCTTCGCCCAACTGAGAGCGCGACGGTCTTCCTCCAGCAGCTCGGCCGTGGCCTACGACTCGCGGACGACAAACCGTGCCTCACTGTCCTCGACTTCATCGGGAACCAGCACGGGAAGTTCCGCTTCGACCTCCGTTACCGCGCCCTCACCGGGTCGACCCGACGCGGTCTTCAACGCGAAATCGAGCGAGGCTTTCCCAAACTCCCGGCCGGCTGCCATATCGACCTCGATCGCGTTGCCGGCGAACTTGTACTGAAGAACGTGCGCGCATCACTGCGCATCGACTGGACAGGCCTCGTCTCCGAGCTGCGACGGATCGGCGATTGCACCCTCAGCGTGTTCCTCGACGAGACCGGTCTTCAGCTCGACGACGTCTACCGTCGCCAACGTGGCGGTTGGGCCGGGCTGCGTCGCCTCGCCGGGCTCGACGACCCCGCTCCCGGTGACGAAGACACGAGGCTTGCCCGCTCGATCGGCCGACTCCTCCACATCGATGACCTCGAACGACTGAACTTTCTCACGGAGCTGCTGAGCCGGCCCGAACCCCCGAGCGCGACAGATGTCGAGGGCCGCGCGGCGCGACTGCTCGCAATGGCGCACTTCTCGATATGGGGATGGAGCGAACCTCTGGCCAACCTCGACGAGGGACTACAGCGTCTGCGGGCGAACGATGCTCGAAGGCGCGAGCTGATCGAGCTTGTTGAAGTGCTTCGCGAGCAGATTCGACGCGTCACGATTCCTGCACTTCCCGGCGAAGACTTGCCGCTTCACGTCCACGCTCGGTACAGCCTTGCCGAGCTGCTCGCTGCCTTTGGCGTTCCCAACCCCGCCGCGTCTCGCGGTTCGGGCGTCAAGTGGGTTGAGCCTGAGCGCGCCGACGTCTTCTGGTTCAACCTTCGCAAGACCGAGAAGCACTTCTCTCCCACCACGATGTACGCCGACCGCGCGATCAGCCCATCACTCTTCCAGTGGGAGTCACAGAACGCGACCTCAGAAGCTTCGAGGACAGGACAGCGGTACATCCACCAGCGCGCGCGAGGTACCTCAGTGCATCTCTTCTTCCGCGACTCGAAGGAGGCGGACGGAGATCTCGGGGCGCCAGCGTATTTGTATGCCGGTCCAGCTTCCTACGTCAGCCACACCGGAGACCGACCCATGCGCATTATCTGGAAGCTCGACCACGAGCTGCCTGCCGACGTCTTCCACTCCGCACGCGTCGCCGCCGGCTGACGCGCTTGATCCAGGCGTGGTGGCTCGAGAAGATCGCGATCGTGGCACCAGCCGAAGAGATCACCGTCCGCCTCCCTCGCGCGGAGCTAGCGCTTCTGATCGAGGCGCTCGACAGCCACGAGTACTGGCAGCTCGGCGATCTTCTGCCTCGCAAGGACGGGCAAGTGTTCGTACCGGGCGACATGGACCCAGACCTTGTCTGGGGGGACGACGAGCCGTCTGCGGAGCAACGCGTGGCCATCGACGAGATAGCACAGTGCCGTCAACTTGCTGAGCGCCTCCGGGCCGCAGCCCGCGGTCGGCCCCGACCCATGCTTCGGCGGCTCATGCAGCGTTGGCGGTAGCGAGCCGGCCTGTACGCCGGATCCTGTGCGGGTACTTGCGTACCCGCGGCGGCCATCCCTCTCGGCCGGCGGTTGCCCGCCGGCTCTAGCGGCCTACCCGGGGGTGTCGGCGAGCGGGCAGCTCTCCCCCTGTCTGGCCTTGCTCCCGGTGGGGTTTGCCTAGCCGCCCGGGTCGCCCCGGGCGCTGGTGCGCTCTTACCGCACCGTTTCACCCTTGCCTGTGCGGCCTCCTCGAGGAAGGTCGCCATCGGCGGTCTGTTCTCTGTGGCACTTTCCTGCGGGTCACCCCGACTGGGCGTTACCCAGCACCGTGCCCTATGGAGTCCGGACGTTCCTCGGACCAGTCGAGCTGGTACGCGGCCGCCCGGCCGACTCGCTACCTCTGCCATTGTCGCACTCGACGGCGCCTGGAGAGAACGACATTGGCCGGCGCGTTTTTTCCCGGGCCGCGGGCGGACGACAATGACCGGGTGGGGCGCCTCGGGCGGACGGTGATCGGGCTCGTCGGCGCGTCCTTCGTCCTGGGGCCAAATGGCGGGGTTGCCGACGGTGAGGCGCCCCGAGCAGGCCGCCTCGCGCGAGCGGCGTCGACCCACCGCATGGAGTTCGACGGCCGGCTCCGGACGTACCGCCTCTACGTCCCCAAGCACGTGCGCCACCCGAAGGGTCTCGTCGTGGTGTTGCACGGCGGCTTCGGCAGTGGCGCGGGGGCGGCGCGCATGGGGAACTGGTACGCCGCGGCCCGTCGGCACCGGTTCGTGGCGCTGTTCCCAGACGGCATCGCCCGCAGCTGGAACGCCGGGCGCTGCTGCGGTCCTCCGATGCGTCGGGGCATCGACGACGTCGGGTTCCTCGTGGCGGTGACGAAGGGGGTCGCGGGCCACTACGACATCCCGCCCGGGCGCGTCTATGCGACCGGGATCTCCAACGGCGGGATGATGGCGTACCGCCTCGCCTGCGACGGCAGCGAGATCTACGCGGCGATCGCCCCGGTCGCGGCGACGCTCATGACCGACTGCCGTACGACCCGGCCGGTGTCGCTGCTGCACATCCACGGGCGGGCCGACCGAAACGTGCCGTTCGAGGGCGGGCTTCCGACGAAGTCGGCGCAGCGCTTTCCACCGTCGTATCCGTCGGTGCGGGACAGCATCGAGCGGTTCCTCGGGGCCCAGTCGTGCGGAGAAGCGGCGGCGCGGGTGACGCGCGGCGGGGGTCTCGTGCGCGAGCAGTGGGACGGGTGCCGCGACAACACGTCGATCGAGCTCATCACGATCGACGGCGGTGGGCACTCGTGGCCCGGGGGCCATCGCATGTCGCCGATCCTCGATCCGCCGAGCTCGGCGCTCGACGCGACCGAAACAATCTGGCAGTTCTTTGACGCCCACCCGAGGCGGTAGGACGCGTGCTCGGTCGGACCCTGGTCGGCTCGTCCATCTACGCTGCGGCGCGCATGGGTCGGGATGCCGCACTGGCGGAGGTGGAGACCGCGCTGCTCGACGAACGGCGGCGCGCGACGCGCGCCGAGATCGACGCAGTCGCGGCGTTGCCGTTGGACCGGCTGCCTGATCTCATCGCGCTCGCCCACCAGGTCCGGTTGGCGTGGTGCGGTCCCGAGGTCGAGCTGGAATCGCTCATCAACGCGAAGTCGGGCGCCTGTCCGGAGGACTGTGCGTTCTGCTCGCAGTCGGCGCGCCATTCGTCCGACGTCGACGTCTATCCCTTCCTCGACCTGGACGACGTGGTGGCAGCGGCCCACGCGACGCGGGAGGCCGGTGCCACACAGTTCTGCATCGTGGTCGCCGTGCGGGGGCCGGAGGAGCGGCTACTGCGCCGGGTGATCGATGCCGTCTGCGCCGTGCGCGAGGAGACCGGGCTCGAGGTCGCATGTTCGCTCGGATTGTTGACCACCGAGCAGGCGGCCCGACTGGCCGCAGCTGGGGTGCGCCGGTACAACCACAACCTGGAGACGTGCCGCGAGGTGTTCCCGCGGATCTGCACGACGCACACCTATGACGACCGGGTGGAGACGGCACGGCTCGCGGTCGACGCGGGCATGGAGCTGTGCTGCGGCGGGATCCTGGGGATGGGCGAGACGCTCGCGCAGCGGCTCGATTTCGCGTTCGAGCTCGCGGCGCTCGAGCCGTGCGAGGTGCCGATCAACCTGCTCGACCCGCGGCCGGGGACGCCGCTGGGCGATCAGCCCTTGCTCTCGCCGCGGGAGGCGTTGCAGGCGATCGCGCTGTTCCGGCTGGTGCTGCCCGGTACATGGCTACGGCTCGCGGGGGGACGGGAACGCGTGCTCGGCGAGCTGCAGGCGATGGGGCTGCTCGCCGGCGCGAACGCGCTCATCGTCGGCAACTACCTCACAACGGCCGGGCGTCCGCCCGAAGACGACCTCGCGCTCCTGGA
>Ga0066710_100008208_pt1 | contig 10106 bp, 6 predicted proteins | sample GraSoiAngelo_159_FD_79666 | JGI IMG/M metagenome (GOLD analysis project Ga0066710, IMG submission 79666) | Grasslands soil microbial communities from the Angelo Coastal Reserve, California, USA - 14_1009_16_40cm | ecosystem: Environmental > Terrestrial > Soil > Grasslands | place: USA...
CATTATCGGGCGGCGCGTGCGTGAGTGAGTCGTCCTGAAGAGCCCGGTGCGGGAAAACCGCCCGCCGGGATCTGTGCGGGGGGCGCCGGGCAACCGGCGTCCCTACCGCGATCCCATCCGCCGAAGGGCGCGTGATCCCGGGCGCTTGAGGGCAGGTGGCCGCCGCCGGCAAAGATGGTGGAGCGCCCGCACCGCCACCAAACTGGATTGATTTCCTGATCTCACCGTTGCGCCCGGAGAAACGGTATCAATTTCTCGGAATAAAACGGCTCCTGGGTACACCAGAAAATGTAATCAACCTCGAGATACTCCGTCGCAAATTCAACTAACTCGGGAATGGTAATCGACTGCCCAGTCTTTGGATTCGTATATTGATAGTTGCCCTCTTGCACGGCGATTCCAGTTGGTACGCTCCCGGCAGCTTCTCGGATCAGAGGATAGCAATGGTTCATCTGCCCCGGTTTGCCAGGCAACAGATCAGGGCCGCCGAGCCCGAGCTTCAAGTCTTTCGCTCGTTCATACACGGTGCGGAGATAGCCCTGATCCTTACCAGGAAGCCATTCTCCAGGCATGAAGTTGGCGTATTGCATCGTTACCGACTGCGGAAACGCACGCTTCAACGCGGTCATGTTCGTAATAACCGCGTCGCGATATACCGCCGGCGTGAAGCCTTTGGGAAACAACCGGCCGCTCTCACCAAATGAGACCGCTGTCTCGGCAAGATTGATTCCCTCGATCGCGCCGTCGAATTCCTTGCCCAGCGCGAAAAGAAGTTTGTGAAATCTCTCTCGCACCGCCGGGTCCCATCGCCTCGCCACCCAGCCCTCGGGCAACGCGTGTTCTTCGTCGTCTTCTCTAATGCTGTATTGCTTGTCCGCCCCGCCATTGTATCGAGGGTCATTCAGCAGGTACTGAGGCACATTGACGATTGTTGGATCAAAGGAGGCATCCTGAAGCTGGATGAAGAGCTTCTTCCCTTTGGACGAGAGAAATGCGAAGTCGTGCTGGATGGAACTGAAGTCGTAACCGTCTTTCGCGCGCTCCAGTTCACGCCAGGTGTATTTCAATTGCGCTCCTTCAAATGTTTTTGTTTCGAGGAACGCAGCGTCGGATATTCTCTGTCTGTCCCTGTTGAAGAACACGTAATGATGAGGTTCAGCTGCCGAAGCGCCGCGGTAGCAGGTGAGAATGGATAGAATGCAGCATCCCAACCTGGCAGCGGCACTCATGGTAGAATTCATTTCGTTCACTATGAGTTTTGGGTAAAGGTGCAATCATCGCTTCCGTGAACGAGACGTGCGAAGGGGGCAACGTTCCCGAAAAACTTCCGCGGCCATGCCACGGTTGCGGGCACTCTCAACCTGCTGGCCCGCTCCTCACAGACCGCGTCCCAGCAGGGTCACAACTTTCGGCTTCCAGCCCAGTCCTTTGGTGGCATCTGGCCGAGTTGATTGGCTGGAGCGGACATGGGACGCTTGCCTGATTTTGTTCAGCCGCACGCTAACCAGGCCTGCTTAGAGACGTCAATCACGGAACTGCGTAAGTCAGGCACGCGACTGGGTGATTGGGCGCAAATTGTCCGCGAGCTTGCGTCGAACCGAGTCGGCACGCTCAGATGGATGCTCCAGTGACCTTGGCGTGGATTGCACAACGGTTGGCCATGGGAACCGCCGGTTACATCACGAACCGGCGCTGTCGCCTAAAGAGTTCGGCTGGGCAACTCGGGTTGTTTAGATAAGCGGGACTGACCCGTTCCCGCGAATCCCAAAGGGATTCCGTCCTCCAGCCCAGGGTTGGCGCAACGCGCCTACCCTGGGTCAACCGTTGAAAACATCCCCAACCCCAACGGGGTTGTGTCCCTCGTCCCCTGCCGCTGTGCCGCAACCCCGTTGGGGTTTGTGGGAACGGGGATACCCACACCCAAGGTAGCTCGTGCCTCGCAACCTTGGGTTTTGAGCCGGAATCCCTTTGGGATTCGCCAACCCGGCGCCATCCTCGATGAAATCGCCAGGCTGCTGGCAAGGCACCACGGGTTCATGGCGGAGGAGCTGGATTTCATCCTGAACCACGACCTCAAGGAATCCATCAATTTCACTAGAGCGGCCTCGTCTGCAGGGCGCGCCATTCCTGAAGACCAGTCGAATGCCAACAGTCCACGGTCAGCCAGCAAAGCGCCTCCTCCACGGTTGGGAATGCCGGCGGTTGGGTCTTGGCCTTGATCAGTTCGGCGCCAAACCCGATGCCTCTCACAATTCGGTCGAACACCAACTGCGCAGCTTCCTGGTCCATCCTCGGCCAGTTCTGGTGTTTCGCCCAATGGCGGCAAGCTTCATCAATGGCTTCACGGAGTGCTGGCTCACGGGCCACTCGTCTCGCAGACTCTTGCCGGAGAGCTTCCAGAGTCATCCTGCCCCCTGTTGACCGGGACAGGAAGCTGCTGCTGAACTCCCTCTTCAAAATCGTGACGGCTTTTCTGAACCTTCGGTAAGCGCGTGTCATCCAAAAGAATCTGAAGCTGACGTTCATCACCGGCAAGCCCGTTTTCGTTCCTGCTCAGTTGGGTGGGCGCACGACAGAATTCTTCGCTGCCGCATAAATGCGGCGTTCCGTAGTCAGGTGGAACGCCGCATTTATGCGGCAGAACGGGGTGCCAGAAGAAATTTGTCCTGCGCCCTGAGTTGGGTCAGATTCCGGCCAGCACACTGAAAACGAGGAGGAACGAGGATTGCAGGCCGAGGCGGTTTGCGTGATTATAATGCCATGAGCGTCGTCGAATTGCCCATGACTCCCAATGACACCCATCGCGCTCAACGTCGCTGACGCCCGTTATCCGGCGCGATTGCGCGAGCGTTTGGGCGCAGATGCCCCGCGACAATTAACCGCCCTCGGTAACCTTGACCTCCTCGACTTTCCAAAAACCGCCCTGTTTTGTTCCGCCCGCTGCCCCGGCAAAGTCATCCTCACCACCTACGATCAGGCCGCCAAGTGGCGCGACGCCGGACGCTGCGTCATCAGCGGCTTCCATTCACCGGTCGAAAAGGAATGTCTGCAAATCCTGCTGCGCGGCGCGCAGCCAACAATAATATGCCCCGCCCGCGCCTTGCCCCAGCGTGTGCCCTCAGACTGCAAAAGCCCTTGGCCGCCGGTCGTCTGCTGGTTCTGTCCTCGTTCGCCGGCACGGCGACGCGCATCACCGCCGAACTCGCCTTTCGGCGCAACGAGTTCGTCGCGGCCCTGGCTGATGAAGTCTTCATCGCCCATGCCGCCGTCGGCGGTCATTTGGAAACTCTCGCCCGCCGCCTCCGCGCGTGGGGCATCTCGTTGCTCGCACCGTCATCCGGCCCGCTGAAATAGACACCGGCCGAGAGTCCCGCCAGGGACGACCGACAATAGCCCACCGATTCATCGGTGGGAACCCATCCGGCAAAAAGGGCCAAGTCCCGTCAGGGACGAAAGAAATCGTTGAGATACCAGGACGGCTTCTGTCGTCCCTGACGGGACTCGTTCCATCCGGCGACGTCACCCCAGCGTTGAAACGCTGGGCTATTGTCGGTCGCCCTGCAGGGCTGAAAAATGAGTCGGATATGAACAGGGGATGCTCTTCTTATCGTTGGCGCGGGCGAAAGCCGCGGCAGTCCGACACACCCCGGGCAGTCCAGCGCCACTTTTCAACGACCATCTCATGTTATCTTTATGCCATTGGTCATCTCCGCCCCTTTTCCAATCGGCCTGAAAATGTGCTGAAGATCGATTCGAGCGATGATGCGGTTGATGCGTGCCAGTATTTGATCGCGACCAATACGCGAGCGGTGGCGCAGGGGAAATTTGCGGGGGTGTAGCCCACACTGAGAATTTGATTCTTGATCACGCACATCCACTGGATACGATGGCGGCCGGTATGAGCTGGGTCAACAATTCGGTTATTGCTTTTCGCAACCTCAAAAAGGCGGTTACGCAACAGAGTTAACTGCTGCCTGGGAATGCCTATGTTCTCATTCTTTTCCCGTTCGGCATCTCGCTCGCGGACACTCCGTATCAAAATTGGTATGAAGGTCAAGGTCGCTGGATCAGGTCGCTCTCCAGCGGACCCGATTAGAGTAGTCAAGGTCATCGCGCCAAGTGACATCAAATCCTACTCTGATGTGAAACAGGTGACCGGTAACTTTGCTGTTGAACAGTTTCGGATCGATTTCTCGAAAAATTACATCACGCTGATTGCCTTCTTTAATGATTGTCTCACTGAGGAGGTTTACTTCATGAGAATTCTCGGCCTTTATTGGAATCATTGGGAGTGGCGATCGAGAGAAGTTTTCATGCAGAATGACCGCGTCCTTTCAAAGGCTACTGTGACAAACAAAAAGAGGAACGAGGTACGAACTTACTTCTTTGATCACACCGAATTCTTCTTGTGGCCCGATTCAGATTTTGCCATGAGGCTATCCAAGGGCTTTTGTAATGCGGTGAATACTTACTATAATTCAGCCATTACGCTAAAGCACGCTGACGCTGCATCGGTGCAGCCGTCTTCAAATGTGCAACCAATGATGCCCGTAACCCCGCAGATGCTCGCCTCGATTGCGTTGGAGCGCCAGGAGCTCCAAGCGGCAGCCCGAAGCGGTAAAACACTTTCTGATGAGGAAAAAAGGAAACTCGCGCTTTCAGAATTTGTGCTCGGTTCAGTGGGCGAGGAATCGGTCGTTACGAGCCAAGAATTGAGTCTTGAAGATGCAAAAGATAGTCCCGCCGTTGGTGAGTTCACATTGGGAGACGTTAAAACTCTTCTTACGGCGCAAGGGCTTTCGCGCGGCGACGTAATTCGCTTTCTGCGAAACGTTCAATCGGGCGCGGTCAGCATGGAAGAGGCACATCAGTTTTTGACAGATTGTACAGAGTGGGAAAAGATCAAACATCAAACCAGCATGGCCAGAGAAGATTTCTTTGCCGAAAAACTGGCTGCACGAGAAAGAACGCGAAGAACCGATCCGTCACATAACTAAGAGAACGAAGGCACCGAACCTCTAAATCGTGGGCGCCGAATGTCGGTTTCAACTTGCTGTTTCCTGCCGGAAGATTAGCATCCTGACGCTGTGCCGGAGCAAACCTTAAGAATCGTTTTTGGCCGGAAACCCAACGGGGACCGTTCCCTGTTTCTGAACTACCGCCAATTACGGCACGCGAGCGTAGCCGGATTCGATGTGAACCTTCAGTTCGTAACGCAAGAGGGCAAGCCAGCCTATTCAGTGGTACTGACGTTCGACAGGGAAGCAAGTGGGCGGGATTACCATCAAAGAATCCAAAAGGCAGAGATCCAAGAAATCATTTGCGAAAAACCAATAATCAAGATGCGCGCGATTGCGATGCCCGATCAGCTAGAATCTGGACCTGTTTACGCATGTGGTCTCACCAAAGCAGAAGAAGTGGATCTTGAGCGAACGCATGTGAAAGCTGCGAGGGGCACGTGGGTGAGCCGGAAATATCACCAAGGTCCAGGCTGAAAAGATTATGTCGAAGCACGGCTGCCCAGGCACAAGGCGTGACGTTCGCGAGGCAGTGAAAAGGATGAACGGGTCAATGGCTCAGTTGTTCACATTTTCATCGTCTGTCGGCGGTGGCTCCTGGAAAGCTCCGAGGGGGCCAAGGACTTGAGCGGCGGTTTCGAGGAAAAAGCTGCTTGAATTTCGGGTCATCGAGCAGTCCACGCTTCTTCAGGGCAGCTATTCGTTCGAGGACGACTTTAGGAGGGATGAAGTCTTCCGGCAGAGTGTTATCGTTTTTGTTTTTGTGGCTCATTTTAACATGTCTAGTTTATTTACGTCGATTCGTTTTCCGGCTAGTCTTTTAACTCCAGCGACAATGGGGGTCACCGAAACGCAATCATAGTGCAATCTTTCGCCAAGCATATTTAAGCCCCGAAGTTGCCAAACCTGTCAGACGCACAGAGAACAAACCGACCGCCGGCAGGTAAACAAAGAACAGCACTACTATTCCCACGAAACTGCCAAACAGCGCAACCGCCCCGGCGACGAACAAGCCCCAAATCAGGCCGACGACGACCAGGTAAGTGAGAAACCCAGTCAATACCAACCCAAAAAAGACCAGCCTTAGCCCACAATAGCCAAGAAAAAACGGCGCCAATACTATTGCCAAAGCCACCTTCGCAACTGGTCTGATAGGCGCGAGAATTATTTCCCAGCGACGCTCGCGTAGCGTTGGCTTCGGGGCCGGCGGTAGCTCCGGCGCGTCTGGACAAATTGACGTATAGTGAATAGAGCCTCTTTTCGGACGTTGACTCTCTCGTTCTGCCCGTTGCTGTTCCCGCAGTTCGCTAATCATGCTCATTGACTGCTCACATTCTCTCTTTCCTCTGGCTGAAAGGGCAGAATCTTGCCCTGCGGGGCAGCCGACTGTCGGCCATTGTTATACCGTTTCTGCACCGGTTGTTCCTTCCAATTGGATTGATTTGCTTCGTTTCTTACCTACGCGCAAAATCTCAATTTGGATTGGTCATGACAGACACCGTGAACGCCGCAAGCGTTCCCATCAAAAGATTTTGGTGCCGCTGCATCGGTTAGAGATTAGTCGAGCAGCACGATTCGATAATACCGTTGCCGCGCGCCATTGATGCTGCCGTCCACTTTGATCGCAGTAGTTGCGTCAGCGGTGATGTCTCCAGCCAGGTCCGTCCAGGACGGTTCAGAAAGCTCTGACTTGTATTGCACTCGATATGCTCGACCAGCCACCGTGTTCCACGAAAGCGTCACGTTGGTGTCGGTCAGACTCACTACTTCCATCTGAATCAGCGGAGTCGTCGCGGTGTTTGGCCGACCTGCCGTCGGCGCTTCGGCCGTCCAATTCACAGGATCATCTCCATATTCAGCCGGGTGCTTGCGTTGCAACGAGTCGCCTCCTCCATCCGCGCTGGATGGCCAGGGCGCGTCATCCAAGTAGTTCACTTGTTCAACCAAAATGTACGGAACGAAACCGGCGTCGGGGTGCGGCGCCTTTTGCGGCGCATCGGGTCTGAGCAAGGCAACGTGGTCAGCGTGATTGTCCAGTCGCCCCTCAAACGGTCCGAGAATAGAGACCCCTTCCGGCATTCCGTACTTGGTCCGAAAGGCCGCCAAAGCAACCGTGTTCGTCGCTGGATCAAAAGCCACTACCAACATGATCTTGCCCGTTGACAAGAGAGTGTCGCCCGGAAAAACGAACCCGATTCCGCCGTCCAGCTTCCAGGTGTTGGTCGGATTGGCCGGGTCATACAAGGCAACCTCGTTAGTGGAGATATTTTGCAGCTCGATGAATTCTTCTTCTGCCGGTTCGCTTATGCGGGTCCCGGTTATCGAAACCGGATGATACATGATTTCGCTTATCACGATCTGGCCGACTAGAGGATAGGCATTGGCCGCGCCCGCGCCTGTGCGGAATTGCGTCACCGACGACGGGTCGCTCACGCCAAATGTGTGCCGGCTCATCGCCACGAAATCCGCGCCGACGCTCGTGACATAGCGTCCGAAAGAAACGCCGTTCGCCGAAGCGCCGAACTGCACGACGCTGCGGTATCCCGTCAGGTTGCCGCCCGCGTCCGCCTCGGACAGATAGGCCTGATCACCATGCGCCGAGTCGAACAGGAACGGCACGAGCGAACCTGCGCCGCCATCGAGCTGGTTTTCATAAAACACCTTGAACCCATTCGCCGCGAGGTCGGTTCCGTCCGGGATGCGGAACTTTTTGAAATTCGCAGCGTCGTCGCTGAGGAACCAGCCGCCGATGTTCACCGGCGAGGCCGTCGGGTTGTAGAGTTCGATGGCGTCTTCGAGCGGCGGATCGGTGTGGCTGAGCACTTCGTTGATCAACGCGTTGGTCAACGGCAGATAATTACTTGCGTCCGGGGTCGGCGTGGTGGTGAAGCTGACAAAGCTTGCAGCGCCATCCGGCAGCCTGCCGGTTGAGACCCCCGCCGCCTGCGCGCCGAAATAAACGACGTCAATCACGTTGCCGTTTGAATCCGAAAGCGACAATGCCTCGCCCTGGCTATCGATCTCGAAGCTGACGTGATCGCGGCCTTTGCCGGGGTTGCCGTCCGCCTCGAATTTCACGAATCCCTGCGCGCCGATGAAACTCAACGGCGCGACATGAAAGTTGGTTCGCCCGCTGATGGTCAAATCGTCGCTTAAATAGAGACCACTCAATGAAACCGGCTGACTGCCGGCGTTGAACAATTCGAACCAATCGTCGCCCGACGCTGAATTCGCCATCCATTCGTTGAGGCGTAGCTCGCTCACCGAACCAAGCGCGGCGTCCTCTGAGTTCGGCGCCCCGGGTGTTGGCGTCGCGAGCAACCGCCATTCTCCCCCGCTTTTTCCGATGCTGAGGTTCTCCACCTGAAAGCCGTATTCCACGAAATCCACCACCTGGCCGGCGCTGTTGTAGAGCCAGGCGCCGCCGCTCTTCCGATCCGGGGAGCGACCGGTGTTCAGCAGTGGCCCGACAGTCGTTGAACCCGGACGCGCGCCGTCGAACCAGACGACGAGATAGCCGCCGGCTGGAATGAGCGTGTTGGTTGGAAAAATCCATTGCCCCGGCTGGCCCGGTTCGTCGCTGAGGCTCATGCCGCCAACATTGAACGTGTTGCCGGTCGGGTTGAACAACTCGATCCAGTCCGCCACGCGACCCGCAGCATTGGTCACCGCGCTGCTGTTCCGGGCCATCACTTCATTGAGAGTCGGGCCGCTGTAGGCGATGACGTAATTCGGCGCGCCGGGGCTGGCGCTGTTCGGAAAACTGGCGATGGTCGCACTGCCATCGGGCAAGCGCCCTTGCGACACCCCTTCGCTTTGCGGTCCGTAGTTAACGCGATTGATCTCCGTCCCGCTCGCGTCGTGGAGCGCAATCGTCCCGCCTCCAGCGGACAACTTGAAATCGAGATGGCCGGCGCCCGGTTTTTCGTCGGCGAACAATTGTGTGAATCCGCCCGGCGCGATGAACGACAGCGATTGAATTCGAAACGTCGCGTTGCTGGTTGTCAAATAAAGGCCCTGCAAGGTGGCGGGCAGCGTCGCATCGCGATTGTGCAGTTCGACCCAATCGACATCGCCGGGCGCGGCCTTGGCGAGCCATTCGTTAACGACGAGATTGGACGGGGCAGCGAGCGGTTGGGCAACGTTCGCCGCGTTCGGCGTTGGCTGGCAGAGTTGCCACGTCCCGGCGCCGCCGCCGATGCGACCGACCGTGATGTTTTGCAATTGCAGACCGAAGGTCACAGCATCCACGCGGTTTGTCGCAGGGTCGTAGAGAAAAACGCTCTCGCCTTTGCGACCGAGCGCGAAGCCCGTGTGCAGGCCGGGCGCGGCGACATCGCTGTCCAACCAAACGACGACGTAACCGCCCGCCGCGATGCCGGAGCCCGGTGGGAAGACGAACCGCCGCGGGTTGCTGTCGTCACTCAGGCTCCAACCGGAGAGATTCACCGAAGAGCCACCGGCGTTGTACAGTTCAATCCAGTCCGGGAAAGCAATACCGTTCGTCACCGCGCCGGCGTTGTCGGCCATGATCTCATTGAGCCGCACGGGACCGAGTGCGGGTGGCGTGGTGAGAGTGCCTGGCGAACCGTTGCTGCTCGCGCTGGCCCGCCAGTTGGCGGGATCGTCGGGATCGCCGAGCGGGTCGATGATTTCGAGCGACGGGCCGTTGCCATTCGCCGCTGGTGGCCAGCCGTTTTTGTCGTCGTAATCCACCGAGGTGACTGCCTGACCGTTCGGCGACAGCAATGCCAGCCGCTCGCCGCCATCGTCCAGCGATTTATCGAAGTAACCGAACACGGCAACGCCCGGATACCGCGCTGCAAACGACCCGGGACTCAGCGAGGAAGCGAGCACGATGATCTGGCCCGGAGCAAGCAGTGTCGCCGGTGGGAACACATAGCTTACGCCGTCGAATGAAAAACCGCCCAGGTCCACCGCCGCAACGCCGTTGTTCCGCAGTTCGATGAACTCGTAGGGATCGCCGCCCATCGGATGATACATGAGCTCGGTGATCCGCACCGGCAGGCCGAGTTCTTCGACTTGAAACGCCGCCGCATTCAGCGCGCTCCACTCGCTGCCGCTCAA
>Ga0066710_100008209_pt1 | contig 10105 bp, 9 predicted proteins | sample GraSoiAngelo_159_FD_79666 | JGI IMG/M metagenome (GOLD analysis project Ga0066710, IMG submission 79666) | Grasslands soil microbial communities from the Angelo Coastal Reserve, California, USA - 14_1009_16_40cm | ecosystem: Environmental > Terrestrial > Soil > Grasslands | place: USA...
ACGCTCATCGCGCCGCCCATGGCCTGGAGCGCGAGATCGAAGGCCGGCCAGTCCCGGTACGGACCGTTCTGGCCGTACGCCGAGATCGAGCACAGGACCAGGCGTGGGTTCACGCGCGTGAGCGCGGCGTAGTCGCAACCGAGTCGCGTCAGAACGCCCGGACGAAAGTTCTCCCACACCACGTCGGCCGCGCGGGCGAGATCCAGGAAGACGTCGCGGCCGGCCGGCGTGGTGAGATCGAGCGCGATGGACTTCTTGTTGCGGTTGATCGAGAGGAAGTAGGCGCTCGCGCCATCGGGCAGGAACGGCGGGCCCATGACGCGCATCGGATCGCCGCCGTCGGGCTCCTCGATCTTGATGACCTCCGCGCCCATGTCGGCCAGCAGCATCGAGCCGTAGGGCCCGGCCAGCATCCGGGAGAGATCGAGCACGCGAAGGCCCTCGAGCAGCTTCAACGCCGGGACACCGCTGCGTGAACCTGCGCGGGAGTGATCGGCAGTTCGGTGAACGCCACGCCCAGCGCGTCCTTCAGCGCATTGGCGACCGCGGCCGACACCGGGATGACGCCGGACTCGCCGAGGCCCTTGGCCCCGAATGGGCCCTCGGCGTCGAGGCTCTCGATGAAGCGGACGGTGATCTCGGGCATGTCGTCGGCGCGCAGGATCGCATAATCCATGAACGAGGACGTCAAGATCTGGCCGTCGTCGACGACGAGGCGTTCGGAGAGCGCGTAGCCCAGGCCCATGTGGATGCCGCCGTGGACCTGGCCCTCGGCGGCCAGCGGGTTCAGCGCGCGCCCGACGTCGTGGGCCGAGACGACGCGCCGCACGCACACCCTCCCCGTTTCTACCTCCACGTCGAGCGTCACCGCCTGGGCGGCGAAGCCGTAGGTGGCCGAGACGTTGCCGCGAAGGTCTTTGTCGAGCATCTCGGTGGGTGGATCGTAGAACGCCTCGGCCACCAGCGTCTCGCCCCGCTCGCGCAAGTGGCCGGCGCGCACCACGCGATCATACGGCAGCCTCCGGCCGGGCTCGGCGCTGACGAAGATCCAGCCGTCCTTCACCGCCAACTCCCCGGCCGTCGCTTCGAGCTGCGTCGCCGCGATCTCGACGAGCCGCGTGCGAATCTTCTCGGCGGCGAGCCGGGCCGCATTCCCGGCGATGAAGGTCGTGCGGCTGGCGTGGGCGCCGACGTCCCAGGGCTTCACGGCGGTGTCGGAATTCACCACGTCGACGCGCTCGAGGGGAACCCCGAGCGTCTCGGCGACGATCATGGCCAGGACCGTCTCCGACCCCTGGCCGATCTCGGTCGCGCCCGTGATCAGCGAGACACGGCCGAAGTCGTCGAGCTTCACGATCGCGCCGCAACCGTCGGAGCGATAGATGCGCGCGCCGCCGCCCACGTGGAACATGCCGGCGTAGCCGACCCCTCGCGTCCAGCCGGGCGCCACCGCGGGCGAGGCGCGACGCACTTCATCGGCGACGGCATCGAGGCACTCGGTCATCGCGCAGGACGTGATGACGAATCCCTGAGGATGCACGTCACCTGGTTTGACGGCGTTGCGGCGGCGCAGCTCGAGCCGATCCAGGCCCAGCCGGCCGGCGAGATCGTCCATCTGGCATTCCACCGCGAACGTCGATTCGAGATTGCCGTAGCCGCGCATCGACCCCGAGTACGGATTGTTCGTGTAGACGATCGTGGTGTCGAAGCGCACGCTCGGGCAGCGATAGAGCCCGGCCACCGTCCCCAGCATCACGTAGGGCGTCGTCGACCCCCAGGAGACGTAGGCTCCGTTGTCGATCGTCACGTGAGCGTCGCGGGCGAGCAGCCGGCCGTCGGCCGCCGCCGCCGTGCGCAGGCGGATCGTGCACGGCTCGCGCGTCGGGCAGGCCACGAACTCCTCCACGCGTTCGAACTCGATCTTGACCGGCCGCCGCGCGCGGCGGGCCAGCAGCGCGGTGATGATGTCGATCGGGCAGAGGTCGAGGCCGCGCCCGAAGTTGCCGCCGACCGGTGGCTGCAGCACCCGGACGCGGTCGCCGCTCACTCCGAGGGCGTGGGCGAGGTCACGCTGATAGAGGAACGGCACCTGGGTCGTGCTCCACATCGTCAGGCGGCCTTCGGGGTCCCAGTCGGCGAGGGCGACCATCGTGCCCAGGCACGCCGGCGTGACGAAGTTCAGCCGGTACTCGCCTTCGACGACGACCGCCGCCTCGGCCAACGCGCGCTCGACGTCGCCGTGACTGAACTGGTAGCGGAGGGACGTGACGTTGGTCTCGAGTTCGTCGTGGACGAGCGGAGCGTCGGGCCCGAGTGCGGCCGCCGGCGAGAAGACGGCCGGCAGCTCGTGGTAACGGACGTCGATCAGCGTCAGCGCTTCCTCGGCGATGGCCGCCGACTCCGCCGCGACCGCCGCCACCTCGTCGCGGACGCAGCGCACCTTGCCGTGCTTCAGCGCGAGCTGGTCCTTGACGAAGCCGAACGGGTATTGCTCGACGTCGGCGCCGGTGATCGCGACGACCACGCCGGGGAGGGCGCGGGCCCGCGAGGTGTCGATGCTCACGACGCGGGCGTGTGGGTGGCGCGCGCGGAGGATCTTGCCGTGGAGCATCCGCGGCAGCTCCAGGTCGTGCAGAAAGCGCGTGCGGCCGGTGACCTTGTCGGCGCCGTCCTTCTTCGGCGTCGCCCGGCCGATGACCGCGAGATCAGTCACGCGCCGTCACGATCTCACGCGAGCGAGCCCACGCGCAGCCGTTCGTACAGCAGGCTGGTCCACTCGTCGAGTGCAGCCGCGCGCCACACCTCGAAGAACGGCGAGGCGAGCATCTCCATGAACGCGGCGTCGTCGGTCACGGCCCGGATGCGATCCTTGCGATACACGGCGGGGAACTCGGTGTAGCGATACAGCGGGGCGAAGTCCTTCGTGTAGAACACGATCACCGGGATCGACTGGAAGGTCTGGCCGTTTCGCTCGTTGAGGAACTGCGCCATCAGGTCGGCATTGGGCGAATCGGGTTCGGGCCGCGGGCCGCGCCCGTTGGTCTTGCCGTCGCGCGTGAAGATGCGCAGGTCGAGGCCGACCGTGTCGGCCAGCCGCGCCAGCACGGGAATGTCGCGCCGGCAGTCCGACGACCACTCTTCCGAGATGGCCAGCACCTTGGCGGGGCCTCCGGGCTGGGCCACGAGCCACTTCCACGCGGCCTCGTGAGCCGGCGACAACCGCGCCGCGTCGTAGGCTGCGCGAAGATAGCCGCCGAAGTCCTTGCGCGGCCCCCGCGTGGCCTCCCGCGCGAGGTTCTCCGGCGTGGCCACGAGCCGCACGTACTGATCGAACGTCATGCCCTGTGCGAACCGCTCGGGGTTCACCATTTCACAGGCTCCTTGTGTTCTCCGAAGACGTTTTTCATCGCCTGGGCGATCTCGCCCAGCGTGGCGTACGCCTTGACCGCCTCCATGATGGCCGGCATGAGGTTGGCGGCCCCGCGCGCTTCGTCGCCCAGCCGGCGCAGCGCCGCCGTCACCGCGCCGCCGTCGCGATCGCGGCGCACGCGCTGGAGCCTCGCCACCTGGGCCTCGGACACCGCGGGATCGAAGCGATACAGCTCGACGTCGCGGTCGGCGTCGGCCGCCTTGTCGCCGACGTGGCAGTTGACACCCACCTTGGCGACCTCGCCCGACGTCACACGCTGCTCGAAGAGGTAGGCCTGGCGCGCGACCTCGGCCTGGAGGGCGCCGGACTTCACCGCCGCCACGATGCCGCCCATCCGCTCGACGTGGGCCATCTCCTCGACGATCTTCTTCTCCATCTCGCCGGTGAGCGCTTCGACGTAATAGGAGCCGGCCAGCGGATCGACGGTGTCGGCCGCCCCCGATTCCTCGGCGCAGATCTGCATCGTGCGGAGCGCGATGAGCTGGGCCTTGGCCGACGGGATCGTGTAGGCCTCGTCGTACGTGGGCAGCGCCATCGTCTGGGCTCCCGAGAGCGCCGCGGCCAGGGCGATGTAGGCCCCGCGCACGATGTTGTTCTCCGGCTCCTGCACGGTGAACGCCGAGCCGCCCCCGCCGATGAGGCTGCGGAACATCCACGACCTCGGATTGGTCGCGCCGAAGCGCTCGCGCATCATCCGCGCGTAGAGGCGGCGGCCGGCGCGGAACTTGGCGACCTCCTCGAAGATCTTCCCCCAGCACGTGAAATTGAAGGAGATGCGCGGCGCGAAGTCGTCCACCGCCATGCCGCGCCTCTGCATCAGTTCGACGTAGGCGGCGGCCATGGCCAGGCCGTACGCCATCTCCTGGGCGGTCGTGCAGCCGGCCTCGCGGATGTGGTAGCCGCACACCGAGACCGGATTCGAGCGCGGATAGTGGCGGGCCGAGAACTCGATCAGGTCGGCCACCAGTCGGAGCGACGGCTCCACCGGATAGACCCACGTCCCTCGCGCGACGAACTCCTTGAGGATGTCGTTCTGGGGCGTGGTCACCACGCGATCGGCGGGAGCGCCCTGCTTCTCGGCGACCGCGTAGTACATCGCGGTAATGGGCGCCGCCATGCCGTTGATGGTGAGCGACACGCTCACGCGATCGAGCGGGATGCCGGCGAACGCCTCTTCCATGTCGGCCAACGAATCGACGGCCATTCCGACCATGCCGACTTCACCCTCGGCGCGCGGGTGATCGGAGTCGAGCCCCAATTGCGTCGGCAGGTCGAAGGCCACGTTCAGTGCATCTTGTCCATGTGCCATCAGGTATTTGAATCGGCGGTTCGTCTCTTCGGGCGTGCCGAAGCCGACGTACTGGCGCATCGTCCACAGCCGCTCGCGGTACATGTGGCGGTGGATCCCGCGCGTGTAGGGATACTCGCCGGGCCGGCCGATGTCGCGCTCGAACTCGGCGGCGAGATCTTCCGGGCCGTACACGGGCTTGACCGGAATGCCCGCGTGCAGTCTCACGTCTTTCATCGCGTCGTCTCCTTCATCGCCCGAGCTGTGGCTCCGCCGGGAGCAGGAATGTCTCGATGACCGACAGCACCGCGTCCGGTCGCTCCTCCATCGGAGCATGACCGACGTCGGGAAGCGCGACGACCTCGGCGGCCGGCCACTCCGCCCGCCAGCGCGACAGGTAGCGCCCGAAGGCCGGGTCCTTCATGCCCCACACGATCAGCGCCGGCACCGACCGGAGCCGATCACGCCGCTGCCACAGATGCTCGTACCACGCGCTCGAGCCGAGCAGCTCGCGTGCGTAGATCCACGTGGCCCGCCGCGCGGCCGGCGTGTCCAGAGGGGCCAGGTAGTGAGCGTGGACCGCTCGCGTGTAGCGCGACCGGTCGCGGATGGCCGAGCGCCAGAAGCCACGCACCGAGAAATTGAACCACTCGTCCAGGATACGACCGACGACCGTGCCGAAGAGCTTCCCCACCAGCTCCATGTGCCGGTCGCCCTCGAACGACCACAGCCAGGTGTTGAAGATCACGAGCCGGCGCACGTTCTCGACGTGATCCAGCCCGTAGGACAGGCCGATCGGTCCCCCGAAGTCGTGGACGACCAGCGTGAGGTCACGCAACGCGAGCCGCTCGATCAGAAGGGTGAGGCGTCGGGCCTGCGTCTCGGGCCGGTAATCGGCGTCGCGCGGCTTGTCGCTCAGTCCGAAGCCGAGCAGGTCGGGCACGACGCAGCGGTGGGCTCCGCGCAGCGCCTTGATCAAATGGCGATAGAGAAACGACCACGTCGGCGTGCCGTGGACCATGACGATCGCGTCGCCGCGGCCCTCGTCCACGTAGTGGAGCCGGCCGCCCTCGACGTCGAGCCAGTGCGGCGCGAACGGATACTCGTCGCGGTCGAGCCACGCTGGTCTCACACCGGCGTCTTCATCGCGGCGCGAACGCCTTCACCACGTCGGGAAGCGGCGTCCCCATCGGAAACACGCGGCTCACCCCGAGCGCCAGCAGCGGCTCGACGTCGCGCGGCGGGATGATCCCACCGACGACGACCTTGATCTCGTCGGCGCCCTGCGCGCGGAGCCCGGCCAGGATGCGTCGTGAGAGCGGTACGTGCGCGCCCGAGAGAATGCTGAGCCCGATCACGTCCACGTCCTCCTGGATCGCTTCCTCCACGATCTCCTCGGGCGTGCGCTTGAGTCCCGTGTAGACGACCTCGACGCCGGCGTCGCGCAGCGCCTGGGCCACCACCTTGGCGCCGCGGTCGTGGCCGTCGAGCCCGGGCTTGGCGATGAGGACCTTCATTTACAGGGCACGGGCACCCGGGCTTCGCGATTGTTCGACCGAAGGGGGCGACGCCCTCGTACTCCCCCGGCGTGCCCCGCCGCGAGCGCGCGTGGCGCTCGATCGTTCGGGCGTTGCGAGTCCTGACAATGGGATGATCTGTGCGCGGACGTTTGCGCCCTCGACGACGAGGCGGGCGAGCGAGATCGGCAGCTTGAAGCGCCGCGGCCCGGCGCTGCCCGGATTCAGATAGAGCACGCCGTCCTTTTCGTCCAGGCGAGGCTGGTGACTGTGGCCGCTGATGACCGCGGCGAACCCCGCCCGAAGCGGCTCCAGGTCCAGCTCGTGGAGGTCGTGGAGCACGTAGAGGCTCACCGCGCCGACCTCGACGACGTCGGTGAGCGGCAGCGTCGCCGCCCACGGGCCGCGATCGTTGTTGCCGCGCACCGCGCTGACCGGAGCGATCTCCTCCAGGCGAGCCAGCACGTCGGCGGTCCCGATGTCCCCGGCGTGGACGATGCGATCGACGCCACGGAGCGCGGCGAGCGCCTCCGGTCTCATCAGGCCGTGGGTGTCCGAGATCACGCCGATCTCCCAGCGCTTCATCATGCCGGCGTGAACGCCGGCAGCCAGCGCGGCTGGCCTTTGGCGTCGTCGGCCACGCGGAGCGGCGTCAGTCGCACGCGCTGGCCGATCCGAAGACGAGCCGGGTCGGCGGCGACGATGATCGAGAAGACGCGGTGGCCGTCCACTTTGACGATGGCGAACACGCGCGGGCCGTCGAAGCCGGCGGGCAGTCCCGTCTCCTGGACGGTGAAGCCGTGGACGACTCCCTCACCCGCCAGCTCCGTCCACGTGAACGCATCGCTGCCGCACTCCGGGCAGAAGGCCCGCGGCGGCCACGCCGTTCGGCCGCAGCCGCCACAGCGGGTCGTCGAAAGCGTCCCGTCTCCGAGCCGTGTATAGAACTCGTGGAGGCGGTTGTGCTCGGCCGACTCGAGCGGGAACGGATCGATCGCCCGGAAGTAGCTCACGACGCCTCCCGCTCGCGCTTGAGACGACGCAGGAGCTGGCGGACCTTGGCGGTCTCGAAACGCTCGCGCGTGTCGCCCGAGTAGTCGAAGAACCCGCGTCCAGTCTTCGGCCCCAGCTCGTTGCGCTGCATCTTTTGTTCAACGAGCGACGGCGTTCGGTACCGCTCCTGCCCCGTCGCCCGAGTCATGAACTCGCTCGCCCGGTAGAGGATGTCGACACCGCCCCAGTCGATGAACTCGAAGATGCCGACGCCAGCATAGCGGAAGCCGAGGCCGGCACGGATGGCCCGATCGACGTCCTCAGGCGTGGCCACGCCTTCCTCGACCAGGCGGACCGCCTCGTTCATGAGGAGCGTCTGAAGCCGCGGGACGATGAAGCCCGGCGAATCGGCGCAGCGCACCGGCGTCTTGCCCAGACGCTCCAGGAACGCCACCGTGCGATCGACGACCGCAGCCGACGTGGCGGCGCCCGGCACGACCTCGACGAGCGGGATGATGTGGGCGGGATTCAGCCAGTGGACGACGAGGAAGCGCTCCGGACCGGCCACGGCGTCGGCGAGATACTTCGGCGAGATCGTGGAGGAGGTCGAGGCCAGAATCGCGTCCGACGCGATGTCCGCGGTGAGTCGCGTGAAGATCTCGCGCTTGAGGTCGAGGGATTCCGGCAAGGCTTCCTGGACGAATCCGCATCCATCGAGGCCGGCGAGCTCGGTGCGGTCCTCGATGCGATCGAGCACGGGCGCGACTTCGACCGACTTGATGACGCCTTCCTCGGCCATGAGGCCCAGGTCGCGCGCGATCTCGCGGCGCGCGTCGGCCAGCGCGGTGCGCGCGTCGGCACGCGCCTTGAGATCCACGAGCATGACGCGGCAACCGCCGAGAGCGCACGTGAGCGCGATCTGACGCCCCATTCTTCCTGGCCCGATCACCGCGACGGCTTCGATCATCGGTCAGCCATTCCCGATCTACTCGCGGCCATAGATCATCACGACGTGCTCGCCCATGCGGCTCCGTCGGAAGGGGCCTCGACGGCCCCCTCCGAAGCCTCCCCCAGATCCCGATGGCGCCGGCAAAGCCGGCGCTTGAACCACGACGTCCTAGTCCCGGCCATAGATCATCACGACGTGCTCGCCCATGCCGCTGTTGTTGTGAGTGAGGCCGATGGCCGCGCGAGGAACCTGGCGAGCGCCCGCCTCGTCGCGGAGCTGGGCGAAGACCTCGGCGGCCTGGGCGACGCCGGTGGCGCCGAGCGGGTGGCCGCAGCCGATGAGACCGCCACGCGGATTGACGACGACGTCGCCACCGTAGTCGCTGCGCCCGGCCGCTACGAACGCACCGGCCTCGCCCTTCTTGCAGAATCCCAGCTCCTCGTAGGCGATCAGCTCGGCGATGGCAAAGCAGTCGTGGACCTCGGCGACGTCCACGTCGCCGGCGCTCACACCGGCCATCCGATACGCCGACTCGGCGGCGCGTGCGAGGGACGGCCAGTGAGCATAGTCCTCGTGGAGCGACGTGAGCTGGAAACCGTCGAGCGCCTGCCCGGTGCCGCGGATCCACACCGGCTTGTCGGTGAGCGCGCGCGCCCGCTCCTCGCTGGCCAGGATCACCGCGGCGGAGCCGTCGGTGATCGGCGAGCACATGAACAGACGCAGCGGACTCGAGATCATTCGTGAGCAGAGCACCTGATCGAGCGTCGCGCCCTTGCCGAAATGGGCGTTGGGATTCTTGGCCGCGTGGTTGTGGTTCTTCACCCCGACGAGGCCGAGCTGCTCTTCGCTCGTGCCGTACTCGGCCATGTGGCGCTGGGCGGCGAGCGCGAAGCACGGCGGCGCCGTGAGGCCGAAGGCGGCCTCCCACTCGCGGTCGACGCCGGTGCCCATGTTGAGGATGGCCTCGGCGCCTTCGGGCTGGTTCAGCTTCTCCACGCCGAGCACCATCACGACGTCGGCGAGCCCGGCGGCGATGAACGCGTAGGCGTAACGGATGCCGACCGTTCCCGAGGCGCACATGTGCTCGGTGCGCGCGGAGAGCTTCGAGGGCTTGATACCGAGCGCCTCGGCGGCAAGCGACGCGATGTGACTCTGGAACGCCGTGCGCTCCGGCATGACGGAGCCCACCACCAGGCCCTCGACGTCCTTCGGCCTCACGCCGGGCACGGAGTCGAAGCACGCCTTGCCGGCTTCCCAGATCAGGTCGCGATACCCGGCCTTGCGGACACCGAACTTGGAGACCCCCGCGCCGACCAGCGCGACCCTTCTCATGGCATGTCTCCTCTCAGACGTCGAGCCGCCGCCGTGTGACCGTGCTCTTCCGCGATGGCGAGCGGCGTGCGCCCGTCCTCGGCGCGAGCCCCCACCCGCGCGCCCCGGACCAGCAGCATCTCGATGATGCTCACATCGCCGCGGGCGGCGGCAAGATGCAGCGGCCGGTAGCCGCCGGACGCCGGAGTCTCCACGTCGGCGCCCCGCGCGATCAGCGCGCTGATGATCCTGATGTTCCCGCGCCCCGCCAGCGCCGCGTGCAGCGCAGTGTTGGCGAGCCGGTTGCGCGACGGCGCCCGCGAATCAGCGCCGGCGGCGAGCAAGCGCTCCACGGCCTCGCCCTGACCAAAATAGGCGGCCAGGTGCAGCGCCGTCCAGCCGTCGCCGCTGACCAACTGGACCAGAATGGGGCGCGCCCTCACGAGCTGGCGGATGCGGGCGGCGTCGCCCACCGCCGCCGCTTCGAAGATGTCCAGCTCGGGGCGCGCGGCCAGGAGGGCGGCCAGCGCGTCGGTGTTGCCCTCGTACATCGCAGCCAGGATCGCCGACGATTCGCTCATCGCGCGCGCTGCGCCAGCAGAAGGGCGATCGCCGCG